>Ga0070661_100000385_pt1 | contig 34633 bp, 42 predicted proteins | sample KBSC43metaG_FD_64663 | JGI IMG/M metagenome (GOLD analysis project Ga0070661, IMG submission 64663) | Corn rhizosphere microbial communities from Kellogg Biological Station, Michigan, USA - KBS C4-3 metaG | ecosystem: Host-associated > Plants > Roots > Rhizosphere > Soil ... | reverse complement strand
GGTGTGTAAGCATTTATCCAACCCGCCCCGATCTTCCCATTCCGGCACGGTCCACGCTGAGCCCTTTGACTGCATGTAGGGACGATGCACTGGCCGAGGCCAGGCAAAGCATCGACAGACTTCTGTCAGTCTGAATGATTGGCTGAACTAGAAGACTAAGAAAACTTTAGGCGGCCTATTCCTCCGACGAAGGCACTTCGACGTCCCATCGCCTGAGGGAAATACAACGCGAACGGCACCTAGGCGGGTTTGCGTCAACTTCGTGTGGATGCCTGGGTGCTAATAGCGGACATGGGATGGGCATAGGACCTATTCGCGTTTGGAAAGACGAGAGAGTGGTCGACGCTGTTTCTTTAGCCTTGAGACTTCTTCCGACGCCTTGTCGTGGCACGATTTGCACATTTGATCTGGCTCGGTTGCCAAATTCCCACACTTGCCGGGCTTATGCCCATGTGAGCCCGACGCACATCGACATTTACGTGCTGCCATTCTCGAACCGTAACACTCGTTGGGCTGTTGCCTAGCTGGGGGTGGAACCTTCCGGCCTAACTTCGACCTCTATAGGCATGACAAGATCATCGCTCGAGGGCTTCTGTGGAACAGGTGAAATCGGTTCACCCGCACAATTTGTTTCTACGTCAGTCCAACGCATTCGTTGCCAAACGGCTTCTCTGAGGCGATGGAGCGCTCCGTGAATGCTCCATGCTTGAACCTTTATATCTGGGAACTCGGCAACCTTAGCTGCAACGCCCTCCTTCGACGGTCTGAGAAGTGCGCTCAAGACGATCTTCTTCATCTTCACTCACCTCAACAAAATCCATGACCCAGCGACCAGATAGGGGCTTTCTCGACGGTTTCAATACAGTCTGGGGCAAACAAAGAAGTCGGGCCGCTCACCCACCGCAGCAACGCAACACCGCGACATCACAGGGAACGTCTAGGCACGGACAAAGCTCCAAGGCCGCCTAGTCCAACCTACCGTGCCGAGACCTCCAAGAAGCGTGATGGATCCCCTAGCTCTGAGACTCCCGTCGAGGGACCCAAAGGGGAAGCACAACGCGAGAAACCGTCGATGCCATTGAGCAGATGTGGGACGTTCGACATGCACGAACGCCGTACAACGTTGCAATGGTGAGCCAACGTGCAATATCGGAGGCTATCTACCTCCTGGCATGAGTTGCTTAGTGATCAGCCATATCATTGCAGCCGTAAAAGCCAGATTGATAAGAATGGGAACCCAGATAAACCATTGCGCTCCTTGGTACTCCCCGGAAATTGTGCTGTAGAGCAACGATAGAGCTACCAACAAATAGGAGAGCGCCAAGCCCACCACTAAGGCTCTTTGCCTATCTGGCTGGGTTGCCGCAAGCCAAGCCGCCAGAGCTATGCCAATCAGGAACGCCCCGCTCCAACGCAGCCAGCCGGCATCCTTAGGGGCACCTGGGTCTTGACTGAGTTGCAATGCCCATTCCGGCAGAGAGAGGAACAGCAGCCCATAAAGCACCGCTACGATCGCAGCGGCATAGAAGATTAGCCGTGAGGTCCTCGCTTCGGATTTGGTGAGAGCCATTCCCGTAGCCTCAGCGGTCACTTGCCAGTCCGCTTACGACGCTCAACCTCGGCCTTGCTCACCTCGCCAGCATCGACCAAGGCGTCAATGCAAGTCTTCGAGAGGCCATGTCCCGCTTTGTCCATGCAAAGACGCAAGGCGTCGGTTTCGATACCGTATTGACCGCAGTGGCTGCGATAGTCGTTGGCGCACGCCTTCTGCACCGCCTTGCTGTAGGTGTGTTGAGCCATGGCCGAGCCAACGGAGAAGGTGAGAACGACCACGGCGATGAAGAGGTGAGCAGAGAATTTCATGATGGCTCCATTAAATCCCAAAAGCGAAGGACTCACGATAGCGGCTCGGCAAGGCCAGCATAGGGAGCGACCATGCCGAGCCCAGCCAGCCGCTTCTGAGAGGCGCCCGACATGACTGGCCAGAGCACCAAACAACGGGCCGCTACGGCTGTTCCATAAGCAATAAGAAGCCCCAGCCATGAGTGCGAACCCGACGACCGAGGCTTCCTATCAACGAAAGAGGGATGGGGTGCAGACCATCCCAAGGTGATAATAGCTCGTTACCTTGGCGTTGTATCGCGCGGGGCAGTGTCCTTGTTGGTAGCGCCTTCGCCTTGCGCGCTGCCCTTCACACCAGTTCCACCTTGATCCTCAGAATTTGGGCTGGGGAGCTGAACACTGCCGGCGCCTGAGCTTGGCTCACCTGATTTGGCCTGACCAGCAACTTTACCTGAGGTGTCCGAGCTGGCTTGCGCGTTTGCGCTGCCCTGGAAGCCTGTGAGCGCCAGCGTAAACGCAACTGCCAATGCAATTAAACTGAGCTTCATACCGGGTACTCCGTTTTTAGTTTGCGTTGAGAGCTAACGAGCCTCAGCTGCCCATGTTCCAAAAAAGAAGAAGCCCGGCGGGGGGCGGGGCTTCCAACCGTCTCATGCGGCGCTTGGCTGAGGGGTGCCGGGGATGAGTGCGCCGCTCTGCTTGCACTTCTCTAACTACTCAAAGAGCAAAGTTCCGATTAGAGGTCTAGGCACGGACCATCTCCTCAAGAAGCACATGATCGGGCCTTAGAACTCCAGGCTTCTCCTCCCTAGGGCTGGTCAGGCCCGGTGTCTCGTTCCTGCACATTCGAGCCTGAGGTGCCGGGCCGTTGTGATCGGCCTACCGCCAGTTTGGTACTTCACCGAAGCCGCTTATGCTGCTTCTGGTCTCGTTGCCTAACGACCTTTTCGGTTACCCCACCGACGGTTCTTGCAGCAATCAACATAGGTAGCCTTGCGTAACGTTCTTTGTGCTCCATCCGCCCATCATCGTCGCGACATTCGCGAAGCACGCCGCGGTCTCTTCTCCCAAACCACAAGGGCACTCATAAACGCACAGCCAAAATGCTGTCTTGGATGCGCCGCCCAACGTCCGTTATTGGGCCTAAAGCGGACATGGCGCGGGCTTGTCACTTTGTCCGCTAATGACCCACAGCGGACGTTTCGTCTTTACGACCTTCCTCTATTCGCGCCTAGTTTCATCGCTACCGGACCGTTTGCGCGGCAGCTTGCGAAGCTTAGCAGGGTTATCATGTTCGATGCTTCGATCTTGGTCTCGAACGAGCCAGTAGACTGCACCAAGCGCCAAGATGGCTGCCGCAAGCGCGAAAAGCTGAGATGACTCGGTTGACGCCAGATCGAGGATCATCAATTTGCGAACGATGGCGAGAAGCGCAATCAGTATCACCGTGCGCACCTGCACGATGCTTTCCTGTCGATGGGCGACGACAAGGAGAGACCGCTTGAACTCGAGCGCGATGATGACCGTGAAGATTGCGCCGAACACGGCCTGGAACACTGAGTACTCGGTCGGATCGAACGTTTGTGGAGCGATGACCGCATGGAAGATCTTGAGCGCGAGGTTCCACACGGCGAAGACGACGACGATGGCGATCAGGCCTGTAAGAATGAGAATGACGACCTGCTCGAACCGTTCGTAGAACGTGAGGAGCATCCACTCCGCGCGCGCTCGCCGGAATCTGTCCTGCCACTGCATCGTCGTACCCTCCCACGCAAGCCAGATAACGAGCGACTAACCCGCGGCCAGATACCGATGGACAAACGCAACGACCATGGCGCCTTCACCCACCGCCGACGCCAAGCGCTTGATCGACGAATGGCGCACGTCGCCGGCAGCGAACACGCCCGGCATGCTTGTCTCGAGGTAATAGGGCTCCCGGTTGAGAGTCCAGTTGGCAGGCAGCGTACCGCCGCGCCCGAGATCGGGACCGGTCACGAGATACCCCTCCTCGTCGCGAACGATGCCGACCTCCGCCGCCCATTGCGTATTGGGCACGCCGCCGAGGCAGAGAAAGAGCGAGGTCGCCTCGACGATCCGCTCCTCGCCGGTCTTGCGGTTCCTGAGCGTGACCGCGTGCAACCGCTCATCGCCGTGTAGAGCGGCGACCTCGGTGTTGGGGAGCACCTCGATGTTGGGCGTGGTTTGGATCCGATGGACGAGATATTCGGACACGTTTGCCTTGAGGCAATCGCCTCGCATGACGATGGTCACCTTCGCGGCGTAGCGGGCAAGATGCAGCGAGGCTTGGGCGGAAGAGTTGCCGGCGCCCACCAGGATCACATGCTCGTTGCTGCAAAGCGAGGCCTCGCTTGCCCCTGCGCCGTAGTAGACGCCGGCGCCAAGCAGCCGATCCTCGTTCGGCAGGTTCAGCCGCCGATATTCGACGCCGGTCGCGCAGACCGAGGCCCGCGCGATGATCTTGGTGCCGTCGTCGAGATAACCGATGCCTCGTCCGGCGAGGAACTCGCCGCGGACACCCGTCCGGTGCAGCAGGATTTCCGCACCGAAGCGGAAGGCCTGCTCGCGCGCCCGCTCGGCGAGCTCCGCTCCGCTGATGCCTTGCGGGAAGCCGAGATAATTCTCGATCTTCGGGCTCGTGCCTGCTTGGCCGCCGACAGCGAAGCGTTCGATCACGGCCGTCTTCAGCCCTTCGGAAGCGGCATAGACGGCGGCGCTTAAGCCTGCCGGACCCGCCCCATAGATCGCGAGGTCGTATTCCGAACGAGACGGATTGCGAAACCAACCGAGCTTTTCGGTGACTTGACGCACGGTCGGTCGCTCCATGCGCGTGCCATCGGGGAAGATGCAAATCGGCAGCCGCGCGTCATCGACGCTCTCCAGCCCCAATTCGGCGCGAGCCTGCTCATTGTCCTTGAGTTCGACCCACTCGAAGGGAACGTCGCTGCGTTGCAGGTAATCGCGGATGGCATAGGCCTGAGGCGACTCGCGCTTTCCGTAGAGGCGTACGACGACATCATCCATCAGGAGAGCCCCCGACACGGCGAGCCTGGTCCAGCCTCCGTATTGTAAGCCCTAGTTCACGTCGATCGAAGGGCGGGCCATATGTCCGCAATGTCCGCTATTGGCACTAAGCAGACATGCTCAATGCTCCGACGTATGTCCGCTTCTCCTAGCCGCCTCACAAGGCTCGACTGCCTTCTTTGCCGAGACCCTCGCCGTATGGATGGGACCCCGTTGCAATTGGCTCCAGTGTGGGACTCCGGCTGGGGGAAGTACAACGCGAGCGGGTGAGGGGTCACTGGTCAAGATGTGCGCGATGCTTCCGATATGCTTCCGGCTCCTTAGCAGGCATAATTTGTTTTTTGCTAAGTCATTGGTGGGATTGGTGCCGGCTGGAGGATTCGAACCCCCGACCTACTGATTACAAATCAGCCGCTCTACCACCTGAGCTAAGCCGGCTTTGCCATCGCAAGAGAGATGGAGGAAGCAGAACTGCGCTTCAATTCTTGGCGGGGCAAGTCTTAGCCCCGATCACTCGCTATTTCTAGCCAAGCTCTGAAAGGATGCTTGCGAGCCGGTAAAGGCGCAGTTCAGCGGCGCCGGCTGGCCAAAAGCCCGGCGATGAAGGCAATCGCAAGCAGCGTAAGGGGCCCGACTCGCTGCATCGCCTGGCCGACGCTCTGATCGATCAGGCCGACGCCGGCAGCAGCTGCAAGGCCGGGCGCCTGCTTCATCCGCCGCCGTCGCGCCAACAGAGGTAAGGTGGCGAGGATGAGCACCCCGAGCAGCACGAGCGCGGCGGCGAGGGTGCCTGCGGCTTCCGCTGGTGCAAAGCCGTGGTTCGAGACCAACACGTTATACAGCGCGACCAGGCCAAACGCCGCGGCAAACAATAGAACAACGATGGCAACGGCGATAACGACCGCTTGCCTGAGCGAGCGCTCGACCGATTCCTTGAGCCGGAGCCCAACCTGCAATGATGAGAGCAGCGCGAGCGCCGAGCGGAGCATGGACGCTTCGCCTAACGGCGGGTGAAAACACCGAACAGGAAGCCTAAACCGACGGCGATTGCCACGGCTTGGAGCGGATTGCGCCTAATAGCCTCCTCGGCTTCATAAGCGCTTTCCCTAGCCCGGTCTTGCGCGCGATTCACTTGCTTGCTGGCGATCCGTCCGACCGTGGAGGTGAGGTTCTGCAGATCGGCGCGGATCGCCTCAATCTGGTTGGCCAAGTCTTCGGTATCGCGGGCGCCCACAGCACGCTTGGCTGCGCCCGCGCGAAGATCGCTTTCCGTGGATGACATGGATCACTTTCCTCCCTTGGAGAAGCACTGGTTTGGAGAGGCATTAGCAACTCGGCTTGCCATGCTACGTTCCATTTGGCTCATGGGGAACGCTCCGCCGACGGAACATGACAGCCTTGGCGGAGCAACTGTCAAGTGGCGTGTCGCCAGCGAGCGAACCATGTGGCCGCGTGGGTGCCGAAGGCTTGCGCTTGAACCACCCTCCTTCTAGATTTACGGTTAACGAGGGGGGACAGAGCATGGGCCGTTGCGCGCTGGGGGTCATCGTCGCCTTATATGTCGCTTATGTCGCTGGGTTTTCCGTTCAGCCTGCGCACGCCTGGGGCGTCGGCCACTTCCGCAAAGCTCAGGCTTTCTATTGCTATCCCCGGAATTATTGGTGGTTCTATCGGCCGTACACCACGGCGCCGCTGAACTATCCCCGCTGCATGCCGTACTTCCATTATCTCGGCCCAAATGACACTGTGCGCGGCAGCCCCGACCGCGTTCTCAGATATAGATAGCCGGGTCGTCTCAGCCTTTCGTCTTAAGACTAGCCCAATGCAGCGCGACCGCCGCAGCATTTGAGACATTGAGGCTCGCTAACGCACTCTGCGTCGAGATGCGACAGAGGAGATCGCAATGCTCCCGCGTGAGCTGGCGCAGGCCTTTGCCTTCGGCGCCGAGGACAAGCGCAAGCGGTCGCGTCAGCGGCGCGTCCTCGAGAGCCTCGTTTGCCTCCTCGGCGAGCCCCACCCGCAAATAGCCGCGCTCGCCCAGCTCCGAGAGGCTTTGCGCGAGGTTCTTGATAAGGATCACCGGCACGATGTCGAGCGCTCCGCTCGCCGCTTTGGCGAGCACGCCGGAGAGCGGCGGGCTGTGCCGCTCGGTCAAGACGAGGCCGCTTGCGCCGAAAGCCGCCGCCGAGCGCAATGCGGCGCCGACATTCTGCGGGTCGGTGACCTGATCGAGCACGAGCAGAATACCGTCGGGCTTCACCTCGTCGAGCCCGAGCGGCGGCAATTGCTCAGTCTCAAGCGCAACACCCTGATGCACGGCATCAGATCCGAGCAACCTGTCTAGATCTCTTGGGCTCGCCTCCTCTGGCGTCACGCCGCGCTGGGCGAGGAGAGAGGCGAGCCGGTGCGCCGCGTTCTCGGTGGCGATAAGCCTGCCGATCTGCCGTCGCGGATTGACGAGAGCCGCCTCCACGGCATGAAGTCCATAAAGCAAGACACGTTCGTCATTGGACGCGCGCCGGGACCCTTGTCTCTGCCTCTCGCGCCGGTCATGGCGTTGCGGCCTATCAGGCCTTGGTCGGTGGCGCCGCATGGGCCGCTTGTCTCATGTACTGGTGAGCCGAGGGGCCGTCATACCAGCGAATTTCGCTGAAACGTCATGATTTACAGTTGACAGAGCCTAAAGCGCTACCCATAACCCAGTTATGGCGGACCCTGCCGGCCGACGGCGGGGCGTTTTTGCTTGGTTAAAACCACCAGTCAATCCATCTCTGAACTCAAGGAGGGGTGCCCGAGTGGCTAAAGGGGACGGGCTGTAAACCCGTTGGCTATGCCTACGTAGGTTCGAATCCTACCCCCTCCACCACCACTCTAGAGTGCAGAATGGATGCGGGTGTAGCTCAATGGTAGAGCAGCAGCCTTCCAAGCTGAGGACGAGGGTTCGATTCCCTTCACCCGCTCCAGTCAGGTGTCAGGTGCCGGGGAATGGCTTGGTAGCTGACACCTGAATAGGAGTGTAGCTCAACTGGCTAGAGCACCGGTCTCCAAAACCGGGGGTTGGGGGTTCGAGTCCCTCCACTCCTGCCAGACCAAAGCGCGAGTTGGACGGGCAAAAGCGGGATGGCTTCTGCGGCAAGGATGATGATGGTAAGGACTAGTCCCTTCGAGTTTATCCAGCAAGTGCGGACCGAGGTCGCCAAGGTGACCTGGCCGACGCGCCGCGAGACCGTCATTACCACAACTATGGTGCTGGCCATGTCGATCGCTACCGCGTTGTTCTTCCTGGCCGCCGACTGGGTGTTGAGCACGTTCGTGACATTCATTCTGGGTTTCGGTCGCTAGGAGCGTAGGTCTTAAGTCCGATGGCAATGCGCTGGTACATCGTCCACGCTTATTCGAACTTCGAGCGGAAGGTCGCCGAATCCATCAAGGAGCGCGCCGCTGCCGCGGGTCTTTCCGACCTGTTCGAGCAGGTGCTGGTCCCGATGGAGGAGGTCGTGGAGATGCGCCGCGGCCGGAAAGTGAGCTCGGAGCGGAAGTTCTTCCCGGGCTATGTGCTCGTGAAGATGGAGCTCAACGACCAGACCTATCACCTGATCAAGTCGACGCCGAAGGTTACGGGGTTTCTCGGTACCGAGAACAAGCCCATTCCGATCACCGAGGAGGAAGCAGGCCGCATTCTCCAGCAGGTGCAGGAAGGCGTCGAGCGGCCGAAGCCGTCGGTCACCTTCGAAATTGGCGAGCAGGTGCGCGTGGCCGATGGTCCGTTCGCATCGTTCAACGGTCTAGTCGAGGAAGTCGACGAGGAGCGGGCGCGGCTCAAGGTGGCGGTGTCGATCTTCGGCCGCGCCACGCCGGTCGAGCTCGAATATGCCCAAGTGGAGAAGCTCTAGACGAGCGCGTGAGATAAGCGTGAAGGCGCGGGAAAGTCAGAATGGCTAAGAAGATCGAGGGTTACATCAAACTCCAGGTGCCGGCAGGGCAGGCCAATCCCTCGCCGCCGATCGGCCCTGCGCTCGGCCAGCGCGGCGTCAACATCCCGGAGTTCTGCAAGCAGTTCAACGCGGCGACGCAGAAGCTCGAGCCCGGCTCGCCGATCCCGACGGTCATCACGGTCTATTCCGACCGATCCTTCACCTTCGAGATGCGCACGCCTCCGGCGTCGTACCTCCTCAAGAAGGCGGCGAAGATCGGCTCAGGCTCGAAGGAGCCGGGGCGCGCTGTGGCAGGCACAGTAACCCAGGCTCAACTGCGCGAGATCGCCGAGATCAAGATGAAGGATTTGAACGCCAATTCCGTCGAGCAGGCGATGAAGATCATCGCCGGTTCAGCCCGCTCGATGGGACTGCAGGTCCAGGAGTAGACCATGAGCAAGCCGGGCAAGAGATATAAGGCCGCGAGTACCGGAATTGACCGTGAGACGCTTTACTCGGTCGAGGACGCCGTGAAGCTCGTCAAGAGCGGCGCCAAGGCCAAGTTCGACGAGACCATCGAGATCGCCATGAATCTCGGCGTCGATCCGCGCCACGCCGATCAGATGGTGCGCGGCGTCTGCGCTTTGCCGCATGGCTCGGGACGCAAGCTCAGAGTGGGCGTGTTCGCCAAAGGCGCCAAGGCCGAGGAAGCGAAGAAAGCCGGCGCCGACGTGGTTGGTGCCGAGGATCTCGTCGAGCAGGTGCAGAAGGGCGTGATCGATTTCGATCGCGCCATCGCCACGCCGGACATGATGCCTCTCGTCGGTCGCCTCGGAAAGGTGCTTGGCCCGCGCGGGCTGATGCCGAACCCGAAGGTCGGCACCGTCACCGCCGACGTCGGACCCGCAGTGCGGGCTGCCAAAGGCGGCGCCGTCGAGTTCAGAGTGGAGAAGGCTGGCCTTATCCACGCCGGTGTCGGCAAGGCAAGCTTCACCGAGGAGGCGCTGGTCGAGAACATCCGTGCCTTCGCCGATGCTGTGATGAAGGCGAAGCCTTCCGGCGCCAAGGGCACATTCTTGAAGAAGGTCGCGGTCGCTTCAACCATGGGCCCCGGCGTGAAGATCGAGCCTGCGAACCTCGTTGGTGGCGCGGGCTGAGTTTTTAGAGTTTCGGGGCTGAGGTTCAGTCCCGAAGGGCCGTTTCCTTTTCGAAGCGGTCCAAACCTGTCCGAGACTGCAGGTGCGGGCGACCGCTTAAGCCTTTCGGGCCTGCATGAGACGGGTGACGAACGGTTCGATGGATGCGGGATGCCCGCAACCTGGAGATCGGTTTGAACCTCGTAGTTGGCTCTAGCGCAGTTTCGCGTGCGAGCTGGACAGGCAACGGAGCGCCGCTTGGAAGAGCGGGGCAGCCTATCGCCTGCCCCTCGCTTCTTGCGGCATGTGCAGCCGAGGTCGAGGGCACGCGCTCTCAACCTCAAGAGACGGAGTGAGCAGTGGATAGAGCAGAGAAGCGCGAAGTCGTGACGGCGCTTCACGATGCCATCGCCAAAACTGGCGTGGTCGTCGTCGCTCATTACGCGGGCCTGACCGTCGCCGACATGACTAGGTTCCGCCGCGACATGCAAAGCGCGGGCGGGCGGGTCAAGGTGGCGAAGAACAGGCTCGTCAAGCTCGCGCTCGAAGGCACCGATGCCAAGGGTATCGCGGACCTACTGAAGGGGCCGACTTGCGTCGCCTTTTCCGACGATCCCGTGGCAGCGCCGAAAGTTGCCGTCAAATTCGCCAAGGCGAACGACAAGTTCGTGATCCTTGGCGGAGCGATGGGAGCCCAGGTGCTCGATGCCCAAGGCGTGAGCTCGCTTGCCAGTCTGCCATCGCTCGACGAGCTCCGCGGCAAGTTGATCGGTCTCATCCAGGCGCCGGCGAGCAAGATCGCCCGCACCTTGAACGAGCCCGGGGCCCAGCTTGCCCGCGTGTTCGGCGCCTATGGCAACAAGCAAGCGGCATGAAACGGCCGTCAGGACAACTCATACGAGAATCGAACCTACGAGGATAAGTAAATGGCAGATCTAGCGAAAATAGTGGACGAGCTTTCGAGCCTCACGGTACTCGAGGCAGCCGAGCTTGCGAAGTTGCTCGAGGAGAAGTGGGGCGTCTCAGCCGCAGCGCCTGTAGCCATGATGGCCGCCGGCAGCGGTGTAGCAGCCGCTGCGCCCGTCGAGGAGAAGACGGAGTTCACCGTCGTCCTGGCCACGGTCGGAGCGCAGAAAATCAACGTTATCAAGGAGGTGAGGGCGATCACCAGCCTCGGTCTGAAAGAGGCCAAGGACCTCGTCGAAGGCGCGCCGAAGCCCGTCAAGGAAGGCGTGACGAAGGATGAGGCCGAGAAGATCAAAAAGCAGCTCGAGGCCGCCGGAGCGACCGTCGAGTTGAAGTGAGATATCAGTGGGTTGAAAGATGCCCGGGCGACCCCCATATGAGGTTGTTCGTCCGGGCAGTAACCCACCACAATATGCGACGTTTCGTCAGAATCTCCGCTTTCGCGCAAGCGGGGTTTCCGGTGAGCCGTCGCGAACGACAATATGCGACGTTTCGCCAGAATCTCCGCTTTCGCGCAAGCGGGGTTTCCGGTGAGCCGTCGCGAACGAGCTAAGAGGTGAAAATGGCGCAGCAGACAACGAATGGGCATAAGCGTTTGCGGAAGATGTTCGGTCGCATCCACGAAGTGGCCGAGATGCCGAACCTTATCGAGGTTCAGAAGCAATCCTACGATCAGTTCCTGATGGTTGAGGAGCCCGAGGGCGGGCGCCAGGATGAGGGATTGCAGGCCGTATTTCGCTCCGTCTTTCCGATCAAGGATTTCGGTGAGCGTGCCCAGCTCGAATTTGTCCGCTACGCGTTCGACCCGCCTAAGTACGATGTCGAGGAATGCCAGCAGCGTGGCATGACCTATGCCGCGCCGCTCAAGGTCACCCTCAGGTTGATCGTGTTCGACGTCAACGAGGAGACCGGCGCCCGCTCGGTCAAGGACATCAAGGAGCAGGACGTCTATATGGGCGACATGCCGCTCATGACGATGAACGGCACGTTCGTCATCAACGGCACCGAGCGCGTCATCGTCTCCCAGATGCACCGCTCTCCCGGCGTGTTCTTCGACCACGACCGTGGCAAGACCCATTCATCCGGTAAGCTTCTATTCGCCGCGCGCATCATTCCCTATCGCGGCTCATGGCTCGACTTCGAGTTCGACGCCAAGGACATCGTCTATGTGCGCATCGACCGGCGCCGCAAGCTGCCGGTGACGACGCTGCTCTATGCGCTCGGCCTCGAGGATGAGGAGATCCTCGCGACCTTCTACGACCGCATTACTCTCAAATCGACTAAAGAAGGCTGGCGCATGCCGTTCCGGCCGGATCGCTTGCGCGGCATCAAGCCGACCAGCGACCTGATCGACGCCAAGACTGGAAAGGTCGCGATCGAGGCCGGCCGCAAGGTGACCGCAAGGCTCGCCAAGAAGCTCGCCGACGAGGGCCTCAAGGAGCTGCTCGTCAGCGACGAGGACCTGCATGGCCGCTACCTCGCCCAGGACATCGTCAACATGGAGACGGGCGAGATCTATGGCGAGGCGGGCGAGGAGCTCGATGCTAAGCTGCTTGTCAAGTTGAAGGAACTCGGACTCAAGGAGATTCCGATCCTCGACATCGACCACGTCAATGTCGGCGCCTTCATCCGCAACACGCTCAACATCGACAAGAACTCGAACCCCGAGGAGGCCCTGCTCGACATCTACCGCGTGATGCGCCCCGGGGAGCCGCCGACGCCTGAGGCCGCCGCAAATCTGTTCCAGGGCATCTTCTTTGACCCCGAGCGCTACGACCTTTCGGCGGTCGGCCGGGTCAAGATGAACATGCGGCTCGACCTCGACGCGCCAGACACGGTGCGCACGCTCCGCAAGGAAGACATCCTTGCGGTGATCAAGACCTTGGTCGGCTTGCGCGACGGCAAGGGCGAGATCGACGACATCGACCATCTCGGCAATCGCCGAGTGCGCTCGGTGGGCGAGCTCATGGAGAACCAGTATCGCGTCGGCCTGCTCCGCATGGAACGCGCCATTAAGGAGCGCATGAGCTCGGTCGATATCGACACGGTCATGCCGCAGGACCTGATCAACGCGAAGCCTGCCGCGGCCGCCGTGCGCGAGTTCTTCGGCTCGTCGCAGCTTTCGCAGTTCATGGACCAGACCAACCCGCTGTCGGAGATCACGCATAAGCGGCGTCTCTCGGCGCTTGGACCTGGCGGTCTAACGCGCGAGCGCGCCGGCTTCGAGGTGCGCGACGTGCACCCGACACATTACGGCCGCATCTGCCCGATCGAGACGCCCGAGGGTCCGAATATCGGCCTCATCAACTCGCTTGCCACCTATGCGCGCGTGAACAAGTATGGCTTCATCGAGAGCCCGTATCGCCGCGTGATTAAGGGCAAGGTCACCGATGAGGTCGTGTACCTCTCCGCCATGGAGGAGGCGCGCTACATCATCGCCCAGGCCAACGCCAAGCTTGCGCCGAACGGCACCTTCACCGAGGAGCTGGTGGTCTGCCGTCATGCGGGCGACGTCGAGCTTATGCCCCCGGAGAAGGTCGATCTCATCGACGTGTCGCCGAAGCAGCTCGTGTCGGTCGCGGCCGCGCTCATTCCGTTCCTAGAGAACGATGACGCGAACCGCGCCCTTATGGGCTCGAACATGCAGCGCCAGGCGGTGCCGCTCATCACGGCAGAGGCGCCCTTGGTCGGCACCGGCATGGAAGAGGTCGTGGCGCGCGATTCGGGTGCTGCCATTGGCGCTCGGCGTACCGGCATAGTCGATCAGGTCGACGCGACCCGCATCGTTGTCCGCGCCACTGAAGAGACCGATCCATCGAAGTCAGGCGTCGACATTTATAATCTGCGCAAGTTCCAGCGCTCCAACCAGAACACCTGCATCAACCAGCGGCCTCTGGTGCGCGTTGGCGATCACGTGAAGGCTGGCGAGATCATTGCCGACGGTCCTTCGACCGATCTCGGCGAGCTTGCGCTCGGTCGGAATGTGCTCGTCGCCTTCATGCCGTGGATGGGCTACAACTTCGAGGATTCGATCCTCATCTCCGAGCGCGTCGTGCGCGACGACGTGTTCACCTCGATCCACATCGAGGAATTCGAGGTGATGGCCCGCGATACCAAGCTCGGGCCTGAGGAGATCACCCGCGACATCCCCAACGTTTCGGAAGAGGCTCTCAAGAACCTCGACGAGGCGGGCATCGTCTATATCGGGGCCGAGGTCAATCCCGGCGACATTCTGGTCGGCAAGATCACGCCGAAGGGCGAGAGCCCGATGACGCCTGAGGAGAAGCTGCTTCGCGCCATCTTCGGCGAGAAGGCCTCCGACGTGCGTGACACCTCACTCAAACTGCCGCCCGGCGTATCCGGCACGGTGGTCGAGGTGCGCGTGTTCAACCGCCACGGCGTAGAGAAGGACGAGCGCGCCATGGCGATCGAGCGTGAGGAGATCGAGCGACTCGCCAAGGACCGCGACGACGAGCTCGCGATCCTCGACCGCAACGTGTACGGCCGTCTCAAGGACGTGTTGATGCACAAGGTCGTGGCGAAGGGCCCGAAGAACATCAAGAAGGACGCAAAGATCACCGAGGCGCTTCTTGATGAGGTCTCGCGTAGCCATTGGTGGGAGATCGCGCTCAAGAACGAGAAGGCGATGGCCGAGGTCGAGGCGATTCGTCGCCAATATGAGGAAGCCAAGAAGGGTCTCGAGCAGCGCTTCGTCGACAAGGTCGATAAGCTGCAGCGTGGCGACGAGCTGCCGCCCGGCGTCATGAAGATGGTCAAGGTTTTCGTCGCGGTGAAGCGGAAGATCCAGCCCGGCGACAAGATGGCTGGCCGTCACGGCAACAAGGGTGTGATCAGCCAGATCGTCCCCATCGAGGACATGCCTTACCTCGAGGACGGCACGCCCATCGACATCGTTCTCAATCCACTCGGCGTGCCGAGCCGCATGAATGTGGGCCAGATTCTTGAGACGCATCTCGGATGGGCCTGCCGCGGCCTTGGCAACAAGATCGGCGAGGCGCTTAACGCGTATTACCAGTCGCACAAGGCGAAGCCGCTCAAGGACATGCTCAAGACCATCTACGGCGAAGACAGAGCCGTGGCGGCCCTCAAAGAGGATCAGGTCATCGAGGTGAGCGAGACCCTGAAGGCTGGCGTGCCGGTGGCGACGCCAGTGTTTGACGGCGCGCACGAAGGCGACGTGACCGGGCTGCTCGAGGCAGCCGGGCTCGATACATCGGGTCAGGTGACGCTCTATGACGGGCGCACCGGTGACGCGTTCGAGCGCAAGGTGACCGTGGGCTACATCTATATGCTGAAGCTCCACCACCTCGTGGACGATAAGATCCATGCGCGTTCGATCGGGCCTTACAGCCTCGTTACTCAACAGCCGTTGGGCGGCAAGGCTCAGTTCGGCGGTCAGCGCTTCGGCGAGATGGAGGTGTGGGCGCTCGAAGCTTACGGCGCGGCCTATACGCTGCAAGAGATGCTCACGGTGAAGTCGGACGACGTGGCCGGCCGCACCAAGGTCTACGAGGCGATCGTCCGCGGCGATGATACCTTCGAGGCTGGCATCCCCGAGTCGTTCAACGTTCTCGTCAAGGAGATGCGGGCGTTGGGCCTCAATGTCGAGCTGGTGCAACCAAAGCCAGAAGAGCAACAGCCGGCCCGGCCGAGATTGCCGCGGCCTGCGGCTGAGTGAGCCCGTTCGGATTGCCTGAAGTGATTTAAGGAATGCGATCGGGGCGGCAGGGCCGCCCCTTGGGAGACCACAGAATGAACCAAGAAATCGTCAACCTCTTCAGTCCTCAGACCCAGCAGCAGAATTTCGATCAGATCCGGATCGGCATCGCCAGCCCGGAGAAAATTCTGTCCTGGTCCTATGGGGAAATCAAGAAACCCGAGACGATCAACTACCGTACCTTCAAGCCGGAGCGCGACGGGTTGTTCTGCGCGCGCATCTTCGGCCCGGTGAAGGATTACGAGTGCTTGTGCGGCAAGTACAAGCGCATGAAGTACAAGGGCGTGATCTGCGAGAAGTGCGGCGTCGAGGTGACGTTGGCCAAGGTCCGGCGCGAGCGCATGGGCCATATCGAGCTTGCCGCGCCCGTCGCGCATATCTGGTTCCTGAAGTCTTTGCCGTCGCGCATCGGGCTCCTGCTCGACATGACGCTCAAGGACCTCGAGCGTGTGCTCTATTTCGAGAATTATATCGTGCTCGAGCCAGGACTGACGTCGCTCAAGCCGCTCCAACTCCTCTCCGAGGAGGACCACCTCAAGGCTCAGGAAGAGTTTGGCGAAGATTCCTTCACCGCAGCGATCGGAGCCGAGGCGATCCGCGAGCTGTTGAAGGCGCTCGACCTCGAGAAGATCGCCGCCGATCTCCGCGTCGAAATCGCCGAGTCGACTTCCGAGCTCAAGCCCAAGAAGCTGGCCAAGCGCCTTAAGGTGGTCGAGGCCTTCCTCCAGTCGGGCAACAAGCCCGAGTGGATGATCCTCACTGTTGTCCCGGTGATTCCGCCGGAGCTTCGTCCGCTCGTCCCGCTAGATGGCGGCCGCTTCGCCACGTCCGACCTGAACGACCTCTATCGCCGCGTCATCAACCGCAACAATCGGTTGAAGCGGCTGATGGAGCTTCGTGCGCCGGACATCATCATCCGCAACGAGAAGCGCATGCTTCAGGAGGCAGTCGATGCGCTGTTCGACAACGGACGGCGCGGTCGCGTCATCACCGGCGCCAACAAGCGCCCGCTGAAGTCGCTCGCCGATATGCTCAAGGGCAAGCAGGGCCGCTTCCGGCAGAATCTGCTCGGCAAGCGCGTCGACTATTCAGGCCGCTCGGTGATCGTGGTCGGGCCTGAGCTCAAGCTGCACCAGTGCGGGCTGCCCAAGAAGATGGCGCTCGAGCTGTTCAAGCCGTTCATCTATGCCCGTCTCGACGCCAAGGGTCATGCCGCCACCGTCAAGCAGGCGAAGAAGCTCGTCGAGAAGGAGAAGCCCGAGGTCTGGGATATCCTCGACGAGGTGATCCGCGAGCATCCGGTGCTGCTCAACCGCGCCCCGACCCTGCACCGCCTCGGCATCCAGGCTTTCGAGCCGGTGCTGATCGAGGGCAAGGCGATCCAGCTGCATCCGCTCGTCTGCGCGGCGTTCAATGCCGACTTCGACGGCGATCAGATGGCCGTGCACGTGCCGCTGTCGCTTGAGGCGCAGCTCGAGGCTCGTGTCTTGATGATGTCGACCAACAACATCCTGCACCCTGCCAACGGCTCGCCGATCATCGTGCCGTCGCAGGACATCGTGCTCGGACTCTATTACCTGTCGCTGGTAATGGATAATGAGCCGGGCGAGGGAATGATGTTCGGCAATGTCGCCGAGATCCATCACGCCCTCGATGCGAAGGTCGTGACGCTACACGCCAAGATCAAAGGCCGCTTCGTCACGGTCGACGAGAAGGGCAAGCGGGTGTCCCGCATCTACGACACGACGCCCGGCCGGATGCTGCTTGGCGAGCTTCTGCCGAAGAACCCGTTGGTGAGCTACGATCTCGTCAACCGGCTGCTCACCAAGAAAGAGATCTCCAACATGATCGACGTGGTGTATCGCCACTGCGGTCAGAAGGAGACCGTCATCTTCTGCGACAGGATCATGGGGCTCGGCTTCATTTATGCCTGCCGTGCCGGCATCTCGTTCGGCAAGGACGACATGGTGATCCCCGAGACCAAGGATGCCATCGTGCAGAAGACCTCGGACCTCGTGCGCGAGTACGAGCAGCAATACAATGACGGCCTGATCACTCGGGGCGAGAAGTACAACAAGGTGGTCGACACCTGGACCGAGTGCACCGAGCAGGTCGCCAAGGAGATGATGAAGCGTATCTCTGCGGTTGAGCGTGATCCGAAGACCAAACGCGAGAAACCGATTAACTCCATCTATATGATGTCGCACTCCGGTGCGCGCGGCTCGCCGGCGCAGATGAAGCAGCTCGCCGGCATGCGCGGTCTGATGACCAAGCCATCGGGCGAGATTATCGAGACGCCGATCATCTCCAACTTCAAGGAGGGGCTGTCGGTCCTCGAGTACTTCAACTCGACCCACGGCGCCCGTAAGGGCCTGGCCGATACGGCGTTGAAGACGGCGAACTCCGGCTACCTCACGCGGCGTCTCGTCGATGTGGCGCAGGATTGCATCGTCACCGAAGAGGATTGCGGCACGCGCGAAGGCATCACCGCGCGCGCCATCCTCGAGGCTGGCGAGGTGACCGTGTCGCTCGGCCAGCGCGTGCTCGGGCGCACGACCGCCGACAACATCAAGAATCCATCGACCGGCAAGGCGATCGTCAAGGCCGGCGAGTTGATCGAGGAGGAGCAAGTCGAGGCGCTCGAGGCTGCGCGCGTGCAAGAGGTGCGCATCCGCTCGGCTCTGACCTGCGAGACAAGGAACGGCATTTGCGCCAAGTGCTACGGGCGCGATCTCGCCCGCGGCACGCCGGTCAATCTCGGCGAGGCGGTCGGCGTCATCGCCGCCCAGTCGATCGGCGAGCCGGGTACCCAGCTCACCATGCGCACCTTCCATCTTGGCGGTGTTGCGTCTGCCAAGGTCGTCGATCAGTCGTCGCTCGAGTCGAATTTCGACGGCAAGATCAAGATCAAGCAGCGCAATGTGGTGAAGGATTCGCAAGGCCGCCTCATGGTCATGGGGCGCAACACCGCCATTGTCGTGCTGGATGAGGACGGCAGCGAGCGGGCCGTGCATCGGTTGCCCTACGGCACACATCTTCGGGTCGAAGACGGCGACAAGGTCAAGCGCGGCGATCGTCTCGCCGAGTGGGACCCCTACACCCGTCCGGTTCTGACCGAGATCGAAGGTACTGTCGATTTCGAGGATCTGGTCGAGGGCGTGTCGGTCAGCGAGCGGCGTGACGAGTCGACCGGTATCACCAATAGCGTGATCATCGATTGGCGTGCGTCGCCGCGTGGTGCTGATCTTCGACCCGCCATGGTGATCAGGGACAAGAAGGGCAAGATTGCGAAGCTCTCGCGCGGCGTGGAGGCCCGTTACCTGTTGCCGGTCGACGCCATTCTGTCGGTCGAGGCCGGCCACGAGGTGAAGGCGGGCGACGTGCTGGCGCGCATCCCGACCGAGAGCGCCAAGACGCGCGACATCACTGGCGGTCTGCCGAGGGTTGCCGAGCTATTCGAGGCGCGGCGTCCCAAGGACCATGCCATCATCGCCGAAGTCTCCGGCACGGTGCAGCTTGGCCGCGATTACAAGAACAAGCGGCGCATCACCATCGTGCCTGAAGAGGATGGGCGCGAGCCGGTCGAGTATCTGATCCCCAAGGGACGGCATTTGGCCGTGCAGGAGGGCGACCGCATCGAGAAAGGCGAGTTCCTGCTCGATGGCCATCCTGCGCCCCATGACATCCTTGCCATCAAGGGCGTCGAGGAGCTCGCCAACTATCTCGTCAACGAGATCCAGGAGGTCTACCGGCTGCAAGGCGTGACTATCAACGACAAGCATATCGAGGTGATCGTCAGGCAGATGCTCCAGAAGACCGAGGTGGACGATGCGGGCTCGACCGAGTTCTTGAAGGGCGAGCAGGTCGACCGCATCGACTTCGAGGATGCCAACACTGCGGTCGAGGCAGCCGGCGGCAAGCCCGCGACGGGTCAGCCGGTGTTGCTCGGCATCACCAAAGCGAGCCTGCAGACCCGCTCCTTCATCTCGGCGGCGTCGTTCCAGGAGACCACGCGCGTCCTGACCGACGCGGCGGTCAACGGCAAGACCGATGCGCTCGAGGGCCTGAAGGAGAACGTGATCGTCGGCCGGCTCATTCCTGCCGGCACCGGCGGCACCTTGAGCCGGTTGAGCAAGATCGCTACGCACCGCGACGAGCTCATTCTCGAGGAGCGGCAACGCACCGCTTCCGAGCAGGTCGAGCAGGAGGACGCGGAGGAGGGTGCCCCGGCGTAGCTGAAGGTCGGAGACTGGAAATCGGAGATCAGAGAGCGCTCATGCTCTTCTGATTTCCGGCTTCCGCCGCTGATTTCTGACCTGAACCCTTGACGATGCAAGAATCAGCCTGATACAACGCGCGCACTTTCGCGGCAGGCGGTAACCCTTGTCTGGTTGCCTTCGAGCGCGGGTTAGACGCTGCCGGACTAACCGGGATCATATCGGGGTCATGATCTTGGGGGCTTGCCCTCCAAGGTCCTCTGTGTTGAGGCGCTGAAGCTTGTGGGGCAACCCGCAGTTCGGCTCTAGATGATGTGGGCTATTTTGCCCTTTGGATAGACGTTAAAGGCAGAGAATGCCGACGATACAACAGCTCATCCGCAAGCCGCGCCGCCAGCCGGTGAAGCGGAACAAAGTACCGGCCATGCAAGCCAACCCGCAGAAGCGGGGGGTCTGTACGCGCGTCTACACGACGACGCCGAAGAAGCCGAACTCCGCGTTGCGCAAGGTCGCGCGCGTCCGTCTTACCAATCAGCTCGAGGTGACGAGCTATATCCCTGGCGAGGGACATAATCTTCAGGAGCACTCGGTGGTGTTGATCAGGGGCGGACGCGTCAAGGACCTTCCCGGCGTACGCTATCACATCATTCGCGGCGTGCTCGATACCCAGGGCGTGAGCGATCGCCGTCAGCGGCGCTCCAAATACGGAGCCAAACGACCCAAATAGCGGGTCGTTTTGCATTCTTAGGAAACGGTCGAACGGCATGTCGAGGCGGCGTAGAGCAGATAAGCGCGAGGTCATCCCCGACCCGAAATTCGGGGACATCGTGCTCACCAAGTTCATGAACTCCATAATGAAAGAGGGCAAGAAGTCGGCCGCCGAGCGGATCGTCTATGGCGCCCTCGATCAGATGGAGAAGAAGGCGAAGTCGAACCCGGTCGAGCTGTTTCACGAGGCGCTCCGCAATGTCATGCCCGCGCTCGAGGTGAGGTCGCGGCGCGTCGGCGGCGCCACCTATCAGGTTCCGGTCGAGGTGAGGCTCGATCGCCGTCAGGCGCTTGCCATCCGCTGGATCATCTCCGCAGCGCGGGGGCGCAACGAGAACACCATGGTCGAGCGTCTGTCAGGTGAGCTGCTCGACGCCGCCAACAACCGCGGGACAGCGGTGAAGAAACGTGAGGACACACACCGGATGGCGGAGGCGAACCGCGCCTTCTCGCACTACCGCTGGTAACGGATTTCAAGGATTAGAAGATGCCGCGAGCTACCCCATTAGAAGATTACCGCAACATCGGGATCATGGCGCATATCGACGCCGGCAAGACCACGACCACCGAGCGGATCCTCTACTACACCGGCAAGAGCCATAAGATCGGCGAGGTGCATGACGGCGCTGCCACCATGGACTGGATGGAGCAGGAGCAGGAGCGCGGCATCACCATCACGAGTGCCGCGACCACGGCCTTCTGGAACGGCAAGCGAGTCAACATCATCGACACGCCAGGGCACGTCGACTTCACCATCGAGGTGGAGCGTAGCTTGCGCGTGCTCGACGGTGCGGTCGCCCTGCTCGACGCCAATCAAGGCGTAGAGCCGCAGACCGAAACGGTATGGCGCCAAGCCGACAAATACGGCGTGCCGCGCATGATCTTCGTCAACAAGATGGACAAGATCGGCGCCGATTTCTTCATATCGGTGCAGATGGTCAAGGACCGCCTTGGCGCCAATCCGATCATTCTCCAGCTTCCGCTCGGGGTGGAGTCAAGATTTAGAGGCATCATCGATCTCATCCGCATGAAGGCGGTGGTGTGGGACGACGAGTCCCTTGGCGCAAAATTCCACGACGAGGAGATCCCGGCCGACCTCCTCGATCAAGCCAAGCAATATCGCGGGATGTTGGTCGAGCAGGCGGTCGAGGTCGATGAGGCCGCGACCGAAGCCTATCTCGAGGGCAAGGAGCCCTGTGAGGCCGAGCTCAAGGCGCTCATCCGCAAGGGCACGGTGACCAGCCAGTTTGTCCCGATCCTATGCGGCTCGGCCTTCAAGAACAAAGGCGTGCAGCCGCTGCTCGATGCGGTTGTGGACTATCTCCCGTCGCCGCTCGATGTGCCGCCAGTCCAAGGCATTGATGTCAAGACGGGCGAGTCGACGACGCGCGAGCCTAAGGACGACGCGCCGCTCTCCATGCTCGCTTTCAAGATCATGAACGACCCCTTCGTCGGCTCGCTCACCTTCTGCCGTATCTATTCCGGCAAGGTCGATTCCGGCACGACGCTGGTGAATACGGTGAAGGACAAGAAGGAGCGCATCGGTCGCATGCTCTTGATGCACGCCAATCACCGCGAGGACATCAAGGAGGCCTTCACCGGCGACATCGTGGCGCTTGCCGGCCTCAAGGACGTGACCACCGGCGATACGCTGTGCGATCCGGCAAAGCCCGTGATTCTCGAGCGAATGGAGTTCCCAGAGCCCGTCATCGAGGTCGCGGTCGAGCCCAAGACCAAGGGCGACCAGGAGAAGCTGTCGGTCGCATTGCATCGTCTCGCCCAGGAGGACCCCTCCTTCCGCGTCTCGGTCGACCACGAGTCCGGCCAGACCATCATCAAAGGCATGGGCGAGCTTCATCTCGACATCATCGTCGATCGCATGCGGCGCGAGTTCAAGGTCGAGGCCAATGTCGGTGCGCCGCAAGTGGCCTATCGCGAGACCGTGTCGAAGCGCGCCGAGGAAGACTACACGCACAAGAAGCAGACCGGCGGCTCGGGCCAGTTCGCCCGCATAAAGCTCGTCATCGAGCCTAACGAGCAGGGCAAGGGCTTCGAGTTCGAGAACAAGGTGGTCGGCGGCAACGTGCCGAAGGAATACATCCCGGGCGTGCAGAAGGGCGTGCAGAGCGTGATCGACTCAGGCGTGCTTGCAGGTTTCCCGATGCTCGATGTCAAGGTGACGCTGGTCGACGGCGCGTATCACGACGTCGATTCGAGCGTGATGGCGTTCGAGATCGCCGGCCGCCAGGGTTTCCGGGAGGGCGCGCGCAAGGCAGCGCCGAAGCTGCTAGAGCCGATGATGAAGGTCGAGGTGGTGACGCCGGAAGACTATGTCGGCGGCATTATCGGTGACCTCACCAGCCGCAGAGGCCAGGTGCGCGGGCAGGAGAGCCGCGGCAATGCCGCGGTGATCAGCGCCATGGTGCCGCTCGCCAATATGTTCGGCTACGTGAACACGCTCCGCTCGATGAGCCAGGGCCGCGCGCAGTTCACCATGCAGTTCGACCATTATGCGCAAGTACCGCAGGCGGTGGCTGAAGAGGTGCAAGCGAAATTTGCCTAGGCTCTTAGGGTCAGCAGGACTTCGGAGCCAAGTTTGTTTCTAGTGTTGAAGGATGGAGAGCCAGGATGGCTAAGGAAAAATTTCAGCGGACAAAGCCGCATTGCAACATCGGGACCATCGGTCATGTCGATCACGGCAAGACGACGCTGACGGCCGCGATCACCAAGGTGTTGGCCGAGAAGGGCGGTGCCAAGTTCACCGCCTATGACGAGATCGACAAGGCGCCCGAAGAGAAGGCGCGCGGCATCACCATTTCGACCGCGCATGTGGAGTACGAGACCGGCAAGCGGCACTACGCTCACGTGGATTGCCCGGGCCACGCCGACTACGTGAAGAACATGATCACCGGTGCCGCCCAGATGGACGGCGCCATCCTCGTGGTCTCGGCCGCCGACGGCCCCATGCCGCAGACCCGCGAGCACATTCTGCTCGCCCGCCAAGTGGGCGTGCCGGCGCTCGTCGTCTATCTCAACAAGGTCGACATGGTCGACGACCCCGAGTTGCTCGACCTCGTCGAGCTCGAGGTGCGTGAGCTGCTCTCCAAATACGAGTTCCCCGGCGACGAAATTCCGATCGTCAAGGGCTCGGCACTCGCGGCGCTCGAAGGCAAGGACGAGGCGGTCGGCAAGACGTCGATCGAGAACCTGATGAACGCTGTGGACGAGTACATCCCGCAACCGGATCGGCCCAAGGACAAGCCGTTCCTCATGCCGATCGAGGACGTGTTCTCGATCTCCGGCCGCGGCACCGTGGTTACCGGCCGCATCGAGCGCGGCGTGATCAAGGTCGGCGAAGAGGTCGAGATCGTCGGCATCAAACCCACGACCAAGACCGTCGTGACCGGCGTCGAGATGTTCCGCAAGCTGCTCGACCAAGGCGAGGCCGGCGACAATGTCGGCTGCCTGCTCCGCGGCGTCGACCGCGAGGCGGTGGAGCGCGGTCAGGTGTTGGCGAAGCCTGGCTCGGTGACGCCGCACACCAAGTTCAAGGCCGAGGCCTACATCCTCACCAAGGAGGAGGGCGGACGTCATACGCCGTTCTTCGGCAACTACCGTCCCCAGTTCTACTTCCGCACCACCGACGTGACCGGCGTCGTGCATCTGCCGGAAGGGACCGAGATGGTAATGCCGGGCGACAACATCGCCATGACAGTCGAGCTCATCGTGCCGATCGCCATGGAGGAGAAACTCCGCTTCGCCATTCGCGAGGGCGGCCGCACTGTCGGTGCCGGCGTCGTAGCGTCGATCATCGAATAAGGGAGGCTAAGGAGCGCGCTGCCGAGCGGCGCGCTCCTCGAATTTGAGGCCATCGAGATGCAAAGCCAGACCATCAGAATCAGGCTCAAGGCTTTCGACCATCGCATCCTCGATGCGTCGACCAAGGAGATCGTGAACACGGCAAAACGAACGGGTGCCGAGGTGCGCGGGCCCATTCCGCTGCCCACGCGCATCGAGAAGTTCACCGTGAACCGTTCTCCCCATATCGACAAAAAGAGCCGCGAGCAGTTCGAGATGCGGACGCACAAGCGCCTGCTCGACATCGTCGATCCCACGCCCCAGACGGTCGATGCGCTGATGAAGCTCGACCTCGCCGCAGGCGTCGACGTCGAGATCAAGCTGTAAAGCGGCAAGGCCGAGAGACGAGTCAAGGAACAAGACCGATGCGATCAGGTGTCATCGCGCAAAAGGTCGGCATGACCAGGATCTTCACCGATGCCGGCGAGCACATCCCGGTGACGGTGCTGCGCCTCGACAATTGCCAGGTTGTCGGCCAGCGCACCGAGGAGAAGAACGGCTACACAGCGGTTCAGCTCGGCGCCGGCAGGCCCAAGGTGAAGCGGCTGACGCGCGCGGCGCGCGGAGCTTTCGCCGTTGCCAATGTCGAGCCCAAGCGGAAACTCGCAGAGTTCCGCGTGAGCCCGGACAATTTGATCGAGGTGGGCGCCGAGATCACCGCTGACCATTTCGTCGAGGGCCAATATGTCGACGTGTCGGGCACGACCATCGGCAAAGGCTTTGCCGGCGTCATGAAGCGCCACAATTTCGGCGGTCTGCGTGCCTCGCACGGCGTTTCGGTCAGTCACAGGAGCCACGGCTCGACCGGCCAGCGCCAGGACCCTGGCAAGGTGTTCAGGGGCAAGAAGATGGCCGGACATATGGGCGACGTGAACGTCACGACGCAGAACCTGCGTGTGGTGAAGACCGACCCAGAGCGCGGACTGATCATGATCCGCGGTGCGGTTCCCGGCGCAAAAGGCGGCTGGGTCACGATTCACGATGCGGTGAAGCGTGCGTTGCCCGAAAGCGCGCCAAAGCCTGGCGCATTCCGCAAGGCTGCCGGGGAAGCGCCCAAGCAAGCCAAGAAAGCAAAGGCCGAGCGGGCTGAAGCTGCTGCGACCGAGCAGCCAGAGGGTGGGAGCCAGGAGTGATGAAGGCCGACATTACCACTCTCGACGCCAAGAAGGCGGGTACCGTCGATCTCCCCGACCATGTGTTTGGGCTCGAGCCGCGGCCCGACATCCTTGCGCGCATGGTGCGCTACCAGCTCGCCAAGCGCAGGAGCGGCAGTGCTCACGTCAAGGATCGCTCGGAGATCAATGCCACCACTGCCAAGATGTATCGGCAGAAGGGAACCGGCCGCGCGCGTCACGGCAGCAAGAAGGCGCCGATCTTCAAAGGCGGCGGCAAGGCGTTCGGGCCTAAGCCTAGGGATTTCGCCATCGACTTGCCGAAGAAGGTGAGGGCGCTTGCCCTCAAGCATGCCCTCTCGTCGAAGGCTAAATCGGAAGCGCTGGTCGTGATCGACAAATGCGAGCTTAAGGACGGCAAGACCAAGGAGCTCAAATCGCGCTTCGCCAAGCTCGGCTTCGGCTCGGTGCTGATCATTGATGGCGCCGGCGTGCAGGAGGCTTTCGCCCGCGCGGCACGCAATCTTCCTGCCGTCGATGTGCTGCCGGTGGCCGGCATCAACGTCTACGACATTCTCCGGCACGACAAGCTCGTGCTGACCACAGCGGCGGTCGAGGCGCTGGAGGCGCGATTCAAATGAGTGCGCTCTCCGCATACGACGTGATTATCGCGCCGGTGATTACTGAGAAGGCGACGGCGGTCTCGGAATCCAACCAGGTGGTGTTCAAGGTGCGCCGTGATGCAACCAAACCGGAGATCAAGGCGGCGGTCGAGCAGCTGTTCGGTGTCAAAGTGCTCGCCGTGAACACCATTCTTCGCAAGGGCAAGGCCAAAACCTTCCGCGGCATGAAGGGCAAGCAGCAGGACGTCAAGAAAGCGATCGTGCGCCTCGCAGAAGGCGACAAGATCGACGTGACGACGAGGATCTGACGGCCATGGCGCTCAAGACATTCAAACCGACCACGCCGAGCCAGCGTCAGCTCGTGCTTGTCGACCGTAGCAACCTTTACAAGGGCAAGCCGGTCAAAGCGCTCACCGAAGGTCTGCGCAAAACTGGCGGACGCAACAATGCCGGCCGTGTGTCGATGTGGCATCGCGGCGGCGGGCATAAGCGCGCCTATCGCAAGGTCGACTTCAAGCGCGACAAGCTCGGCGTGCCGGCAACGGTCGAGCGGCTCGAATATGACCCGAACCGAACCGCCTTCATTGCGCTGATTAAATACGAGGACGGCGAGCTCTCTTATATCTTGGCGCCGCAGCGGCTCGCGCCTGGCGACACAGTGATCGCGGACGCTCGCGTAGACGTCAAGCCCGGCAACGCCATGCCGCTCGCCAATATGCCGGTCGGCACTATCATCCACAACGTGGAGATGAAGAAAGGTAAAGGTGGGCAGCTCGCGCGCGCCGCGGGCACTTACGTGCAGCTCGTCAGCCGCGATGCGGGCTACGCGATCCTCCGGCTCAACTCGGGCGAGACGCGCATGGTGCCGGCAGAGTGCATGGCGACCGTCGGCGCCGTCTCGAACCCTGATAATTCCAATATCTCGATCGGCAAGGCAGGCCGCGTGCGGTGGAAAGGGCGGAGGCCCGTGGTGCGCGGCGTTGCCATGAACCCGATTGACCACCCGCATGGCGGCGGCGAGGGCCGCACCTCCGGTGGACGTCACCCAGTGACTCCGTGGGGCAAGTCGACCAAAGGCAAGAAGACCCGCCACAACCGGTCGACCGACAAATACATCCTGCGCAGCCGCCATCAGAAGAAGGGATAAGGAAAGTGGCACGCTCGATCTGGAAAGGTCCGTTCGTCGACGGATATCTGCTCAAAAAGGCCGAGAAGGCGCGCGGCTCAGGTTCGAATGCCGTTATCAAGATGTGGTCGCGCCGCTCGACCATCCTGCCGCAATTCGTTGGCCTCACCTTCGGGGTGCATAACGGCCACAAGCACATCCCGGTGCTTGTCACCGAGGACATGATTGGACACAAGTTCGGAGAGTTCGCGCCGACGCGGACCTTCTACGGCCATGCCGCGGACCGCAAGGCCAAGCGGACTACGACGGCGAAAGAGTAGAGTCATGGGCAAGCCTGCGCGCGAGCGAGCGCTGAAAGATAACGAGGCGAGGGCGGTGACGCGGCTCATGCGGGTGAGCCCGCAGAAGCTCAACCTGCTTGCCCAATTGATCAGGGGCAAGAAGGTTGAACGCGCGCTTGCCGATCTTACCTTCTCGCGCAAGCGCGTCGCCAAGGACGTGAAGAAGACGCTCGAGTCGGCGATCGCCAACGCCGAGAACAATCACTCGCTCGACGTCGACGCGCTGGTGGTGGCCGAGGCTTATGTCGGCAAGAATCTGGTGATGAAACGTATCCGGGCGCGGGCGCGCGGCCGCGCTGCCCGGATCGAGAAACCGTTTGCGCAGATCACTGTGGTGCTGCGCCAAGTTGAGGAGCCCGCTTGATGGGTCAGAAAGTCAATCCGATCGGGCTTAGGCTCGGTGTAAACCGCACCTGGGATTCGCGCTGGTATGCGTCGCGTGGCGAATATGCGCGCCTGCTGCACGAAGACCTGAAGATGCGCGATCATATCCTGGAGTCGCGCAAGCAGGCCGGCATCTCCAAAGTAGTAATCGAGCGACCGCACAAGAAATGCCGGGTGACCGTGCATACCGCGCGGCCTGGTATTCTGATCGGCAAGAAGGGCTCGGACATCGAGAAGCTCCGCCGCGAGCTTGCCTCGATGACCGACTCCGAGGTGCATCTCAATATCGTCGAGGTGCGCAAGCCCGAGATCGACGCGACGCTGGTCGCTGAGGGCATCGCCCAGCAGCTCGAGCGCCGGGTTGCCTTCCGTCGCGCCATGAAGCGCGCCGTGCAGTCGGCCATTCGCATGGGCGCGCTCGGCATCCGCATCAATTGCGGCGGCCGGCTGGGCGGCGCCGAAATTGCGCGCATGGAATGGTATCGCGAGGGCCGCGTGCCGCTGCATACGCTGCGCGCCAATATCGATTACGGCACGGCGCTTGCCCGCACGGCCTATGGCGTGATCGGCGTCAAGGTGTGGATCTTCAAGGGCGAAATCATGGAGCACGACCCCATGGCCCAGGAGACCAAGGCGCTCGAAGCGCAGGAAGGCGGACGCTCGACCGGGCGCCGCGAGCCCGCGCCTGCGCAGAGCTAGAGAGACAAGGCTTAAATTATGCTGCAACCGAAGCGAACGAAGTTCCGCAAGGCTCACAAGGGGCGCATCAAGGGCGCCGCCTCGAGCGCGGTCACGCTCAATTTCGGCAATTTCGGACTGAAGGCGCAGGAGCCTGCGCGCATCACCGCGCGGCAGATCGAGGCTGCTCGGCGCGCCATGACGCGGCAGATGAAACGCTCGGGCCGGGTGTGGATCAGGCTGTTCCCCGACGTGCCGGTGTCGAAGAAGCCGACCGAGGTGCGCATGGGCAAGGGAAAGGGCACGCCGGAGTTCTGGGTGGCCCGGGTCAAGCCCGGCCGCATCATGTTCGAGATCGACGGCGTGACCGAGCCGGTAGCGCGAGAGGCGCTGAGACTCGGCGCGGCTAAGCTCCCGATCAAGACGCGCGTGGTTGCGCGCGTGGAGGGCTGACAGGATGAAAGCCGCGCAAGTCCATGGAATGACCAGCGATCAGCTCTCCGACGAACTGGTGAAGCTCAAGAAGGAGCAGTTCAACCTGCGCTTCCAGGCTGCCTCTGGCCAACTCGAGAACACGGCGCGGGTGCGACAGATCAGACGCGATATCGCGCGCATCATGACGGTCGCGCGGCAGAGGCCTGCCGGTGAGGTCGAGGTCAGGGTGAAGCCTAAGACCGAAGCGAAGCCCCAAGCCAAGACTCCAAAAGAGCCTAAGGCAGCGAAGGAGCCGAAGGCACAGAGAGAGCCCAAGGCGGCAAAGACGACGACGAAGTCAAAGGCCAAGCCTAAGGCGAAGTCCAAGGCCAAGGCGAAGAAGGCGAAGGGTTAGGACAAGATGCCGAAACGAGTTCTCCAAGGGGTCGTGGTGAGCGACAAGAACGACAAGACCGTGGTGGTCCGCGTCGACCGGCGCTTCACGCACCCGCTGCTGCAAAAGACGGTGCGGCGGAGCAAGAATTATCACGCCCATGACGAGAAGAACGAGTTCAAGGTGGGCGAGATGGTGTGGATCGAGGAGTGCCCGCCGATCTCCAAGCAGAAGCGGTGGACGGTGCTGCCGCGGACGACAGGCTGACGCGAAGCGAGAGTTAGAAGGCGCGAAGTGCCATGATTCAGATGCAGACAAATCTAGACGTCGCCGACAATTCCGGCGCGCGGCGCGTCCAATGCATCAAGGTACTCGGCGGGTCGAAGCGCAAATACGCCTCGATCGGCGACACCATCGTGGTCTCCGTCAAGGAGGCGATCCCGCGTGGCCGCGTCAAAAAGGGCCAGGTAATGAAGGCGGTCGTGGTGCGCACGGCCAAGGGCGTACGCCGTCCCGATGGCTCGATCATCCGCTTCGACCGCAATGCGGCGGTGCTGGTCAATCCGCAAGGCGAGCCGATCGGCACACGCATTTTCGGCCCGGTCACCCGCGAGCTGAGGGCGAAGAAGCACATGAAGATCGTGTCGCTCGCCCCGGAGGTGCTCTGATGCCGAAACTGAAGATCAAGAAGGGCGACCACGTCGTGGTCATCACCGGCAAGGACAAGGGCAAGAAGGGCGAGGTGCTCAAGGTACTGCCGGAGGAGAACCGCGCCATCGTGAGAGGCGTGGCCGTGGTCAGACGGCATCAGCGCCAGACCGCATCGCAAGAGGGCGGCATCATCTCCAAGGAGGCGCCGATCCACATCTCGAGTCTCGCGCTCGAGGATCCCAAGGACGGGAAGCCGACGCGCGTCGGGTACAAATTTCTGAAGGACGGGCGCAAGGTCCGCTTTGCAAGGCGCTCGGGTGAGGTCATCGATGGCTGAGCAGGCCTATATCCCCCGCCTCAAGCAGCACTATAAGGAGGTGCTCTCCAAGCAGCTTGCCAAGGATTTCGGCTACAGCAATCCGATGCAGGTGCCGCGGCTCGACAAGGTCGTGCTCAACATGGGCGTCGGCGAGGGCGTTAGCGACTCGAAAAAGGTGAATGCGGCCGCCGCCGACCTCGGACTGATCGCAGGCCAGAAGGCCGTGATCACGCGGGCGCGCAAGTCGATCGCGACCTTCAAATTGCGCGAAGGCATGCCAATCGGCGCCAAGGTCACGCTTAGGCAGAACCGCATGTACGAGTTCGTGGACCGGCTCGTGAACATTGCCCTGCCGCGAGTACGAGACTTCCGCGGTCTGAACCCAAAAAGCTTCGATGGCAGAGGCAATTACGCCATCGGGCTTAAGGAGCACATCATTTTTCCCGAGATCGACTACGACAAGGTCGAGGACGTGCTCGGGATGGACATCATTGTCTGCACGACGGCGCGCACCGACGACGAGGCCCGCGCGCTTCTCGCAGGCTTGAATTTTCCGTTCCGCAGCTAAGGCCGGCCCCAAGGCTGCGACAGGAGGACGTGAATGGCTAAGACGAGCATGATCGAGCGCAACAACAAGCGGCGCCGCCTTGCGAAGAAATTCAAGATGCGCCGGACTCGGCTCAAGGTGATCGCGGCAGACCGGTCGCTTCCCGCTGAGGAGCGCTTCGCCGCGCGGCTCAAGCTCGCCGAGCTGCCGCGCAACTCCTCGCCGACCCGCATCCGCAACCGTTGCGATCTCACCGGCCGGCCCCGCGGCTATTACCGCAAGCTCCGTATGTCGCGCATCGCGCTGCGTGAGCTCGGGAGCCAGGGGCTCATCCCCGGCATGATCAAGTCGAGCTGGTAAGGACCATCGATGAGCATAAACGATCCACTAGGCGACATGCTTGCCCGCATCCGCAACGCGCAGATGCGGTACAAGGCCAAGGTCACGACGCCTGCGTCCAAGCTCAGGGAGCACGTGCTCGACGTGCTGGCAGAGGAGGGCTATATCCGCGGCTATGCGCGCGTCGATTATTCGGGCGGGCGTTCCGAGTTCGAGATCGAGCTCAAATATTTCGACGGTGAGCCGGTGATCAAGGACATCAAGCGGGTGTCGACGCCTGGCCGCCGTGTGTATTCCTCGGTCAAGGATCTGCCGACCGTCGCCAACGGGCTTGGCGTCGCCATCCTCTCGACGCCGAAAGGCGTTATGTCGGATTCACGCGCCCGCACCGAGAATGTCGGCGGCGAGATCCTGTGCAACGTGTTTTAGGTTAGAGCCATGTCGCGTATCGGCAAAAAGCCCGTTTCAGTCCCCGGCGGCGTGACCGCAGCGGTGAACGGCCAGGAGGTCAAGGTCAAGGGCCCCAAGGGCGAGCTCAAGCAAGTTCTCGTCGATGACATTATTGCCAAGCTGGACAAGGGCGGCATCGAGATCGCTATGCGCGAGGACACCAAAGAGGCGCGGACCATGTGGGGCATGTCGCGCACTCTGGTCGCCAACCTCATCGCCGGCGTGACGCAAGGCTTCACCAAGAGACTCGAGATCACTGGCGTCGGCTACCGTGCTGCGGTGCAGGGTCAGAATCTCCAGCTCCAGCTCGGCTATAGCCACGACATCACCTATCCCATTCCGCAAGGAATCCAGGTGCAATGTCCGAAGCCCACCGAGATCGTGGTGTCCGGCATCGACAAGCAGAAGGTCGGCCAGGTCGCGGCTGAGATCAGACGGTTCAGGCCGCCAGAGCCTTACAAGGGCAAGGGCGTGCGCTATGCGGGCGAGTTCATCCTCCGCAAGGAAGGCAAGAAGAAGTAGGACGACGACGATGGCCGCTTCGAACCAAGGCTTTATGCGGCGCTCGCGCCGCGTACGTCACACGCTGAAGCGTGCGGCGAATGGGCGCGCGCGCCTCTCGGTGTTCCGCTCCTCGAAGCATATTTATGCGCAAGTGATCGACGATCGAGACGGCAAGACCGTGGCTGCGGCCTCCACGCTCGACAAGAACCTTAAGGGAGCGTTGCCCAAGGGCAGTGATCTCGCGGCGGCAACGGCGGTTGGCAAGCTGGTGGCGGAGCTGGCGCTTGCAGCCGGTGTCAAGGACGTGGTGTTTGACCGCGGCGGCTATATTTATCATGGGCGCGTCAAGGCGCTCGCCGAGGCTGCCCGCGAGGCGGGCCTGAATTTCTAAAGGATCGAGACCATGGATCGCAAAGGGGGCCGAGGCCCGCAAGGCAGAGACCGCGAGGAGCGCGACAGCGAATTTGTCGACAAGCTCGTGCATATCAATCGCGTGGCCAAGGTGGTCAAAGGCGGCCGGCGCTTCGGCTTCGCCGCGCTCGTTGTGGTCGGCGACCAGAAGGGCCGCGTCGGATTCGGCCACGGCAAGGCGCGCGAGGTGCCTGAGGCCATCCGCAAGGCGACCGAAGCTGCCAAGCGCAACCTGGTCAAGGTGCCACTCCGCGAAGGCCGCACGCTGCATCACGACGTAAGCGGCCATCACGGCGCGGGTCGCGTGGTGCTTCGCGCCGCGCCTCCCGGCACCGGTATCATCGCCGGCGGCCCGATGCGCGCCGTGTTCGAGACGCTCGGCATCCAGGATGTGGTGGCGAAGTCCCTCGGCAGCTCGAATCCCTACAACATGGTGCGCGCCACTTTTGACGCATTGCGCCACGAGGATAGCCCGCGAGGCGTTGCGGCAAGGCGCGGCAAGAAGGTGAGCGAGATCGTGTCGCGGCGGCGGGATGGCGCTGGCGAAAGCGCAGGCCAAGCCGAGGCTTAAAGCTAACACTTAAAGGTTTGTCAGATGGCCGATCACGGAAAACGGAAGACCATCGTCGTCGAGCAGATTGGGAGTCCGATCAGGCGACCCCATATCCAGCGCGCGACGCTGATCGGGCTCGGCCTCAACAAGATGCACAAGCGGCGCACCTTGATCGACAGCCCGCAGGTGCGCGGCATGGTCGCCAAGGTCAGCCACCTCGTCCGCATCATCGATGACGAGAAAAAGGCTTAAGGAACGAACGCAATGCGCCTTAACGAGATCAGGGACAGGCCAGGCGCCACCAGTGCCAAGAAGCGGCTCGGGCGCGGTATCGGCTCGGGGCTTGGCAAGACGGCGGGCAAAGGCACCAAGGGCCAGAAGGCCCGCGCCGGCGTCGCCATCAAGGGCTTCGAGGGCGGCCAGATGCCGCTCCACCGGCGCCTGCCGAAGCGGGGCTTCAACAACATCTTCGCCAAGAAATATAACGAGCTCAATCTCGGCAAGATTCAGGGCGCAATCGATGCCGGCGCGCTCGACGGCTCGAAGCCGATCACCGTCGAGGCGCTAAGAGAGGCTGGTCTCATCCGCCGCGCCAAGGATGGCGTGCGCCTGCTTGGCTCGGGCGAAATCAAGGGCAAGCTGGCATTCGAGGTCACCGGCGCCTCGCAGAGCGCGGTGAAGGCCGTGGAAGCGAAGGGCGGCACGGTGAGCTTCAAATCCATCACCGGCCGCGAGAAGCCTGCCGCCGACAAGATCAAGGCTGACAAGCGCGCCGCAAAGCGGGCTGCACTTCTCGCCAAGACCGAAGGCAAGGGCGGCAAGAAGGCGAAGGGTGAGCAGGCCGAGGAAGCCGAGGCGCCGAAGGCCGCCAAGGCGAAGTCCAAGCCGGGCGAGAAGACCAAGGCCGATGAGGGCGAGGCCAAGAAGGCCAAGCCGAAGCCCGCTAAGACGGAAAAGTCAGAGTGACGTGAGCCGGGCCCTTAGGGCTCTCGCGTTTCTCGCTGAGGAGAGAAGCGTTTAAATGGTCTCTGCCGCAGAACAGCTCGTCTCCAATCTCAACTTCGCGGCCTTTGCCAAGGCTGACGAGCTCAAGAAGCGCATCTGGTTCACCCTTGGCGCGCTCCTGATCTACCGGCTCGGCACATACATCCCGATTCCCGGCATCAACCCGCAAGCACTCGCCGAAATGTTTCGGCAAAACCAGACCGGCATCCTCGGCATGTTCAATATGTTCTCGGGCGGCGCCGTCGGGCGCATGGCGATCTTCGCGCTGAATATCATGCCGTATATCTCGGCATCCATCATC
>Ga0070661_100000372_pt1 | contig 35215 bp, 27 predicted proteins | sample KBSC43metaG_FD_64663 | JGI IMG/M metagenome (GOLD analysis project Ga0070661, IMG submission 64663) | Corn rhizosphere microbial communities from Kellogg Biological Station, Michigan, USA - KBS C4-3 metaG | ecosystem: Host-associated > Plants > Roots > Rhizosphere > Soil ... | reverse complement strand
TGGGCGCGCGGACGTTCGACCGATTCCGCAACGTGACATTGCCGCTGGCGCTGCCCGGCGTGGTTGCGGGTGCGATCACGGCGTTTGCTGCGAGCCTGGGCGAATTCGGCGCCATCATCACGTTCGTTTCCAACATTCCCGGACAGACGCGCACGCTTCCGCTGGCTATCTACACCGCGCTGCAGACACCGGGGGGAGAAGCAGCGGCGGCGCGGCTGGCCGCGCTGTCGATCCTGCTCGCATTGATCTTCATGACGCTCGCCGAATTCGCGCAGCGCCGCGCGCGCAGCTTTTTCGCATGAGCGTGGATGTCCGCCTTCGCCACAGGCAGGGCGCGTTCGTGCTCGATGTCGCGTTCGAAAGCGAAGCATCCGGCGTCACGGCGCTGTTCGGGCCATCGGGTGCGGGCAAAACCACCATCGTTCATGCCATCGCAGGACTTGTGCGCCCGCAGGAGGGCCGCATCGCGATCGACGGGCGCGTGCTGTTCGACTCCAACCGGAATGTCGATGTGCCCGTGGAAGACCGCCGCGTCGGACTGGTGTTCCAGGATGCGCGGCTGTTTCCGCATATGCGCGTGGACGACAATCTGCGCTTTGGGTGGCGGCGCGCAAAAGAGCGCATGAGCGAAGCCGATATCGCGCGCATCGTGGAAATGCTTGGGTTGGGCCCGCTGCTTGCGCGAACGCCCGCGCGGCTTTCGGGCGGCGAGAAAAGCCGCGTGGCGCTGGGCCGCGCTCTGCTGGCTTCTCCGTCGTTGCTGTTGCTCGACGAGCCGCTGGCAGCGCTCGATGCGGCGCGCAAGGCGGAGATCCTTCCCTATCTCGAACGCCTGCGCGACGAGGCGCGCGTGCCGATTTTCCATGTCAGCCATTCCGTCGATGAAGTGCTGCGGCTGGCTGACCGTGTGGTGCTGCTCGACAGGGGCCACGTCGCGGGCAAAGGCTCGGTGTTCGATTTCGCGGCCGGAGAAATCGGCCAACTTCTTCCGGCAACGGGGGCGGTGATCGACACGCGCCTCGAAGGCCATGACGGCGGGTTGAGCCTGCTGTCGTTCGAAGGCGGCAGGCTTGCGGTGGCGCGCATGGCGGCGCCTCTGGGATCGCGCCTGCGCGTGCGTATCCGGGCGGAAGACGTTCTGCTTGCGCGCGAGGAGCCGCGCGCCATCAGCGCGAACAATGTGCTTGCGGCGCGCATCGCTTCGCTGCGCGACATCGGCAACGGTCAGGTGGATGTGCATCTGGCCTGCGGGCGCGCGCGCCTGACGGCCCGCATCACGCAGGCCTCCACGGCCCGGCTGGCGCTCAAGCCGGGCGAAATGGTGTTCGCGGTGCTGAAATCGGTGATCCTAGATCCGCGCGCTTTACGGGGCGTGGGCGCGCTGGAATGATGCCGCGAAGGAGCAAGAGGAGATTTTTCATGCCGCGTATTGCCTATGCCGATCCGGCCAACATGCCGGAAAAGACGCGCGAATCCTTCGAGCGGCTGCCGCGCCCGCTTAACATCTTCCGCATGTGGGCGAATGCAGCGACGATCTTTCCGGCCGGAATCCGCTACGGCAACGCGATCCTCACCAAGCAGAAATTGTCGGCGGCGCGACGCGAACTCGTGATCCTCGCGGTCGGGCGCATCGAGGGCGGCATCTACGAATTCGCCCAGCACATCCCCATCGCGCTTGCCGCCGGTTGCCGCGAAGACCAGGTGACGGCGCTGGAACACGCGCGTTTCGACGACAAGGCGTTCGACGACGCGGAGAAGGCGCTGTTGCGGCTGACGCGCGAAGTGGTGCTGGACGTGAAGGCGAGCGAGGCTGCGATGGACGCGGCCAAGAAGTATTTCGACGCGCAGGAGATCGTGGAGATCGTCTGCACGATCGGCTTCTACATGACCATCGCGCGGTTGACGGAGACCACCGGCATCGAGATCGACGCCGCGCGCGTGCCGCATTTCGAGAAGATCAGGTAGGGGGCTTGTGGGCGCGGAAGACGACGCGCTTGGACAGCGTGAAATTGAAGACGAGGCCCACTGCCGTTCCCGCCACCAGTGCCAGATAGCGATAGTTGAACGGCGGCGGCGCGAACGTGATCAGCGCCGAGAACGTTGCGTAGTTGGAGATGTTGCCCACGGCGTTGGCGGCGGCGAAGGTCATCCATTCGCGCAGCACTTCACGCCCGCCGGTCGCGGCATGTTCGCGGAAGGTGAGGGTGCGGTTGCCGAGCCAGGTGCCGGTCATCGCCACGAGAATGGATAGCGCGCGCGCCACATAGGGGCTGAGACCGCCGAGGTCGTGCAGCACGAAGAACAGCGAAGCGTCGATGGCGAAGCCCATCGTGCCCACCACGCAAAAGCGCAGGAAGCGCGACGCCAGAAGCGCACGGGTCAGGCGTTCAACGGCGCTCACGGCAGGATCAGATCGTGCGGGCTCGGAATGGAGAGATAGGCCATGCGCTTGTTCTCCCAGCGGCCCTGCGTGACGGTGTCGAGGATCACCCCGCTCATCAGCGAGAGGAAGCCCAGCAACATCAGCCCCACGGCCAGCACCGCGCTGGGCAGGCGGGGCACGAGGCCCGTCTCGAAATATTCGCGGATGACCGGAACGCCGAAGAACAACGAGGCCGCGGCAAGCATGACGAAAATGCCGGTGAAGAACAGGATCGGGCGTTCCTCGCGCACCAGCCCTGCGATGGTGAAAAGGATCTTGAAACCGTCGCGCCAGGTGTTGAGTTTGCTCACCGAACCGACCGGACGCTCCTTGTAGGGCGTGTCGACTTCGGCGAACGGCATCATCAGGCGCACGGCATGGACCGAAAGCTCGGTCTCGATGCCGAAACCCTCGGCGGTGAACGGAAACGATTTCACGAAGCGGCGCGACATCACGCGATAGCCCGTCAGCATATCGAGCAGCTTCACCCGGAACATGGTGGCGGTGAGGCCCGTTAGCATGTGGTTGCCCCAGACATGGCCGCGCCGGTAGGCGTCGTGGCCGGTGGCGATGCGCCGTCCCGAGACGATGTCGAGGCCTTCGTCGATCAGCTTGCGCGCGAGAGTGGGCGCGGCGCTGGCATCGTAGGTGTCGTCGCCGTCGACGAGGATGTAGATGTCGGCCTCGATGTCGGCGAACATGCGGCGCACGACATTGCCTTTGCCTTGCCGCTCTTCCTTTCGCACGATGGCGCCCGCTTCGCGGGCGCGCTCCACCGTCTTGTCCTTGGAATTGTTGTCGTAGACGTAGATGTCCGCGCTCGGCAGGTGCTTGCGGAAGTCGCGCACCACCGCGCCAATTGTGGCCTCTTCGTTGTAGCAGGGCACGAGCACTGCGATGGTCGCGTGGCGGGCGGTCATTTCACGTGCAGTCATTTCACGTTGGGTGGCTTGGGCGCCAATGGACAAATTTGGTAGAGGCCGGAGAGATTGGATTCGAACACTCTGCACTCCAGCCAACGGATGGCAAGGCGATATTCGGCCAAGGCCTCGCGTGCGCGAACCATATCGTAATGGTCGGCCAGAAGGTAGATGTCGGCCTTCCTTTTGACGTAGGCCTTAACCTTACCACGCATTTTTTTCGTCAGCAGCGTGCCGTCATTGGGCTGCATCATCCAGCCGTCGATGCGCAGAATCGGTATCTGGTGCGGGATGAGGGGTGCCAAGAAGCCGAGCGGGGAATTGCCGGTCATCAGCACCAGCGTGTTGTCGGGATGCGGGAAGGTGCCGATGTCGGCCTGCACATAGGGATCGCCCAGCGGCACGCGCTCGAGATAATCGGCACGCGCATAGACGAGCACGGCGAGAAACAGCGCGCCCAGCGCAATCAAACGCGGCCGGAAGGGAAGGGGCAGAAGGCCCACGCCGGCCGCGATCACGATGGGGCCCAGCATTTCGAGACCGACGATGTAGCGATAAATTGCGAACATCGAGATCCAGGCGGCAAAGGCCGTGGCCGCATAGGCGAAGATCACGCGCGTTGCCGACGGGGAAAAGAAAGCGTCCTTCGCGGTGAAGCGCACGGCGGAAAAGACGATGGCGACGATCGTCATCGCGTAGGCCAGTCCCACGCGCATGTCGCGGAAGGGAAGGTCGTCGGCGATGGCCCAGTTGAGCGTGAAGCGATAGGGCAGCAGCACCGTGTTCCAGAACCCTTGCGGCAGGAAGCGCATGTCGCGATAGGCTGCCGGCAGCGCGAGCGGCGATTTGAAATATTCGTTGAAATACGGAAACAGCGGATTGCCGGTCAGCGTGTCCATTTTCAACATCCAGTAGGCCGCGAACAGCGCAAAGCCCGCCAGGCCGCCGATGCCGCCCGCCACCAGCCGCGTGGCGAGGTGTTTCCAGCTTCCGCCGAGCAGCAGCACCGCGCCCGCAAAGCCCACGGCGAATGGCGTTTCGGGAAGCTTGAGGCCCATCGCGCTTCCGGCAAGGAAGCCTGCAACGGCGGTGAGGATCGCGGTTTGAACAAGCGAGCCGCGCGCGAGCGTCTCGCGCTTCGCGACTAGGATCGCGAGCGCCGATAACCAGAACACGCTCATTACGTTGTCGTAGTAAGTCGTGCCCAGAAGACTGAGCGTCAGCGCGCCCGTCATGCCGAGCAATGTCAGCAGCGCCGCGCCGAGTAACGGTTCGGGCGTGCGCAAGGATTGCCGCGCGATGATGTAGAGCGGAATGGAATTGGCGCCCTGCACCGCGCCGAGCACGCCCAGCGCAAACCACGATGTGGTGTGTGTGGCGAGCAGATAGAACGGCACGTCGAGCAGCGGATTGTAATAGCTCGCCTGGTGCGCGACGGCGACATCGAGGCCGAGACGATCATTCAACAGCGCGTAAGGGATGTACCAATGGTAGTTGCGGAAATCCCAGGACGTGTCCTTGCCCAGCGAGATAACGAACAGCGACCAGCCGATCACGCTGAGCGCGAGGAACAGCCATTCGTTGCGGGAGAGCTTGAGCGGCGGGTCGATGTCGCTCCACGTCCAGCCCTCAGTGAGCGACGTCCCGCGCGCGGCCGTCTCGTGGCGGTTCTTGCCGCGCGAATGGAACCACGGGGTCAGGATGCTTCTGTGGCCTTGATTGGCGGGTATGGGCGAACCGGTGCCCGCTTCCCCTTCCGGACCTGATGACGTCGACATCGTGCTCCAAGCTGCCGGCGACCGTCTGGCCGATTGTACGGTGGCGGATACCGCCTGCCGAACACGCCCCTCTTCGCGCCGGACCTCTAACGACGCCGGACCATTGCCGCCGCCGGTTCAGGGGTCAAGAGGCCCGGAAAATGGGCTTTGAGAGCCGCCCCGTCAGGGTTGCGGGGGCGGCAGGTTGGCCAGGAATTGCAGGGTGCAGACCCGCCACGAGTTCTTCATCGCGAAGGCTCGCGCATCGGCACCGGGGATTTCGAGCGCGTGGAGACAGGCGTCGCGCAGGTCGTCGTCGAGGACGGCGATGGGGGCGTCGCCCACCACATCCTGCGGGCCCTGCACGGGATAGGCGGCGACCGGCGTGCCGCAGGCCAGCGCCTCCAGCACGACAAGGCCGAACGTGTCGGTCTTGCTCGGAAACACGAACACGTCGCCCGCGCTATAGGCGCGCACGAGATCCTCGCCCGTTTTCGTGCCGAGAAAATGCGCTGCCGGATATTTGCGTTCGAGCTGAGCGCGCACGGGGCCGTCGCCTACCACAACCTTGCTGCCGGGAAGATCGAGCGAGAGAAACGCTTCGATGTTCTTTTCGATGGAGACGCGCCCGACATAAAGCCAGATCGGCCGCGGGAACGGCATGTCGGCATCCGCGATGGGATGGAATTTCTCGACATCCACGCCGCGCGACCAGATGCGCGTATTGATGAAACCGTGGGATTGCAGTTCGCGCTGCAACCTGTCGGTTGCCACCATCATCGCGTAAGCGGGCGCGTGAAACCAGCGCAGCAAGCGATAGATGAGCGACTTCGGCACAATTGGAAAGCGCACATGCACGTAATCGGGAAAGCGCGAATGATAGGCTGTGGTGAAAGCGAGCCTGCGCCTGATGCAGATGTTGCGCGCGGCCAATCCCAGCGTTCCTTCGGTGGCGATATGGATGTTGTCGGGCTTGAAGTCATCGATCAGCTTTTCGAGGCTCCTGCGCGGCAGGATGGAAAGACGGATCTCCTTGTAAGTGGGAAGCGGAATGCTGAAGCGCCCCTCCGGGGTCGCGTAGCGAACCTCGTGGCCCAGGGCCGACAGTTCCTTGCCCAAGACTTCGAGCGTCCGCACCACGCCATTGATCTGCGGCGCCCAGGCGTCGGTGACGATGAGGATTTTCAGCGTTTCGGCCTTCGGTTGGCGCGCCTTTGGGACGCGGGTGGGGAATCGCCCGGTTCCCTTCATCTAGAGCCAGCTCCGAACGGCTTTCAATCGCGGGACTGACACACACGGATTCCGGCTATCGACAAATTGTCATTTCTGCACTGCAAAAGAAGCGTGGCGGCTATTTTCTGGGCGGGTATCTCAGTTTTTCTCCTTATAAATCATAGACTTTGTGCGTCAGGCGGACGCATCTGGGGGCTTCAAAGACGCTTGATCTCGCAACTGCAATCTGATTTATTGTTGCAGCGCGGCATTGCGGACTTCGTTCGCGACGCCGCCGCCCTTCCTGGGCGTTTCCTCCCTGAACTTGGCCGCTCCGCCCCCCGGAGCGGCCATTTTTCTTTTGAAACAGGCACTTTGCCCGGTTGACTCCGATGTTAGCGCGGTGACCATGCGGCCCATCACATGGAGGCTGGCAACGTGAAATACGCCATCGATTTTCGGTATTTGCCTAAAGGGGCTGACAAGCCCGTCGACAACACCAATCCGGTGGACGTTCAGGTCGACGAATCCCAGTTCGCGTTGATTCCGGCGGTGGGCGACTACGTCGACATGCCGGGCGACGGCCCGACGCTGCGCAACGTTCCGCTGAAAGGCCGCGTCAGAAGCCGCATGTTCCGCTATGTGCTCGGCTTCTGTTACGTCACGGTCGTGGTGGAAGACACCGACGAAAGCTGGGCGAAAGCCGGCAAGAACTGATCATTCCGCCGCAAGCGGCGTTGCGCGCGGAAGACCGATTGTCGACAGATCGGCTCCAAGCAATGCGCGCAACGCATCGCCCACACGCGCGCGCAAATTCGCGAACTGCGCGTTGGGCGTGATGCGATCTTCATCGAGATAAAGCGCACGGCTGATTTCGATCTGCAGCGCCTGAACCGGTCCGCCGCGCCGCCCATGCAGATGGGTGGTGTAGCCGCCCGCATAGGGCGTGTTGCGCGCCACGGAAAATCCGCGCGTTTCGAACGCATGTTCGGCAAGCCGCGTGAGCAAGGGGGCGGCAGACACGCCGTAACGATCGCCCACGATCACGTCGGGCACGGCCGCGGCCGACGGCATGGAATGGCAATCGATGAGGATCGCGAAGCCGAATTGCTCGCGCGTGTCGGCGACGAGTTTGGCCAGCGCATCGTGATAGGGGCGATAAAGTTTCGCCAGGCGCGTTTCGGCTTCGGCGGTCGAGAGCTTTTCGCGATAGATCTCCGCGCCGTCGCGCACCACCCGCGGGATCACGCCCAATCCCGCCGTCACACGCGGGCTTTGCGAATCGACCGCGAAAGGCAGCGTGCCTGCGAACATCGTGTTGTCGAATTCGGACGGCGCACGATTGGCATCGAGAAAGGCGCGTGGGAAACGTGCTGCGATCAGCGGCGCGCCCAATTCCACGACGCTTGCGAAGATCTCGTCGATGAAGGCGTCTTCGGACCGGCGTAGCGCCAGCGGGTTGAGCCTGCTCTTGGCGACGAAGCTCGCAGGGTAATGCCGGCCCGAATGTGGCGAGGCGAAGACGAAAGGTTGGGTCTGTTTCTCGGGGCGCGCGACCGTGAACGGTTCCCCATAGAGCGCGGCGATGCCGGGATCGATATCCTTGTGACCTGCTTCGGGACGCGCCATGTCCTCTTTCCGAACGCCGAGCCGCAAATCAAACGCGGCAGGCACGAAATTGGATCACCGAATATGCCGGAGGATCAAGCCCAAGTGATCATACTTATTAAAGTCCGGATTCCAGCCCGTAATGATGGTCGAAGCCGTACCAGACGTTGAAACGGCAGAAATCCGGCAACCCGCCACGATGATCCGGCGGGCAGGGGCAGGGCGGCGGCGCTGCCCATGGGCGCGGCCCCATCGCATAAGGTTTGCCGTAGCCATCGTGCCAGATATGGGCGCGCGGTGGCGGAGGTGGAGGCGGCTGCGGGGGAAGCGGCGCGTATTCGTCTTCGTAGTAACGCGGTTCTTCGTGATGTTTGCGGTGGTGATGCCTGGGCTTGTGGGCGGCCTTCACCACCTTTGCCTTTTGCGGCGGGCAATGATCCGGCGGCGCGGCCAACGCGGAACCGGGCAGCGCCAGACCTGTTGCCAAAGCAATCCACAGAAGCTTCATCGGGCCCTCCGGGCGCACCAGAACGGCACAGTATTTCCCATCGCAAGGGCTTGGGAATGCTGTATCTTAAGAATTGGTTAACCATTGTCGCGGCACGCATCCTGCATTTACCGGCAGGGGCGGTTGGCTTAAACAAAATGCCGGTTGGGGTGGCTTGATGGCACATATTCTTCTGGCGGAAGACGACGAGGCGCTGCGCCGGTTCCTGGCGGCGGCGCTCGTCAAGGCCGGCCATGTGGTCGCCGATTTCGGCGACGGCGATTCCGCCCATGATTGCCTGAGGGCCCACCGTTTCGACCTTCTGGTCACCGATATCGTGATGCCCGGCATGGACGGCATCGAACTGGCCAAACGCGCCGCCGAAACCGATTCCGGCCTCAAGATCATGTTCATCACGGGGTTCGCCGCGGTGGCGTTGCACCCGTCGAGCCACGCGCCCAAGCAGGCCAAGGTGCTTTCCAAGCCCTTCCACCTGCGCGAGATCGTGGCCGAAGTCGAACGGATGATCGCGGCCTGAAACGCGCTTGCCCGGCGCGGACGCGGCGGCTATAGCACCACCCGTCAGGTCGGGCGCGTAGCTCAGCGGGAGAGCACTACCTTGACATGGTAGGGGTCACAGGTTCGATCCCTGTCGCGCCCACCATTGTTTTCAATAGGTTGGTTCGTTCGGTGGCCCGCTTTCGATGCATCGGGACGTACTGGCTAATTTCAGATATTCGGTTCCGATGAAAGGATGCGACGCGACCTTCGCCAGTTGGCGATCGTGAGGCCATCGACATTCACTTCGTTCCGAAGGAACGACATGCCGTGGAGGGCAAGGACTTCTTCCGGCGTGTTCGGCGGGATACCGCGGAAAATCGGCCGTCCGCCGGGCAGCCGAACGCCGGATACGCGCGAGAGGTAAAACACATCAAAGCGGTCGAGGAAAATATCGAACACATCGGCGGCGCCAAGCACGCCGATACTGCTCAATGGCGTGCCGAGCATGTTCAAGGCCTGTTCCAGCGTTGCTCCAGCGGGATTCCAAAATAAGGCTCTCGCGTTCGATGGATCGGAACCAAGGGCGAGCACCTGCCGGGTCACGATTATCCGGCGACGGTCTTGCGAGTTCTCGTCTTGCTCTCGCGAATGCCGGCCATGCACCACCACATCGACTCCATCGAGCTTTTGTTCGAAGAAGCGCTGGTCGGCCTCAACTTTCAGGGAATCCGGCATGACGCCCGGGGCATTCGCGAGCATTCCGTCTTCGGAGACGATGGCGAAGCCTTCGATGCGAACGGAAAGCGGCACAGTTTCTCCCGCGAGGGCGGGCAGTGACGCGCTGGCGCCTAGAGAGCCCGTTCCATTTCCAATTCTGCCTCAAGGCTCGCAAGATCGCGATAGATCGATGCTACGGCCAATACGCGCCCCTTGTACCGATACCGTAGCAGGCAATCTTTGGCGTTGATGTCGCCATCGATCTCGATGGTGTCCCACTGCTCGGCATGGCCGACATAGTTGATTGGCACGTCGTAGTGCTGGCTCCAGAAGAACGGCACGGCGTCGAATTTGCGGCTCTGCCCCAATATGTTGCGCGCGGCCGTCTGGCCCTGGCGTTGGGCCACCACCCAATGTTCGACGCGGATGTCCATTCCAGAATGCCTGTCGGGCCAGCGCGCGATATCGCCCGTCGCATAAATGCCCGGAATGCTGGTCTGGAGAAATGCGTCCACGAGCACGCCACGATCCATCTTCAATCCCGCCCGCTCGGCAAGCGCCAGACGCGGCTTTACGCCGACGCCGACAACGACGAGATCTGCCTCCAACGTGGCGCCGCTCTTGAGTTTCGCCTTGCTGCCTTCAACGGCGACAACCGTGTCTTCGAGATGGAAGACAACACCATGCTCTTCGTGCAGAGCGCGGATGAAATCGCCCATATCGGGGCCGAGGATTCTTTCCATCGGCCGCTTCTCGGGCGCCACAACATGCACCTCGACGCCGCGCGTGCGCAGGGCGGCCGCGGTTTCGAGGCCGATGAAGCTGGCTCCGATCACAACCGCGCTGCGCGCCGTCCTGGCGTCGGCAATGATCGCGCGGCAGTCGGCGAAGCTGCGCAGTGTGTGGACGTTGGGCTGTTGCGCGCCGGGCATGTTAAGCCGGACGGGCTCTGCGCCGGTCGCTAGTAGAAGCCGGTCATATGGCACCTTTGCGCCATCGGCAGTGACGACGTGATGCGATCCGGTATCGATCGACGCGACATCGGTGTTCAGCCGCAGATCGATATTGTTTTCCGCGTAGAAACTGTTCTCCCGCAGCGGCATCCAGTCTTCGGGCGCGCTGCCGGCAAGATAGTCCTTGGAGAGGTTCGGCCGGTCTACCGGCACGTCCGGATCATTGCTCAACATCACGATGCCTCCCGCGAAACCCTCGCGTCGCAACATCTCGGCCGCCGCGAAGCCGGCAGCGCCGCCGCCAACGACGACGACATTCTTCGGGCCCCCAGGCTGGCTCTTTGCAACAGGCTTTGGTGTCGGGCGCTTTTCGCGCACAAATATCCGGCCGCCTTCTTCTTCCACTTGCCAGGTTGAAAGCGGACCGATCGCCGGAGCATGCAATGCTTCTCCGGTGCGCAAGCTGAAGCAGGCGTGATGCCAGGGGCAGCGGATGCTGTCTTCTGTAACGAGGCCGTCGGCGAGCGGCCCGCTATAATGTGTGCAATGAGCGTCGATGGCGAAAAGCTCGTCACCGGACTGTACCAGCAAAACGGCTTGATCCCCTACATGGCCGAGCAGCTTTCCATTCGATATTTCGGTGCGAGCGATGCCGCCGGTTAGGTCGGGGCCGCTGAGTTGGGCTTGCTCTTGGCTCATGGCGTTCGCCTCGGTCTGACGGGTTGCGTAAGATGTAACGCTGTTTGAATGTTATTGGTTGTGTGGTCTTGTATCCTATCCCCTCATAACGCGCCCCCAAATGCCCGCAAATGTGATAGCGCCGCGGTTGGATGGGCGTCCGCAATATAATTTCCCATCGATAGCGCCTTCCCTGCGCACCCATCTCCTCTAATCTTTGAAAATTCTTAGCCCGTCGCCTTCCGAACGGAGGCCGGGCTGCGTCCCAGTACATGTAGGCCAACCCTCGAACCTCGGGACGTTCAGGGGATGACGGACACATCAGAAGCCGACCGTGGAAATGCCGGTGCGCGCAGCCTGGAAATGATCGCGCGCGCCGACATCGACGCCTGGTTCGTGCGTGAGGTATTGCCCTTGGAAGCCGCGCTCACCCAGTATTTCCGCCACAACTGGCGCGATGCGGCCGGTGTCGCCGACTTCCTGCAGGACGTGTATCTGCGGGTCTACGAGGCGGCGGCCAAGGATTTTCCCAAATCCACGCGCCCCTTCGTCTTCACCATCGCCCACAACCTGCTGGTCGATCGTGTTCGCCGCGCCAAGGTGATTCCGCTCGAAGCGGTTGAAAATCTCGAAGCCCTCAACGCGCCCGCCGATGTGCCGGGCCCCGAAGCCCATGCGGTTGCGCGCGACGAATTGCGCCGCCTTGAAGCCGCGCTCGAAAAATTGCCGCCGCGCGCCCGCCAGGCGTTCGCGCTCCACCATATCGAAGGTCTCACCGTGCGCGAGATCGCGCAACGCATGTCCATCGGCGAACGCGGAGTCACCTGGCATCTGAACGAGGGCCTGCGCGCGCTGGCCACAGCCCTCTATGGCGAGGGCGAAAAGCCATGAGCGACAAAGTCACGACCGATCTGGAACGCGAAACCCGCGCCGCCGCCGGCCCGGCCGAAGCCCTGCGCATCGAAGCCGCCGACCGCATTCTCGCCCGCCGCCTCTCGCCCGATTGGAACGAAGACGATCAGCGCGAACTCGATGCCTGGCTCAAAGATCCCGCCAATCGCATCGCTTATCTGCGCCTCGATGCGGCGTGGGATCGGGCCGGGCGTCTGGAAGCCTTCCGCCCACTCAAGCGCCCCGTCACCGCGCCCGCGCCGCAATCGCGCCGACCGCTGATCTTCAAATTTGCCGCCGCTGCCGTAGTGGTCGCGGCCATCGTCGCGTCGTCGGTCTATCTCTCGCAACCCTCGATGCGCACCTATGCAACGGCGGTTGGCGAGCGGCAGACCATCACGCTCACCGACGGTTCCACCATCGCGCTCAACACCAATTCGGTGCTGAAGCTTTCCGCAAACGCGAATGCGCGCATGGCGGTGCTCGAACGCGGCGAAGCCTTCTTCCAGATCCGGCACGATGCGCAACACCCGTTCATCGTGACGGCGGCGGGCCATCGTATCACCGATCTCGGCACCAAATTCATCGTGCGCGAGGAAACGGACGCCCTGAAGGTGACGCTGATCGAAGGCCGCGCCCGCATCGAAACTTCCGGCAACGCCGCGAAACATCGCGCCGCCGATCTCACGCCGGGCGAAACCGTCATCGCGTCCGCGGATGCGCTCAAAACGACAATGCGTCCCGTAACCAAGCTGAAGAACGAAGCCTCCTGGCAGCGCGGCGTGCTGGTGTTCGAAAACGCCACGCTCGCCGATGCCGCGCGCGAGTTGAACCGCTACAACACGCAAAAACTCGTCATCGCAGATGCAAGCGTGGCGAAGCTGACATTCGACGCGACCATACCGACCAACGGTATCCAGACGTTCACGCGCGTCGCCCAACAGGTATTCGGATTGAGAATCGAAAGACGTGACGGCGAGGTAATCGTCTCGCGCTGAAGACCGCGCGGGATTGCCGTCGACTGCAACAGGGGGAAACGATGAAGCTTACATGCCGCACTCTCGCTCTAGCGACCGCCTTGGGCCCGCTGCCGTTCGCGGCCATGGCCCAGGATTTCAACGTGCCGAGCGGCGATTTGAAGGCGGCGTTGGACAGGTACAAGGCGCAATCCGGCATTTCGTTGTTTGTCCCGCGCGAGGCGGTGCGCGGCGTGCAGACCCACGGCGTCAAGGGCGACCTGCCGCCGGACGAAGCGCTCACCCGCCTGTTGCGCGGCACCGGCTTCACCGCGCGGCGAGATCCCTCCGGCATGATCGCGATCATCCACGATCAGCAAGCCGCCGAAACCGAAATCACGACGCCCAACATCACGCTCGCCCAAGCAACGCCCTCGCAACGCGCGGCGGTCGAAACCGTGACGGTGACGTCCTCGAAACTCGGCGGCGCGGACGTGCAGAGCATTCCGATCGCGATCACGGCGATGAGCCAGGAACAGCTCACCGCCACGCAGACGGCGGGCGGCCCCGATCTCGTGAAACAGGTACCGAACCTAACCTTCACGAAAACCAACTTCACAGGTTACAGCATCCAGATTCGCGGCATCGGCACGCAGGCCATTTCCGTTTCGACCGATCCGGCCGTTGCCGTTGCGCTGAACGACATTCCCTTCATCCGCAATCACTTCTTTGAGCAGGAATTCTACGATCTCGCCCAAGCCGAAGTGTTGCGCGGTCCGCAAGGAACGCTCTACGGACGCAACGCGACCGCGGGTGTCGTCAACCTGACGACGGCCAAACCGAGCGACCAATTCGAGGCGATGGCGTCCGGCGACATCGGCAACTACAAGAACCGCCGCTTCGAGGGCATGGTCAATCTCCCCATCGTCGACGACCGGCTGGATGTGCGCCTTGCCGGCGAATGGACCAAGCGTGACGGCTACACCACCAACGCGCTCACCGGCGATCAGGTCGATGGGCGCGACCTGTGGTCGAGCCGCTTGTCGATCGGCTGGAAGCCGCTGGAGAATCTGAAAGCCAATCTCGTCTGGGAACACTTCTCCGAAAACGACGATCGCATGCGCACGGCAAAACAGCTGTGTCACAACGATCCTGGGCCGTCGACCGTTCTCGGGCTAACGGTACCAAATACGGGAGCTTATGACGGTTTAGGTCAGGCTTTCGCCGTTACGACTGCGAAGTTGAGCCAAGGATGCCTACCCGCGTCACTCTATTCGCCGGAATCTTTTGAAGTTCCGAATGGCTATTCATTGCCCTATGTCACTGCGGGCTATGTAAGCCAAGCAATGACTTCCAGTATCGATCCTTATGCTAGCACCGCCCAGTCGACCGATCTTCGCGTCATAGAAACGCAGATCAACCCACAGTACCGTGCTAAAAACGATACGATTGAGTTGAACGCAGACTACAATATTACTCCGTCACTCACCTTTACGTCGCAAACGGGCTACAATGAAGACTTTCTGTGGTCCACAGAAGATTACAACCGCTTCAACACCGCACCAGGCGTTTTCCATCCTGTCTTTAACAGCGGTAACACACGCACTAATAGTCTTATCAGTTCGTATTCGGATTGTAGAAGCCCTACGTCCTTCCCCCCACCTACTCCTCCGGACGGCACCTACTACTTTGCTGATCCACAACTTGGCTGCAGCAATCGGCTGGTAGCCCAAGATATTTCACGCGAGCATGCCTGGCAGTTCAGTCAGGAATTCCGCTTCGCCTCGAGTTTCTCCGGCCCATTCAATTTCAGCGCCGGCGGAAATTACATGCATTACGAAACCGTTGAAGATTACTATGTCTTCGCCAACGCGTTGACATTGTTCGCCGCAACCTCCGCCTCAAGCGATACGACCGCGTGGGTGCCCGGCGTCACCGACAACAGCGAATGTCTGGCGGCCGACGCGTTCGGCGTTCACAGCGGCGGCTTCGGCCAGCAATATAACGATCCCAACCACGGCGCGGGACAGCCGACATCGACCTGCTATTCCATCGATCCCAACCCGCTCGACCAGGTGGATGATGCGGGCCACAACTATTTCCTCAGCCGCAATCCTTACACACTGAATTCCTATGCGGGGTTCGGCGAGGCCTATTACAACGTCTTGAGCGATCTGAAATTGACCGGCGGCTTGCGCTGGACCGATGATCAAAAGCACTTCACGGATATTCCGAGCGAGCTACTGGCGAACGGCTACGGCTATATGGCCTCCGGCGTGGTCGATCAGACTTGGAAAAAATTCACCGGACGCTTTGCCGCCAACTGGACGCCGAAACTCGATTTCACCGATCAAACCTTGATCTACGGCTCTTTTGCCCACGGCTACAAAGCTGGCGGCGCAAATCCACCCGGCGCCGCACTTTATTCTTATGGTGCGGGGGCAGGTGTGCAGGGCGTTCCCATCCATCCGCTGACCTTCGAGCCGGAATACATCAACGCCTATGAACTCGGCAGCAAGAACACTCTGCTTGACGGCAGCGTGACACTGAATGGCGACATGTTCTTCTACAACTACAAGGGTTATCAGATCTCCGAGATCGTGGATCGGACGTCAATCAATCTGAATTTCGATGCCACAGTAAAAGGAGCGGAAATCGAAGCAAGCTATGAACCTCTTCCCGGTCTGCGCTTCCACTTCGCTGGCGGTTACGAAAACACCCGCATCAAGGACGGACAGTCGGCAGTCGATCTGATGGATCGCACGGCAGGCCATCCTGGCTGGCTGGTGATGAAGCCGTTTGTCACGCAGTCTTCGAACTGCATCTTCCCGGAATATGTGGTGGCCGCCGTGCTTGGCGGCGGAAGCCAAGGTTATCAAGGCGCCTCTGCTTGCGGTTACGCCTATCAATCGGGTCAGGATCCGGTCGTCACCGGCGTATATCACTCTTCCTGGGATGGTCCGGACGACCCGTCGCGCGGGCTCGTAAGCGGACAACCGTATTACGTTCAGGGAACGCCTCCGTACACCACCACGCAAGGCTATCCGTATCCCTATCCCGCTTCTACAAACGGCTTGATCTACACCGGTTTCGATCCGCTGGCGGGTACACCGGGAGATCCCTATACCGGCCAGAACACGTTCAACGGCGTCGACTACGGCCCGGTACCTAACAATGGCGCCGGTTTCGCAAAAAATGTGGGCGGCAACGAATTGCCGAATGCGCCACGCTTCACGATTTCGGCTTCGGCGGAATACTCCACGCCGATCACCGCTGATTGGGCCGGGACTTTCCACGTCGACTACTACTGGCAGGATTATTCTTGGGCGCGGGTCTTCAACGACGATCCTTACGATCGCATCCGCGGCTACACCAACGTCAACCTGGCGCTGATCCTGACAAATCAGAACGGCTGGCAGGTGATGGGCTATCTGAAGAACATCTTCGATACCACAGCCATCACCGGCACCTTCCTGAACAGCGACGACAGCGGCCTCACGACCAACGTGTTCCTGACAGACCCGCGTCTGTTCGGCGTGCGCGTGACAAAGAACTGGTGAGGGGGAAACCATGAGCGAACTGATCAAAACACACCAAGACCGCGAGAGCTTCCACAGGAAGCTGATGGCGACGGCATCGGCCTTCGTGCTGACCGCCTATGTCGCCTCCGCGGACGTCGCGCGGGCCGAGGAAAACGATCGCCCAACCGTCTGGATCGAATTGGGGGGACAAATGGAGTTGATGCAGGGCCTCGCGGACCCCATCACAGCGCCATTTATGACAGCTCTTTCTCCGACGCCTGCGCCCTATCACGACAGCATCTTCCTCAACGGACAGAAACCGTCGCGTCACGCATTCGGCGAGGAAGGTAAAATCAGTTTCCAGCCGGAAAATTCGGATTTGGTGTTCAGCGCAGGTATCCGTTACGGGCGTTCCCATTCAAAGCGTCACATACATCAGCAGACGCAAGTAGCACCTTATGAAATCTCGTTCTATGGGAACACTTATTCCTTCACCAAATATCCCGCACCCTTCGCCGACGTGAAATCGGACAATCATGAATCTCACACGATACTGGACTTCACGGCCGGCAAGGACATCGGCCTTGGCATGTTCGGCCGCGATGGCGCGTCTACCGTTAATGTCGGTGTCCGTTTTGCGCAATTCTCTTCGCGTATGACGCTCGATGTCCATGCGCGCCCGACGCTTTACGCCCACCCGTTCCCCATACTTCCGACCCTCCCGAAATATTTTGAGTGGGATCAGTACGCGATGTCGGGCGAGGCTCAGCGCAACTTCCGCGGCATCGGTCCGTCCTTATCGTGGAACGGTTCGGCTGGTCTTCTGGGGAGCCATGAAGATGGCGAACTCATGTTCGATTGGAGCGTGAACGCCGCCGTCCTCTTCGGTCGGCAGAAGGCAATAACTTCGCATCACACCATGCAGCGCCATGAATACGGTCTCAATCACACCCCCGAATATCCGGTGATCTATCAAACTGGCACGGGCGTAGTGAACTCGCGTTCCCGCTCGGTCGCAGTGCCGAATCTCGGTGGCTCTATCGGCTTCTCGGTCAAATATCCGAACGCGAAGGTCAGTCTCGGTTACCGCGCCGACTTCTTCTTCGGCGCCATGGATACGGGCATTGATGAGCGCCACACCAAAGACCTCGGTTTCACCGGCCCCTTTGCGACCATCAGTATCGGATTGGGCGGATAGAACCCGATTGCGAAAATACGGAAACCGGGCGGCGGAGCGATCCGCCGCCCTGTTTTCCTTTGATGATGGCGTGCGAAAAGGAATTGGGATAAACGGCAGGCGCACCCCCGCGCAACCAGACACAGCAAAAGGGTCCGCAGACATTGCCCACCGATCCGCAAATCCCGTCGCTGTTGCAACAGGGGCTCTCGCGCCTGAACGCAGGCGCTTTGCCGGAAGCCGAAGCGTTTGGCCGCCGCGCGATGGAATGCGATCCGGGCAACGCCGACGCGCTGCAATTCATGGGTCTTCTCCGGCAAACGCAAGGCCGCGATCAGGAGGCGGAGGAATTCTACCGCCGCTCGCTGGCCGTCGTGGCGGATCAGCCCGGCGTGCAGTTCAATCTGGGAATGCTGTTCTATCGCCGCGCCCGTTTAGCCGAAGCATTGGCCGCCTTCGAGAGTGTGCTGCAGCTCAAACCCGGCGATTTCGACACGCTGATGATGTGCGGCCATGTCCGCCAGGCGGCGGGTAATGTCGCCGCTGCCGAGAGCGCGTTCCGCCAGGCGCTCGCGGCACAACCGGCGTCGATCACGGCCCGGCAATATCTGGGCGGATTGCTCGCCGATGACGGGCGTGGCGAAGAAGCCGAGCGCGTATTGCGCGAAGCGCTGTCCCTGCAACCGCGCGACCGGCGCCAGATCGCGGCCTTGCAACAGTTTCTGGGTGTTGCGCTGAAGCAGCAGCGCCGTCTCAAGGAAGCTCTGGCGCTCTTCGACGCCGCGCAGGCGACGCTGCCGGAGATCGCAACGGTCGATCATTGCCGCGGGCTTGCCTTGCAGGACATGGGCGATATGGAAGGGGCGCTGCGCAGTTATCGCCGCGCGCTCGCGCGCAATCCGCTCAACATGGTGGCGCATCAGGAATTGAACAAGCTGCTCTATCGGCTTGGCCGCGACGACGAATTCCTGATATCGCTCGATGATGCGGCCAAAAAGTCTCCCACCTCGATTGCGCCCTTGCTGCTCAAGGGCGATTTCCTCTGCAAGACCGGAGAATTCTCCAAGGCGGCGGAGGAATACGAAGCTGCGGTTCGCCTCATGCCGGAGGCAGCGCTGCCGCACGACATGCTGGGCACCATATACGCCCGGCAGGGCCGCTTTGACGAAGCCGTCCGCAGCCACGAGCGCGCGGTCGAACGCGCGCCGCAGAACGCACAATCGTGGACGAATTTCGCGGAATCGCTCTTGCGCGCCCAGCACCCCGAACGCGCGCTCGGCATGGCGGAACGCGCAATCGAAATCGCGGGCAACAACCAGATGGCGATTGCGCTGTGGTCGCTGGCGCTGCGCAGGCTCGGCGATCCGCGCGAACACGATCTCAATGAATACGAATCCATGGTGCAAGTCTTCGATCTGCCGTCGCCCGAAGGCTATTCGAGCATGGAAGCGTTCAACCGCGATCTGAACGCCTATCTCGACCCCATGCACCGCGACAGCCGCGCACCGCTCGAACAGACGCTTCGCGCCGGAACGCAGAACCACGACAACCTGATCGGGCGCGGTCACGCGCCGGTGGAACGCCTGCGCGTGCGCATCGACGAAGCGCTGCGGACATATGTGTCGCGCATGAAAGACCGCGCGGATCACCCGCTGTTCCGTCGCCGCGCGCGAGATGTGCGCTATCAGGGTTCGTGGTCGGCTCGTTTGCGCGATTGCGGTTATCACACCAATCACGTCCACCCCTTTGGGTGGATCAGCTCTTGCTATTACGTGTCCCTGCCGGATGAGACCGACGACGAGACGCAGCAACAGGGCTGGATAAAGTTCGGCGAGCCCAGCTTCGACGCAGGCCTCGGCAACGCGGTTCGCTGCACGGTGAAACCGGTTGTGGGGCGGCTGGTCCTTTTCCCGTCCTATATGTGGCACGGAACGATTCCGTTCCACTCCCGGCAACACCGCACGACCATCGCTTTCGACGTGGTGCCGGACTAGGGCCAACACCGAATAAAAGCAGGGGCCATGTCCGGCTTCATCGTGCTCGCATCCCGTTCGCGCTATCGCTTGATCCGGAAGTTTGGCGCGTTGGGAAATGCGACCGATCCGAACAAAGCTCGAGCCATTGGCGCAATATGGTGTCACGGTCACGGGCACACCGAAGACATGCAGTGTATCGGAGGGAGCAATGCGTTATGCTCGGCCGAAACTTCTGAATATGCATCATGGCAACCCCCGCTTCCGTTGTTCCCCCGACTGCGCATTCGGCACTTGATCTTATTGGCAACACGCCTCTTCTGGAGTTGTCCCGGTTCGATACCGGTCCCTGCCGTCTGTTCGTAAAGCTGGAAAATCAAAACCCCGGCGGCTCGATCAAGGATCGCATCGCGCTTTCCATGATCAACGCTGCGGAGCGCAGCGGAAAGCTTCGCCCCGGCGGCACGATCGTCGAGGCGACGGCCGGAAATACGGGCCTCGGCCTCGCGCAGGTCGCTGTCCTGAAAAACTATCGCATCGTCCTTGTCGTTCCCGACAAGATGGCGCGCGAAAAGATTCAGCATTTGCGCGCGCTCGGTGCCGATGTGCGGATGACGCGCTCCGACGTCGGAAAGGGAGACCCGGAATATTACCAGGATATGGCCGAACGGCTCGCCGCGGAAATCCCCGGAGCGCACTACATCAACCAGTTCGCCAATCCCGCCAATCCGCTTGCACACGAGACAACGACGGGCCCGGAGATTTGGGAGCAGATGCAACATGACGTCGATGCCGTCGTCGTGGGCGTCGGGTCCGGCGGCACGCTGACGGGGCTTGGCCGCTTCTTCCGGAACGCGTCTCCAAAAACACAAATGATTCTCGCCGATCCCGTGGGGTCGATTCTCGCGCCTTACATCAAGACGGGAAAGATGGTGCAGGCGGGCTCCTGGACCGTCGAGGGCATCGGCGAAGATTTCATTCCGCCGAATGCCGATCTGAGCCTGGTCGCGAAAGCGTACTCCATCTCCGACAAAGAAGGCATCGAGGCCGCTCGCGCCTTGCTGTCGAAAGAAGGCATTCTTGCCGGGTCTTCGTCGGGAACGCTTTTGGCGGCAGCATTGCGCTATTGCCGGGAACAGAGCGAACCCAAGCGGGTGGTGACGCTGGTCTGCGACAGCGGCAACAAATACCTGTCCAAGATGTACAACGATTATTGGCTGATAGAGCAGGGGCTTTCGCAGCGGCCCCTGAAGGGAGATTTGAGCGATCTGATTTCGCGCCGCTTCGATTCCGGGGCAACCGTCACGGTGGGCCCCGACGACACGCTGTCGACGGCATACAATCGCATGCGCACGGCGGACGTCTCGCAATTGCCGGTGCTGGAAGGAGACACTTTGATCGGGATCATCGACGAAAGCGACATCCTTGCGGCCGTCGAAGGCGAAGAGTCCTATCGCAAGGCCAGCTTCTCGGCACTTGTGAGAACGGCCATGACAGCCGCACCGCACACGCTCGACGTTCATGCGCCGCTGGTGGCGCTCCTGCCCATCTTCGAAGAGAACGAAGTGGCGCTGGTTTGCGATGGGGGAAAATTCGTGGGCCTTATTACCCGTATCGATCTGATCAATCACATCAGGTTGCAATCATGAGCGACGAACGCCTCTCCAACCGCCTGGCATTTTCCACGCGCACGATCCACGCCGGGCAATCTCCCGACCCGTCCACGGGCGCGGTGATGGTGCCGATCTACGCGACCTCCACTTACGCGCAGGAAAGTCCCGGAGTGCACAAGGGCTTCGAATATTCGCGCAGTCAGAATCCGACCCGCATGGCCTTCGAACGCTGCATCGCCGATCTCGAAAGCGGAACGGAAGGTTATGCGTTTGCTTCGGGCCTCGCCGCAATCTCGACGATCCTCGAAATCCTGTCGTCGGGAGATCATGTCATCGCGACGGACGATCTTTACGGCGGGTCCTTTCGCCTTTTCGACAAGGTCCGCAAACGCTCGGCGGGGCTGGAATTCAGCTTTGTCGATCTTGCGGACCTGGCCGCAGTCGAAGCCGCCGTCCGGCCCAACACCAAAATGATATGGGTGGAGACGCCCACCAATCCGCTGCTTCGTCTGGTCGATCTTTCGGCAATCGCCAAACTGGCGCGCTCCAAGGGGATACTGACCGTTGCAGACAACACCTTCGCCAGCCCCTACACGCAACGGCCTCTCGAATGCGGCATCGACATTGTGATGCATTCCACGACAAAGTACCTGAATGGCCACTCCGATATCGTCGGCGGTTGCGCCGTCGTCGGCGAAAACGCCGATCTGGCGGCGAAGATGAAGTTTCTGCAGAACGCCATCGGCAGCGTGGCCGGTCCCTTCGATTCTTTCCTGGCGTTGCGCGGGCTGAAAACATTGGCGCTGCGCATGGAACGCCACTGCTCGAATGCGCTGACGATTGCGCGGTGGCTCGAGGGGCTATCCGCGGTCAAGCGGGTTATCTATCCCGGCCTCGAAAGCCATCCGCAGCATGCTCTGGCAAGGCGCCAGATGAGCGCGTTCGGCGGCATTGTCACCGTCGAGCTTGACGGCGATCTTTCCGCGACCAAGAGGTTCCTCGAACGCTGCCGCCTTTTCACCCTCGCTGAAAGTCTCGGCGGCGTTGAAAGCCTGATCGAGCATCCGGCGATCATGACCCACGCCTCCATCCCGGCAGAACAGCGCGAGCGTATCGGCATCTCCGATAGCCTGGTTCGCCTGTCGGTGGGCATAGAAGACGCAGGAGATCTTACGGCGGATTTGGCCCAGGCGCTCTCGGTTTAGATCGTTTTGGCGTGACAGGCGCCGGGCGTGCCGCCAAATCGAATTTTATGCCTTTCTTATGGGTCGGCCGAACATCCACATCGAAATCTAATCCCTTCTACGCCTAGCGTGTCAGTTACCGAAATCTTCGGAGGCAGCTTTGGACGTTTTGCTGGTTTTACTCGCCCTTGCATTGTTCGGCCTTGCCGTTCTGGTGCTCGGGCTTTGCGAGCGGGCGTGAGGCGGCGATGCTGGATCTGATGCTTGGCGCGATCCTTGCGCTTTTTCTCATCGTCTATCTGAGCGTGGCCTTCCTCAGGCCCGAGAAATTCTGAGGCGGCCATGACTCTCGCAAACGGTGCTCTCCAAATATTCCTCTTTATCGTTCTGGTGCTCGCGATTGCGCGGCCTCTCGGCGGCTACATGGCGCGCGTATTCGAGGGCCAGCCCACCGTCCTCACGCCTTTGCTCGCGCCGATAGAGCATCTGTTTTATCGCCTCGGCGGCATCAATCGAACCCGCGAGCAGGATTGGATCGGCTACGGCCTTGCCATGCTCGCATTCAATGCGGCCGGGTTCGTCCTGCTCTATGCGCTTTTGCGCCTGCAGGACCATCTGCCGCTCAATCCGCAGCATTTCGCCGGCATGTCGCCGAAACTCGCCTTCAATACGGCGATTTCCTTCGTCACCAACACGAACTGGCAGGCTTATGGCGGCGAAACCGCACTGGGCCATTTCGCGCAGATGGCGGGGCTGACGGTGCAGAACTTCCTGTCGGCCGCCACCGGCATCGCGCTTGCCATCGCTTTCATCCGTGCGCTTTCGCGTCAGCACGCCAAAACCATCGGAAACTTCTGGGTGGATGTCACGCGCGGCACGCTCTATGTGCTTCTTCCGATCTCGATCGTGCTGGCGCTCGTGTTTGTCTGGCAGGGTATGCCGCAAACCTTTTCGGCCTCTGCCAACGCCACCACACTCGAAGGCGCCAGGCAGACGATCGCGCTCGGCCCCGTCGCGAGCCAGGAAGCCATCAAGATGCTCGGCACCAATGGCGGCGGCTTTTTCAACGCCAATTCGGCCCATCCGTTCGAGAATCCCACGCCGCTGACGAACCTGCTCGAGATGCTGGCGATCTTCGCCATCGGCGCGGCGCTCACCAACACATTCGGCCGTTATGTCGGCAACGAGAAACAGGGCTGGTCCATCCTGGGCGCGATGACGGCTCTGTTCCTGGGCGGCGTGCTGATCTGCTGGGCGGCCGAGGCTTACGGCAATCCTCATCTCGTTGCGCACGGCATCGAGCAGGCGGGCGGCAACATGGAAGGCAAGGAGGTCCGCTTCGGCATCGTCGCGTCGAGCCTGTTCGCCACCGTCACCACCGATGCGTCCTGCGGCGCGGTGAACGCGATGCACGACAGTCTCACCGCCTTGGGCGGTCTCGTTCCCATGTTCAACATGCATCTGGGCGAGGTCGTTTTCGGCGGCGTGGGCTCCGGTTTCTATGTTGCGCTTCTCTTTGTGCTGCTGGCGTTGTTCCTTGCGGGATTGATGGTGGGGCGCTCGCCCGAATATCTCGGCAAGAAGATCGAAAGCCGCGAAGTAAAGCTTGCCGTCATCGGCATCGCACTGCCCTCGTTGTGCGTGCTGATCGGAACAGCCGTCGCTTCCGTCGTGCCGGCGGGCACAGCGGGGATTGCCAATCAGGGTCCGCACGGCTTTTCCGAAATCCTCTATGCGTTCACCAGCGCCTCGGCCAACAACGGTTCGGCCTTTGCGGGATTGTCTGCCGACACGTGGTTCTATGACATCGCGCTCGGCCTTTGCATGTTCGTGGGCCGTTTCCTTCCGATGGCGCCGATGCTGGCGATAGCGGGTTCGATGGCGTTGAAGACGCGCGCCCCTGCTTCGGCGGGCACATTCCCAACCGACGGTGCGTTGTTCGCATCTCTGCTTGCGGCGACGATGCTGATCGTCGGCGGGCTCACTTTCCTTCCCATGCTGGCGCTCGGCCCCGTCGCGGAACATGCCGCGATGCTGGGCGGCGCGAGCTTCTGAGGTTTCCATGGCACGCGAGACCAATCCCACCCCGCTGTTCGACGGCAAAATCCTTTCCGAAGCCGCCATCTCGGCGACGAAGAAATTCGATCCGCGCGCGCTCTGGCGCAATCCGGTCATCTTTGCGACGGCATTGGTGGCGGCGCTTTCGACCGTTCTGTTCCTGCGCGATTTTGCGGGCGGCACCGGATCGGGCTTCTCCGGGCAGATATCGTTGTGGCTCTGGATCACGGTGTGGTTCGCCAATTTCGCCGAAGCCGTCGCCGAAGGCCGCGGCAAGGCGCAGGCCGAAGCGTTGCGCAGAGCCAAGACCGATCTCAAGGCCAAGCGGTTGGCCAGCCGCGAAACGAAAATCTACGAGAATGTGCAGGCCTTCGATCTGGAACGCGGCGATGAGGTTCTGGTCGAGGCGGGCGATTACATACCGTCGGACGGCGAAGTGGTGGAAGGCATCGCCTCGGTCGACGAATCCGCGATCACCGGCGAAAGCGCCCCTGTCATCCGCGAATCCGGCGGCGACCGCTCGGCGGTGACGGGCGGTACGCGCGTGCTGTCGGACTGGATCGTGGTGCGCATCACGGCCAAACAAGGCATGACGTTCCTCGACCGCATGATCGCATTGGTCGAAGGCGCGGAGCGGCAGAAAACGCCCAACGAGATCGCGCTCAATATTCTTCTCGCCGGATTGACGCTTCTGTTCGTCTTCGCGGTCGGCACGATTCCGGCTTTTGCCTTTTACGCAAAAGGCTCCGTCCCCGTGGTCGTGCTGGCCGCGCTTTTCATTACCCTGATACCCACCACCATTGGCGCGCTTTTGTCCGCCATCGGCATCGCGGGCATGGATCGCCTGGTGCGCTTCAACGTGCTCGCCAAATCGGGCCGGGCGGTGGAAGCGGCGGGAGACGTTGATACGCTGCTGCTCGACAAGACCGGAACGATCACGCTCGGCAATCGCGTGGCAACCGACATGATCGCGCTTCCCGGCATCGAACACAGGGAACTGGTTGAAGCCGCCCAACTCGCCTCGCTCGCGGACGAAACGCCGGAGGGGCGCTCCATCGTGGTTCTCGCCAAGGAGAAATACGGTCTTCGTGAACGCGATTTCGCGGGCCTCAGGGCCGAATTCGTTCCGTTCAGCGCGCAGACCCGCATGAGCGGCATCGACATCGACGGCCATGTCATCCGCAAGGGCGCGGTGGACGCCATCATCGCGTTCCTGAAACATCAGCCCGCGCCCGAGCTGCGCAACTTCGCCGACACCATAGGCCGAAGCGGCGGCACGCCGCTGGCCGTGGCGAAGGATGGCCGCGCGCTCGGCGTCATCAACCTGAAGGACGTCGTGAAAGGCGGCATTCGCGAGCGGTTCGCCGAATTGCGCCGCATGGGCCTTCGCACCGTGATGATCACCGGCGACAATCCGCTGACCGCGGCGGCCATCGCGGCCGAAGCGGGCGTCGACGATTTCCTGGCGCAGGCGACGCCCGAAGCCAAGCTCACGCTCATCCGCAGCGAGCAGGCCAAGGGCAAGCTTGTCGCCATGTGCGGCGATGGCACCAACGATGCGCCCGCGCTCGCACAGGCCGATGTCGGCGTGGCCATGAACACCGGCACGCCTGCCGCGCGCGACGCGGGCAACATGGTCGATCTGGACAGCGATCCCACGAAATTGATCGAGATCGTGGGCATCGGCAAGCAATTGCTGATGACGCGCGGGGCGCTGACCACTTTTTCCATCGCCAACGACGTGGCGAAATATTTTGCGATCATTCCCGCCATGTTCGCACCGCTCTATCCTGGATTGATGCTGCTCAACGTGATGAAGCTGTCGAGCCCGCAAAGCGCCATCCTGTCGGCCATCGTCTTCAACGCGCTTGTCATCGTGGCGCTCATTCCTCTGGCGCTGAAGGGCGTCGCCTACCGCCCGCGTTCGGCGGGCGAATTGCTGTCGCGCAATTTGCTCGTCTACGGGGTGGGCGGCATCGTTGCGCCCTTCATCGGCATAAAGCTGATCGACATGATCGTCACCGCCGCAGGACTCGCGTGAGGTCGCCATGATGCGTTTCGCAGAACATCTCCGTCCCGCTTTCGTGTTGCTGTTTCTCTTTGTGTTCGTGACCGGGATCGCCTACCCGTTCGCAATGACCGGCATCTCGCAGTTGCTGCTGCCGTATCAGGCCAATGGCAGCCTGATCGTGCATGATGGCCGCGTCGCCGGCTCCGCGCTGATCGGGCAGGGCTTCGAAAGCCCGCGCTATTTCCATCCGCGTCCGTCGGCGGCGGGAAAAGGTTACGATGCGTCGGCGTCCTCCGGCTCCAATCTCGGACCGACCAGCAAAGCGCTCATCGCCCGCCTCGCTGCGGACGAAAAGACGGTCCGCAAGGTCTATGGCAGCGGCCCGATTCCCGCCGACCTCATCACTGCGTCGGGTAGTGGTCTCGATCCGGACATTTCGCCTGCGTCCGCAGAATTTCAGGCGGCAAGCGTGGCGCGCGCCCGTGGGCTTTCGGTTGAAACGGTGCGCCGCGCCATCGAAGCCGCCACCAGCCCACGCGATCTGGGGTTGTTCGGCGAACCTCGCGTCAATGTGCTCAGGCTCAATCTCGCGCTGGACGCGATGCCGACTCCTTCGCGATAGGCTATGATCGCCGTCCATGGCGGATACCGGAAAACGTCCCTCTCCCGACGCCCTTCTCGAAGCCGCGCAGCGCGAAGGCCGTGGCGCGCTGAAGATTTTTCTGGGTGCGGCGCCCGGCGTCGGCAAGACATATGCGATGCTGCAACAGGCGCGTGAGCGCAGGCTCGGTGGAGAAGACGTGATCGTCGGCGTGGTGGAAACCCATGGCCGCATGGAAACCGATGCGCTGACAAAAGGCTTCGACATCATTCCCCGGAAACGGGCGCTCTACAAAGGGCGCGTTGTCGCCGAGATGGATCTCGATGCCATTCTGACGCGCAAGCCGAAACTGGTGCTGGTCGACGAACTCGCGCATACCAATGCACCCGGTAGCCGCCATCCCAAGCGCTATATGGACGTCGAGGAAATCCTCGCGGCAGGCATCGACGTCTACACCACCCTCAACATCCAGCATGTCGACAGCCTGAACGATGTGGTGGCGCGCATCACGCGCATCCGTGTGCGCGAAACCGTTCCCGATCGGCTGGTTGACGAGGCCGACGAGATCGAGCTTGCCGACCTGACGGCCGACGACCTGATCGAGCGCCTCAACCAGGGCAAAGTCTATGTGAAGGCGCAGGCCGAACGCGCGATCAAACATTATTTCGCGCCTGGCAATCTGGCCGCCTTGCGCGAACTCGCTCTGCGCAAGGCCGCCCAGCATGTCGACCGCGAGATGGTCGGCTACATGAAATCCCATGCGGTCGAGGGCCCGTGGCCCGCGGCAGAACGTCTCCTCGTCTGCGTCGGCGAGCATCCGTCCTCGGCCGAGCTGGTGCGCCGGGCGCGCAGGCTGGCCGACAGCATGAAGGCGTCCTGGATCGCGCTCCACATCGAAAGCCCGCAAAGCGCCAATCTGAACGAGACCGAACGCGATCGCGTCGCCGACACGCTGCGTCTCGCACAGCGTCTGGGCGCGGAAAGTATCACCGTTCCGGGCCGCGACATCGCCGAAAGCGTGCTTGCCTATGCGCGCGACAACAACATCACGCAGATCGTGGTCGGAAAATCGACACGGGCCGGATGGCTGCACTGGGTCGGCGGCTCGGTGGCGCACCGGCTGGTGGAAGCAAGCGGCGAGATCGGCATTCATGTCGCCTCCGCCGAAGGCGCGGAGGTTGCGGCAAAGACGGTTCGTACCGCCAAACCGCCCGCGCCGTTTTCGTTGCGGCCTTATCTTCTTTCCAGCATCACCGTGGCGGCCACGGTGGCGTTGGGTTGGACGCTTCAGTTCGCGGTCGGTCTCACCAGCCTCACCAGCATCGCGATGCTGTTTCTCATGCCGGTGTTGTTCGGTGCGGTGAGATATGGCTTGCGTCCCGCGCTGTTTGCGACCTTCCTCAGCGTGGCCGCTTACAACTTCTTCTTCCTGCCGCCGCTGCACACTTTCACCATTGCCGCGCCCGACAACATATTGGCTCTCATCGGCCTGTTGATCGCCGCCGTCGTCACCAGCAACCTCACCGCCCGCATGCGGCTTCAGGCCGATCTCGCGGCTGCCCGCGCGCAGGTGGCGGGCGAATTGTTCGGCTTCGCGGGCAAGCTCGCCGGCATCGCGCGCATGGACGATATCCTGTGGGCGGCGGCCTATCAGATCTCGTCGATGCTGAAGGCGGGTGTGGTGATCCTCCTTCCCGATCCCGTTGCGCGTCGCCCCGAAATTCGCGGCTTCTATCCGCCGGAAGACGAACTCGACGATCAGGATATGGCGGCGGCCGTCTGGTGCTGGGATCATGCGCGGGCAGCGGGTGCCAATTCCGATACGCTGCCGGGCGCGCGCCGCCTGTTCCTGCCCATGCGGACGGGCGAAGGGCCGGTAGGCGTGGTCGGCCTGCTGCGCGCCCGCGAGCAGTTGCTGACGCCCGACGAGCGCCGCCTGCTCGACGCGCTGATCGATCAGACGGCGCTCGCCATCGAACGCGCGCAATTGGCCGAACGCATCGAGGAAGCCCAGGCTCGCGCGCAGGCCGACAAGCTGCGTGCCGCGATGTTGAACTCGCTGTCGCACGATTTGCGCACGCCGCTCGCGTCCATCCTGGGCGCGGCCTCTGCACTTCGCCGCTACCCCGATCTGCACGACGCGCGCCAGCGCGAGGAATTGCTGGGCACCGTGCAGGACGAGGCCGAACGCCTCGACCGCTTTGTCGCCAATCTTCTCGACATCTCGCGGCTGGAGGCGGGCGCGCTGAAACAGCGCCGGGAAATGCTGGATGTGGCCGATGTGATCGGCGCGGCACTGCGCCGTGCCGCGGGGCTGCTTGCAGGGTATAAGGTACGGCGGAACATCCCCGACGATCTTCCCGCCATCGAAGGCGATGTGACGCTTCTGGAGCAGGCCCTGTTCAACGTGCTCGACAACGCCGCCAAATATGCCGATCCCGGCAGCACCGTAGAGGTGAGCGTGCAGGCCGACGACGCCAATGTCGTCATCAGGATTTGCGACGAGGGGCCGGGCATCGCGCCGGAAGAGAGCGAACGCATCTTCGAGAAATTCCATCGTTCGGATGCCGCCGACCACCGCGCGGCAGGCACGGGACTGGGCCTCGCGGTTGCGCGCGGTTTCACCGAGGCGCTCGGCGGAACGCTGACCGCGGAAAACAGAACCGGCCACAAAGGCGCCGCGTTCGTGTTCACCTTTCCCATTGCCGCCGAGCAAGCCGCCCATGACGTCGCCTAGACCGCCGCGGATTCTGGTCGTCGACGACGAGCCGCAGATCCGCCGCTTCCTGCGGGCAAGTCTGCCGCAACAGGGTTATGCGCTGATCGAAGCCGCCACCGGCGCGGAGGCGCAAGCGCAATTCGCGCGCGAGAAGCCCGATCTGGTGATCCTCGATCTGGGGCTTCCCGATTGCGACGGCCTCGATGTGCTCGCGCATATCCGCGCGCACGGCCTGACGCCGGTGCTGGTGCTCTCGGCGCGTGAGGACGTCGCGGGAAAGGTGATCGCTCTTGAAGCCGGCGCCGACGATTACGTCACCAAGCCGTTCGACATGGCCGAACTGGTGGCGAGATTGAAGGCGGCGCTGCGCCACGGCATCCAGACGGCGGGTGCAGAACCCGTGTTCCGCGCAGGCGCGCTGATGCTCGATCTCGTGCATCGCAAGGTCGAGGTGTCGGGACAGGACGTGAAACTGACACCCAAGGAATATGACGTGTTGTGCTTTCTGGCGCGCCACGCCGGCAAGGTTGTCACGCATCACCAGGTACTGCGCGAAGTGTGGGGACCGGCCCATGCGGAAGATGTGCAATATCTGCGCGTGCTGATGCGCCAGCTTCGCCGGAAGATCGAAGCAGACGCCTCCAATCCCCAGCTCCTGCTGACCGAACCCGGTGTCGGTTACCGGTTGATCGCTCCAGGCTGAACGATCTGGGAAGGGCAGCTTCCGGGCTGCTGAATGGCGAAACGACGTGGCCTACGTCAAGAACGTGCCGGACACCGCCGCCATCACAGAAATGTTCCTGAACTCCGGCGATGTGGCGTTCACGATCAACGTGTTCGTCACCGACTCGGTCGCGCTGCCGTCGCTGTTTGAGGAGGATTCACCCCAGCGCGGCCAGCGCTGCCTGTGCCACCTTCATATCCTGCTCGTAATGTCCGCCGCTCACGCCGATGCCACCCACGATGGCGCCGTCGATCTTGATCGGATAGCCGCCGCCGAAAACCACCAGACGCGGCGTCTTGACGATGCCGTGCAGCAGCGGCGGATCGTTCTTCACGAATTCGAACCATTCATGGGTCGCGATGCCGAAGGAGATCGCGGTGTAGGCCTTGTCTTGTGCGATATCGACGCTCAGTTGCGCCGCCCCGTCCATCCGGCTGAACGCCTTCAACACGCCCGATTCATCGACGATGGCGATGACCATCGGAACGCCGATCTCCTTGGCGGCGACCTCGGCCGCGCCGATCAGAAGTTTCGCGGTTTCCCCGGAGATGGATGTCTTGGTGATTGTTTTCGCCATGTTCGACCTTCCTGATTTTCCGGGTCCGACGCTATCCCACCGGGAGATATGATCAAAGTTTCCTTTCCGCGCGCCCGGCAACAAAATTTCGCGAAAAAATCCATTAAGCTTCGCCCCTCTGGCGCGTCTGAATAGATGTAAGGCCAGGCGCTAACCCTCGAACGCGGGGAAGTTCCCGAGGGATGACGAAAGCATCGGACACCGAACGTGATTGCGCTGGAAACGCCCATCCGAGCGCGCCGATGAGTTCGCCCGAAGCGCTTGCGTGGTTCTTACGCGAAGTCCTGCCGCTGGAATCGACGCTGATGCAATATCTGAGACACAACTGGCGCGATAGAAGCGGCGTCGACGACCTGTTGCAGGATGTTTACATCCGCGTCTTCGAGGCTGCCCAGACCCAGATCCCCGAAAAGACCAAACCCTTCGTCTTCACCACGGCGCGCAATCTTTTGATCAGCCGGGTGCGCGAACAGCAGATCGTGCCGATCGAAGCGGTGGCCGATCTCGATGCGCTCGATGTCGCCATCGACATGCCGGGCCCGGATCGCAGCGCCATCGCGCGCGACGAGTTGCGACGCCTGCAGGATGCCATCGAAGCATTGCCCCCGCGCTATCGCGATGTGGTGATCCTGCGCCGGATCAAAAACCTCTCGCGCCGAGAAATCGCCGTGCGCCTCAACCTCAGCGAGCCCACCGTCTCGGTCTATCTCAGCGAAGGCATGACGGCGCTGGCGGATGCGCTCTATGGCCAGCCGCGCGGCAAGGAGGCGCCCCGATGAGCGTCCCCCTGCCGCGCAGCGCAATAGATATAAAGAAGGAAGCCGGCGAATGGCTGGAGCGCCGCGACCGCGCCGGATGGACCGAAGCGGATCAACGCGAACTCGACGCCTGGCTCGCCGCCTCGCCTGCGCATCTGCTGGCCTACCATCGCGTGGCGCAGGCATGGAAAGAAGCCGAACGGTTGATCGCGTTGCGCCGCCCCGCCGCCGATCGCTCGCGGTTCGGCGCGTTGCGCGCGACGTCTGTGAAGATCGCGGCAGGCGTGGTTGCCGCCGCGGCGCTTGTGGCGGGCAGCACCTATTATCTGAACCAGCCCGAAGGCCGCCTCTTCAAGACCGCGGTGGGCGAACACGAAATCATCACGCTGAGGGACGGTTCGCACATCGAACTGAACACCGACACGGCGGTGAACGTCGATCTGTCGTCGGGCCGGCGCACGGCGTCGCTCGAAAAAGGCGAGGCCTATTTCGAAATCGCCCATGACGCGAGCAGGCCGTTCACCGTGAAGGTCGGCGATCATCGCATCACTGTGCTGGGCACGAAATTCCGCGTGCTGGATGCGCCGGGCAAGGTGGAGGTGGCGCTGCTCGACGGGCGCATCTGGTTCGATACCGAAGCCAGCCGCAAGCGCGGGCAATCCGCGCTGATGTCGCCGGGCCAGGTTCTTGTGGCGACGGCGAAGGGGATTTCGGTCACCTCCGAACCGGTGCGCGCGCTCGCCAACGACCTGTCGTGGCGCGACGGTCTGCTGATCTTCCGCCACACCTCGCTTGCGCAAGCCGCGCGCGAATACAACCGCTACAACGCACGCAAGATCGTGATAGCCGACGCCGCGGCCGGAAAGCTCACCATCAGCGGCGTGCTGCCGACCAACGATCTCAACGCCTTCACGCACATGGTCAAAACCTTCTTCGATCTTCGGGTCGACGACGAAGGCAAGCAAATCGTCATCACACGCTGAATTCGAACATGGCTTAACGCCGCCCTAGGGGGGAATTGATGAACAAGACGACAAAAATCGGTGCGCTGCTCGCAGGCGTCAGCTTCATCGCGTTGACGCAAGCAGGCTTCGCCGAAACCTTCAACATCCCGTCCGGCGATCTCGACACCGCGCTTGAGGCCTACACGGCGCAATCCGGCGTGCCGCTCGTGGTTTCGAACGAGGCGGTGCGTGGAATCCGGTCGTCGGGCGCGAAGGGCAATCTCTCTTCGCCCGACGCTTTGTGGCGCATCCTGCGCGGCACCGGCTTCATGCCCAGCCGCAATCCCTCCGGCGTCATCGAAATCGTGCGCCAGCAACATTCGTCAGCCGAAACGCAGTCCGTCCCCGCCATTCAACTCGCGCAGGCTACCGCAGCGCCGCGCGCCTCGGTTGAAACCGTGACGGTCACATCGTCGAAACTCGGCGGCGCGGACGTGCAAAGCATTCCGATTGCGATCACCGCGCTCAGCCAGGAACAGTTGACGGCCACACAGACCGCAGGCGGCCCCGACCTCGTGAAGCAGGTCCCGAACCTGACCTTCACGAAAACGAATTTCACGGGTTATTCGATTCAAGTGCGCGGCATCGGCACGCAAGCTATCTCCGTCGCCACCGATCCCGCCGTGGCGGTCGCGTTCAACGATACGCCCTTCATCCGCAATCACTTCTTCGAACAGGAATTCTACGATCTCAGCCAGGTCGAAGTCCTGCGCGGCCCGCAAGGCACCCTCTATGGCCGCAACGCCACCGCGGGCGTGGTGAACATCACCAGCGCCAAACCCACCGACCAGTTCGAAGCGATGGCCTCCGCCGACATCGGCAACTACAAGAACCGCCGCTTCGAAGGCATGATCAACATCCCCTTCGTCAGCGACAAGCTCGACCTGCGTATCGCAGGCGAATGGACCAAGCGCGACGGTTACACCTACAACGAAACGAACAATTCGCAGACCGACGGCCGCGATCTGTGGTCTACCCGTGTTACACTAGGCTGGAAACCGGCATCTACGATCCAGACTTATCTCATCTGGGAACATTTCAACGAAAACGACGACCGCATCCGCAGCGCCAAGCAACTCTGCAAGAACGATCCCGGCATCAGCGAGTTTTCGACTCCGAACGGCACCGTGCATGTTGATTCCCCGCGCGAAAGCGTGTTCGACATCACCAGCGCCACCTTCAGCCAGGGTTGTCTGCCGAGTTCGCTCTATGCTGCAGATTCGTTCCAAGTGCCGAATGGATTTTCGCTGCCGTTCATTTCCGGCGCGGCGTTCGAGGGGCTCATCAACAGCGCACGCGATCCTTATCTGAAGACAACGCAGTCCACGAATCTGCGTAACATCCAGTCGGAGATCGATCCCAAATATCTTGCAAAGAACGACACGGTCGAACTCAATGCGACATGGAACATCATGCCGTGGCTGACGCTCTTCTCCGACACGGGTTACAATAGCGACTTCCTGTGGTCGACGGAGGATTACAATCGCTTCGATACGGCGCCGGGAATTTTTGTCGCCGGGAACAGGCCTTATCTGACTCCCAATGGTCATTACACCTGCTATTTGAGCGGCGAGTATGTCAGCGACCCCGCGCAATGCGTCAATCAGGGCGCCATTCCCGCGGCGACGTTCTGCGACCATCAACTGGGCTGCAGCGACCGTCTCGTGGTGCAGGACCTCGCTACCGAGCATGCCTGGCAGTTCAACCAGGAATTCCGCTTCGCCTCGAGCTTCCAGGGTCCGCTGAACTTCAGCGCCGGCGGAAACTACATGCATTACGAAACGGAGGAGAACTACTACGTCTTCTCCAATACCTTCACGATGATTTCGCTCAATCAGGTGTTGTGCAGCAACGACTACACGCCGAATGTCACGGATCATCTTTATTGCCTGCCCAACGGCAAGGCATATTCACCGCCGGAACAGGGTGGCGGCATTCCCACGGAATCGCCGCAATATCTCGATCCCAATCCAATCGACTCGCTCAACAACGAAGGCCACAATTATTTTCTCAGCCAGAATCCCTACGCGCTCAATTCCTATGCGGTGTTCGGCGAGGTCTATTACACCGTCGCGCCCGATCTGAAACTTACGGGCGGCTTGCGCTGGACCGACGACGAAAAGCATTTCGTCGAAATCCCCAGCCAGTTGCTGACGCAGGGGTACGGCTATCCGTCAACTGGCGCCGTCGACC
>Ga0070661_100000371_pt1 | contig 35287 bp, 22 predicted proteins | sample KBSC43metaG_FD_64663 | JGI IMG/M metagenome (GOLD analysis project Ga0070661, IMG submission 64663) | Corn rhizosphere microbial communities from Kellogg Biological Station, Michigan, USA - KBS C4-3 metaG | ecosystem: Host-associated > Plants > Roots > Rhizosphere > Soil ... | reverse complement strand
TATTCATTTTTTAGCAAGAATCAATTGATGACTTTGTCTCGTCCTGCTATAAATAACATGCGACGAGGAAGAATGCACCGGGCGTTACTCAGTTCTCATTAAGTGATAATCTGTTTTTTCTGGCTTTCTTTTAAAAAAATTGACTCTCCCAAAAATATGTTCGTCTCCATGGGGAAGTCAATCCTTATTATTAATGATTTCTGATTCAGGTATTTTTACTGCAATTGATGAGGATACTACTAAACGGTATCCTTATTTCTGACTATTTTTTGCACGTTTAATTTTTCAAATAGTTTTTCACGTACTTTAGCAATCCTTTTTTTTCAATTGATTGGAAAGGGATCACCCGGTAAGGTAATGTTTACCTAAGAGACTTTTTTTCGACGAAGTAGAAAGGATGATTTACTCCACCATTCTCTGCCTAATAATACCATTACGTGAAACGAGCGCATTAAATGTGTGTTCAAAAAGCTTTCTTGCGCGAATCTCTTTTCCGCAACCCAATGGAAAAAATTGCCGGCACTGATTCAGTTAGTGACTTCATCGTGTAATGAAAAAGATGGAAGAGCATGATCGCTGATAAATCAGAACTACTTATTGTGATGAACTCTATTATCCAGGAAAATTCATCAAAGGAAAAGCAATGGAGCGTTGACCTTTCATTGCTTCAAAAAGCGATGGAGAACGCTGGCGATTCGGCTAATAAGACCTTTCCACCCCTTTTAAAAACCTCCGAGCTCATGAAACTGGAAGAACGGATTGAAAAACTGGAGGAACTGAACGAAAAGTTACTTTGTATCGTTCATTTTCTATTCGAAAAGATCCTTGGGGTAACCAAGAATTTGTTCGAAACTGCTCCAAACGAATCGGGGAAATTAAAATGCGAGGTGTGCGAAACGGCTACTGGTAAGGGTACAATAAACTTTTGTGGTTCTACCGAAAAGAAAAAGCCGTCCTTGACAAAAAGAGAGATGGATATTTTCAATCTCCTGGCCAAAGGCCTATGCGCGAAAGAAATTGCAAAAATCCTTTTCATCAGCGAGACAACAGTGATCACTCATAAAAGAAATCTAAAAGAAAAATTTCATGCCAAGAACACGGTCGAACTTATTTCTAATGTTTTGAGCAAGAAAATTAATTAACGGCCGGAACGTCACGCAGGTTCGAAAAGAAGTTCTATCAGAAAGGCACCCTTTCCAAAACTCTATTTCACCCAATGCCATTCCCCAAAATGCTTTGGATCAAACAGGCGATCATCCAAGGGAAGATCTGCGTTCAGATTGTAATATTTTTCAATCTGCCGAAGCTTACCATTTACATAAATAAGAACTTTCGTTTCAGACCAACCATTATTTAGCTGCACATGTCCAGATGTTTTCGCGTCGAGAAGATTACCATTGTCCGAATCGATCGTGCGTACAATATAATAGTGTTCGCTGTCTACCCAAAACTGGTTACTCAAACTATCTGCGGCATTGGCTGCTCCCACAACAAATACTTTTTTGCCATCAAGGTTTGTAGAGTATATTTTTGAAAGGTCATAACCGTGGTGTTTCAATTTTGACAAAGCTGAGTCCAGTGGCACAGCATACATTCCTCCCAATAAAAAAGTAAAAGGGTTAGTGCCAGCGGCAACAGTTCTTAAGGTGTGATTTTGGAACCTGTAAGTGGAGTCTTCAAGGTAGATCACTGCATTTCCCTCTGCGGGATCACCCAGGTCAATGCGGAATTTATAAGGAAAATGAGCCGCTTCATACCAGGTGCTGGTCATTATGAGACTATCGTTGCGATAAATTTCTGTCTTCTGCATAAACGTAAATGTGTGGTACCAGCGGCCAAAGTATTTATTGTGCATCTTTTTCACTAAGTCTTCGCCGCTTTGTGAAAAGACGACTGTGCTATATAATAAAAGGACCGCCAGGTAAAGATTTGTCAAAATGAAATTTCGACGAGACTTTTTTGAAGTCGTCATGTTGTTTTCAATTTTTTGTTTCTTTTTATTTCTTCATCCAATTTTTTGCTTAGATCATTGGAACATCGCTTGAATTTAAAAAATTACTTTGACACAGAGACCGCATGGCATGGAGGTTCACGGAGATGTTCTCCGTGTGACTTCGTGTTCTCCGCTTCTTCGCGGTTGTTTTTTTATTCTGCCTGGCGATCAAACAATGTATCATGATTGGCTTAAAGATAGAAATTCGTTGCCGGTTTAAGCGGCACATAATTTCAGAGTCTTCCTAATATTTTCCAGGTTCTCTTCACAAAAGGCACAATTATGGTTGGCACTTATCAAAACTTCAACATGAAAGGTATTTCATTGCTGACGATGGTGATTATTGCGTTTCTCCTTTTCCTGGTTGGACTATTTATTCCCGGAACAGGAAATCTATGGCACATTGTTCTTGTCGCGGCTGGAATGGCCATAGGCTTCACATTCTACATCCTGAGTTTCCGGAAAATGCTAAAAGACCCCACTCTCACAAAAGGACGGCGAATGTTATGGACTACTTCCATCGTCTGCCTGCCAATGATCGGCAATACGTTCTACGTAATAGTCGACATGATGTCTGCAGTTCCTCAAATTGTAAAAAGCCAAAACTGATATCTGCAACCAGGTGCAAGAGATCAGTTGTTCGTTACCCGATCTCGCTCCGCTCAATTTGGAATAGATGTTGTGCCAGTAAAGAGTATTTCGTCAGCAAGCAGCCCCATCAATTGCGCGATCAAAAACTCAATGCTGAAGATTGCTTAACACTGACTATGATCATGAAAAGAAGATCTATCCTTTTTTTTCTTTCGCTCGTTTTTTTTCTTAATTGTTGCTTTTTACAAAGCGCCTGGTCGCAGGACGGTGAAAGACTCTTTAAACAAAATTGTGCGAGCTGTCACGCTATTTTTAAACCGCTCGTAGGTCCGCCCCTCGCGAATTTTGAAACGCATGGTCCATGGGGAGATCGCGGTCAGCTGTACGATTGGATCGCGAATCCACCGGCCTACATGGCGAAAGATCAATATACAAAGGGGCTGCAACAGCAGTATGGCACAATGATGCAGGCGTTCGGAAGTTCGTTAACTCACCAAGACATTGATGCAATCGTAGACTATATTAATAAGGCAGCTACTGTTGGTCCCGCCAGCCCGGGAGCACAAGCAGTTTCTGAACCTACTGCCCCTGATAACTGGGCCATCTTTGGCGTGATCTCATTGATCATGGGGATCATTGCACTGGTACTGTTGGGTATAAACAGTAACCTTAAAAAACTTTCCGATGATAAGGAAGGTATTTTGCGGGCGGACCCTGTTCCATTTTATAAAAACAAAATCTATCTCGCATTTTTTTCAGTGGTAGTTTTCATTTGTGTCGGGTACTTTATCACAAAAGCTGCGATTGGAACAGGCCGCCAAAGATCTTACGAACCGGCACAACCGATCTATTTTTCACATAAAGTTCACGCCGGCATCAACCAAATAAATTGTTTGTATTGTCATGGCAATGCATGGGAAAGCAGGGTTGCTGCCATTCCATCCCTAAATGTTTGTCTCAATTGTCATAAAGTGATCCAGGGTTATGAAAAAGGACCACGTCTTTTTGATCCCGAAGGAAATGAAGTGAATGGCACGCGTGAAATCATGAAATTATATAAATACGCAAATTTCAACCCTGCCAACGCCGCAAGTTGGAATGCATCAATGGTAAAGCCAATCGAATGGATCAAAATTCATAACCTGCCGGATCATGTTTTTTTTAGTCACGCGCAGCACGTACGTGCCGGCAAAATACAATGTCAAACGTGCCATGGTCCCGTGACTGCAATGGATGAAATAAAACAGTTTGCTGAACTAAGCATGAGTTGGTGTATCAACTGCCATAGGACTACGCATGTTGATTTTGACTACAATGACAGCACAGGCAATAAGTTTTACAGTATCTATGAAAGGTTTCATGATGACATAAAACATCACAAAATGGATAGTGTCACAGTAAAAGACATCGGAGGAACGGAATGCCAGAAATGTCACTACTAACTGTCTCACTAATTCAAACGATCACGACTTTAAAGTTCTTGCCTTCCCATTTATTGGAATATTTCCAGAAGAATGTGAATATAATGTCGCAGGCTGGTAAATTTTTAATTGAGATATCAGCAACATGAATAGCAGATCCCCGGGGTTGCGTTTCAATTTCTCTTGTTGTGTTCCAGTTATCGGTCGAAAAGTGAATCCGCGCGGGAGTTCGTACCTCAATTCGCAAAAATTCTTTCTTCCTTGAAATTTTCTTTGTTTGCAGGTTGAATTTCCACATTGAGAAATTGCATTTCTTTTTTTCAACCAGGTACCTTTTGAAAGTGTGTTCAGGCATATCAAATATTCTTTTATGCCTGATGGAATGACAAAGCTTGACATATTCTGCGTGTGCCCATGTAAGCGGCATTGCCGAACCCGTATACTTTCCAAAGCACAAATCTTTTCCCGGGATATCCCGTGTATCCCAGATTTGTTCAGGGAGCATTCCGTGATACGCAAATGCATCCATTGCCTGTAATAATTTTATTGCCTTCTTCATATTACCAGCAGCTACTTCATAATGCGCCCTTTCCCCCGTAAGCAACGGCCATGCTCTTCCCTTTCCTGTTTCATAAAAGGGATTGCCGTCTTCGTCCTCTCCGTACGCATCATTGGTAAAACGATGCCAGCATGGTCCATTCGGAGTTTCGACTTTCAACTCGCCATCTATCAATTTTAATGTGTTCAGAATATAAGGATTGCCTGGCTCCCGCAAACCAAATCGAACCAATGCTAACGCATCAACAGAAATAATGTCTACAGCAGGGTATGGTCTTTTCTTACCTTGCTGGTAAGTCAAACTAATGCAGACTCCTTTGTTTTCATCAATAGGGATCTCGGTTGGATTGATGCGGACGTAGTAACCTTCAACATTATATTTTTTTGATAAAGCAGTATCAGTTGTATACATCCATGCTTCGATATTTTCATTCCAGAAATCCGCGATCTCCCTGCAATATTTCGCTAATTCAAATTCATGAAACACTTCAGCAAACTCCGCAGCGGCAAGCAACGCAGCAATTTCGGTGGCAATAGTAAATATGGATATCCCTGGTTGTATTTCCCAACGGTCCTGTTCTGTGAAGGGTCCGTTGGTAAGAATGAATTCTGTCGCCAGCCGAATGTTTTCCCAATATCTCATTAATCTCGATTCATCCAACAGACCATAATGGTAACAAGAGTTCATGATCAAAAGGGGTAATGACACCTGGTCCATTTGCAAGCCCATCCAGTAAGGCTTCCCGTCAAGCCACATATTTTGTGGCCATCTGCCGTCAGCTTCCTGTGTTGATGCGAGATAGTTGACAACGTGCAGAGCGTCTTCCTTTGCATGCAATGCAAGGAAACCCCAGCTTGTTTCTACCAGATCTCTCGGCCAAACTAAATGATAGCCCCCGAGATCATCCTCAGTTCTAACTTCACCCCATGGGATTGACATGCTGGCTATGGCACCACCGAGATAGGATTTGGCCTCGTTGATCTTTAACACTGCAGCGCTTGTTCGAAAATTTTTTCCAATATTCTTACTTGCAGATGAAATATCAAAAAGAGATTTCTGCCATGCCTGCCATTCAGAAATATATTTCTCTTTGGCATTTTCGAATCCATCGAGCAGGCTTGCTAATGCATGATGGGCAGCCTCCGTTTCTGACGAACCAAAACCAACTACGATCACCATTTCCTTATTCAATGTATCACCCAGGTCGATCTCAGCAGTCAGCATAATATTACCGTCATAAGCCCTGTCATATTCGTTAATGATCTTTTTGTTTTCTCTCAACTCTTTTACGCCATCCGAAGCTCCCTTATAGCCCACCGTTCTTTTTTTCCACGGTATTGAGCACGCAACAGCGAAAGTAACACCGTCTCTTTCTGCAAAAAGCATTGGCACGCCTTTATGATCGCCGATCCATCCATTATTTCCATCACCATTGTTTCTGATGTGAGGAGAAATAAAAAGATATAAATGATAATTGTTTGTCTTTTCTGTTAGTATTCGAAACCTGGTAAGCTGGTACAAACAATTCCTAACGGGATCGGTGATAATTTCTTTTTCAATGGTGTATTTGTTCTTCAAGCATTTATTGATAATGGTATATGCAGGAATGCCGTCGGCATACATTTTTGTTTGATGAGTCGTACCTGTCCTTTCTTCAGAAAAGAAATTTTTTGCGTTTGTAACGATAAGCCCGAATTGATTGATACAGACAGTATCTTCCCTGGGATAGTATACTTCGTTAATTATACCATGACTAAGTGCAAAGCTTACATTCGAACCGGCGTTCAATGATTTGCCAATTCCTGACTTAGCCCCGGACAACCAATGTGGCTTTTCACCCGGTTGACCGGGAGCCTGTTTATAACTTTCAATCATGGTGTACGCTCCTTTCGTTGATCTCTTCCATTCTCTGAAATTTTGATGAGAGGTAAGCCGGTTTCCTCATTCAGCTCGCGTTGAATATAACCGGGTGACTCATTTACGATCAGTTCCAGCGTTGGGTGAACAGTAGCTTTGAGTAGATGACCGCCGTGTGCCGAACCGTCTCTTTTACCAACAACAACGTGCGGATGAATTTGATGTTTATTTTTATACAGCGTAATGTCACCGATGAGCGACAACAATTCTACCTGTTCTTTGATCTCAATTTTTAAATAATCTTTTGTAGCGAAGTCAAAAAAGCCGAGTGTCACTTCACTAAATGCCCCTATGCCCGTAAACTGGCCAGCCTTCAATTTGTTTTCTTCGGCAAAATCTTTAAGGGATCGTATCACTTCGTCGTGTTCATCCAGGACGACTACATAAGTTTTTAATTCACTGTTATTGATCAGCTGCGATCTCATCGTTATTTTTTATTTTTCAATAATAGTCCCATGCCAATACCAATACTCAAAGCGATCACCATCAATGCCCTGTTCCTTGTTTTATGCGGATCCCGCAATTTTTTTCCATCAACAAACTTCTTCTCCGGGAACTCCTCACTGAATTGATCAGCATCATCCTGCCAGAGTGCCATCTGCAAAACCTGGGCAAGATGCATTCCCTTACGCTTTGTTTCCTGTTCGATCTGTTCACGGCAACTAAATCCATCTGCTAGAATGACAGTACTCTTTTCTGCTGCCCGCACAGCAGGCAATAACACTCTTTCGCCCGCTTTCACCGACACTTCATAATGTTCACCGCGCTCATAACCAAATCCGCCGGCCATTCCACAACATCCGGACTCCGGTTTGTCTAATTCAACATCCATCTTTCTTAATACTTCTTCTTCTGCGTCCATCTTCATTATCGCTTTATGATGGCAATGACCATGCAGCAAAATTTTTATTTTAAGTTTTGGGATAGGAAAATGAGGAGCTTTTGCTTCGAGAAATTCAGCAAGAGTAAAAGTTTGCTCTTTTAGTTTTTTTGCAATTTCGTTGTTCGGGAAAAGGTTGGTTAGCTCATCACGAAAAACTGCAACGCAGCTTGGTTCAAGTCCAACGAGAGGAATTCCATCCAGGATCGGTTCCTCCAGCGTAAGCATTGCTTCGTTCAACAATTTTCCCGCCGTGTTCAACATCCCGTAATCATAAAGTGGCCTTCCACAACAAAGCATTTTCTTGGGAACCAGCACTTCACAGCCGGCTGCTTCAAGTACTTCTACGCCGGCGACCAATGTTTCGGGAGTAAAAAAATTATTGAATGTATCAGCCCATAGAATTACTTTTTGTTTGCCCGTATCCTCTTTTCTTTTGCGACTAAAAAACCAATCCCTGAAAGTATAGGAAGCGAACTTTGGCATCTTCCTTTTTTGTGAGATGCCGCCGGCTGCTTTTATTAAATTACTGATCAGCGGAGCCTGTGTAAAAAAATTAGCAACACCGGGCATGATCGACGCAACTCTTGCCCACCAATATATCCAGCCAAATACATACGCCGATGCCGGCCTTAATCTACCTTCATAATAATGAGAAAGAAATTCTGATTTATAGGTGGCCATGTCTACATGAACAGGACAATCACCCTTGCATCCTTTGCATGAAAGACATAAGGCGAGTGATTCTTTAACTTCTTTGCTCTTCCAACCATTTACCACATCTCCCTGCAGCATTTCAAACAACATTCTTGCACGCCCCCTTGTAGTGTGCTTTTCTTCTTTTGTCACCATATAACTGGGGCACATTGTCCCTTTGAAATCCTGCCTGCACTTACCTACACCAAAACACCTTAACACTGCATTGGAAAATTTTCCCTTATCGTCTGGAAAATGAAAATGCGTCTCAGGTTCATGGTGAGGATAGTCACCAGCCAATTTCAGATCGGTCAATTGCCCGTAACTGTCAATCACTTTGCCGGGATTCATCTTTCCCTGCGGATCCCATATATATTTAAATTCCCTAAATGCCTGTAGCAATTCTTTTCCGTAGATGATCTCGAGTAAAGGGCCCTTTGACTGACCATCACCATGCTCTCCCGAAGAACAGCCGCCATAACTTGCGACAAGCTTCGCAGCTTCCACGGAAAATCTTTGATATTTCTGAACACCCTCAGGAGTTTGCATATCGAAGTTGATACTGCAGTGAACACAGCCTTGTCCAAAATGGCCATACAACGAAGCTTCGTAATTATATTTTTTAAAAAGCTGCCGCAGATCTTTCAAATAATCGCTTACATTCTCCGGCGGCACAGCAGAATCTTCCCAGCCCGGCCACGTAAAATTTTTCTTTGAATCAAATACCGTAGCTCCTAACCCCGATTCGCGAACCTGCCAAAGGCCTTGCTGCTCCTCTTCATCCTGATACCATCTTATATCCGGTGAAGGTTCATGCTTTTTTACTGCGTTAATAAAATTTTGCGCTTTCTGTTTTACATCCTCTTTTGTATCTGCACCGAATTCCACAAGCAACCATCCATTTCCTGCGGGCAACAGGGGAAGAAATTTTGTGTGCACATCATTTAACTTCATGTACTTTGGAAGTTCGCTGTCAATTCCCTCCAGGCCAACCGGTTTGTGTTTTAATATCTCCGGAACATGTTTTGTCGCTGTGTAAATGTCGGGATAGCCAAGAACGACTAATGTTCTCACTTTTGGATGATGGATCAGTTTCAATGTCGCATCCAGTATGGTTACACAAGTTCCTTCTGTTCCAACGAGCGCCGCAGCTACATTAAATCCATTTTCCGGCAGAAGCATGGAGAGATCATATCCTGAAACACGCCGGGGAATTTTTGGAAACCGTTCCCTGATCAAGTCAGAATATTTATCTCGTAGTTCTTTTAATTTCCTATAAATACTCCCCTTTCTTCCTTCTTCTGAAATTATTTTTTCCAGGTCCTCTTCGCTTGTTGGTCCCACATCGAGCTGTAATCCATCATAAGTTAGCGCCGTTAACCTTTCAACATTGTCCGAAGTTCTGGCACCATTGCCTGCGAACGCAGCCATCACAGAATGGACACCGCAGGAATTATTGCCGAGCATACCACCGATCGTACAATGATCATGCGTAGCGGGATCGGGGCCGAAGGTTAACTGGTGTTCTTTCTGAAGGGGAAGTCTGAAATGATCGAGCACAATACCGGGCTCCACTCTTGCGAGACGATTGACAGTATCTACGTGCAAAATATGGTTGTAATATTTTGACATGTCCATTACTACAGCCACATTGCAACATTGTCCTGCCAGGCTTGTTCCTGCTCCTCTCGACAACACCGGCGCATTATACTTTCTGCAAAGAGCGACGGTTTTAATTATATCGTTTTCATTCTTTGGAATCACAACACCGACCGGAATTTGCCGATAATTGGACGAATCGGTTGAATACAATGCCCTGCTGCCGTTGTCAAATCTCACTTCACCATCGATCACAGAGGTTAACTCTCTTTCAAGACCGGCGGCATCGATATTTTTTGCCTGCGGCGTTTGAAAATGATACGGATCGTTATCGTAATTTGATTGCCTGGTTGGTGTCCTTTGTTCCGTTTCTGTATTTGCTGGCATGATTAAAATTTAAATTTTGAATTTCTCTGCATCCTGTCGTTTGAATTCAATACCTAATCCCGGCCTTGAGAGATCCGGCCCCAGATATCCTTTTTCCGGCGGGGAAATGCCGTCGAATAACATCGATTCAATTCTTATGTGATCAAAAAAATATTCAGCGATATAAAAAGAAGGTAAAGAAAGTGCCGCATGCAAATGCAAAGCCGGTGCACAATGAGAGGAGAAAGGAATTTGAAAAGCTTCGGCCAATTGACCCACATTTAAAAAACCTGTTATGCCGCCACATCTTGTTGCGTCAGCCTGCAATACATCAAGCGCATTAGCACAAAGCATTTGTTTGAAGTACGAAAGGTTGTATCCGTATTCACCGGCGGCAATATTTATTTTGGGGGAAACCTGTCCCCGAATGAAAGAGAGGTCTTCGAGTTGATCGGAAGGAACGGGTTCTTCGAACCAGCTTACATCATATTCGTCAAATTCATTTGCTTTTTTGATCGCTTGTTTAGCCGTATAAGCGCCGTTTGCATCAACAAAAAGTCTTGTGGTTTTACGAATCGCATTTCTTGCTGCCTTTATTCTTTTAATATCCTTTTGCGGTTCACGGCCAATCTTCATCTTCAGGTATTGTATTCCCAATTCCTCCCAATTTTTGAACTGTCTGCTAAGTTGATCTTCGGAATAATTTGTAAATCCTCCGCTACCATACACAAGTATCTTATCGCTCGCTTTGCCCAATAGATTACATAGCGGTTGTTCAAGAATTTTTGCCTTCAGATCCCATAATGCACTGTCTATTGCAGAAACTGCCATCATTGCAATGCCGCAATTCCCATTATTTCGAATTTGGTGACTGAGAAAATTAGTAATGGACGGAATATCGAAAATGTTTTTCCCTATTACGAGGTTCTTCAACGTGTGTTCGATCAGGTACGCTGCAGAACCGTCTGCATATGTGTAGCCGATGCCCGTTTTACCAGCCGCCTCTATTTCTGTTATGATCAATGTGGTATTATTCCACGTTAACGTTCCATCACTTTCAGGAGTAGCCGTTGGAATTTTAAATGCGGCTGTGTGCATCTGCTTAATTCCTATCGAATCATTGATCGCTACTGTTTCATCACTCATCACTTACCCGGGAAATATGAATCCACTACTTCTTTATAGGTTTGTTTGATAATATCTTTTGCGTCGGAATCGCCTCCGAATAAGATTGACTTGCTGAATTTTTTTATTTGATCAAAACTTATGTGCGGCGGCATCATGGGAACTGCGGGGTCGGTTACTGCTTCTACCAAAACAGGTTTCCTTGCAGCAAACGCTTTATCCAGGACCGATGCAACATTTTCGGGATGCTCCACCTTGATACCTTCCAATCCAAGCATCTTTGCATATTCAGCATAATGAAAATCCGGTATATCCTGCGATGCATCGAATTTCGGATCACCCACCATTGCTCGTTGTTCCCAGCTGACCATGTTAAGGTCGCGGTTATTTAAAACCAGTATCATTAATCTTGGATCTTCCCATTTTTTCCAATACTTGGCAATCGTGATCATTTCGTTTATTCCCAGCATTTGCATGGCGCCGTCTCCGATCAATCCAATCGCCATCCTGTCGGGATAAGCAAATTTTGCTGCGATCGTATAAGGCATGCCGGGACACATTGTCGCAAGGTTTCCCGATAAAGATGCTTTCATTCCTTTGCGGATCCTCAGGTCTCTGGCAAACCATGCCGCCGTTGAACCTGAATCAGCAGACAAAATACAGTTATCAGGAAGTCGTTTCGATAACTCCCAATACACCAATTGCGGATTTAAAGGTGTTGCCTCATTATGTGCTTTTGCATCCAGCACTCTCCACCAACGATCGATCTCGTGTTCAATTTTTTCTCTCCAACTTCTGTCTTCTTTCTTTTTAAGGAATGGGATCAATGCCTGCAATGTTTCCCTGCTATCGCCTTGCAAATGCACATCCATCGGGTAACGTATTCCAAGCATGGTTCCATCAATATCTATTTGCACTCCTTTTGCCTGGCCTTCCTTTGGTAAATATTCCGAATAAGGAAATCCCGACCCGATCATCAATAATGTATCACAGTCTGACATAAGATCCCAACTTGGTTTTGTTCCCAGTAAACCAATGGAACCTGTTACATAAGGAAGATCATCCGGCAATACCGCCTTACCTAATAATGCCTTTGCCACTCCGGCTCCCAATAATTCCGCGATTTGCATCACTTCTTCCTCCGCACCTTTTGCTCCGGCACCGACAAGGATCGCTACCTTTTCGCCGTTGTTTAAAATTTTTGCTGCTCTTTGTATGTCTTCTTCTTTTGGCAGAATACGCGGTTGATTATAGCCAATGCTTGAATGAATTGTTCCGTGGTGGCGTGCGGGTTCTTTGTATTCCATCTCTTGCAGATCATTTGGAAAGATGATGCAACTAACCGTTCGCTTTGACAACGCATGGCGAATAGCCCTGTCTATTAAATGCCTCGGTTGAGATGGTTCAATTGCCATTTGGAGATAACCCGCCACATCTTTAAATAATGAAATAAGATCCACTTCCTGTTGATAGCTACCGCCAAGGCTGGTCATTGCCTGCTGGCCAACGATAGCAACAACCGGTTGATGATCCATTTTTGCATCATACAAGCCATTCAACAAATGAATCGCTCCCGGTCCCGATGTTGCCATACATACACCAACCTCGTCAGTGAATTTTGCATGGGCTGTTGCCATGAATGCCGCATTTTCTTCATGTCTTACCTGGATAAATTCCATTTTATCTTCTGCCTTCCTGAGAGCACCCATCAGACCATTGATACCATCACCAGGATAACCATAGATTCTTTTAATTCCCCATTCACTCAAACGTTCAATTGTAAATTCTGCAACATTTTGTGCCATGGTCGATCTTTTTTGATTGATAATAAATTCCCCTGGGGATGGAAGGCGATCATTGAGAAGTAATAAAGAAGCGACAAATATCAGACCACGCATAGCACGCCAAAGTCACATCCGGCGTCTATGCTTGCTTTGGCATGGCATCATTTTTCCGTTAATATTTTTAATCTGCATCAAATAAACCTGATGATGTGTGAAAGTTAAATATTGTGATGAGAATTTTCTACATAACATAATTGCAACAAATAAGACAATGAATATTATAAAATGAAAAAAGATTTTTTCAAAGACAGAGTTATCGTCATTACGGGCGCCACAGGAGGTGTTGGACGAGTTACGGCGTGGGAGTTCGCTAAACATGGAGCAAAGATCGCATTGCTCGCAAGAGAATTCCACCAGTTGAATGCTACGGCAGACGAAGTGACACAATTCGGCGGAACAGCTATGACATATATGATAGATGTCTCCAATCCCGATGCGATTGAGAACGCAACAGAAGAAATTGAAACCAAGTTAGGACCGATCGATGTATGGATAAATAATGCGATGAATAGCGTATTTGCGGAATTTAAAGACATAACGCCGGCAGAGTTCAAGAGAGTAACAGAAGTAACCTATTTGGGACAAGTGTATGGGACAATGAGTGTATTAAAAAGAATGATGAAAAGAAATAAGGGATCCATCATCCTGGTTGGTTCAGCATTGGCTTTTCGCGGCATCCCATTGCAATCTGCATATTGTGGAGCCAAGCATGGCATCCAGGGTTTTTTTGATTCGTTGCGATGTGAATTGTTGCATCAAAAAACGAATGTCTCCATGTCAATGATCCAACTTCCTGCGATGAACACAACACAATTTGGTTGGGTTCTTAGCAAGTTACCAAATGAACCAAGGCCAATGGGAAAAGTTTACCAGCCTGAAGTTGCAGCGAAAGCAATTTTGTTTGCTGCAGCTCATAAGCGAAGAACTGTGTGGGTAGGCTTTCCCACTTATAAAGCGATCATCGGGAATAAGATTGCCCCGTGGTATGCAGATTGGGTTTTAGCAAGAACAGGTTTTGGCGGGCAGCAAACAAACAAACGAGCGGATCCTGATCGAAAAACTGACCTCTGGGACCCCGTTCCTGAAGATCGGGGTCCGTACGGGAATTTTGCAAACATCGCAAAAAGCTATAGCGTTATGTTATGGCTGAGTATGAACAGGGATAAGGTGAGAATTATGCTTTTGCTAATCACAGTGTTGATTAGCTGGTGGGCCTGGTTCAGATAAATGCGATACGCATGGTTTTTGTTTTAATCATAAAAACCCTTTTATGTTTTCACTGATTCTTTTTGTTGCGGTTGGGATATTGTTTGTAGGCTTGCTTGTAGTCGTTCTTATCAGGACAAACAAAAAAAGAACAGGTAATAAATAATTCCTCATCGGTTATTCACCTTCTTCTTCGTGTATCTCTCCTTCATGAAGTGGTTCTGTTTGCGGAATAAAATCTCTTCCATTTTTGCTATAATCATAGGGCCAGCGGTGCACTTCGGGTATTTCTCCGGGCCAGTTGCCATGACCGGGAAGTAACGGCGTTGTCCATTCCAAGGTGGTTGCTCCCCAGGGATTCATGGTTTTTAGTTTCCTGCCTTTGTACATCGTGTAAAAAAAGTTTGCAAGAAATAAAAATTGGGCGGCAAATACAATAATGCTCACAAAGGTGATCATCTTATTCACATTGCCAAATTGATTGAAGGTATGCCATGAACCGAAATCGGGATAGCGCCTGGGCAAACCAGCCAGCCCTTCATAATGCATAGGCCAGAAAATTAAATACGCTCCGATCATCGTTATCCAGAAGTGAATATATCCTAGTGTATCATCCATTTTTTTACCGAACATTTTAGGATACCAATGATAAACACCGGCAAACATGCCGAACATGGAAGCCACACCCATTACGAAATGAAAATGGGCGACTACAAAATAAGTATCGTGCAAATGAATATCGAGAGTTGAGTTACCTAAATAGATGCCGGTAAGTCCTCCTGTAATAAAAAGACTTACAAACCCGATCGCGAATAACATGGCAGGTGTAAATCGAATGTTGCCACGAAACAAAGTGGCAAGCCAGTTAAACACCTTCACGGCGGATGGAACAGCGATCAACAAGGTCAGCAGCACGAATACGGAACCAACAAATGGATTCATTCCGCTAACAAACATATGATGTGCCCAAACAAGGAATGAAAGCGTTGTAATAGCAAACAAGCTTCCTACCATTGCTGTATAACCAAAGATCGGTTTTCGTGCATTGTTACTGATCACTTCGGACACGATCCCAAATGCAGGCATGATCGCAATGTACACTTCGGGGTGACCTAAAAACCAAAATAAGTGCTGGTACAATATCGCACTCCCTCCTTCATGAGGCAACGCATGATTATTCACAAAGATCTCGCTCAAATAAAAACTGGTGCCGAGATTCCGGTCAGATATCAACAACAGGTAACCCGATAGTAAAACAGGAAATGTTAATACCCCCATCACAGCAGTGAAGAAGAGACCCCAAACACTCAAGGGCATCCGGATCAATGTCATTCCTTTTGTTCGCATGTTTAATATGGTCGTGATATAATTAAGGCCGCCTAATAAAGTTGATATCACAAAAAAAAGAAGACTGATCAACCAAAGATCCATTCCCGTGCCTGAGCCCTGGTTAGCTTCGCGTAAAGCACTCAACGGAGGATACGTTTGCCAGCCGGTGTTCGCTGCACCTGAATTGACAAAGAGCGAACAGAGCATGATAACACTCGCAACAAAAAAGAACCAGTAAGAAAGCATATTCAGAAAAGGAGCCGCCATATCTCTCGCTCCCACCTGAAGCGGAATAAGTAAATTGGCAAACGTTCCACTGAGACCTGCTGTAAGAACAAAAAAGATCATCACGGTGCCATGTATTGTTACCAGAGAGTAATAAAACCCCGGATCTATGCGACCCCCCGCCCCCCATTTTCCAAAAATAGTTTCGAGAATTGGGAATGACCGTTCAGGGTAACCAAGTTGCAGACGAAAAAGAACTGAAAACAATCCGCCGATAATGGCCCAGGTCATCCCTGTTATTAGAAATTGCTTTGAAATTGTCTTATGATCCTGGCTGAAAATATATTTGCTGATAAAACTTATGTGATGTTCTTTTTCTCCATTTGTTCTCTGAACGGTTGTTATCTGTTCGATATGCTGAATGTCCATTAAAAAAAATTTGCGAAGAAAGGATAAGCTAGTTGCAACAGTTATAATGCCAGCAATTATAGAAGATGGCAGCCATCTTACATCGATCATTGCTTACATAGTGATCATTGCTTACATAATAAGCAACCCGAACAGTAACCTTTTGAAAACTGTTTGTGAGGAATTTTTACCACGCAGTACTTGTGTAGCCTGCAAAATAATCAGCAAACAAATTCCTGCAGTAGGTTATTACCTGCAGAAGGAATAACTTCATTTAGCAACGAGTTTTAAGAATGGATTTAAACAAGAAAGACTATGACGCGATTGTTGTTGGCTCAGGGCCGAATGGTTTAGCGGCTGCTATTACCATGCAACAAGCAGGACTGTCAATATTATTGGTAGAAGGCAGAGAAACAATCGGTGGAGGAATGCGATCGGCTGAACTCTCTTTACCGCATTTCGTTCATGATGTATGTTCTGCTGTCTATCCATTGGCTGCCTGCTCTCCTTTCTTCAAAACACTTCCTCTTGAAAAGCACGGATTAGAATTTATCAATCCGCCTATAGCTGCAGCGCATCCTTTCGATGATGGCACCGCCGCGGCCTTGTATAGATCAATTGAACAAACTGCAAAAAGCTTAGGAGAAGATGAACAATCCTACACCAAACTCATGAAGCCTATAGCGCATGATTGGCCACGGATCATTGCGGATGTGCTTGCGCCGCTGCATTTCCCAACACATCCGTTTGAAATGGTTCGCTTTGGTTTGAAAGCACTCACGTCTGCCAGGCATTTAAGCAAAATTTTTCATTCAAAAAAAGCGAAGGGATTGTGGGCGGGAATGACTGCTCATTCGATTCAACCATTGTCAAATGCTGCAACATCTGCCACCGGTCTCGTACTAATGTCAGCCGCACATAACGATGGGTGGCCAGTAGCAAAAGGCGGCTCGCAATCTATTGCAAATGCGCTCGGCTCTTACTTTCTTTCATTAGGAGGAACTATCGAAACTAATTTTTATGTTGACTCGCTAAACAAGTTGCCATCGGCTCATGCAATATTATTTGATGTTACACCAAAGCAGTTATTGCAAATAGCGGGATATAAATTCTCGTCAATTTATAAATGGCAATTGAACCGATATAGGTATGGAATGGGCGTATTTAAGATCGATTGGGCATTGGATGGTCCCATCCCGTTTATCGCTTCGGAATGCAAGCAAGCCGGAACGATACACCTGGGCAATACATTTGAAGAAATTGCTGATTCAGAACAAAAGACATCAGAAGGAAAACATCCTGAAAAGCCTTTTGTGCTACTAGTGCAGCAAAGTTTGTTTGACTCGTCTCGTGCACCCCGTGGAAAGCATACAGCATGGGCTTACTGTCATGTACCCAATGGCTCAACAACTGACATGACAGTGCAAATAGAAAACCAGGTAGAAAGATTTGCCCCGGGATTCAGGGACCGGGTAATGGGAAGACATGTCATGAACACTGCAGAAATAGAAGAATACAATCCAAATTATATCGGCGGTGATATCATTGGAGGAATAATGGACCTGGGACAATTATTTACACGGCCCGGATTAAGGTTATCACCATACAAAACATCTGCAAAAGGAATTTATATGTGCTCCTCTTCTACGCCACCAGGTGGAGGTGTTCACGGCATGTGTGGATATCATGCAGCAAAGAGAGCGTTGAAAGAGGTTTTCAATAAGAAGGCTTCGATTATTTATTAACTTCATCATTGAACTTTCTTCGATATATAAAATCAAATGAGGTGATCAACGAAGAAACGGATAGTGAACTTGAAGAACTTCCTAAGGCAGCTCGTCCAACCTATTGGCTCACGCGATTCATGATTCTTCGTCTACTCGGAGCAGTTTATGCCATCGCATTTCTTGTGGCGATCAACCAGATCATTCCATTGATCGGTTCTCATGGACTCACTCCTATTGGTATTTATTTAAAAAATGTAAGTGCAGCACTCGGTTCACCTGGCGCCGGCTTTATGCGGCTGCCATCGATCTTTTGGGTGTGGCATTCTGATACGGCGTTGCTAGCCGGTGCGTGGATCGGCTTCCTCTTGTCATGCGTAGTAGTGGCAGGTTTCGCGAATGCACCATTGCTTGCCATTCTCTGGTTTCTTTACATGTCCTTTGTTCATTTAGGACAAGAGTGGTACGGGTACGGTTGGGAGATCCAACTTACGGAGACTGGTTTCCTCGCTATTTTTCTTTGCCCGCTCATCGATATGCGTCCCTTTCCAAAAAGAGAAACGCCGATCGCAATCATTGTTTTATTTCGCTGGCTGATCTTTCGTATCATGGTGGGTTCAGGATTGATCAAACTTCGCGGAGATGAAATATGGCGCAATGGAACTGCTCTTTATTATCATTTCGAAACGCAACCTATTCCCGGACCTTTAAGTCGCTGGTTTCATTTTCTTCCCCGAATCGTTTTGAAGTTTGGAGTTTGGTTCAATTGGCTGGCCGAATTGGTCGCACCATTATTTATATTCTGGCCGCGCCTGGGTCGTCATATTGCAGGAGTAATTATCGTATTCCTGCAAATTGTTCTTATACTCAGTGGCAACCTATCATTCCTGAATTGGTTGACAATTATTCCGGCCCTTGCCTGTTTCGATGATGGCTTCTGGTCAAGAATTCTTCCTCAGTTTCTTGTAACGAGATCGAAGAATGCTGTTGAAAGAGCCCAGCCTTCGAAAGCAATGACAATGACAGCCTGGGTAGTAACACTTGTTATTGGATTCCTTAGTTTCCGACCAATAGCCAACATGTTATCGCCGGGACAGATCATGAACACTTCATTCGATCCGTTAGATCTTGTAAATACGTATGGTGCATTCGGAACTGTTGGGCAGGAACGTTTGAATGTAATATTTGAAGGGACTATGGACAACGATTCAAGTGACAGGGCGAATTGGAAACCTTATGTATACAAAGGTTTGCCTGTTTCATTAAACCAGGCATCTCCACAAATTGCACCCTATCAATTACGGCTCGATTGGCAAATGTGGTTTGCTTCTATGTCATCACCAGATGAATATCCATGGACACTAAATCTGGTCTATAAACTTCTTCAAAATGATCGTGACGCGGTGAGCCTGTTTGCCAGGAATCCTTTTCCCGGCAGACCACCGAAGTACATACGAGCAGTTTTGTATCGTTACTCTTTTGCAAAGCCGCATAACCAGCAAGGACTTTGGTGGGATCGTCAACGGGCTGGTATGTGGCTTCCGCCAATGTCGGTCGACGATCCAGGTTTGATAGGTCTTTTGAAAAGTTCAGGCTGGATAAAGTGAATACGGTCAGACCGACTACAAGCTTTGTGGACTTTGTGTAAATCTTTGTGGACTTTGTGACCATATCCTATTCGGGAGTAAAGGTCACAAAATGCACAAAGTACCCAAAGCATTAAAAAGACAGTTTCGCCTTTATATTAAAAATGATCATCCAAATCTTTATCAAAGTAACCCATCATTTCACTAGTATTTGATTCGCGTGATCAAATTCATCCTGGTTAATGGTGTGCCCCATTCTTTCATATATTTTTTCAGCGACCGAAGCATTCATACTTCTAAGGATCTTGACAGTGTCATGCACCCTTTGCACCGGCACATGAGGATCAGGATCACTTGTGCCGATAAAAATGGGAGTATTTTTAAAATCTCCTTTATAATTGGCAGTGTAAATTTTATCACCGATCAAGCCGCCCGTAAAAGCAATGCAGCCGCCGTATCGTTCAGCATTTCTTGTAACAAATTCAAGCGTTAAACAAGCGCCCTGTGAGAAACCAAGAAAGTAAATATTTTTCTTATCAACTGTTTTTGCAAGATCAGCAACAATTTCACCAAGCAGCTCTATTGCAGATGACAACCATGGTTCGTTATGAGCCGGCAGTTCAAGAAACGAATACGGATACCATGTGTTATTAGTTGCTTGTGGCGCGACCAATATGTAGTCATTCACATTGAGATAGCTGCTGAGAGACAAAATATTTTTTGCTGTTGAGCCGCGGCCATGGATCATGATCAATGCCTTTTCCGATTCCTCTAATTTTTTTCCCGCGGTAAGAATATTTTTCTGATGCATCTTCTTATTTCAATGGGATCAATGTTTTTTCGAGCTGGTCTCTCATGTATTCGTATTGCGAAGGCAATTTCAAATGAGTACCCAATTCATTCAATGGTTCGTCAACTGTAAAGCCCGGGTTACCCGATGCCAATTCGAAAATAACACCTCCCGGCTCCCGGAAGTAGAGCGAAAAAAAATAGTTACGGTCTATTTTACCTGTAATATCGAGGCCATGACTTACAACTTTCTCACGAAATTTCATCAATATGTCATCGTCCTGTACACAAAATGCAACATGGTGATTAGTTCCTCCGGCTACAAAACCCCTCTGCATATCGGGTGCTTCTACGAGATCGACAACATTTGCTCCTTCAATAACATCCGTGGTAAAACGAAACCGGTTGTTTTCCTGTTTCAGAAATTTGTATCCAAAAATTTCTGTCAGGATATCGGCCGTACCTTTTATGTTTTGAAGTGTCAGCGTTATGCTGTGAAATCCTTTGCTTGCAACTTTTTCGTTCACTTCATCCGTCGTCCATGGTTTCCTGTCATCGGTTTCGCTAGTGGCAATTAAGTTGATCTGCAATCCATCCGGATCTTCAAACCAAATAAATTTTTCACCAAAGCGCTCATCGGCTTTTTTATATTTTACCTTCTTCTCTTCAAATCTGTTTTCCCAAAACTCGATGCTCCCTTCAGGGACCGAATATCCAATTTCAGTTGCCATACCTGTACCTAGTCGCCCGGGACGGGTTCCCTCCCATGGGAAAAAAGTAACAATCGTTCCGGGTGCTCCTTGTTCGTTCCCATAATAGAGATGATACGTTTTGGGGTCATCAAAATTCACGGTCTTCTTGACGAAACGCTGGCCAAGCACCCTCGTATAAAAATCAAAATTGCGCTTCGCAGATGTCGCGATTGCAGTAATGTGATGCAGTCCAAGAATTTTGTTTTCCATAAAACGTTTTAGAACGGTTTAAAGGATCAGTTTGCAAATCTAAGTTCATCTTTTGCAATTGCCTGAAATGAATTCTGGATGACGGAACGGAAAGTCCGATGAGTTGTTCTGCTGAAAGGTTGCAGTGAAGAACCTGGAAACAATTGGGTTCACCCGACTCAGCATTTCATTGTTTTCCCTTATGTCGACAATTCCGAATTTTCCTGTCGGATATTAGGTATTAGGATATTAGGATATTAGGATATTAGGATATTACGTATTGACAATATCTCAATATCTCAATATCTAATATCAGAATATCCTATATCTTATTTGGCAGATAAGCATCCGCCCCTTACCTTTGCCGTCCTCCGGACAAACGATAAAACCGGGGCAAATTTTTAGAGAATATGGCTAATCATAGTGCAACAAAGAAAGATGTCCGCCAGGCTGCAAAGCGTCGTGAACGAAACAAATTTTATGGCAAGACCACACGTAATGCCATTCGTGATTTTAGAGCAGCATCAGGAAAGGAAGCTTCGGCGAAACTACCCGAAGTGGCCAGCATGATCGACAAACTGGCTAAGCGCGGCATCATCCACAAGAACAAGGCCGCCAACTTGAAAAGTAAGCTGGCAAGGAAAGCAGCCACGAAATAATTACTGCACCATAAATTGGAAAAGCATCTCTGAACGGGGTGCTTTTTGTTTTATACGTGCGTACTTTTATCCTTCAATTGATTCACATGAAAACTTGTCTTTCATTATTTTTTCTTTTGCTCCTCAACTTCACATTCTCTCAGACCATCACAACAAAATTTGAACAAAGCAAGAGTACACAAAGTGCGACCTACAGCGAGATCATTGATTGGTGGAAAAAACTGGATCAGCGATCGCCAAAAATAAAAATGCTGACCATGGGAATGACCGATGCGGGTTTTCCTTTGAACCTGGTTGTTATTTCCAATGATTGCGATTACAACTTTGAAAGCATCCGTAAAAAGAACAAAAGGATCATTCTCATTAATAACGGCATTCATCCCGGCGAACCTGATGGCATCGATGCAAGCATGTTGCTGTCAAGGGATATTGTGACTGACAAATACAAATTGCCCACGAATGTTGTTCTCGCCATTATTCCCGTTTACAATATCGGTGGCTGTCTAAAAAGAAGCGCAAATTACAGGATCGATCAAAATGGTCCCGCAGAAAAAGGTTTTCGGGGCAATTCTCAAAACCTTGACCTCAATCGTGATTTTATTAAATGTGATTCCAAAGATGCAAGGGCCTTTGCAGAGATCTTTCATTTGACTGATCCCGACGTTTTCGTCGATAACCATGTAAGCGATGGTGCCGACTACCAGCATGTCATGACGCTGCTTACCTCACAGCACAATAAGTTGGGAGGAGTCATGGGTGATTATCTCGATAAAGAATTTGAGCCGTCATTATACACTTTAATGAAACAAAAAGGGTATGATCTTGTTCCCTATGTGAATTCATTTGGCGACACTCCCGAAGATGGATGGCCGGAATATTGGGACAGCCCAAGGTATAGCAGTGGTTATGCAACTCTATGGAATAGTTTTGGATTCATCCCCGAGACGCATATGCTAAAACCTTATGACCAAAGAGTAAGATCAACTTACGCGATGATGCAATGTTTTATTGAATTCACAACAAGAAATAGCGAGAAGATCAAACAACTAAGAGACCAAACAAAAGAATCAGTGAAATCTGCGGTCGAGTTTCCGATAGCCTGGCAACTGGACCGTTCGCAGTGGAAAGAAATTCCCTACAAAGGTTACGAAACCGACCACCGGCTTAGCGAAGTCTCAAACACACCGAAACTTTATTACGACAGAACAAAACCTTTTGAGAAGCAGGTGAAGATCTTCAACTATTTTTCCCCAAAGACAATCGTCAAAAAACCTGCAGCATACATTATTCCACAGGGATGGTGGAAAGTAATCGACTTGCTTACGTTGAATAAAGTTCGAATGAGGCCATTGAACAAGGACACTTCGATCGAGGTAACGGTTTATCATATTGATGATTACAAAACTTCGCAACGGCCGTATGAATCGCATCACCTGAATAGTAATGTCACCATCAGTTCGTCAACACAAAAAATGAATTTCCGCAAGGGCGATTGGTATATCCCTATGGATCAAACGGCCAATCGCTTTTTGATTGAAACGTTGGAACCGCAAGCCGAAGATTCTTATTTTGCATGGAATTTTTTTGACGCGGTGTTGGGGCAAAAGGAATATTTCTCGGACTATGCATTTGACGAAATCGCCGAAGACTATCTAAAGAAACATCCTGACATGCAATTAAAACTTGAACAAAAGCAAAAATCAGATACCAGCTTCGCAAAAAATTGGCGGGCGCAATTAATTTTCGTTTACGATAATTCGCCCTATTTCGAGCCGGATTATTTAAGATATCCTGTTTTCAGGATCGAAAACTAGTGTCAAGTTACCGGTATTTGTTGCCACTGATACACAGAAACACTGAACAGTTCATTGACTATCTCTGTGCTTCCGTGTATCAAAATTTGCGCTACTATTTTTCATGCATGGATACAATTCCCACCCCATTTTCAAAGACACCTTCGTCAATGATCTTCTTTGTATTCCTGTAAAAGAATTTTGCAGTATAGTCTCCGGGATCGGTGTCTACAACTTGCTTGAATGCAAGATTTGCTTCCTGAAATGATTTGCTTAGAAATAAAGAAACTCCCTCATTAAAAACAGCGAGTGTGTTTATTTTTTTCTCTATGTCAGTGCTGGCATTGAAACACTCGTGAATTTCCACCGCTTCACGTTTGCCTTTCAGTTGCACCAACCCGAGAGAGCGGAGGTGAAAACCATCTTTTTGTTCGATTTGTTTTAAGGATGAATCACTGAGAATAACACTAACGCTGTAATGCTTAGTGAGACTTTCCAGCCGCGATGCGATATTGACTGTATCAGAGATCGTGGTTGCATCCATTCGGTGTTCATCGCCCGTAATACCCATTATCAAAGGACCGGTGTGCATGCCGACCCCTATTTGTATCGGCGTTTGGTTTTTAACAGCTCTTATCTTATTAAGGTCCTGTACTTCTTTTTGCATGTCGATGGCCGCTAACAATGCATCTTGTGCATTGCGCGGAAAAATGGCCATAATTGCATCGCCGAGATACTGATTGATAAACCCGTTGTGCTTTCGAATCGCAGGGCCCATCCTTTCATTGAATGAACAAACGAATTTGAAATTCTCTTCCGGGCTCATTTGTTCTGACAGTGACGTATAATCCCTGATGTCTGAGAAAAGCACTGTGACAATCTTTTCAACCTGGTCACCAAGCCGCACATCTGTAATAACGTTGTGACCCAATGATCCAATAAATTCGTACGGAACAAATTTTCCCGTTGCCTCGTAAACAAGACGCATCGCTTCTTCTCTTTCTTTTGCTTCACGAAGATTTTTTTCATAAAGCAATGCACTTTCAATAGCTGCAGATGACTGCAAGGCAAGCGTAGTAAGAAGTTTCAGGTCCGCTGCTGTATACTGAACCCATTCATTACTGGAAAGAATGATCGCGCCCATCGTCCTCTTGTTCACCTTTAAGGCAGAATAGATGACCGACCTGACCTCAGGCAAAAGAATACCAGCTTGCGATAATGTGGAAACGTCGGTTAGTATCTCTGATTGACCGCTTAACAATATTTTACTGAGAAGCCGTAGTTCACTGTATAGCTTTTCCTCGGCAAAAAATAATTCTCCTGAGGAGGCAAGGATCTTTAATCGCTGTGCATCCTCATCCCACAACAACACTACACCACTGTTTGATTTTATTACACGTCCGGCCTCTTCCAGTGTCGTTTGAGAAATTGTGGGCGCATCAATGGTCTGGGCCAGCCTCTCAGAAAAATTGTAGATCAGGTTTATTTCCTGGTATAGATTCAATACCTCGGAGCCAAGTTTTTTCTTCTCGGCGTCTTTCTGTACGGAACTGGCCAAAAGATCAGCAACAATATTTGCCTTGTCATCCCCTTTGACAACACCAAGCACTTCATTGTCGACGATAATTTTTCTTTCAGTTGCGCAGGTATCGCCCTGGGTGCCCAGCAATACTTTACCGGTCTCATCTTCGATCCAAACGGTGGCGTTTAATTGCCGGATCAATGAAACAATCACAGAAGCTGTTTCATTCTTTTTATTAAGAATACTTTTTAAACTGAGTTTTATCATGCGGGTGGAGGGTTGGAAAAAGTGATATCAATTTTGCAGTTGAAGAACTTCTCTTGCTTTTTCTAAGATTTTTTCAGGATCAAAAGGTTTTGTCATGTATACATCGGCGCCCACCTCTTGTCCTTTTTGGCGATCGAGCTCCTGGCCTTTGGCGGTAAGCAAAACAATAAACACATCATTCAATCCCAATTCTTTTTTCACACGCCGGCAAACCTCCATTCCATTCATTTTTGGCATCATCACATCAAGAAACACAAGTTGCGGTCTTTCCACCTGTATGATCTCCAAAGCCTGTTCTCCATTTTCCGCTGTGAAAAAATTTACTCCTTCATCTTCCAGTTCCTCCAGTGTTTGCCCGATAAGCATACGGATATGTGCTTCGTCATCCACGATCAAAAGTTTTTGTTCCATTTTAGTTTTCTCATTTTATATTATTGATAAATTAGAAACAGTACATTCTCCAGTCCTTTTTCAAAACGAAGTGATTGAACAATTTCCTGTTTGTCTGAAAGTACGGAATTCAGAATGATGATATCTGGTTGCGTGGAGATCGCCTTCTGGACCAACTCTTTCCCATCTGATTCCACCACGTGGTATCCCTTCGCCTGCAGCACATCCGTGAGGGAGCGAACGGCTGCACCGTCTTCGTCTACCACCATTACCTTTTTCTTTGACTTACCCTGTTCTAATAAAGCGCCCACTTCTTTAAATAATTGCGCAGTATCGATCGGTTTCGTTAAATAACGGTCAACACCGATGCGATATCCTCGCGCTTTATCCTGCACAATCGACAAAACGATTATGGGAATGTCCATTGTTTGAGGATCATTCTTCAAAACGGCTGCAACGTCGAATCCATTCATTTCTGGCATCATCACATCCAGGATGATCAGGTCAGGGCGATTCTTGCGAACACTTTCCAATGCTTCCTTTCCATTGGTAGCCTGCTCTATCAAATACCCGGCATCACTAAGCTCTTGTTGCAGCAACGATCGAATCGAATCATCATCATCTACAACAAGTATGGTTGCATCTTTTCCGATCACTTTGAATTTCGAATTGGCCATCTGTTCTTTCAGTTGCTTCACCAGGTCGTCAAGATGCACAGGTTTTTCTTTTTTACCCTTAACGGTCGGCAATGAGAAAGAAAAAATACTTCCTTTCCCTACTTCACTTTCCAGCCAGATCTCGCCGCCATGATGTTCCACAATTTCCTTACAGATCGGGAGACCCAAACCTGTTCCTTTCGGTTTGTCCGTCAATGTATCCCCGCCCACTTGTTTGAATTGCTCAAACACTGCGGCATAATCTTCCGGGGCTATTCCGATCCCCGTGTCAACAACACTAACTATTATATCGTCTTGTTTCTGGTGAACTTTACAGGTAACAGAGCCCTTGTCGGTGAACTTTACAGCGTTTGAGATAAGATTAATGATCACCTGGATCAATTTATCGCGATCACCGGAAATATCAGGAAGATCGCTTTCAATTTCTTTTACCAGTTTTAATTTTTTCTGATCAAACAAAGCAGTAGTAGCGGCCAGGGCTCTTTCTGCTACCTCTGTCATCGACACATTTTCCATGCTCCATTCCATTTTGCCCGCTTCGATCTTTGCAAGGTCCAATACATCGTTGATGAGGTGAGTGAGACGTTCTCCCTCGGATATCACCACTTCCAGGTTCTCGGATATCTGGTTGATCGTTTTTTCAGTCTTGGCGTCTGATTTGTCTACTGCAGGGAATATTTTATCATCAAGTCTCTTCCGTATGATCTTTGCAAATCCAAGAACAGATGTAAGTGGTGTTCTCAACTCATGGCTCACGGTAGACAAAAATGCGCTTTTGGCCTCATTAGCCTTTTCAGCTGCCTTACTTGCAGCTTCTGCTTCCATTTTTGCCATCTTCACATCTTCAAACAAAGTTGCATTGCGCAAAGCAACCCCTACAGACGCGGCAATAGTAGACAAGAGTCGAAGATCGTTTTCATTAAAACTATTTTCATGCTCTGTACTTTGCACACTCAATACTCCGATTATTTCATCCCCCACAGGAATTGGAACGCCGAGATAGGAAGCTGCCGGCACACCTTGCGTTTGTACTCCTAACTTAGCTCTTAGTTGCTGCACATTTTCGTTGATCAGCAGAGGCTCGCCTGATAAAATGATCTTCGACGTGAGACCTTCGCCAAGTTTCATAGGTCTGTTGTCATCGCCAAACTGGTAAGGGAAGTGGATCATTTTGGTTTTGGGATTCAGCAAAGCCAGGTAGACTATGTTAGCCCTAAACAGATCTCTTAATTTATCACCAACAAATTTTATCAGGTCATCGGGGTCCAATTGTGAGGCTAGTGCTTTGCTGATGCTATTAACAGTACTCAATTCAGAAGCTCTTTGCTTGGCCTCAGACAAAAGGTGCGTTGTTTCATCAAATAGTCTTGCATTCTCTACAGCTACACTCATGCTGTTTGTAATTGTTGTCAGCAATCGCACATCCGCATCGGTAAATGCATGCTCTTTGTCCACATTCTGAAGACTAACAGACCCCTTTACAAGATCGCCCGCGAGCATGGGGACAAAAACAGCTGATTTGGGAGGTTGGCCTTTTGTAACTCCTGTGCCTCCATGGCTTTTTGCCGTTTCCATGTAGTTCGTGCGAATGTCAAGAGGCTTGCGTGTTGCTATGAGCTCTTTACTGCTCCAGTTAAATGCCCTCGAATCAATGGGAAAACGTTCTCCCTTTTCTATCGCATAATGGAAATGCTCAATTCCATTTTCAAGATCAAATGTCCTGATCACGAGAGTTTGAGTGTCGGGAAATAAACTGCAAAGGCGGTCACCTACCATTTCATAAATTCCCTGCATATCCAGTTCTTTTGCCAGCCCCTCCTGCACACTATTGATCACCGCGAGTTCGGCTGTTCGCTGTTCTGTTTCCTTTAATAAACGATTCGTTTCATCAAACAACCTGGCACTTTCCAATGCTACGGTCATACTATTGGCTAATGTTTCAAGCAGCCTGACATCAGATTCATTGAAAGCATTTTCCCTATCGACATTCTGTATGCTCACATAGCCTTTGATATTGCTTCCGCTTAGCAGCGGGACAAACATCAATGATTTTGGCATTATTGTTTCACCTATTGCGGTGATGCCATATTCATTTCTTGCCTTTTCTTCCGTTTCAATATTAATGGTTTGCCTGTTGTCAATAAGTATTTGCCGCAATTTATTAATGGGCCTGGGTTCAAGCTCGTATCTTTTTCCATTTTCCAAGGCATAGTTGAAAAGTTCGAGCCTGTTTGCAAGATCAAAGGTGGCAATTATTACGGCATGCGTTTGGAAAAGTCCTTTAACCCTGTCACCAACCAGGTTATAGATGCCCTGCATATCCAGCTCTTTGGCGAGGCCTTCCTGTACACTATTGATAACAGCTAATTCTGCTGTGCGTTGTTCCGTTTCTTTTAATAACCGACTTGTTTCATCAAAGAGTCTTGCGTTTTCCAGGGCCACGCTCATACTATTTGCAAGTGTTTGCAGTAGTGACAAGTCCGATTCACTGTACGCGTTTTCTCTCTCATAGTTTTCCAAACGAATGGTTCCATTGACTTCTCCGCCCGATACCAATGGAACACCTAACCATGATTTTGCAGTATCTTCTTCTGTTTCGGATGAAGCGAATACGGCTCCAAGTTCCTTAAAACGTTCAACAGCATTTTCATTTATCAGCAGTGGCTGCCCCGTCTGTATAATGTGCGATGTCAATCCCTTCCCAAGCTCAAATCCTAAATACTGGATCCGTTTGCCTTTAAACAGGTAATAGGGATGAGTAATAAAATTTTTTCCCTTATCATAATATGAAATGGATATTCCCTGTGTATCAAATACGTCGCGGATCTTGTCACCGACTAAATCATAAATAGCTTGTATATCCAGTTTAGAAGCCAACCCTTCCTGCACGCTGTTGATGATACCCAATTCAGCAGTACGTTGTTCCGTTTCTTTTAATAAACGATTGGTTTCATCAAAAAGCCTTGCATTTTCCAATGCCACACTCATACTGTTGGCGAGTGTTGTGAGAAGGCTTACGTCAGAATTTGAAAATGCATTTTCATGATCGAGATTTTGCAAACTAACAACACCTTTTACTTCACCACCCGCGATCATTGGTACATATATCTGTGATTTTGGGACTTCCCCGATCAATATCTCATTGTCAAATTCACGCATTGCCTGCTCTACGTTGGTATTGTGAACTAACAGTTCCCCGGTTTCAATAACATGTTTCCTGAACCCTCTCGGCGCCCTTGCTTTTACTAATGTCCTGTCACCTTTTTCATACGAATATTTATCTTCGATGAGGTGCTTATTGCGATCGTAAGTGACTATGTCAACAACCTGGGATTTAAAGATCTTCCTGATCTTTTCTCCCACCAACTCATAAATGGAATTCATATCCATTTGCGCCACCAACCCTTCCTGCACACTATTGATCACCGCCAGCTCAGATGTCCGCTGTTCGGTTTCTTTTAACAAGCGATTGGTTTCATCAAATAACCTTGCGTTTTCCAGTGCTACACTCATGCTATTGGCCAGGGTTTCAAGCAACCTTACATGAGAATCCGCAAATGCATTTTCCTTGTCAATGTTTTGCAGCGTAACATAGCTCGTGATCTTATCCCCGATCATCAATGGAACAAATACGGCTGACTTTATTACTTCAGTGCCGGGTACAACGTCTGTTCCAAACCATGCATATCCCTCTTCCTGCTTATTGATCACCACTTTCCTGCGAGATTGTATCAGGTGAAGTCTTAATTTGCCAAGGGGCCTTGGTGCTGGATAAAAACGCTGGCCCTTTTCCACTATGTACTGGAACTTCTCGGTTCCCTCTTCGGGATTAAGTGTGGCGATGCCGACAACCTGCGCATCGAAAAGGTGACGTATGCGGTCTCCTACCATTGTATAAATGGCATCAATATCCAACTCTTTGGCCAACCCTTCCTGCACGCTGTTGATCACTGCCAGTTCCGCGGTACGTTGTTCAGTCTCTTTTAGTAACCGGCTAGTTTCATCGAACAGTCGCGCATTTTCCAGTGCCACACTCATGCTATTGGCTAATGTCGTCAGCAGGTTGACATCGGAATCCGGAAATGCATTTTCCTGGTCGAGGTTTTGCAGGCTGATGACACCATTGATTTCACCACTGGCAATAAGAGGAACGAGTACAATTGATTTTGCACCTTTGCCGACAATTACCGTTTGGTCATATCTCTCTCTTTGCCCATCAAGGTCTTTGTTAATGACCAGAGGCTTGCCCGTATCAAAAACATATTTCCTGAATCCCTTAAGCGGTCTTGGTCCCAGTAAAGTACGATCCCCTTTTTCATACGTGTAGCGATCTTCGATCAGCTGAGTTTTTTTATCGTATGTCACAATATCGATCACCTGTGCATTGAAAATGCCTCGCATCTTCTCGCCCACCAATTCATAGATACCTTGTATATCGAGTTCTTTGGCCAGACCTTCCTGCACACTATTGATCACGGATAATTCGGCGGTTCGTTGTTCAGTTTCTTTTAATAGTCGATTGGTCTCGTCAAAAAGTCGTGCACTTTCCAGGGCTACACTCATACTGTTAGCCAATGTTGTAAGGAGGCTTGCATCGCTATTTGTAAATGCATGTTCATGATCAAGGTTCTGCAGGCTTATGACGCCTTTTACTTCATTTCCTGTGATCATCGGGACATACACCTGCGACTTTGGAATTTCCCCAATCAGTATCTCGTTCCCAAACTCGCGCATCGCCCTTTCCACCTTTTCATTATGCAGAAGCAATTGCTTTGTTTCAATAACATGCTTTCTAAATCCTTTTATTTCACGCGGGCCGAGTAGTGTCCTGTCTCCTTTTTCGTATGCATACCGATCCTCGATCTGGTTCGCTTTCGCATCATAAGTAACAATGTCTATGACTTGCGCGTCAAAAATTTCTCTTATCTTCTCACCAACCAACTCATAAATTCCCTGCATATCCATTTTCGCAACGAGACTTTCCTGCACACTGTTAATTACTGCCAGCTCAGCATTACGTTGCTCGGTTTCCCTTAGAAGGCGATTTGTTTCATCAAACCGTCGTGCACTTTCCAATGCAACGCTCATGCTGTTGGCTAACGTTGTCAGAAGGCTAACGTCGTTTTCAGAAAAAGCATTCTCTTTATCGAGATTCTGCAGACTGATCATGCCTTTAATTTCATTGCGGGAGATCAGTGGCACAAAAACAGCCGCTTTGGGTTGTTCGCCGCGAATTACATTGCTGCTGTGTTGCTGCGCTCTTTGCTCAAGATTATCATTGATCAGCAGCAGCTGCCCTGTGTCGATGACGATTCGTCTAAAACCTGCCGGCTTCCATTTCCCAACCAACGTCCTGTCTCCTTTTTCATATGCATACCGGTCTTCGATAAGGTCTGCCTTTGAATCGTAAGTTACAATGTCAACTACCTGCGCATTAAAGATCTCCCTGATCTTTTCGCCAACGAGTTCATAGATCCCATGCATTTCTATTTCTTTCGCCAGCCCATCCTGCACGCTATTGATCACTGAAAGTTCAGCAGTACGCTGTTCTGTTTCCTTCAACAAACGGTTTGTTTCGTCAAAGAGTCTCGCATTCTCCAACGCAACACTCATACTATTGGCTAATGTTTCTAATAGGCGAACATCCGAATCACTGAAAGCATTTTCCTTATCTACATTTTGCAAGCTGACATAACTAGTGACTTTATTACCTACTATCAATGGAACATATAACAATGATTGAGGCATGTCCGTTCCCTTAACCACCTTAAGTCCGAAATCCTCAAACGCTTTCTCGACATTGTTATTGATAAGTATCTTTTGTTTTGTCATGATAAGCTGGTAGCGAAGCTTATCATACGGTCGGGGTTCAGGATAGTAACGTTCTCCTTTTTCAATTAAATAGTTGAATTTTTCTCTCCCTGTGTCATGATCAAATGTGGCAATGATAACAGCCTGTGCATCGAATACATCGCGGATCTTGTTACCCACCAATTCATAGATCGCCTTCATGTCCAGCTCACGAGCTAAACCTTCCTGCACGCTATTTATCACGGCCAGTTCCGCCGTTCGTTGTTCTGTTTCTTTTAACAAGCGGTTCGTTTCATCAAACAGTCTTGCATTTTCCAATGCCACACTCATGCTATTCGCTAATGTTTCGAGTAAGCGAACATCGGACTCGCTGAATGCATTTTCAACTTGCATATTTTGCAAACTGATGTAACTATTTACTTTGTCACCGATGACCAGGGGAACGAATACACCTGACTTTGTAGGATTGGTTCCGGGTAATGTTTTTAACCCAAAACGTGCGTATGCTTCTTCATACTTGGTGTTGATGACAATTTTTTGCCCTGTAACAATGAGGTGTTGCCTTAGTTTATCATATGGACGTGGTGGTAAATAAAATCTTTGTCCATCTTCAATAAGATACTTGAAATGTTCAGTGGCCGTCTCATGATCAAAGTTGACGATCATAACGGCTTGCGCGTTGAATAATTCACGGATCCTGTTACCAACAAGATCATAAATGGCCTGCATATCCAATTCCTTTGCTAAACCTTCCTGCACGCTATTGATCACACCCAATTCAGCTTTTTGCTGTTCGGTTTCTTTCAGCAGGCGTGTGGTTTCATCAAAAAGTCTTGCATTTTCCAGTGCCACTCCCATACTGTTGGCAAGTGTTTCCAGCAGTCGCACATCTGAATCACTAAAAGCATTTTCCTTGTCAATATTTTGGAGGCTTATGAAACCAGTAACTCTTTCACCAATCACCAATGGAACATACAATGCAGATTTCGGAAGCTCGGTGCCCGGAATTTTTTTCAATCCAAATGTGGATGCCACCTCTTCAAAATTCTTATTGATCAGGATCTTTTCTCTCGTGGCGATGAGGTGTTTCCTTAAAATATTAAGTGGCTTTGGTGCGGGGTAATAACGCTCTCCTTTCTCAATCAGGTAATGGATATGCTCCATTTCAGTTTTGTGATCAAAGGTTGCAATGCCCACTGCCTGTGCATCAAACAGGTCGCGAATACGATCACCGACAAGATCATAAATAGTTTGTATGTCTAATTCCTTTGCAAGGGCTTCCTGTACACTATTGATCACCGCAAGTTCTGCAGTTCGTTGTTCCGTTTCCCTGAGCAGGCGCGCATTTTCAAGTGCTCCACTCATACTGTTTGCCAGCGTTTCTAATAAACGGACATCAGAATCACTGAATGCATTTTCCTTGTCTACATTTTGGAGACTTACATAACCCGTAACATTGTTATCGATGATAAGTGGAACATACAACGCAGATTTCGGAAAATCCGAACCCGGAAGTACCCGCATTCCGAACTGACGATAAGCCTCTTCGAAGTTCTCATTGATAAGGATCTTTTGTTTCGTATCGATCAGGCTTCGTCTCAGCTTGTCGAATTCTCTTGGCTTCAGATGAAATCTTTCACCTTTTTCAATCGCATAACCAAAATGTTCGGTGTTAGACTCGTGATCGAAAGTAGCGATGATAACAGCCTGCGAGTCAAACGTATCGCGGATACGATCACCAACAAGGTCATAGATCGCCTGCATGTCCATCTTCCTGGCCAGGCCTTCCTGGACGCTATTTATTACAGCCAGTTCTTCGGTTCTTTGATTTAGTTCAGCCGTTAACTGTGTTATGGTTTTTTGAAGCTCATCGTACCCCGCCTTTTCTTCTATCATAGCAGCTGCTCTTTTAATATGGTGGTTCAGAAATGTTTGATTGGAAAAATCTTGTGTAGAGTAAATATAATACTCTTTGCCCACGTAATATGCCGTGCTTTATTTGATTTTTGTCGAAAAATTGAGCCGTAGCAAATAAGCTCCTGTAGCGTGTTTTGGGAGAAAACCCTTATGGCACCGCGGCGCGATCAAGCTAAACGATTGACGAGGTCAGTCTACGGCCAGAGAACTATTTTGCCGGGCCGCCTGTATTTTAAATCCGTTGTCCTTTGCAAATATCTTCTGCGCTTTCTGCATCTGTGCTATCATCTTATCCTCGTTGTTGATTATCATGTACATTATTTGCAGTTGGATCTGCCTTCCCTCCGGTGAGTTTTGCAGTCCATAGTTCTTGTAGCTGGTATAAATGCTCTTCATGTAGTCGAAATACTGGAGTGCTGCTTTCTTGAAATTTTCTCCCTGTTTCACCTGGGGGGCGGGTTTCTTTGCAATTTCCTTAATGATAGTATCGATTGTCATCTCCATCCGGCTGCTAACACTCGCAATACTATCGTATGTGTAAGAGGCAAAATAATTCTTTAATAAGGGCGCCGCTTCATCCATATTTTTCCCCAGGCGCTTTTGTTTTTCTACGATCATATTGTTATAATCCATGGCAATTTTTGACTTGCACCCTACCGCCCAGAAGGCAATGACTGCCATCGCGATGATCATTTTGCATTTCATAACTAAGCTTTTGTGTGTCTTTACGCTCCCAGATTCTTTAATTTAATAATACTTCATAAGGGTAAAAACAAAAAGCCTGCCTGTTCGGCAAACCGGTCCTGGAGATTTTTGCACGGATATATCAAGGAAACGCGTAAGTATTTCTCACTGTTGGTCAGACGGTCAAATTGAACCGATTTGTTCAACCCGTTTTTCCGCGTGAAGTTATAAGGTTATTCACACCACATATCACAATGCAAATTACTGCGTTTTGATCCTAATTGGATGCCCTGTTTTATACTCTTTACTCGCCTCCTGTATCACCACTTATTATTCTTGCCAAACTTACATATCCATTGGTGAATCGT
>Ga0070661_100000369_pt1 | contig 35464 bp, 29 predicted proteins | sample KBSC43metaG_FD_64663 | JGI IMG/M metagenome (GOLD analysis project Ga0070661, IMG submission 64663) | Corn rhizosphere microbial communities from Kellogg Biological Station, Michigan, USA - KBS C4-3 metaG | ecosystem: Host-associated > Plants > Roots > Rhizosphere > Soil ... | reverse complement strand
ATCATATGCGTCGCTTGTGATAGCGGTCACAATATTACTGCCCTCATCATAAGATATTTGGAACATAAAATTTTTCAGTAAATTCGTCGTAAAAAGAAATTCAGAGAAAATGGACTGGGGCTTCGTGGCACGAGGTATTTTAATATTCCGAACGCCAAGCTCGGTTGCCCCGATAACGGGTTGGGGTTGCAAGGCGGGAAGGGGAATGCCGAAACGTTCGTATAAAATTAACGCGTCGCGGCTAGGGATTAGCTGCAGCGTCTTGTTAGCCCTTTATGATTATACCATTCTCGGCACACTTGCCTGTGAGAAAATTACAGAATGCAGAACAGAGAACTAACATAAACTTGGCATCAGAGTATGACAATGAAGGTTCTTCCAATAATGCATGGCGGATGCCACTGCCATCGCTAGTGAACCCGTAAAGACCGGATAAGGCTTTTGAAAACGCCGGGTGAATTGCTGCCTTGGGATCAATTTTCTTGAGCGTCTCCCCTAATGTAGCTTTTGGATCTTTAACAATTATTCTGCATATCGCTTCCACGGCAGAAATCGATTCCTTTATGGAATTTCTAAAGTCAGGTCTCTTTCTGTCAGACATCAAAGATAACGCAGCATTAAGGTGGGAAGTTACTGCTGAATTCTTTCCGCTCAGAGCATCTTCGATGGAAGCAATTTCGTTATCATCCGTTATTTCTGTGAGTTCGTGCCCAACAAACCGATAAGCCGAACTCTCACGTTCAAGAAGGGCGTTGCATACGCCGCAAAACTCTTCGGCAAAGGCTTCAGCAGACTTCGCTGTGAATTCGATAAAATCGTAAACATCGTTCCAATCACAGGAGAAAAAGTATGACCGAATAAATTCTAAAGCCTTTCCGAAATGAGGCTGTGTATCTGTGGGCCTTTTAAAATAGCTTATCCAATATTGATCAATAAGACCGTTAATCTCTCTTGAATCAGGCGTCCATGTATACGCGTAAGGCTGCCACTTTTTGAAAATGATTTCGAATAGAGCGCTCCAAAGCGAATTACGAAGCTCATCGTCGATGTCATCTCTTTGAATCGCTTTTGTCAGAGGTCGAATCCCCTTCCGCTGTGAAAATAGTGCCATAACTATAAATTTGGACTAACAACATCTTAGGCAGATGTGAGAATATCTAATAGCCTTTTTATTGTTGACGAGAGAGGCGGGGCGGTCGCGGCGGGGTGGCTCCGCCGTCGATATTCGTCCCGACACTATGCCAATTCGGTTGGAAACTGGAGGCACGACGACTCCTCACGTTGTCGCCTACGGGTTCGGCGATGATTCCCCGGCGAGGGCAGCCAATTGGTCGCCACCGCGACCTCTGCAATAGCGTTTCCCCATCACGACTATCGCGCCACGGCGCCATGGGCAGCCCTGCGTTATTTGCCGCCGGCAGCGGCGGCAAATTCCTCGGGGAATTTCGCGAGGAAGCTCTGCGTGGGCCACGAGCAGGCCTCGCCGAAGGCGCAGACCGTGCGGCCGGCGATGTTGTCGGCGACGTTTTGCAGGGTGGCGGGGTCGTTGGCCGTGCCGTGGCCCGCGAGCATACGGGTGGTCATCTTCGACATCCACAGGCTGCCTTCGCGGCACGGGGTGCATTGGCCGCAGCTCTCGTGGGCGTAGAATTGGTTCAGGTTGTTGAGCGCCCAGACCATGTCGCGGCTGTCGTCCATCACGATCACGCCGCCGGAGCCGACCATCGTGCCGACGGCGGCGAGGCTGCCGGCGTCCATCACGACGTCGAGCATGGGGACTTCCTTGTCCACCATCGCGCCGTCCGCGCCCTTGACCTTGATTTTGTAAACTTCGTCGGCGCGCATGACTTTCGCCGAGCTGCCGCCGGGGATGACGGCGCGCAATTTGCGGCCGGGTTTCAAGCCACCGCAGACGTCGTTGATGAGTTCGCCGAGGGTAACCGCGCCGGCGGGGAGTTCGTAGTAGCCGGGGCGCATGACGTCGCCGCTGACGCACATCGTGCGGGTGCCGCCGTCGCCGGGCGTGCCCATCTTTGCGTATTCCTCGGGGCCCATGCGCAGGATGTGGACGACGTGGCAGAGCGTCTCGACGTTGTTGACGATGGTCGGCGACATGTAGAGGCCGAGGACCGCCGGGAAATACGGAGGCTTGATGCGCGGATAGGGGCGCTTGCCCTCTAGGGATTCGATGAGGCTCGTTTCTTCGCCGCAGATGTAAGCGGCCGCGCCCTGGTGGACGTAGATGTCGCAGTCGAAGCCGCTGCCGAGGATGTTTTTGCCGACGAGGCCCTTCGCCTTCGCCTCCTTGATGGCGTTCCAGACGATCTTCGCCGCGTGCGGGAATTCGCAGCGGATGTAGATGTAGGCGAGGTTGACGTTCAGCGCCCAGGCGGCGATGAGCACGCCCTCGATGAGCTGGTGCGGATCGTGGTGGAGGATGTAACGGTCCTTGAACGTGCCGGGCTCGGATTCGTCGCCGTTGACGGTGATGTAGTGCGGCTTGCCGTCGTCGCGCTTGATGAAGCCCCACTTCACGCCGCACGGGAAGCCCGCGCCGCCGCGTCCGCGGAGGTTCGCGGCCTTCACGGCATCGACGATCTCCTGCGGTTGCATGCTGAGCGCCTTTTTGAGCTGCTCGTAGCCGCCGTGGTTCACGTAGGTCTCGAGGTCGTTCGACCAACCGGGGCGGCTGATGTTCTCGAAAATGATGCGGCGTTCGCGCGGGTGCGGCTGCGGGATGAGGGAAACCATGGCGGCTTAGCTGGCGGCGTATTCCTTGACGATGTCGGCCACGTCGTCGGGCGTGATGTTTTCGTGCAACTCGTCGTTGATGAGCGCAACCGGAGCGGAGCCGCAGCTGGCCAGGCATTCCACGAACTCGACGCTGAACCGGCCGTCGGGACTGGTGGGCGGCGCGGCGCCGAAGCCGTGGGAATGGTGATGCGCGTCCACACCGGTCGCCGCGCAGAATTTCTCGCGCAACTCGTAGGAGCCGGCCATCGCGCAGGACAACGTGCGGCAGACGCGGATGATCGTTCGGCCGGCAGCCTCGCGGCGAAACCATGGATAGAAGGTGACGAGCTCGTAAATGTTGACCGGCGTGAGCTCGAGCTTGGCGGCGATCCACTCGATGCCGGAGTCGTCGATGAACCCGAAATGGTTCTGCCAGAGATGCAGCAGGGGCAGCGAGGCGCTGCGCTTCGAGACCGGATAGTGGGTGATGCTTTCCTCGATTTCCGCCAACAAGTCGGCGGGAATTTTGTCGGCTTGTCGGGAGGTCGCTTCGCTCGTCATCGTCCGTTCAAGAGATACGCCAGAAATTCGCGCGGGCGTCGATGTTCATTTTGGAATCCATCGGGGGAGAAAGGTGCGGGTCGCGCGCCTACCGATCGCACTCGCCCATCACGAAGTCGATGCTGCCGAGGATGCTCACGACGTCGCTGACAAAATGGCCGGGCATGAGCTTCGAGCAAATGCTGAGATTCACGAACGATGGGGCGCGAATCTTGAGGCGATACGGCACGCCGCCGCCGAGGCTGTAGATGTAGAAGCCGAGTTCGCCCTTGGGATTCTCCGCGCCGAAATAAACCTCGCCGGCCGAGGCCTCGACGCCCTCGGTCGCCACGATGAAGTGGTGGATGAGTTCCTCCATCTTCGTGAGCACGGCCTCCTTCTCCGGGAGCGTGCTCTTGGGGTCGTGAATGTTGATCGCACCGCCGGGAATCTTGTCGATGACTTGATCGAGAATGTTGCAGCTCTGGCGCATCTCCTCCATGCGGACGAGGTAGCGATCGAAGCAATCGCCGACCGTGCCGATGGGAATCTCGAAGTCGTATTTGTCGTAGTCGAGATAGGGATGCTTGCGGCGCAGGTCGTGCTCGATGCCGCTGCCGCGCAGGTTCGGACCCGAGATGCCGTAGGCGATGGCGTCCTCCTTCGAGATCACGCCGATGTCCTTCGTGCGGTCGATGAAGATGCGGTTGCGCGTGAGCATCGCGTTCAGGTCCGCGTGGACCTTGCGGAAGCTCGTGGTGAAGTCCTTGAGCGCCGCGAGGAACGTCGGCGGAAGGTCACGCGTCTGCCCGCCCACGCGGGTGTAGCTCGTCGTGAAGCGCGCGCCGGTGAGCAGTTCGATGAGATTGTAGATTTTCTCGCGCTCCGTGAACGTCCACAGGAAAACCGTGACCGCGCCCACGTCCATCGCGAAGGCGCCGAGGCCCAGCAGGTGCGCCGAGATGCGCGCGAGTTCGCAGCAGATCACGCGAATCGCCTTGCCGCGCGGCGGCAGTTCCCAGCCCATCAATTTTTCGACGGCGAGCGCGTAGGCGACGTTGTTGGCCAGCGGGGCGAGGTAATCGAGCCGGTCCGTGTAAGGCACGAACTGGTTGTATTGCATGTTTTCCGCGATCTTTTCGTCGCCGCGGTGCAGGTAGCCGATGTCGGCCTCGGCCTTCGTGATCAGCTCGCCGTCGAGCTCGAGAATGATGCGCAGCACGCCGTGCGTGGACGGGTGCGACGGGCCCATATTCAGCGTGAGCGTCTCGCCGAGCAGTTCGCCGCTTTCCTGCGCCGAGTGGAGACCGTGAAGGCTGCGCGCCAGCGTGTCGGGTTGCTCGATGGTCGTGGGCATGCGTCTGGGTCGGGTTAAACGATGATTTCGATTTCAGCTTTGATCCCGGTCAGGTTTGTGAAAAATTTCACATAGTCCGTGAATCAAACGTCACCATCTCCAGCCGGCCCCCAAAATGCAAGCGAACCCGTAATCGTCATCATCGGAGGGGGATTCGGCGGCCTGTGCGCCGCCATCGCCCTGCGCAACGCCCGTGCGCGGGTGCTGCTTCTCGATCGCACGAACCACCACCTCTTCCAGCCGCTGCTCTATCAAGTCGCGACCTCGGAACTCTCCCCGGCCGACATTGCGAAGCCGATCCGCTCGATCCTGCGCTCTCAGAAGAACACGACCGTCTCGATGTCGCTCGTGAAAGAAATCCGGCCCGAGACTCGTGAAGTCATCACCACCGGCCGCTGCATCAAATACGACTACCTCATCGTCGCCGCCGGCGCGCGGCACTCCTATTTCGGCAAGAACGAGTGGGAGCAATTCGCGCCCGGCCTCAAGAGCCTGCACGATGCCATCGACATCAAGCACCGCGTGCTCACCGCCTTCGAGCAGGCCGAGAAATACGAGGACGAGGAACGCCGCAAGAGCGCGATGACGTTTGTCGTCGTCGGCGCGGGCCCGACCGGCGTCGAAATGGCCGGCGCCATCGCCGAACTCGCCCACACCACGCTCAAGCGCGACTTCCGTCGCATCGATCCCACCAAGACCCGCGTGCTCCTCGTCGAGGCCGGCCCGCGCGTGCTCCCGCCCTTTGCCGAGAACCTCTCGAAAAGCGCGAAGGAACAACTCGAGGGCCTCAACGTCGAAGTGCTCGTCAACACCCCCGTCACCGGCATGGGCCACCGCTGGGTCGAGCTCAACGGCGAGCGCCTCGCCACCCACACCGTCGTCTGGGCCGCCGGCAACACCGCCTCCCCGCTCACCCGCCAGCTCGGTTGTGAGGTGGACCGCCCCGGCCGCGCCATCGTGAATCAGGACCTCACCGTCCCCGGCCACCCCGAGATCTACGCGATCGGCGACATGGCCTTTGTGAAGGACAAGAAAGGCAAGCCCGTGCCCGGCGTCGCCCCCGCCGCCATGCAGATGGGCAAACACGCCGCGAAGAACATCCTGCGCCAGATGAAGGGCAAGGAACCCGAGCCGTTCTGGTATCTCGACAAGGGCAGCCTCGCCACGATCGGCCGCCACGCCGGCGTGGCCGACATCAAGGGGCTGCGCTTCAGCGGCACGCCCGCCTGGCTCACCTGGGCGTTCATCCACCTCTTTTTCCTCATCGGCTTCCGCAATCGCACACTCGTCTTCCTCCAATGGGCCTGGGCGTTCGTGACCTTCACCCGCGGCGCCCGCGTCATCACCGAGCAGATCGAGGAACCACCAAAAATCGGCTGACGCCATCCAGCGTCCAAGCGAGAGACGGTTTCCCGAAAGGAAATCGATTCCCTCTCTTGGACAAAGGTGGCACGCGGGAACTTTCCCGCCTCGGCATTTGAGCGCAGATACCGCGGAGAAACTTCGCGCAATCTTCGCTCTCTCCGGTCCTCCCGCATTTTCGTCCGTTCTCTCCGTGCGATCCGTGGTTTCCACTTCGTCCTATCCCCGCAAACCGCTGTCTTGCCAGCAGGCGCGGATTTATGGGACGAACACAATATGCTTTCCGAGTTCACCGTCCTGCCGGAAGCGCTGGAGGCCTTCGGTGCACAAGTCGCCATCGTCCTCGGCTCCGGCCTGAACTCCTTCGCCGACGCGCTCGAGATCGAGGAAACGATTCCCTACGACGCCATCCCCGGCCTGCCCGCGTCCAAGGTCTCCGGCCACGCCGGCGCCTTCGCTCTCGCCCGCGTCAAAGGCCATCCGCTGCTGCTCTGCCGCGGCCGCGTCCATCTCTACGAGGGCTGGAGCGCGCACGAAGTCACCACCGGCGTGCGCCTGCTCCACCGCCTCGGCGTGCATCGGCTGATCCTGACGAACGCCGCCGGCACGCTCCACCCCGGCTTCCCGCCCGGTCAGTGGATGATGCTCAACGATCACCTCAATCTCACCGGCGCGTCGCCGCTCTCCGGCGGACCGAACTTCATCGACCTCACCGAGGCCTACAGCCCGCGCCTCCGCGAAATTTTTCGCCACGCCGCCGCGGAGGCCGGCCTCCCGCTGCACGAAGGCGTCTATGCCAGCCTGCCCGGCCCGCAATACGAGACGCCCGCCGAGATCCGCATGCTCCGCACACTCGGCGCCGACGCCGTGGGCATGTCCACCGTGCTGGAGACGATCCAGGCCCGCGCCCTTGGCGTGGAGGTCGCGGCATTCTCGTGCCTGACGAACTGGGCCGCCGGCATCACGGGCGAATCCCTCAGCCACGAGGAGGTCACCGACACCGGCCGCGGTGCGGCGGGCGCCCTGATCGAGATTCTCCACCGCGCCCTGCCGCGGATCGTGGGTTGAGCCCGGCACGCCTTGACCTCGATCAATTGCCCGCAAAATCATTCGGGGATTTGGCGGGCGATCTCGGTTCCCTCGATTCTCAACTATCAACTCCCTTCCCCGCCTGCTAAGGTCGTCGGTCTTTCTCAATGGACGAACCGCAGGAACCGAAGGACGACGAGCTGGTCGCCCGCACGAAGGACGGCGACGCCTCGGCGTTCGACGATCTCGTGCGCCGCTACAGCCCGCGCGTCTATGGCCTCGTCTATAACATGACCTCGAACCACGAGGAGACGAACGACCTACTGCAGGATATTTTTCTGAAGGCCTTTCGCTCAATCAAGGGCTTCCGCGGCGACTCCAGTTTCTACACCTGGATCCACACCATCGCCGCGAACATGACGATCAACTTCCTCAAGAAGCGCAATCGCCGGCGCGGACCCAGCCTCGACGACATCGATGCCCGCATCGAGAACGACCCCGATTACATCGAGGCCACGGCCAAGACCGATCCCCGCCGCGAGGCGACGCTGTCGGAACTTCAAAAAAAATTGAACGAGGCCATGCAGAAGCTGTCTCATGACCATAGAGCCGTGGTCACCATGTTTGACATCCAAGGAATGCCCCACGCCGAGATCGCCAAGATCCTCGGAACTTCCGAGGGCACCGTTCGCTCGCGGCTCTTCTACGCGCATCGCCAGTTGCAAAATTATCTCGAAGAGTTTAGAGCACCCTGAACATCAGCCATGAGTGAAGAATTGAGCGATATCCAAAAGTTAATCCGGCTGAAGCGTTACGAGCAGCCGCCCGAGGATTACTTCGACGACTTCCTCCTCGAGTTCCAGCGCCGTCAGCGCGCGGAGATGCTCCAACGCCCGCTCTGGCAGATTGCCTGGGAACGCGCGAACCTCTGGCTCGACGGCTTTCGCGTGCCCGCCCTCGCCTACGCCAGCATTCTCGTGGCTGCAGTCGGCGTCACCGGCGTGATCATGAACTCCCAGACGCAAGGCCCGGCCGCCGCCATCGCCTCGATCTCCGCTCCAAACATCGCGCCCGCCGCCCCGACGGTGCCGGTCGCCAATGTCTCATCCTCTGCCAAGCTCCCTCCCAGCTACATTCTCGAAAAACGGCCCGTCAGCTCTAATGCGCCGTTCAGCTTCTAGCGCCCGCGCCCCCCGGCGCGCCTTCCGTCTGCCCGCCGCCGGCCTGGCGATCGTGCTCGGCGCCGCCTCCGCCTTTGCCGAGGACACCGATCTCGGCGAGACCATCGCCGGGCGCATGAAGGAACTCTTCACCTTCAACCGCAGCGCCGTCGTCAAAATCCAGTCGTCCGACCAGCACGGCCAGATCGAGGGCACCGGTTTCTATGCCGACCCCTCCGGCACCATCTACACGATCACCGACGTGCTCGGCGACGGCAGGAACATCACCGTTTGCCAGGGCATGCGCAAAATGCCCGCCCGTCTGCTCGTCACCGATCCCCGCACCGGCGCGGCGCTGATCAAGGTCGATGCCTCCACGCCATTCATCCCGATCGGCGATTCCTCCAAACTCGAGGTTTCCGCGCCGCTCGTCGCCATCGGCTACCCGATGGATCACCCCGTCAGCGCAAATTTCGGGCTCATCGCGAGCTTCGATAAGGAATACCTCAACCTCTTCTTCCGCACGACCCACGTCCGCGTGAACATGGCCGTGCAGCCCGGCCTCGGCGGCGCTCCCGTGCTCAACTTCAAGGGCGAGGCCGTCGGCATGGTCGTCGCCGGTGTGGACGGCAACGCCGGTTGCTATGTCCTGCCGATCAACGCCGCCGAAAAAATGCGCACCGACTACGCGAACTTCGGCGAGCTCAAGCCCGGCTGGGTGGGCGTCTCCGTCGAACCCGTGCATGCCGGGGCCGAAAACCTGCCGTCGCAGGCCCGCGTCGCCAATCTCCAGCCCTACTCGCCAGCCACCCGCGCCGGCATCCGCGAGGGCGACCTTCTCCTCCGCGTCGGCGACATCGCCGTGCATGCGCCCGAGGACGTGTTCGACGCCTCGTTCTATCTCACCGCCGGGGCCGACACCACGGTCACCGTTCTGCGCGACGGCGTGGAAAAAAAATTCACCGTCCGCGCCGCCGAGAATCCTTACAACGCCCCCGCGCCGGATCTCACGTCGCTCACGCTCGAGACCTCCGTCGCGCCCCCACCGACGGCGCACTGACGGGCGTCACTTTGCGCCGGCCAGCGCGAGCAATTCGCGATACGCCCCCTTGTCGAGCGGCATCACGCTCAGCCGCGACTGGCGCACGAGCGCAATCTCCTGCAACGACGGTTGCGCCTTGATCGTCGCCAGCTCCAGCGGGCGTTTCAATTTCCGCACTGGCGCGAGGTCGACGCACACCCATTCGCCCTCGGTCGCCGTTGGATCGGGATAAGCCTCCCGCCGCACCTTCGCGACGCCCACCACGGCCTTCTCGCCGCCGCTGTGGTAATACAGCACCTCGTCGCCCACGGTCATCGCCCGCAGATTGATCCGCGCCTGAAAGTTCCGCACCCCGGTCCATGCCGTGCCGCCCTCGCGCACGAAATCATCCCACGAATAAACCTCGGGCTCGGACTTCACGAGCCAGTAACGCTTGTCACTCATCGCCGCAGCATGGCATCCCGCGCCCCGCGAGAAAATCCTCCAGATTGTGCGCCGCCTCCTCCAGCATCGCGGCGGTCGTCTCCATCGTGTTGAACGCAATGTGCGGCGTGAAAACGACCTCCGGCCGCGCCAGCAACGCATTGCTGAAATACAATTGCTCGATTTGCTGCCGCCGCTCTTTGGGACCATTCCCGCCTCCGCCGTCGGCCGCATCATGCACGCGTTGCGAAATCTCGCTCGCAAGCACATCCTTGGCCTCCGCGCGCAACACCCGCTCGTCCTCGAGCACGTCGAGGCCCACGCCGCCGACCCGTCCCGACTCCAACGCCGCAATGAGGGCCGGCGTGTCGATGAGCGCCCCGCGCGCCGTGTTGATGATCACGACGCCCTCCTGGCATTTCGCGAGCGCCGCGGCGTCGAGCAAATGTCGCGTCCCGGGCGTGAGCGCGGCATGCAGGCTGAGAATCTCCGCCGCCGCCAGCACCTCGTCCAGCGGACGGTAATCAATCCCTCGCGTGACATCCGGCTTCGGATCATACGCGACGACCTTCATGCCGAAGGCGATCGCGATCTCCGCCACGCGCGCGCCGATCCGCCCCACGCCGATCAAACCCAGCGTCCGGCCGCGCAACTCGAAGCCACACAGCTCGCCGTGCGAAAAATCCCCGTGTGCGCGCAGCTCCGTCGCTGCCCGCATCCGCCGCGCCACCGCCAGCAGCAGCGCGAACGTGTGCTCGGCCACGCTATTGCCATCCGCGCCACGCACGCACGCCACACGCACGTTCCGGCGACGACAGGCCTCGAGGTCGATGTGATCCCGGCTCGTCGAGCGCGTCGCCACCAGCCGCAAATGCGGATGCCGCTCGAGAAAGTCCTCGTCGATCACATCCGAAATAAAAATCGAGAGCACCTCCGCGTCCGCGGGCACGTCCTCGAGAGTGCGCACGAAAGCCGGCTCCCACCGCGCCAGCCGCTTGGCGAAAAACTCCTGATCCTCCGGCTCCATCGATACGGCGCAGACTTTCATTCCTTTCCAAATCGAGCTTGGAATAATCCCCGGCAAGCTGAAACTCTCACGGCTTCGATGGCCTTCCCGCCCCAACACGCGCTTGACCGGCTGATCGAGGCGCAGGCCTCGGGCCGCCTCGCCCATGCCTACCTGCTCTGCGGCCCCCGCGGCAGCGGCAAGCACGACGTCATCGAGCGCCTAGCCGCCCGCATCCTCGGCGCGGACGACGTCCGCAAGCATCCCGACTTTCATCACGCGGAGCCGGAGTCGAAATCCCGCCGCATCCTCATCGAGCAAATCCGCCGGCTCGAGCACGCGCTGCGTTCGAAGCCCGCCATTGGTCCGCGCAAGGTCGCCGTCATTCGCGAGGCCGACCGCCTCCAGCCCCAGGCCGCGAACGCCTTTCTCAAGACGCTCGAGGAACCGCCCGCCGGCTCGCACATTTTTCTGACATCCTCGTCGCCCGACGCCCTGCTCGAGACGATCGTCTCGCGCTGCATCATCGTGCAGATCCAGGCCGGCATCGCACAACCGCCGGGGGAAGCCGGTGAGGAACTGCTTGCCGCGCTCGAGGCGCTCATCGCCAAACCCGGCTCGCCCACCCGCGCAGCCTTTTCCCTCGCCCGCACCTTCCTCGACGTGCTCGGTCGCGAACGCGAACGCATCCGCGAGGAAGCCGCCGAGGCCCTCAAGGCCGAGCAGACCCACTACAAGCAGAGCACCGACGGCGCCTGGCTCGAGGAGCGCGAGGAGCAACTCAAGGCGCTCTCCGAAGCCGCCGCGCTCCGCACCCGCGCGGAACTCATGCAGACGCTCTCCGGCTGGTTCGCCGATCTCCTCCGCGTGCAACACGGCTCCGTCGCCGCGTTCGAGCGACCCGTCGTCCGCGCCCAGGCCGCCGCCACCAATCCAAAATCCACTCTCCGCCGCATCGCGGCCCTCGAGGAAACCGCCTCCGCGCTCGATCGCAACATCCAGGAAGCCCTTGCGATCGAGGCCGGATTCCTGAAACTTTTCACCATCCCCGCATGAAGCGCATCGTTGTAAAACTCGGCACCGGCATCCTCGCAAAGCCCGGCGGCCGTTCCCTCGACTCCGGCCAGTTCCGCCGCCTCGCCTCCGAATTTGCCGAAATTGTCGCCGCCGGCCATTCGCTCGTCGTCGTCAGCAGCGGCGCGGTCACCGCGGGCGTCGGCGCGCTCGGCCTCACCGAACGTCCCACCGACCTCCCCGGCAAGCAGGCCTGCGCCTCCGTCGGCCAGCCGCTGCTCATTCGCGAATTCGCCCGCCACCTCGGCCGGCATGATCTCCAGCCCGCGCAGCTGCTGCTCACGCACGACGACATCGACAGCCGCAAGCGCCGCGTGAACGCCCGCACCACGCTCGAGCGCCTGCTCGCTGCGAAGACCATCGTCCCCATCTTCAACGAAAACGATTCCGTCGCCGTCGAGGAGTTGAACTTCGGCGACAACGACCGCCTCTCCGCCGAGGTCGCGCTGCTCGTCGAGGCCGATCTTCTCCTCATCCTCACCAGCGCCGACGGCGTGCTCGACGCCGACCGACGCCGCGTGCCCGTTGTCCACGACTTCGACGCCGCCTTCGCCCTCGTCCTGCCCGAGAAGGGCGCCAACTCCGTCGGCGGCATGGCCGCAAAGCTCACCGCCGTGAAAATCGCCGTCACCGGCGGCGTCGAGACGTTCATCCTCGACGGACGCCGCCCCGGCGGAATCCCCGCCGCCGCCCGCGGCGAGGACGTCGGCACCCGCTTCCCCGTTTCCACGAAACGCCCCCGCAAACGCTCCGCCGCATGACCTCCCCCGCTCGCGCGCTCGTCACCGCCCCGTTCTTCTCGCCCACCCGCATTTGGGCCATGGCTTGGAACACGCTCACCGAGCTCACCCGGCTGAAGATTTTTTACTTCCTGCTCATCTTCGCGCTCCTCGTCATCGGGAATTCCTTCTTCATGGCGCGCCTCTCGCCCGAGGAGGAATTCCAAATGCTCAAGGACATCTCGCTTGGCGCGATGTCCATCTTCACGTCGCTGCTCGCCATCCTCGCGACCGCGATGCTCCTGCCCAAGGATCTCGAGGACCGCACAACGTTCACGATCCTCGCAAAGCCCGTCCCGCGCTACGAATACCTCCTCGGCAAGCTCCTCGGCATCCTGCTCCTCCTCGCGCTTTCCATCGTCGTGATGACCGCACTATTCCTCACCGTGCTGTGGCTGCGTGAGCAAAGCGCCCTCGGCGAATACCGCGCCGCCTTCGCCCAGAAAAACATCAGCGCCGACGATTTCGCCCGCGCCGTCTCGTCGATCCAAAGCGTCTCGTTCAACATCAATCTCCTCCCCGGCATCGTCATCATCTTTGCGAAGGCTGCGCTGCTCGCCTCGCTCACGCTCATGATCAGCGCCTTCGCGAGTTCCGCGATTTTCACGATGATGATCACCATCGCGATCTACTTCATCGGCCACCTCCAGGCCACCGCCCGCGAATATTGGCTCGAGGGCATGGACATCCAGTGGTGGACCCGGCCCGCCCTCGCGCTCGTCGCGTTGCTCTTCCCCGACCTCCAAGCCTTCAGCCTCACCGACGACATTGTCGCGGGCAATCCGATCACCACCGCGCTCTTCACGCAGACCGCCGCGCTCGGTCTCCTCTACGTCGGCGTTTACTACCTGCTGGCTTGTTTCTTTTTCTCGAACCGCGAGCTGTAAACACGCCATGAAAACGGTCGCCATCGCCATCGCGCTGCTGCTTCTTTTCGGCGCCGCGCGACTGCCCTATGAGATTCACCTCTCCAAGGTCCAGCAGGCGGATGGCTTCCGCACCACGAATCTCAATCTCCCGCTGCGCGAGCAGGTCGGCCAGATGGGCTTCGTCGCCGCGCTCAGCGGCTTCCGCTCGCTTGTCGCCGCCTTCCTCTGGATCGAAGCCCACAACGCCTGGATGAAAGTCGAGTGGGGCCGCATGGCCGCACTGCTCGATACCGTCACCACCCTCCAGCCAAAATCCGTCCTCTACTGGGATATGTCCGCCTGGCACATGGCGTGGAATGCCGCCCTCGCCGCGTTCCAGGATCCCGCGCAGCCCAGCGAAGTCCTCCGCCGCCGCGCCCAGCGGCAGTATTGGGAACTCGGCAAAAAATTCTACGACGATGGCCTCAAGGCGAACCCCGACAGCGCCCAGCTCTGGGAGCGCCTCGGCATCCTCGATCGCGATAAATTCGAGGACCACGCCGCCGCCGCGCAGGCCTTCCTGACTTCCGCCACCAAGCCCGGCGCCCGTCCCTACGTCCGCCGCATGGCCGCCTACGAGCTCGCAAAAATTCCCGGCCGCGAGCAGGAAGCCTACGACCTTCTCAAAAAACTCTACGACGAAGGCCCCGACGAGCGGAAACCCGCCCTCATCCTCGCCCTCAAGCAACTCGAAGAGAAACTTGGCGTCCCCACCGATCAGCGGATAAAAGAAACCAAGTAATCTTCGATGCGCTTCGCAATCTTCGGCGACATTCACGCCAATCTCCACGCCCTCGAGGCCGTCCTCTCCGACGCCCGCACGCAGCTCTGCACCCACTATGTCTGCATGGGCGACATTGTCGGCTACAACGCAAACCCCCGCGAATGCCTCGCCCTCGTCCGCGAACTCGAGTGTCCCACCGTCAAGGGCAACCACGACGAACAGGCCTCCATGATCGGCGAGCACGAGACCTTCAACGCGCTCGCCGAGGAAGCCATCCAATGGACCCGCGCCCAGCTCAACGACGATGAAAAATCCTGGCTGCGCGAACTCCGCCTGCAGCGCCAGGTGCGCGACTTTACCATCGTCCACGCCACCCTCGATACCCCGCACAAATGGGGCTACATCTTCAACCAGCTCGACGCCGCCACCAGCTTCAGCTACCAGCACACCACGCTCTGCTTCATCGGTCACACTCACTCGCCGAAAGCCTACGTCCGCGACGGCAGCGTCCGCTCGCTCCCGCTCGACATCCTGCCGCTCCAGGCCGGAAAAAAATATCTCATCAATGTCGGCAGCGTCGGCCAGCCCCGCGACGGCGATCCCCGCGCCGCCTACGCGATCTACGACACCACGAGCAACGAGATCGAACTCCGCCGCGTCGATTACGACATCCCCGGCGCCCAGGCCGCCATTCGCGCCGCCGGGCTTCCCGACAAACTCGCCGAGCGCCTCGCCGTCGGCCGCTAGGCGCTGCGCGCCGGTTGAGAGTTGAGTGATGAGAGTTGAGAGGCAATTCCGCGAGAACTCACCTCTCTCAGTTCTCAACCCTCAACCCTCAACTCTCTTCATCAAGCCCGGCTCGCTCGGCGATGTCGTCCATGCGCTGCCCGTCGCCGCCGCGCTGCACCGCGCCTGGCCCACGGCGCGCCTTTCGTGGGTGATCGACCCGCGCTGGGAGGCCGTTCTCGAAGGCAACCCCGCCGTCGCCGAACGCATTCCCTTCGCCCGGGAAAACTACCGCGGTCCCGCCGGCCTCCTCCGCGCCGCGCGCTGGCTTGCCGGCCTGCGCCACCGCCGTCCGGATCTCGCTATCGATCTTCAGGGCCTCCTCCGCAGCGCCCTCATCGCAAAAGCCTCCCGCGCGCAACGCATCATCGGCCTCGCCGATGCCCGCGAGGGCGCCACGTCGTTCTACGACCAGGCCGCACCCGTCACCGCTACGCAGCACGCCGTGGACCGCTACCTCGCCGTCCTCCCGCTGCTCGGCATCGAGATCCCCGCCGCGCCCGAGTTCCCCCTCGGCGCCGGCAAGCCCATCGAAGCCCCGGCGGATTTCATCCTTCTCCACCCCTACGCCCGCGGCGCTGGCAAATCCCTCACCGACGCGCAGATCGCCGGCCTCTGCGCCCGCCTTGCGCCCCTTTCCGTCGTCCTCGCGGGCTTCGGCGCCGCGCCGGCCGGCCTTCCCGCGAACGTCCACGACTTCACGCACCGCACCAGCCTCGCGCAACTCATCACGCTTCTGCGCCGGGCGCGGTCGGTCCTCAGCGTGGACAGCGGCCCGATGCACCTCGCCGCCGCCGTGGGCACGCGCCTCCTTTCGATCCACACCTGGAGCGATCCGCGAAAAGTCGGCCCGTATTCCGCCGACGCCTGGATCTGGCAGGGCGGCCAACTCCGTCCCCAGCGCCTCGACGCCCCGCTCCAGGCGGAGCGCCCCCTTGCCGACGCCGATCTCGACGCCATCGCCGCCTGGACTGCGGATTAGCTCTGCGCCGACTTCCGCCACTCCGCGTGCAACGCAGCGGCGGCGAACATCACGCCGAGAATCGTGAACGTCGAAAGCCAGCGCGCCGCCGGTCCCGAATCGAACGTCGCCGGGAAGGCGTAGATGCCATATGCCGCGACGATGTGCGCGCAAAAGACCGGCAGCGTGTGCCGTCCGAGAAAGGCCAGCGGCGGCACCCGCATGAAGCCGGACCACCGCGTCGCCGCGCAAAGGATCAGGTAAAACGCCGCCGCCACGTTCAGCACGCGCAATGGCCCAAGAAAATTTTTGCTCGAGAGCGATTCCAGCAGCGGAATAGGAACCGGCGGCGGTACGTAGGCGTGGCGAATGAGGAAACATCCCGCGCAAATCAATCCCGCGCCGATCACCATCGGCGCGCGCACCGCGAAGAATCCCGTCCGCCCGCGCGCCCACAAGTTTCCGCACACACTCCCGACGACCAGCGGCAATTGCCACACCGCCCACGGAAAGGCGTGCGTCGCCAGCTCGTCCGGCATGATCGGTCCGCGCCAAAAATATCCCCCCAGCCAGATGCCCACACTCGCGGCCAGCACCAGCGCCTGCCAGCCGCGCGCGTAAATCGCAAGCAGGCCGGGCAGCAGCAGCATGAACGCCGCGTAAATGGGCAGAATGTCGAAGAGCGCCGGCTGCAATCCGAGAACCAGTGCCGCGCCCGCCGCGAAAAACGGCCGCTCCACGATGATCGGCGCGGCGTGCCCCGGCAGCGCTCCCGTCACCCCGTGCCAGACTAGCGTCCAGCCGAAGACCACCGCCAGAGTCAATCCCTGCGCGAGGTAGATCGCGCCGGCCCGTCTCCAGGCGGCCCGCCGGGCCACCGCGGCTCCATCGCGTTCCCACCGCCGCGTGTAAACCCGCCCGGCCAGCAATCCCGAGAGAAAGAAAAAGCCCTCGGCCGAGCTGAAGAATCCCAGCGAGTGATCCGTCCACGGATGCAGCTCGCTCGGCACGTGATTCACCGCCATCAGGACGAGAAAGAGGCCTCGCAACGCGTCGATGCGCACCTCGCGCGTTGCCGTTGAAGCACTCATCTAGTGATCGAACTAAACAGGATTAACAAGATTTGCCGGATTAACGGAAAATGCAGGGACAGGAGCTTTCTTCAAATCCTGTAAATCTCAAAAATCCTGCAAAATCCTGTTTAGTTCGAATCAGCCGGCGTAAACGCGCGCCACCTCGTCCGCGATCAGCGCGATTCCCGCCTCCACGACGGCGTCGTCCATCGCGAAACTCAGCCGCAGACATTCGCTCGCGTGCCGCTCCGCCTCCGCCGAGCCGATCGCAAAGAAATGCCCCGGCACCACGAGCACGCCGCGATGCTTGAGCCTTTCGTAGAGCGCCTGCGCGCTGATCGGCAGCCCGCGAAACCACAGCCAGAGGAACAGCGCGCCCTCGCTCGCGTGCACGTGGTAGTCGAGCGCGTCGTCGAAATATTGCGCGATCCAGCGGCGCGCGTTCGCGGCCTTCCGCTCGTAAAATGGTTGCACCTGTTCCGCGACCAACACGCGAATTTCACCCGATTCCAACAGCGGCGTCACGAGCGCCTGGCCGATCGTGCCGTTCGCCAGCCCCGCGATCGTGTTCATCGACGTCACCGCGCGAATGATGTCGGGATGCGCGACGATGATGCCCGTGCGCGTGCCCGGCAAACCCAGCTTCGAGAGGCTGAGCGTGAGAATGATGTTCTCGTTCCACACCGGCCGGATCTTCGTGAAGACGATGCCGGGGAACGGCGCGCCATACGCGTTGTCGATCAGCAGCGGCACGCCGGCATCGCGCGCCAACGCGTCGAGGTGCGCCACCTCCGCGTCGGTGAGCACGTTGCCCGAGGGATTCGTCGGCCGCGAGACGCAGAGCGCGCCGATGTCCGGCGTCACCTCCAGCCGCGCAAAATCCACGCGATACTTGAACGCATGCGGCCCGAGGTGCTCGATCTCCGGCATCGCGCCGCGAAAGAAATCCGGGCCGAGGCCCTGGTTCGCGTAACCGATGTATTCCGGCACCACCGGCAGCAGCACGCGCTTGCGCCGCCCGCCGGCGAACTCGCCCGCAAGCAGGTTGAACAAATAGAAAAACGCCGACTGCCCGCCGCAGGTGATTCCGATGTGCTCCGCGCCGACGTCCCAGCCATACTCGCGCTGCAAAAATCCCGCGAGCGCCAGCGCGAAGCGGTGGTTGCCCTTCGGCGGATCGTAAACCGCGAGCATCCGGTCGAATCGCGCGCCCTCCGCGAGCAACTCCGCCATCCGCGCGCGCCAGACCTCGCACACGCCGGGAATGAGCGCGGGATTCCCGCCGCCCAGCATGTGAATCCCCGCGCCGCCCTCGGCGAGCGCGTGGCCGAGATCGTCCATCAATGTTTCAATGCCACTGCCGCCGGTCAGGCGCTCCGCGAATAACGACTTCTCGAACACGAGGATGACTAGACAGAATTAACGGAATTTACGGAATTGAGAAAATCCCACGGACCTTTAATTCCTGAAATTCCGTCAATTCTGTCTAATCTGCATCCGATTCCTTCTCTTTCGATCCTCTTTTTCCTCCCATGACTTTTCGAAAAGCATTTCTCGTGGCGGCCCTCGCCCTCACGTTCTGCGCGGCTGCGGTCGCCGAGGTGCTCCCCACCGGCGGCGAGGTGGGACCGGGCGTCCCGCCGTTCTCCGTGCGCCCCGGCTATCGCGTGACGCTTGCCGCGGAGAACCTGGGCGAGTCGCGCTTCATGGAATTCGACGACAAGGGCACGCTCTACCTCTCGCAGCCGGCCGCCGGCGTCATCATGGCCCTGCGCGACAAGGATGGCGACGGCGTGTATGAGACGCGCACCCCGTTCGTCACGGGCAAGCCGAAGGTCCACGGCCTCTGCTTCAAGAATGGCTGGCTGTGGTTCACGCAATCCGGGGCCGTCCTGAAAGCGCGCGACACGAACGGCGACGGCCAGGCCGACGAGATCGTCACCGTGCTCGACGGCCTGCCGAGCGGCGGCGGGCATTGGTGGCGCTCGATTCTCGTGACCGACGACGGCTTTTACACGTCGATCGGCGACGCGGCCAATGCTTCCGACCAGACCACGACCGATCGCCAGAAGATCTGGCACTACGACCTGAATGGCGGCAACAAGACGCTCTTCGCCTCGGGCATTCGCAATACCGAAAAGCTCCGCCTCCGCCCCGGCACCAACGAAGTGTGGGGCGCGGATCATGGCTCCGACAACTTCGGCGGTCCGCTCGGCGAGAAAGCCGGAAAGTTTCAGCCGATCACCGACGTCGTCCCGCCCTGCGAGTTCAACCACTACGTCGCCGGCGGTTTCTACGGCCACCCCTTCCTGATCGGCAACCGCATCCCGCGCATCGAATTTCAAAATCGCCCCGACATCCTCGAGCTGGCCGCGAAGACCATTCCGCCGGCCTGGTCCTTCGGCGCGCACTGGGCGTCCAATGGCTTCACGTTCTTGAGCAAGGATGCCTTCCCCGGCCACCGCGGCGATGTCTTCGCCGCCTTGCATGGCTCCTGGAACAGCACCGTGAGAGTCGGGTATCGCGTGGAGCGCATCCTCTTCGACTCGGTCACCGGCCAGCCCTACGGCGCGCTGTGCGTGGTCAGCACGCTCGCGCCCGATGGAAAAGGCGTCCTCGACCGCCCCGTCGATTGCGTGGAAGCACCCGACGGCTCGATCCTCTTCAGCAGCGACGCCCGGAAGCGGATCTACCGCATCACCTGGATTGGTGGCGCAACTCCCGCGGCCACCGGCGCACCCGCCGCTGCGGCGTCCACTGCGCAGCAGAACGCCGCCGCGCACGACAGCCTCCCGCCGGCGCCGGCGCTTCCCGCGCTCGCGGCCATCGGCTACTTCAACGCGAATTGCGCCCGCTGTCACGGGCCCTTCGGCTCGTTCTACGGCAAACGGCCCTACCACCCCTACTCGGTGCTGGAGGCGGATATCAAACGCATGGCCGACGGCCCCAGCAACGCCCCGCTCTCCGGCGAAGCCCTCGCCGCCCAGGTCGCCTACCACCAGAGCCTCTACGACCTGAAACCGTTCGTGGCGTTGGTCAAGCAGGACGGCCGGGAAATTTCCGGCGAAGTCTCGCCGGGCTCGACGGTCACAGTGCTCAACGGCGCCCAAAGCATCCCCGCCCACGTCGAGGACTACCAATGGAAAGCCACCCTGCCCGCCGATGTGAAGCTCGATCAACTGCAACTCCGCGCCCAAAACGCCAGGGGCGTCACCATCCTGCCGCTGCGGGAAAGCCGGTTCTCGCACTTCCAGCCCGGCGCACCGCTTTGATCGGAAGTCAGCCAATTCTCGAACCAAACAGGATTTGCAGGATTAAAAGGATTCCCGGGAGTGGTGAAGGTGCAAGACTCCTTTATATTTGTCCGGTGAATCCCCAAAATCCCGCCAATCCTGTTTAGTTCGATCCGATGCCGTTCTCGTCCCAATTCGAAGCCAGCCTGCAAACGCCCTTCGCCGCGCGTTTTCGCCAGCTCCTCGATCCGGTGAGCGACGCGCGCCTCGACCAGCTCGCCGCGGAATCCGCCGCCGTCACGCGCAAATTCTTCGGCCGCACGATGCGCCTCTTCGCGCCGCTCTATCTCTCGAACGAGTGCATCAACTCCTGTAGCTATTGCGGCTTCTCTCGCGAGAACGCCATCCTGCGCGTCACCCTCGAGATCGACCAGATGCTCGCCGAGGCCCGCCATCTCACCGCCGAAGGCTTCCGCAACATCCTCCTCGTCGCCGGCGAGCACCCGAAATTCGTCAGCAACGGCTACCTCGAAAAATGCATTCGCGCCCTCGCCGGGGTCGTGCCCGGCGTCTCGCTCGAAGTCGCGCCGATGGAAACCGCCGAGTATGCGCCGCTCGTCGCCGCCGGCGCGGAGGGCCTCGTCGTTTACCAGGAGACCTATCACCGCCCGACCTACGCGGAAATGCACGTCCACGGGCCGAAGAAAAATTTCGACTGGCGGCTCGACTGTCCCGAGCGCGGTTACGACGCGGGCTTCCGCCGCATTGGCGTGGGCGCTTTATTCGGGCTCTGGGATTGGCGCGATGAAGCCGTCGCCCTCGCCGCGCACCTCGATTATCTCCTCAAACGCTGCTGGAAGGCGCAGCTCACCGTCAGCCTCCCGCGCCTGAAGCCCGCCGCCGGCGACTTCGAGCCGCGCCATCCGCTGCCCGACCGCGAGATGCTCCAGCTCATCTGCGCGCTGCGGCTCACCTTTCCGCACATCGGCATCGTCATGAGCACGCGCGAACCCGCTCCGCTCCGCGATGCCGCCGCCCGCATCGGCGTCACCATGATGAGCGCCGGCAGCCACACGGAGCCCGGCGGCTACACCGGACAGGCGCAGGACCAACTCCATCTCACGGTGAAAGGCCGGCAGGTCGCCTGCGACGGACCCGCCACCGCCGCGACCGAGCAATTCGCCATCTCCGACGACCGCACCGCCGCCGAGGTCGCCACCCGCCTCCGCCACCTCGGCCTCGACCCGGTGTGGAAGGATTGGGACGCCGCCATCGCCGGCTGAATCCGCCGAAGAGAACTTTACTTCGGCGGCATTCGATGGCTGATTTCCCTTATGCTTCAGGCGGAATACGAGCAGCTCGCCAGGCGGAAAGCCGCCGCCGCCGCCGCCCATGCGAAGCGCACGGCGACCATCCGGCGCAGGATCGCCAGCACCATCGTCGCCGAGCCCGAGCGCGCCCTCGCCGCCGCCGCTCGCACCCTGTCCCGAAAAACCGCCCCCCAGCAGCAATGGAGCCGTCAGGCCTGGCAGCAGATTCTGCAAACGAAACGCCCGCGTCAGATCGCATGGCTGCTCCTTCACGCCCGCGCGGACCAGCAGGCGCTCGTTGATTCCCACCCCTTTGGCGGCCTCGCAGCGGCAACCAATGGCCATTAGGATCACGCGCCGCCTTCTCGAAACGGCCACCCGGCAACTCGCCCGGCTCACCGGGGAACGGGAATTTGTCGCCGTCGGTCGCAGCACTCTCGCCATTACCGCTCCGCCTCGCCTCCGCGGCATGGCCGTTTCGGACGACGTGGACATGTGGCCGCGCGCACACGAGGATGCCGCTCTCGACGAAAGCAACGCCGCGCTCGGCGAAGGCAGCCCATTTCACGAGAAGCATGGCTTCTACGTCGAACGAATCGGCTCCTGGACCTTGTTGACCCAACCCCCTGGCTGGGAAGAACGTGCGAGCCGGATTCAGTTTGGCAGCCTTTCAGTGCTCGTGCTCGGCTTGTTGGACCTGGCCTATAACAAGCTCGAAGCCAGCCGCCCCAAGGACAACGAATTCCTCCGCGAAGCATTCGCGGCCGGTCTCGTAACTCCCACGGAACTCCGCGATTTCGTCGAGCAACATGCGTTAACGCCCGACCTGCGCCAACAAATGATCCAGAGTCTCACGCGATTAACGGAGCATTAAGAGGCTACCTCGACCCGGTGTGGAAGGATTGGGACCCCGCCATCCTCGCGGGCTGAGACTTCTACTTCACCGATCCCGGCTGTCCAAAGGCCGCCTTGATCCGGTCATACTCCACTCCGCTGAGCGGCAGGATCGAGCCGTGGCGGAACAGGAACGGAAACTGGAAGCCCGGAGCCGCCGTGAACTGCCCGCCGGCCAGATCCTCGGTCACAAACGGCTGGTAACCGGCGCCCTTGCTGTATTGATCGAGCACCAGGCACCACGTCGCGGGCTTCCCGGGCGTCGCGGGCGTCAGCTGGTAGCACTCGGGGCCCTCGTAGCCGCGCAATTGCGCCAGCGAGAACTGCGGCACGTCCTGCCACGGGCCCATCAGCTTGTCGCTGACCTCCATCGTGATCGCCTTGAATTTTTCGTCCTTCGAGAAGCGATAGTATTTGCCGTTGTCGCGCACGATGTCCGTGTCGATCACGTCCTGCGGTTTCTCGATGTAGATGAAAGGCGCGCTGAAGGTTTGAAAATCCTTCGTCCGAGCGGCCCAGATGCGCTGCTTGGCAAACTTGTCCTTCCGATTCTTCGACGCCCAGAAGACGAGATAATCGTGCGTGTCCTTGTCATACACCGCCTCCGGCGCCCAGGTGCAGCCGGCGTCCGCCGCGGCCACGCGCACCAACCGTGGTGTCGACCAATGCACCAGATCGCTCGACTCCCAGATCACGATCGATTTGCTCCCGGCCGTCACCGCCCGTCCCCAGTTGCGGTGCAGATTGATCGAGAGGTCCGTCGCCAGAATGTAGAATTTTTTTCCGTCCGGCGAGCGCAGGAGAAACGGATCGCGGACGCCCTTCTCGCCCAGCTTGCTGATCAGGATCGGCTCACCGCCGTTCAGCGCCTCCCACTGCCGCCCGTCCTTGCTCAACGCGAAATAAATCTGCTCCGTCAACGGCGTCTGCTCGCCTTTGAAGGTCACGAAAAGGTAACCGCCATCGTCCGCAAACGCGGCGGCGGCGGTGAAAACCGCAAAAAGCAGGGAAAGGAATTTTTTCATGGGGAGTCGACATCCGCCACGCCGACGGATCGCCCACGCTCTCACAAGCCGCTCGTCCGATGGAATGAAAAATTCGCGCCGGCCGCCGCAAGCCGCGTCTACAGCAGGTGGCCGAGCTTTTTCTTTTTCGTGGCGAGATATTTCTCGTTGTGGGGATTGGCCACGCTGCGAATCGGGACCTGCTCGACGATCTCGAGGTTGTAGCCGTCGAGGCCGACGATCTTTCGCGGGTTGTTCGTGAGCAGGCGGATCTTGCGGACGCCGAGGTCGTTGAGGATCTGCGCGCCGAGCCCGTAGTCGCGCAGGTCGGGAGCGAAGCCGAGCTTCTCGTTTGCCTCCACGGTGTCGAGGCCTTCCTCCTGGAGCTTGTAGGCATGAATCTTTGCCGCCAGGCCGATGCCGCGCCCCTCCTGCCGCATGTAAACGAGCACGCCGTGGCCGGCCGCCTCGATCTGCTGGAGGGCGGTGTGGAGCTGCGGGCCGCAGTCGCAACGACGGGAGCCGAAGACGTCGCCGGTGAGGCATTCGCTGTGGACGCGCACGAGGACGGGGTGGTCGCCGTCGATCTCGCCCTTGACGAGGGCCAGGTGGTTTTTGCCGTCGAGCTCGGAGCGGTAGAGATGCAGCTCGAATGTGCCGTAGTCCGTGGGCATCTCGATCGTTTCCTCGCGGGTGATGAGTTTTTCGCTCTTGCGGCGGTAGGCGATGAGATCCTTGATCGTGCAAATTTTCAGCCCATGCGTGCGCTTGAAACGCAGCAGATCCGGCAGGCGCGCCATGGAGCCGTTGTCGTTGAGAATCTCGCAAATGACGGCTGATGGATCATGGCCGGCAAGTCGCGCGAGATCGACCGAGGCCTCCGTATGCCCGGCGCGGCGGAGCACGCCGCCCGCGCGCGCCTGGAGCGGAAAGATATGGCCGGGCTGGACGAGATCCGCCGGCACGGAGTGCGCGCTGGCGAGCACGCGGATGGTAGCGGCGCGGTCCTTCGCGCTGATGCCGGTGCTGATCTTCGTCGCGGCATCCACCGAGACGGTGAAGTCGGTTTGATACATCTCGCGGTTGTGCGCGACCATGCGCTGCAACCCGAGCTGCGCCGCGCGGGCCTCCGTGATGGGCGCGCAGATGAGGCCGCGCCCGAATCGCGCCATGAAGTTGACGGCGGCCGGCGTCACCCGGGCGGCGGCCATCACGAGGTCGCCCTCGTTCTCGCGGTCGGCGTCGTCGGTGACGATGACCATTTTTCCGGCGCGGATGTCCTTGATGACCTCGGGAATGGAATCGAATTTCGCGGCGCGCTTGGCTGGCATGACAAAACATTCTCCCGCAGAGGCGCGGAGACGCGGAGGATATTTTTTGAAATCTTCGCGTCTCCGCGTCTCCGCGGGAGGTCCTTATTTCCTGCAGTAATAAACGAACGCCGGCGGGAAATTTCGGATCACGACGGGCGACATGCGGGTCTCCGGGAAAACGCTTCGCAGCAAAGTCCGGAAATTCTGGCCGCCAGGCAGCCAGTGCGGACCGAAGTAGGCGAAGGTCGCGAAGGTGCCGCCCTTGCCGAGCACGTCGCGGATGCCGCCCAGAATCGTGCGCTGCAGCTTGGAATCGAAAATCGTCCACGGCAGGCCGGAGACGATGCTGTCGGCCTCGTGAAATTCGTGCTCGACGGCGTGGCTCATCAATTCCGTCGCGCAGCCCTCGACGATGCGCGTCTCGGGAAATTTGGCGCGCAGGTCGGTGGCGAAGTTGGGGTTCCGCTCGAGGGCGACGAAGTGGGCGTCGTCCTTTTTCGCGGCGAGGATGCATTCCGTGAAGACGCCGGTGCCGGGGCCGAGCTCGAGGATGCGCGACGCGCCATCGACGCCGGCCTTATCCACGATCACGCGGGCCAGATATTTCGACGAGGGCGCAATGGCCCCGGTGGTGTGCGGGGCGAAGATGGCTTCTCGGAAAAACTGCATGGCGGAAAGGGTGGAGGGATTGAGCAGGGACGTTCGCCGAAACGTGCCGCCTTTGCCATCGAAATTCCTGGCCCGCTGGCCGCGACCGCCGAAATCGAGCGCCGACTAGTAAATCTGATGGAAGATTGGCCAAGTATTTACGATGATGCGGTGAGCCGCCCCCGGCACCAAGGTGATCTCGAGTTTGACGAGGGTTCATCGCCGAACGGGAGGCGCTCAAGCCCGCCTCCCCCTTGTGAACCTTTTCGCCAACATGAAAAGAGCGCTGATCGGCATGGGCGTCGGACTGCTTGTCGCGAGCGGATGCGGCGCGTGGTGGCATTGGGGGGTGAAGAAGCCGCCGATCAAGGTGGGCATTCTCCATTCGCTCACGGGCACGATGGCCATCAGCGAAACGTCGGTTTGTGACGCCACTTTGCTCGCCATCGAGGAACTCAACGCCGCCGGTGGCGTGCTGGGGCGGCGGATCGAACCGGTGGTCGCGGATGGCAAATCCGACTGGCCGACGTTTGCCCGCGAGGCCGAGCGCCTGATTACCCGGGAGCACGTGGCGGTCGTTTTCGGATGCTGGACTTCCGCCAGCCGCAAGACCGTCAAACCCGTCTTCGAAAAACACGATCACCTGCTGTTCTACCCCGTGCAATATGAGGGGCTGGAACAGTCGCCGAACATCATCTACACCGGCGCCGCGCCGAATCAGCAGATCATTCCGGCGGTGAAGTGGAGCCTCGATCATCTCGGGCGGCGATTTTTTCTGGTCGGCTCGGATTACGTTTTCCCGCGCACGGCGAACGCGATCATCAAGGCGCAGGTGACCGCGTTGGGCGGAGAAGTTGTCGGCGAGGAATACCTGCGCCTGGGCAGTCGCGACACGGCGGCGGTGGTGCAAAAGATCGCGCAGGCCCGGCCGGCGGTGATTCTCAACACCATCAACGGCGACAGCAACGTGGCGTTCTTCGCGGCCTTGCGCGGCGCCGGGATCACGCCGGCGCAAATTCCGACGGTCTCGTTCAGTCTGGCGGAAGACGAATTGCGGCACGTGGACGCGCGCACGATGGCCGGCGATTACGCGGCGTGGAATTATTTCCAAAGCGTGGTCAGTCCGGAGAATCAGCGCTTCGTGGAGGCCTTTCGCGCCCGCTACGGCCGGGACCGCGTGACCGACGATCCGATGGAGGCGGCCTACTTCGGGGTGCAGCTCTGGGCGCGCGCGGTGACGACGGCGGGCACGACGAAGGCGAAGGAAGTGCGCAAGGCCCTGCGTGGGCAAAGCCTCGCCGCGCCGGAGGGCATCGTCACGATCGACGCCGCCACGCAGCACACGTGGAAGGTCGTGCGCATCGGAAAGATCCTGCCGAGCGGGCAGTTTGAAATCGTGTGGAGCTCGGAAACGCCCGTGCGGCCGATTCCGTATCCGGAGTTTCGCATGCCGGCTGAATGGGAGTCGTTTTTGACGGAACTGCAAGCCGGCTGGGGCGGTGCCTGGGCCAGTCCGTAGCGACCATGCGCGTATGATCAAAAAACTGCTTCACTTCGCGACGCGGATGGACGCCAAGCTGGCCGTGGTCCTGATGCTGACCGGATTGCTTCCGTTGGTGGTCGCCGGCTATCTCGGCTTCCATTTCGCCAGCGAGACCTTGAGGCAGCAGGTGATGAGCAAGCTACAGGTCGTCGCCGATAGCAAGGCGCAGCGAATCGAAGATTTTCTGCGCTCCCGCGTGCGGGAAGTTACGGTTCAGTCCCGCAGCCCGAGCATCTCGTATTTCATGGAGCGGCTGGGCGTCACCTTCCATCGACCGGGCGTCCAATCGCCGGAATATGCAGCGGCCGCCGGGGAGGCGCGGGAGTATCTCACCCGTTACGCGCAGCCGGACTACTGCGATAACATCCTGCTGATCGACGCCGACGGAGATGTCGTTTTCTCCCTCAATTCCACGCCGGAGTTGGGAGCCAATCTCCGGTCGGCGACGGGGAAAAATCCTTCCCTGGCCAGGTTATTCGATCGTGTCGGCATGCTGCTGGTGGGTGAGCATTCCGACTTTGAACTGGACGCGGCATCCGGCGAGCCCAAGGCCTTCGTCGCCGCGCCCATCTTCAAGGATGGCGTGCTGAGAGGCATCCTGGCCTTCCAGATCAACGACCGGGAGTTGTTCGAAATCGCGACCGACTACATCGGCCTGGGCGACACCGGCGAGACCGTCATCGGGCGGCGCGAAGGCGACAGCATCCTGGTGATGACTCCGACCCGTCATGACCCCGCGGCCGCCTTTCATCGAAGGATCGCGGTCGGCGCGCGCAATGGAGCCCCGATGACGGAGGCGACCCGGGGCAACAGCGGCATCGGCCGGGCTTGGGATTATCGCGGGGTGGAAATGCTGACAGCCTGGCAATATCTGCCGGGGCTCCGTTGCGGTCTCGTTGTCAAGATGGACGCGGCGGAAGCCTTTGCTCCGATTCGCACCTTCAGCCAGGCGACCGTCGCACTGGAATGTCTGATCGCGCTTCTGGTCGCGGCGCTGGTGCCGCTGGTGGCGCATTACCTCGCCGCGCCCATCCGCCGACTGACCCAGACCGCGCATGAATTCAGCCTCGGCGACCTCACGCACCGCTCCACGATCCATTCCAACGACGAGATCGGCGATCTCGCATCCGTGTTCAATCAAATGGCCGCGACGATCCAGCAGCAGATCGACAGCCTGTCGCGGTCCGGCCGCGACCTCGAACAGCGCGTGGAGGAGCGCACCGCCGACTTGGAAAAAGCCAACCTCGCGCTCCAGAAGGAAGTGGCCGGGCACCAGCGCGCGGAAGAATCGTTGCGGGAAAGCGAGGAGCGCTTCACCACGGCGTTCGAGCTTGCTCCCATCGGCGTGGCGCTGGTCTCGCCGGACGGCCACTGGCTCAAGGTCAACGGGGCGGTCTGCGATCTCGTCGGATATTCCGAGGCGGAGTTGTTGGCCCGCACGTTTCAGGACATCACCCACCCCGAAGATCTCGATGCCGATCTGGAGAACGTGCGGCGGTTGCTCGCCGGGGAAATTCGCACCTACCAGATGGAGAAACGCTACATCCACAAGCGCGGACACCTCGTGCCGGCCTCGTTAAGTGTTTCGCTCGTTCGCGACGGACAGGGCCGGCCACGTTACTTCATCTCCCAGATTGAGGACATCACCGAGCGCAAGCAGGTGGAGGAAAGCCTGGCCAATTCGCATTCCCTGCTCAAGGCCACGATCGAATCCACCGCCGATGGGCTGCTGGTTGTGGACCAGGCTGGCCAGATCGTGCAGTTCAATAAAAAATTTGCCGAGCTGTGGAAGATCCCGGCGGACATCCTGGCGGCGCACGACGACAACCATGCGATCGCGTTTGTCCTGGAGCAGTTGAAAGACCCCGGGGCGTTTGTCGCCAAAGTGCAGGAATTGTATGCGCAGCCAGAGCTCGTGTCCTTTGATCTCCTGGAATTCAAGGATGGACGGACGTTCGAACGCTACTCGCAACCCCAGAGAATCGACGGCCGGAGCGTGGGCCGGGTGTGGAGCTTTCGCGACATCACCGAGCGCAAGGAGGCGGAAGCCGAGTTGGCCTACGAACGGGATTTGTTGCGGGCGCTGCTGGATAACTCGCCGGACAAAATCTATTTCAAGGACGCCCAATCCCGTTTTATCAAAGCCAGCCAGACCATGGCCCGGCTGTTTGGGGCGGAGTCTCCGGCTGAACTGGTGGGCCGGACGGATTTCGATTTCTTTGATGAGGCGCATGCCCGTCCCGCCTTCGAGGACGAGCAGGAAATCATCCGCTCCGGCGTTCCCGTGATCGGCATGATGGAAAAAGAGGTCTGGCGGGATGGTCGGGAGGAATCCTGGGTGCTGACGAACAAAATGCCCTTTCGCAACAAAGACGGCGAAATCATCGGCACGTTTGGGATTTCCAAGGACGTCACCGCCTTGAAGCGGGCGGAGGCGAAGCTGGCCGACGAGCAGGCGCGCCTCCAGTTCATGTTCGAGTCCATGCCGGTGGGGGTCGCCATTGCCCGCAGGTATCCGGACGGGCGGCTCGAGCGCATCGTCAACGACGCGCATCTGCGCATCTGCGGGCTCACCCGCGAGCAGGATCAGATCCCGGGGATTTACGGGAAGATCACGCATCCCGAGGATGCCGCGCGCCAGGCCGAACTCAGCCGCCCTCTCGGTGGGGGCGCCCCGGGCCAGTTTTCGCTGGAGAAACGCTATGTCCGGCTGGATGGCGAGATCGTGTGGGTCGTCTTTTCCTTCCAGCGAAGGAATCGGGACGATGGCAGCATCGAGGAATTGACCACGGTGGCGGACATCACGGAACTCAAGCGGGCCGAGGCGGCATTGAGGGAAACCAGCGGCTTATTGGAGACGCTGCTGCAAAACGCGACCGACGAGATTTACTTCAAGGATCCCCAATCCCGCTTCGTTCACTTCAGCCAGTCGATGCTGAGGCATTTTTGCCGGACCGATCCCGCTGAAGTCAAGGGGCACACCGATTTCGATTTCTTTTCCGAGGAGCATGCGCGCCCCGCCTACGAGGCCGAGCAGGAGGTGATTCGCACCGGCAAGGCGATCCTGAATCTGGAGGAAAAGGAAACCCACATCGACGGCCGGGTCACCTGGGCGCTGACGTCCAAGATGCCCTGGCGCGACAAGGCGGGCAACATCATCGGGACGATGGGAATTTCGCGAGACATCACCGAGCGCAAGAAGATCGAGCAAGCCCTCAGCCTCACGCTGGAGCGTTTGCAACTTGCGGTGAAAGCCGGCAAGGCCGGCACTTGGGATCTCGAGCTGCTCACCGGCAAGGTGGATTGGGACGACGAGATGCTGGCGCTCTATGGCCGGAATGCCGGCAACGTGGCGCAGGGCGTGGAGCGCTGGTTTGCCGCCATGCATCCGGATGATCTGGCACCTATCACCGCCATCTACGAGGCGGCGCTGCAAGGGGAGAAAAGCTCGTTCGACACGGAGTTCCGCATTTACCGCGGCGACGACGGCAGCCTGCGCTTCATTCGCGCCATGGGCGTTGTCCTGCGGGATGAATCCGGCCGGCCCGTGCGCATGACCGGCGTGAACTGGGACGTCACGGAGGAACGCGTCCGCGAGAAAAAGCTGGCCGAGGCCCTCGCCCAGGAAAAGGAACTCTCCGAGAAAGCCCAGGCCGGCAGTCGCGCCAAGAGCGAGTTCCTCGCGGTGATGAGCCATGAAATCCGCACACCCATGAATGGCATCCTGGGCTTTTCCGAATTGCTGGCTACCGCTCCGAATCTGCCCGGCGATTGCCGGGACTACGTCAAGACGATCGCGTCGAGCGGCGAGGCCCTGCTGCGCATCATCGACGACATCCTGGATTTCAGCCGGCTGGAAGCGGGCGGCCTGAAGATCGAGCCGACGCTCTTTTCCTCCCGCCAGATTCTTCAGGACATCCACACGCTGCTTACCCCGCGGGCGAAAGAGAAGCAGCTGGATTTTTTTCTCGCCGTGGACGACGGCATCCCCGAGCACCTCTGGAACGACGCCGGACGCCTGCGACAAATCCTCATCAACCTCGTCGGCAACGCGCTCAAATTCACCGCCCGCGGTTCGGTCACCCTCGGGATGCGACCCTCCCGCGCCCCGCTCGAGAATGGCGAGGCGGCCGTGGACTTTTTCGTGCGGGATACCGGCACGGGCATTCCCGCCGACAAGATCGCGCATGTCTTCGAGCCCTTTGCCCAGGCGGATTCCAGCATTTCCCGTCGCTACGGAGGCACGGGATTGGGGCTCGCGATTTCGCGAAATCTCGTGGAGCTGATGGGCGGCGTGCTCACGGTGCGAAGCAAGGTGGGCGAGGGCTCCGAATTTTCCGTGTCTCTTCCCACCGGCATGCCGCTGGGCGCGGAGCCCGCCGTCATGGATTCCGCGCGGAACGGGCAGGACGAAACCTTCGCGAAAAGCCATCCCCTGCGAATCCTGATCGGCGAGGACGATCCGGTGAATCGCAAGCTCCTGCTCCTCATGCTGCGCAAGCTGGGCTATGAGCCGCTCATCGCACGGGATGGCGCCGAGGTGGTGGATGTCTATCGTCGGGAACATCCGGATTGCATTCTCATGGATCTCCAGATGCCGCGAAAAGGCGGCCTTCAGGCGACCAGCGAAATTCGCCAGCTGGAGCGGGTCACTCCCGGCGGCGGCCACGCCTATATCGCCGCGCTCACGGCCGATATCGTCGCGGAGGACCGCCGGCTGTGCTTCGACGTGGGTATGGACGCCCACATGAACAAGCCGATCAAGCGCGCGCTCCTCGCGAAGATCCTCGAGCAAGCCAGCGCGGCGAAGGCCGGCGCGTAGAGCAAAATCTTCGCCGCATCGCCCGAGGTAGGGCGCCGCGCGGCAGCGCCCGGACATCGCAGCGCGATGTCCCTACCAGCGCCGGCGCTTGCTCACTGGCAGGCTTCGCACTCCTCGCCGCGGCGCATGGCCTCGATCGAGCAGGCGGTTTTTTCCGCGGCGGTGTATTCCTTCTTCGGTTCACCCGCCAGGCCACGGACTTCCTTCTTCGTCGTCGTGGTGGCGCTTTCGATGTTCGAGGCGCCGGTCGAGCGGAGGTAATAGGTGGTCTTGAGGCCCACGTGCCAGGCGCGGCGATACATGTGGCTGAGGACCTTGAGGTCGGGCTCGCCGATGAAGAGGTTCACCGATTGCGACTGGTCGATCCACTTTTGCCGGCGCGCGGCGGCGTCGATGAGGAACGTGTAGGGGATGTTGAAGACGGTGAGGTGCTTCTTCTTGATGTCGGCGGGAATGCCCTCGATGTCGGTGAGCTCGCCGCCGAAATACTTCACGTCCTCGCGCATCTTGTCGTTCCAGAGGCCGAGCTTCTTGAGGTCGCGAACGAGTTCGCCGCTGAGGATGGTGAACTTGCCGCCGAGATTTTCCTTCACGAAGAGGTTCTTGAAGTTCGGCTCGATGCACGGCGTGGTGCCGGTGATGTTCGAGATCGTGGCCGTGGGCGCGATGGCGAGGACGTTGCTATTGCGCATGCCCTGCCGCTTGATTTTCTCGCGGACGGGCGTCCAATCCATCCGGCCGCCGCGCGGGACGTCGATCTTGATGCCACGCTCGCGTTCGAGGAGGTCGATGGTGTCCTGCGGGAGAAGGCCGCGATCCCATTTCGAGCCGCGATAGCTGCTGTAGGCGCCGCGCTCGGCGGCGAGATCACTCGACGCGCTGTAGGCGAAGAACGCGATGGCTTCCATGAATTCGTCGTTGAACTCGACGGCTTCCTCGCTGGCGAAGGCGAGCCCGCGGGCGAAGAGCGCGTTCTGCAGGCCCATGATGCCGAGCCCGATGGGGCGGTGGCGGAGGTTGCTGCGCTTGGCGGCTTCGGTCGGGTAGAAGTTGATGTCGATGACGTTGTCGAGGGCGCGCACGGCGACGGTGATCGTCTCGCGGAGCATGTCGAGATCGAGTTCGCCGTTGGCCTTCATGTGCGAGTCGAGGATGACGGAGCCGAGGTTGCAGACGGCGGTCTCGTCCTCGCTGGTGTTCAGCGTGATCTCGGTGCAGAGGTTCGAGCTGTGGATGACGCCGGCGTGATCCTGCGGGCTGCGGAGGTTACAGGGGTCCTTGAACGTGATCCACGGATGCCCGGTGGCGATGAGCATCTTGAGCATCGTCTTCCAGATATCGAGGGCGGGCACCTTGTGGCCGAAGATTTTGCCTTCCTCGGCGAGCTGTTCGTAGTGCGTGTAGCGGGCCTCGAATTTCTGGCCGTAGAGCTCGTGGAGATCGGGCGTCTCGTTGGCGCGGAAGAGCGTCCAATTTGCGCGCGCTTCCATGCGCTTCATGAACAGGTCGGGGATCCAGTTCGCCGTGTTCAGATCATGCGTGCGGCGGCGTTCGTCACCGACGTTGTCGCGGAGCTTGAGGAAATCCTCGATGTCGTTGTGCCACGTCTCGAGATAGGCGCAGCCGGAGCCGCGGCGCTTGCCGCCTTGATTCACGGCGACGAGCTGGTCGTTGTGGAGCTTGAGGAACGGGATCACGCCCTGCGACTCGCCGTTCGTGCCCTTGATGTAGCCGCCGGTGCCGCGGACGGCCGTCCACGATCCGCCGAGGCCGCCAGCCCATTTCGAGAGGTAGGCGTTCTCCGCGATGCCGCGCTGCATGATGGACTCGATGGAGTCGTCGATCTTGTAGAGGTAGCAGCTGGAGAGCTGGCTGTGCAGCGTGCCGGAGTTGAAGAGCGTGGGCGTGCTCGAGCAGAAACGGCGGCCCTTGTAGAGATTGTAGAGGCGGATCACCCAATCCTCGCGGTCCTTGGGTTCGTCGATGAAGAGGCCCATCGCGACGCGCATCCAGAAGAACTGCGGCGTCTCGAGGCGGCGGGCTTTCTTGCCGGTCTTGTCCACGACGAGATAGCGGTCGAACATCGTGGAGATGCCGAGGTAGTCGAAGTCGAGGTCGGCACTGGGATCGAGGGCGTCGGCGAGTTTTTCGATCTGGTAGCCGAGGAGCTTCGGCGAGAGGCGCTCGATGGCGACGCCGTGGCGCAGATAGCTCTTGAAGGCCTTGCGATGGGCTTCCTTGAGGCCCTCGATGCCGTCCTTGACGATGTTCCAGCCGAGGACTTCCTCGTAGATGAAGGTGAGGAGGATGCGGCCGGCGAATTTCGCAAAATCCGCGTCGCGTTCGATGAGGGATTTCGCGTTGAGGATGATCGTGTCGCGCAGGCCCGCCTCCGTCGTCTCGGCGCCGATGGAGCGGCGGAGTTCGCGCTCGATGTGGTCGGCGTTGAGGTTGAGGTCGAGGCCGATCATGGCGAACTGGATGCGGCGCTTGAGGTCGGCGCCGTCCCAGAAAGCGCTTTCGCCGTCGGGCTTCACGACGACGACGAGGGAATCCTGCTGCTCGTCCTCGCCGGGCTGGACGGATTCCTCGCGCTGCCGATTGCGGTGGGCGCGGTAGAGAATGTAGCTCTCGGCGACCTTGTAGTAGCCGCTGCGCATGAGCTCTTCCTGCACCATGTCCTGCACGTCCTCGATGTGGACAAAGGCGTGGTCGCCGTGGCGCACGCGCTCGGTGATCGCGCGGGCGAGGACCGGGGCGGGGTCGGCAGACTCGCGCATCTCGAGGAACGCCTTGCGGATGGCGGTCTCGATCTTGGCCTCGATCCACGGCACGACGGAGCCGTTGCGGCGGATCAGGCGCACGTTCATCGGCGGATGGGTTTCCTCGAGCGTGGCGCGCAGGCCGCCCTTCGCGGAGCGGCTGAAGACGAGGCTCTTGGCGACGTCGTGGGCGTCGTTTTCGATGAGGGCCTTCTCGATGAGGAGCGAGAGGTCGTTCTCGGAGAGCTTGAGCGTGCGGCCCTCGGCGACCTGCTCGGCGAGTTTCTCGGCCACGGAATGCGCGACGCTCGCGACGAAGCCGCGGTTCTTGTCGTTGAAGATGTCGGGCTGGTCGCGAGAGAGCAGGAGGTCGGTGAGCGCGTTGCCGATTTCGTCGGCGACGTCGGCGAGGTTGAACGCGTGCTCCTCGGCGCCGCGCGTGACCTTGATTTCCGGTCGCTCGAGGGCGGGCAGAACTTCGCGCCAGGCAAAGTCAGGCTTTTGCGCGCGGGGCGTGGTGACGAGGCGCTTGAGGGCGATGTCTTCTTCGAGGGCGACTTTGCGGATCATGGCAGGCGGCGGGTTTTGTTTTTTTGGGGGCGAAATTAAAGGTCGTCGTCGTCCGCATCCTTGATGGCGGAAGCGCGGCGGTAGTCGGTGACGCGGCTCTCGAAGAAATTCGATTCCTTGCGGAGGTCCATCATCTCGGCGAGCCAAGGCAGGGGGTTCGTGATCGGGCCGTTGAGCGGCTCCAGGCCGACGCCCTCGAGGCGGCGGTCGCCGATGTAATCGATGTAGGTGAGGAACTCGTCCTTCGTAAGGCCGACGGCGGCGACGGGCAGGCAGTCGGCGATGAAGTCCTTCTCGAGGCGGACGGCCTCGCGCATCGTGTTGCGCAGATCTTCGCGGAACTCCTCGGTCCAGATGTCGGGATTCTCGTCGATGAGATCCATGAGCAGGTTGCGGAAGACTTCGATG
>Ga0070661_100000360_pt1 | contig 35942 bp, 36 predicted proteins | sample KBSC43metaG_FD_64663 | JGI IMG/M metagenome (GOLD analysis project Ga0070661, IMG submission 64663) | Corn rhizosphere microbial communities from Kellogg Biological Station, Michigan, USA - KBS C4-3 metaG | ecosystem: Host-associated > Plants > Roots > Rhizosphere > Soil ... | reverse complement strand
AGGCCGCCGCGAATTGTTGAAATTCCCGGATCACGCCCTTGACCGCAGCCGTCACAATCTTCTCGCCCGCTTCCGGCGTGGCCTGCGACGGATCGGAGCCGATGCGCCCATCCGGGAACCGGCGGCGATAATCCTCCGCGTCGTAGATCGGCCCCACGGGCGCGATGCGCGGGCTCATGGTCACGCGCTTCTGCGCCTCGGGATAAGCGAAATATGTCACCGAAACTTCGGAAGGCGTGGCATGGCTGCCCTCGCCCACCGGAAACAGCTGGCGGCAGATGTCCATCACGCCCGGCAGTTCCCACCAGTTGCGCAACATGCAGCGCAGAGGCCCGTGATTGTGGCCCACCCGCGCCAGGCTGATGCCGTGATAGATCTCGGAGAACGCCGCATTGATGGATGGAATATTGCCCCCATGCCCGTTCAGCCAATAAAGCCGTTCGAACCCGTGATGCGAAAGGCTCTGCGCCCAATCCGTCATCGCGGCGATCATGGTGGACGGGCGCAAGGTGATCGTGCCCGGGAAACTCATGTGGTGCTGCGCCTGCCCGACATTAAATGTCGGCCCCACAAGAAAATTCGCTTCGTCGCCCGCGCGCTTGCCGATGATTTCCGGGCACAGCGCATCGGTTCCCAAAAGCCCGTTCGGCCCGTGCTGCTCCGTCGATCCGATGGGAATCAGGATCGCCTTCGACCTTTCGAGATATTTCTCGATCTCCGGCCAGGATGAAAGATGAAGCTGCATTCAGCCTTCCAGAAGGTGCGATAACTTTGCCAGTGCTTTCTTCCACACTGCGCGTTCGTGCTCAACGGCGCGTGCATCTCTCAGCCTGTCGATTTGCACGGCAATCTGCGCTTTTTTCGGTCCCTTGGCCACAAACCCGAAATCAATTCGATTTCTACTCTTCCAGCTTCCGCGGACATATTTGTCCTTTGTTCGGGAAGAGATTTTGAGCTCGCCTGTAGGGAACCATCTTACATGGCTGGCAGTGGTCACAACGGCGCGATAAAGCGTGGCGACATCTGCCTGCATCGTTTTGGACACGCCGACGGAGAATCCGCCCGCTTTCTGATGTTTCGCACGCAAACCCCGCGCGCGTTCGAAATTCACCGTGACGGTCTGCGCCCACCAGCCGGGCACCTTGTGCATTCCGTGAAGCCCTTTGGCGATGTCCTTGTGGCTCAGGTTCGCCGCCTTCGCCTTGTCGAGAACGTCGAACCAGCCCGCCCAATCCTTGACCGTGGCGGCCTTTACCGCGGCGTCGGAGACCGAAGGCCGGAACGCTTGCTCCTTGGCGGACATGGCTTAATCTCCCTGCCACTCGCTATTCTAGGGAAACACCCATGCCAGACAATCGGGGCCCGCTCGCCGGCGTCCGCATCATCGACCTGACCGAATTCATCTTCGGCCCCTACGCCACCCAGACGCTGGGCGACATGGGCGCGGAGGTCATCAAGGTCGAGAATCCGGGCGGCGACCGGCAACGCCATTCCGGCAAATACGGCAAGAACGCCGACATGGGCTCCGTCTTCATGGCGCTCAACCGCAACAAGAAAAGCATCACGCTGGACCTGAAGGACGAAACCGCCCGCGAAAAACTCCGCGCGCTGATCCCCACCGCGCAGGTGTTCATCCACAACGTGCGCGTGGATGCGATGGCCCGCCTCGGCTTTGGTTACGACGAAGTGGCGAAGCTCAATCCCTCCATCGTCTATGTGCATTGCGTCGGCTACGGTTCCGACGGCCCCTATGCCGGGCGACAGGCATTCGACGATCTGGTGCAGGCGGCATCCGGCGCGTCCGATCTTTTGCCGCGCGTCGACGGCAATGACGATATGCGCCTCCTTCCCTCCTTCGTGGCCGACAAGGTGTCGAGCCTGCACGCGACCTATGCCGTGCTCGCCGCGCTCTTCCACCGCGAACGCACCGGCGAAGGCCAGTTTGTGGAAGTGCCGATGCTGGAATCCTTCACCCATTTCCTGATGGTCGAACATCTCTACGGCGCATCGTTCGAACCGCCTTCCGGCCGCATCGGTCACACGCCCGCGCTCGCCAACGACCGCCGCCCGCTGAAGACGAAAGACGGCCATATCGCGATCCAGCCGGTCAGCCGCGCGGCGTCCGCAAAGTTCTTCGAACTTGGCGGCATACCCGATGCGTATGAAAGCGAGCGCTTCGTCAACGCTCCCAAGGGATCGAAGGTCGCCGTCTATTACGAAATGCTGCGCGAAGCCGCCCTCACGCATACCACCGACGAATGGATGAAGCTCGGCGACGAACACCGCATCCCCATCATGCGCGCCAACACGCTTGACGAAGTGCTGGAAGACCCGCACCTGAAAGCCGTGAACTTCTTCCAGCTCCGCGACCACCCCACCGAAGGCAAATGGCGCGCCATGAAACCGCCGGTGAAATTCTCCAAGACCCCCTCTTCCATCCGCAGCGACCCGCCGCGGCCGGGAGAGAACGGGGACGAGGTGGGTTGAAATTTCCGGCCAGTTTGTATACAATGTATACAAATGAATACAGGAGTTTCCATGGCCAAGCGCGTCAACAAGTCCGTCGTCGTGACCGCACGCATCAGCCCCACTCTCAGCAAGAAACTCGACGGATACGCGAAGATCACCGGCAACACGAAGTCGCGCGCTGTCGAGAAGCTGCTGCAACACCACATCGACTATGAGACGTGGTTTATCAAAGAAGTTCGCAAAGGCATCGCATCCGCCGATCGCGGCGAGTTGATCCCGCACGATGAAGCCATGCGGCAAATCCGGGAGCACATCGCAAAGAGAAAGCGCGAGAAACGAAAAGCGGCCTGATCGTTCATGGCGAAATGGACACCGGATTCGATCGCCGACGCGCGGGACGCTTGGGACTTTATCGCGCAAGACAATGAAATCGCGGCCGACCGGATTGTCGAGACCATCGAACTGGCGGCAAAAAGGCTCGATGAATTCCCCGAAATGGGCCGCAAAGGAATCGAACCAGGTACACGGCAACTCGTTGTCGCGCGAACGCAATATAAGCTCGTCTATCGCATTCTCGAGAGCGAAGTCGAGATCCTCCGTATAATCCATGGTGCGCGAGATTGGCCTCCAAAAGGTTGAAGGCGCGCTTCAGTCCGGTCAATATCGTCAAAACAACATTGGAAACGCCATGTCCGACACCCTGATCTCCGTTACCGACGAATGGAAAAAAAGCGCGCTGATCGACCGCGCGAAATACGAGGAGACGTATGCGCGCTCGATCAAGGACCCGAACGGGTTCTGGGGCGAGGAAGCCAAACGTCTGGATTGGATCAAGCCGTTCACCAAAGTGAAGAACGTCTCGTGGGAGCCGGAGAACCTTTCGATCAAATGGTTCGAAGACGGCTCGCTCAACGTCGCCGCCAACTGCATCGACCGTCACCTGCCCAAGCGCGCCAAACAAACGGCGATCCTCTGGGAAGGCGACGATCCCTCCAAATCCAAAGCCATCACCTACGAAGAACTGCATCGCGAGGTCTGCCGCTTTGCCAATGTGCTGAAAGCGCAAGGCGTCAGGAAGGGCGACCGCGTCACCATCTACCTGCCGATGATCCCCGAAGCGGCTTACGCGATGCTCGCCTGCGCGCGCATCGGCGCGGTGCATTCGGTGGTGTTCGCGGGCTTCTCGCCGGACAGCCTCGCCGGACGTATCGAAGATTGCAGAAGCAATATGGTGATCACCTCCGACGAAGGCGTGCGCGGCGGCAAGCCGATTCCGCTCAAGGCGAACACCGATCTCGCGCTGACCAAGTTCGATGTGGAGCGCGTTATCGTCGTCAAACACACAGGCGCCCACGTTATGATGCGGAAGGGACGCGACGTCTGGTATCACGAGGCAACGGCCGAAGTTTCAGATGATTGCCCGCCCGTGGAGATGAACGCCGAAGATCCGCTGTTCATCCTCTACACCTCCGGCTCGACCGGCAAACCCAAAGGCGTGCTGCACACGAGCGGCGGCTATCTGTTGTATTGCGCCCACACCCATCAATACGTCTTCGATTATCGCGACGGCGACATCTACTGGTGCACCGCCGATGTCGGCTGGGTCACGGGCCACAGCTACATCGTCTACGGCCCGCTCGCCAACGGCGCGACCACCGTGATGTTCGAAGGCGTGCCCAACTATCCCACCACCTCGCGTTTCTGGGAGGTGATCGACAAGCACAAGGTCAACATCTTCTACACCGCTCCCACAGCCATCCGCGCGCTGATGCGCGAAGGCGAAGAACCGGTGAAGAAGACCTCGCGCAAAAGCTTGCGCCTGCTCGGCAGCGTCGGCGAGCCGATCAATCCCGAAGCGTGGCTGTGGTATTGGCGCGTGGTGGGCGAGAAACGCTGCCCCATCGTCGACACCTGGTGGCAGACCGAAACCGGCGGCATCCTCATTTCGCCGCTGCCGGGCGCGACCGATCTCAAACCCGGTTCGGCGACGAAGCCGTTGTTCGGCATCGTGCCGCAACTGGTCGATGCCGACGGCAAGGTTCTGGAAGGCGCCGCCAGCGGCAACCTCGTACTCACCGAATCCTGGCCCGGCCAGATGCGCAGCGTCTATGGCGACCACCAGCGTTTCGTGGACACCTATTTCAAAACCTATCGCGGCAAATACTTCACCGGCGACGGCTGCCGCCGCGACGAGGACGGTTACTATTGGATCACCGGCCGCGTGGACGACGTGATCAACGTCTCCGGCCACAGGCTCGGCACTGCGGAAGTCGAATCCGCCCTGGTCGGCCATCATGACGTGGCGGAAGCTGCAGTAGTGGGCTTCCCGCACGACATCAAGGGTCAGGGCATCTACGCCTATGTCACCTTGAAGGTGGGCATTGCCGCTACCGACGCGCTCAACAGCGAACTCAAGCAATGGGTTGCCCGCGAAATCAGCCCCATCGCCAAACCCGACGTAATTCAGTTCGCGCCGGGTTTGCCGAAGACACGTTCGGGAAAGATCATGCGCCGCATCCTGCGCAAGGTCGCAGAAGGCGATATGTCCAATCTCGGCGACACCTCAACGCTCGCCGACCCTTCCGTGGTCGACGACATCGTGAAGAACGCCAAGCGCTAAGCCTGCCAGTGCCAGCCGATCAGCAGCGCCGCCATCGCCGCCAGCACGGCGAGCGAGCCGCTCGCCATCATGGAAGCCTGCCTCGTCTGCGCCAAATCGCAGGAACCCAAAAAAAGAGCGCGCGAACTTTCGTCCGCGCTGCGCCTGATGCTCGAAGGTCTTCGAGCCGCTTAATGCTTGCCGGGCTCTTTCACCGTCACGTTCATATGCGTCGGAGTTGACGCCTGCGGTGCACCGAAATGACCGCCGTTGAACATGAAGAAACCCAACACAGCCACGGCCACAAGCAGGCCGCCGATAAGAAACGCAAGCCAAGGGGTTGCGCCGCCATTGCTATTCGCGCTGTCTGCCACAGGATCCACCATTGTCTGAACTACCGAGCAGATAACGGTAATGGTCCCTTACCGGTTCCCGGCTGGTTTTTACGCCGGGAACCCGGCATTCTCGCCACCGTCGAATATCGATGGGGTTGGAAATGCTGAGCTGGAAAATCGGCGACGTTACCGTCAAGCGGATCGTCGAATTGGAACTGCCGGTTCCCTATAGCGAAAGATCGCCGTTCATCCGTTACGCCTCGCCCGATGCGCTGAAAGCCATCGATTGGCTGAAGCCGCATTTCATCACGCCGGACGGATTGCTGATCCTTTCGATCCATGCGCTGCTGGTGGAAGCAAATGGCGTGAAGCTGATCGTCGATACCTGCGTGGGCAACGACAAGCCGCGCGGCCTCACCATGAACAACCCGTTGCAAACCGACTTCCTGAAGCACCTGGCGGATGCGGGCGCACCGCGCGAGAGCATCGATTATGTGGTGTGCACCCACCTGCATGTCGATCATGTCGGCTGGAACACCATGCTGGTGGACGGCAAATGGATGCCGACCTTTCCCAACGCGCGCTATCTGATCGGACGGGCGGAATACGAACATTGGGTCGAATTCGAAAGCGATGAGGAACATCGCCAGGTGATGGCGGATTCGGTGAAGCCGATCTTCGAATCCGGACTGGCCGACAAGGTGGAAATGGACCACCGCATCTCGCCCGAAATCCGTTTGATGCCGACGACCGGCCACACGCCCGGCCATGTCAGCGTCGTGATCGAATCCAAGGGCGAAACCGCGATCATCACCGGCGACATGATCCATCATCCGATCCAGATGGCGCATCCCAACTGGGCCACACCCTATGACAGCGACCGCCGCGCCGCAGAAGCCACGCGCCGCGCCATGCTGAAAGACTGGTCGGAGAAACCCGTCCTCGTCATCGGCACGCATTTCGCGGCGCCCACAGCGGGCCGCGTGGAGCGCGACGGAGAGGCATTTAAATTCTCGGTGTGATCACGCCGCTATGACGCCCATCTTGCCTGTCTCGTGCCTATTTCGGTCGTGCGATGCCCACCATTATCGACCAAGCAGCCAACACCACCCTGATGAGCAAAATGGCGCAGGACGCGGCCACCAAATATATCCCCCAACCCTGCTGCCCAACGAGCGCCGCTCCACCAGCGGCGCCGAGCAAAAAGATGGCGGAAAAGATTGCTCCGAGAAAAAGCGAGCCGCCGCCGCGCCGAAAAACGTCCTCGTTCTGAAAGAAGAGGTGGATAAATCTGAGGGGGAAAGACAACCCGACAAGATTAATCGCAATCAGTTCGGCTCCCAGAATATGAACCGGTTGCGGAACGAGAGTGAAAAGCGCCTCGATCAGGATGATCAGCAGATAACAAGTGTTGTTGAATGCCCGCCTGCAATAGACCGGATTGTTGACGATCTCTTTGACGTGCAGCGAAGCTGCAATGAACAGCAGCCCGGTAAGTCCCGCGGAGGATGACCCCAGCATGATAAACACGCTGCGCCACAGCTCAGGCTGATAAGGGTACAGCATGTGGTCCCCCCGCTGAAATCGTAAGGCAAAAAATCAACCGCTAACGCATCTTACCACGTTCTATGGCTTGAGCGCGTCCACGAATGCCTGAAGTGCTGCACGAATTTTTGCCGAGATTTCCGGGTCGGCGGCTATGACCTTCGCGTCCGTCTGCTTCCCAAGCAACGGAACGGTAATCGTGGCCTCCTCCACAATCCGCGCCGACATCGTCTGAAACACCAGATGCATGGCCGCCTGCGAGGCAACCGCGCGTTCGGACGCATGAAAGAACGCCACCGGCTTGTCGGGAAAACCGTCATGGCTCACTAGCCAGTCGAGCGCGTTCTTGAACGATCCTGGAATCCCCCGCGCATATTCGGGGCTTGAGACCAGCAACCCGTCCGCCTGCCGGATTTTCTCCCGCCACGCGCTCACTTCGGGCGGTGCCGGCTCGACATCGAGATCGGGATTGAAATGCGGCAACCGCGCCAGCCCGTCATACAATTCGATCTCAACGCCTTCCGGCGCCAGCAACATCGCCGCCTGCAACAGCGCCGTGTTGGTGGAAACCGCGCGCAAACTCCCCGAGATCGCCAAGAGCCGCATCAGCGTTTCGCAAAGATATCCATCGCCTTGGCCATCTGCACGTCATTGTCGGTCACGCCGCCCGCGTCATGGGTGGAAAGCGTCACGTCCACGGTCTTGTAGACGTTGAACCATTCGGGATGGTGATCCATCTTTTCGGCCAGCAGCGCCACGCGCGACATGAATCCGAACGCCTCGTTGAAATCGGCGAACTCGAACTTGCGCGAAATCGCATCGCGCCCGTCCGTCTCTTTCCATTCCGGCAATCCTTTGAGCGCCGCCGCCCGCGCCGCACCTTCCAGTTTCTTCATCGTGGAATCTCCTTCATCGCAGCGGATAAACGCGCTCGGGTGTGTAAATACTCCCGTTTTGCGAAAGATGGCTCGAAAACAGTGTGAACGTCCGCGCCTCGAACGGCCCGCTCGCATAAAGCGCATGATCGGTAATATAGTCTATTACCGCGCCCTGCGGCGTGCCGCGCAGCCGCGCCAGGGTGACGTGCGGGGTATATTTGCGCTCCTCGGCAGGCAATCCCAACCGCTGCAAGGCGGTCTCGACCTTGCGCTGCAAATGCTTCAACGCCTCGTTCGGCGCGACACCCGCCCACAGCGCGCGCGGATTCCTCCCGCCGAATTCGCCCACACCCTTCAATTCGACGCCGAAACGCGGATCGGCAATCGAAGCCAGCATATCGTCGACAGAGGCCGCATCGCGCCCATCCACTTCCCCGATGAAGCGCAACGTCAGATGCAGCTGCTCGCGCGTTTGCCAGCGCGCACCCGGCACGCCCGCCTGCATCCGCACAAGCGGTTCCGCCACCTCGTCGGGCAGGTCGATGGCCACGAACAGGCGGATCATGTGCGCTTCCTCGCCAGCCGCCCAAGCGGCAGCCGCTCACGAAAGACAAACCCCACCGCGAGGAAGGCTGCACCGCCCAGCACGACAGCGCAAGCAAGGGCTGCTTCATCGGCAAACAGCGCATTGTCGAAATGCAGATGCGTCGAAAGCCAAACGCCCAGCAACGCCGCCGCTCCCGTCGCCAGCGTCGCAAGGAATGTCGGCGGCAATGAGCGCACGAAAACACGGTCGATGGTGAGAAACCCGCGCGAGCGCGCCAGCACCACCAGCACCCCCACATTCACCCACGCGGCGATCGAGGTGCCAAGCGCAATCCCCACCGCGCCCAGATGCACACCCCACACCAGCGCGATCTTCAACGCGATGTTCACCACGACGGATGCAATCGTCGCCCGCACCGGCGTCGCCGTGTCGCCGCGCGCATAGAACGTCGGCGACACGCAGCGAATGAGAACGAACGCGGGCAATCCCACGCCATAGGCCATCAGCGCCATTGCCGAGATCTGCGCCGCCTGGAGATGAAACGCGCCATGCGCGAACAACCCCTGCATGATCGTCAGCGGCACGGTAAGGAACGCCGCCACGAATGGCAGCGTGAGAAACAGCGCCAGCGCCGCCGAACGGTTCTGCGTCGCGTCCGCGCCAACGCGATCGCCTTTCGCCAACAGCGACGACATCTCCGGCAACAGCACCGTGCCGATGGCAATGCCCAGCGTGCCCATCGGCAGTTGGTTGATGCGATCCGCATAATAAAGCGCGGTCAGATCGCCGGAGGGCAGGAAACTTGCGATCACATTGTCTATGAAAAGCCCTATCTGCACGCTTGCGGAGCCGAACGTCGCCGCCCCCAGCGCAATGAGAAACTGCTTGATCTCCGGCGTCCAGCGCGGCCTTCCGAATCGCAAACGCAAATGACTGCGCGCCGCCGCCCCCACAATGAATATAAGTTGCAGAATGCCCGCCGCGAACACGCCCCACGCCGCCGCATAAGCCGCATTGGGAAAGAACGGCGCACAGAACAACGCTGCGATCATCGCAACGTTGAGGAAGATCGACCACGCGGACGCCGCCGCAAATTTCCCCACCGCGTTCAGCATCGCCGAAAGCTGCACCGCGACCACGGTGAAGATCAGATACGGAAACGCGATCCGCGCCAGGCTCGTCGCCAGTTCCAGCTGGCCGGGGTGCGCGGCAAATCCCGGCGCCATCACCGAAATGATCGGCCGCATCGCACCCAGTGCTGCGAGCAAAAGCACGACCTGCGTGATCATCTGCCAGGAATAAACGCGATTGGCGAACTGCGCCGCCGCCTCGTGCCCATCGGTCTCCCGCATCGCCGCATAACGCGGCAGGAACGCAAGATTGAACGCGCCCTCCGCGAAGATCGCGCGGAAATTGTTCGGCAGCCGGAATGCGACGAGGAACGCATCCGACAACGGCCCCGCGCCCAATATCGCCGCCATCAGCACGTCACGGATGAACCCCGTGATGCGCGACAGCAGCGTGAACCCGCCCACCGATGCCAGCCTGCGAAACATCAGCGCCCCACGAGTTTCTTCACATAAGGCAGCAACCGCGTGACGATGATCTTCACCCCGGCCGGATTGGGATGCATCCCGTCCGCCTGATTGAGCTTGGGATCGAGCGCCACACCATCGAGCACGAACGGGTAAAGCGCCACACCATATTTCTTTGCGAGCCGCGGATAGATCGGATCGAACTCGGCGGCATATTCCGGCCCCAGATTGCGCGGCGCTTTCATGCCCAACAGCAACACCTTCACATGCGCCGCCTTCAGCTTCGCCAGCACATCGGAGATATTCTTCTCCGTCTGCTTCGGCGAAAGCCCGCGCAACGCATCGTTCGATCCCAATTCCACAATCGCCGCATCGGGACGATCCGCCAACGACCAATCAATCCGCGAAGCCCCACCCGCGCTCGTATCGCCGGAAACACCCGCATTGATGACTTTCACATCGATCTTGGCCGCTTTCAGCCGATCTTCCAGCACCACCGGATATTCGGTGCCAGGCGGCAGGCCGTATCCCTGAGTGAGGCTGGTGCCGAAAGCGAGGATTTTGATGGGGGCTGCGGATGCGGGAGAAATCGCAAACAGCGAAAACACAATAAGCAAAGCACCCCAAACCTTACCTCCCCCTCGCGGGGAGGTCGGCGTCGTGCATCGGCACGACGACGGGTGGGGGCCGCGGTGGCGAAATGCAGACACCGATTTCGTTGGAGCAACCCACCCGCCATCGCTCCGCGATGTCGACCTCCCCGCGAGGGGGAGGTAAGGCCGATGCTTGAATATCGGGCGTGTCATGCCATATCGCCTGAAGAGGGAAGAATCATCCGATGCAGACTCGCCCACCCGCCATTCAGTTGGAAGACGTGCGGCTCAACTTGGCGAGCGCCGCCGGGGCGGTCAACATTCTGAACGGGGTGAGCCTTTCCGTCGCCCAAGGCGAGACCATCGCCCTCCTCGGCCCATCCGGTTCCGGTAAATCTTCGCTTTTGATGGTCGCCGCCGGGCTTGAAGCCGCAAGCGCCGGCCGCGTCACCATCGACGGCACCGACATCACACACATGGGCGAAGACGATCTCGCGCGCTTCCGCCGAGGCCGTATCGGCATCGTGTTCCAATCCTTCCATCTGATCCCGACGATGACCGCGCTCGAAAACGTCGCCGTGCCGCTCGAAATGCTGGGCCTCGACGATGCGTTCGACCGCGCGCGTGCCCAGCTTGGCGCGGTCGGCCTCGCTGCGCGCACCGATCACTATCCCGGGCAACTCTCCGGCGGCGAGCAACAGCGCGTCGCACTCGCCCGCGCGATGGCGCCGCAACCGAAAGTACTTTTTGCCGACGAACCTACCGGCAATCTCGACGGCGGCACGGGCGCGGAGGTCGCCGATCTCATCTTCGCGCTGCACGCGCGCGCGCAGACGACATTGTTTCTGGTGACGCATGAAGAGGCGCTGGCGCGGCGTTGCGGCCGCATCGTCCGCCTCAAGGATGGCCGCATCGTGGCCGATGATTTGACTGAAATAGGGCGCACTTGAACCTATTTACCCTCGCGCTGAAACTCGCCCGGCGCGAAATGCGCAGCGGCCTTTCGGGTTTCCGCATCTTCCTCGCTTCGCTGGTGCTGGGCGTCGCCGCCATCGCGAGTGTTGGCTCGCTCAGCCAAGCTTTCCTCACCGGTCTCGCCGAACAAGGCCGCGTGCTTCTGAGCGGTGACGTTTCGGTCGGCCTCGTCCACCGCGAAACCACGCCGGAAGAACATGCGTTCCTCGCAAAATACGGCCGCGTCACGGAAGTGATCTCGATGCGCGGCATGGCTTACGCATTGAAGAATGGCAAAACAGACGACCGCCAGCTCGTCGAACTCAAGGCCATCGACAACCTCTATCCACTCTACGGCAACGTCGGCCTCTCGCCGAACCTTAAACTTTCCGATGCACTGAAATGCGAATCTGACATCTGCGGCGCCGTCGCCGAACAAACCCTTCTCGACCGCCTGCACCTGTCACGCGGCGGATTGATGCGCATCGGCACGCAGACCTTCCGCGTCACCGCCGTTCTCGCCAACGAACCCGATCGCATCAGCGGCGGTTTCAGCCTCGGCCCGCATGTGATGATCTCCGACGCCGGATTGAAACGCACCGGCCTCGTCACGCTCGGAAGCCTTATCCAATATTCCTACCGCGTGGCGATGCCATCCACACGCACACCCGCCCAATTCCGCGCCGAAGCGTTGAAAGCCTTCCCCGATGCCGGATGGGAAATCCGCGACCGCGCCAATGCCACGCCCGGTACCAGCAATTTCATCTCGCAGATCACCATGTTCCTCACCCTTGTCGGGCTCACCGCGCTCGCGGTGGGCGGCGTCGGCGCGGGCCAGGCGATCTCCGCCTTCCTCGACCGCAAGCGCAACGAAATCGCGATCCTCAACTCGCTCGGCGCGGACGGCGGATTGATCTTCCTCGCCTTCTTCCTGCAGGTGATGGCGATTGCCGCACTCGCCGTCGTCATCGGCCTCGCGATAGGTGCCGCCCTTCCCTTCCTGTTCGCGCAATTCCTCGCCGACAAACTGCCGATACCCGCCGACTTCAAGATCTATCCGCTGCAACTCGCGCTCGCCGCGATGTTCGGATTGCTCTCCGCTGCCGCCTTCGGCATTCCCCCGCTCGCGCGCGCCCGCGAAATCCAACCCGCAAATCTTTTCCGCGATCTCATCGCGCGCACCAACACACGCGGAAGATGGCCCCATCTTCTAGCCGCTGCTATCGCCGCCGCCTTGATCGTCGGCCTCGCCTTCTTGCTCGCACCCGCTCCTGTCTTCGCGCTCGAATTCCTCGCAGGCATCGCAGCGGGTCTCATTGTTCTTCGCCTCGTCGCCGAAGCGTTGCGTTTCTCCTTGCGCTGGTTGCCGCGCCCGCGCTCCGCCGGTTTGCGTCTCGCGCTCGCCAATCTCACACGCCCCGGCGCGCACACGGTCGGCGTCGTCACCGCATTGGGCCTCGGCCTCACGCTGCTTGCCATGGTGGCGCTTCTCGACCGCACCATCTCTGCACAAGTCCAGAACGAACTGCCCGGCACAGCGCCCAGCTTCTTCTTCGTCGACATCCAGCCCGGCGAAGCGCAAGCCTTCGACAAGGCCGTCACGCATTTCAAATCCGCGCAGGATTACCGGCGCACCCCAATGATCCGTGGACGGATCGTCGCCCTGAACGGCACGCCCGCGCGCCAGGCCAAAGTCGCCAGCGACGCGAAATGGGCGATCAGCGGCGACCGCGGCATCACCTATGCCGCCACGCCGCCGCCCGGCACCGACATCGCGCAAGGCCAATGGTGGCCCGCCAACTATTCCGGCCCGACACTGATTTCGTTCGACGCCGCACTCGCGCAAGGCATGAACCTGAAGATCGGCGACACCATCACGCTCAACGTGCTGGGCCGCGAACTGACAGGCCGCATCGCGAACCTGCGCAACGTCAATTTCGCCAGCGGCCGGCAGAATTTCGTGCTCATCCTCTCGCCCGGCATCATCGACAAGGCCCCGCATTCCTTCCTCGCTACCGTCCGCGTCGATCCGCGCGATGAAGAAGCCGTCTATCGCGCCGTCACCGATGCGTTCCCAAATGTCTCCGCCGTGCGCGTGAAAGACGCCATCGCCCAGGTGAACGGCCTGCTCCAGCAACTGAGCCTCGGCGTGCGCGCCGCAAGCCTGCTCACCATCTTTGCGGGACTATTGGTTCTCGCAGGCGCCATCGCCTCCAGCCAGCGCGCGCGCCTCTACGATTCAACCGTGCTCAAAGTCCTCGGCATGACGCGCGGCCGCATCGCCGCCATTTATGCGCTGGAATACGGATTGCTCGGCCTCGTCACCGGCATCCTGGCACTGGGCGCCGGCACCTTTGCCGCGTCCGTCGTCACCAAACAGGTGTTCCAAGTCCCCTTCGTGTTCGATCCGCAAGCCGCCCTGCTCACCATCGTCGGCGGAGGCGCGGTCACGCTCGCAATGGGATTGATCGGTTCCTGGGTCGCGCTTGCCGCGAAACCGTCCACGCAGCTCCGCAATCCCTAAATGCCCTCAAACGCGCGCGGATAGGCGAGCTTCCAGTTTCCACCCGCCAACACACCGGGCCGAAGTTCCAGCGCCATGAAATGCGCTCCCTGATAAACGCTCGAAAGCGGTCGCGCCGTTTCCAGTGCAAATCCAAACCGCGTGTAGTAGGCCGGATCGCCCAACACGGCGACCGCCTCAATCCCGCGCGCCCGGCAAAGCTCCAACCCTGCGCGGATCAGCGCCCCGCCGATCCCCGCCCGCTGCCGCTCCGGCACCACCGCCAGCGGCGCCAGCGCCGCCACGGCAAGCGTCGCAGGCTCTGCCTTCACCGCGCTGAACAGCACATGTCCCACCGCCTGCGTGCCTTCCAGCGCCGCCAGTTCGGCCACGACCGCCCCTTCCGCCCGCAACGCCTCCACCAGCCGCGCCTCGTCCTCGCCCCCAAAACCGGCCCGGATGAGCCCGGCGATGGCTCCGGCATGCGCCGCCACGCCTTCCGTCAACCGAAGCGTGCGCCTATCTTGCTGATTCGTCATACAAAATCCCTTTGCCAACGCCGTCATAGCGGCCTTGATATGCGGGGCTATGCACCCGATATTACAAGGGTCACCGGCCAAAGCGCCGGCAAGGAGGATTTTTGAATTATGGCTGACTACGACAATCGGGTGCTTCGCGCCCCCTCGACGACGGCGGACCTCTACGACGCCGGTCTCAGGGCGCACATGCTCCGGGTCTACAACTACATGCTCTCCGGTCTGGTCCTGACCGGCATCAGCGCGTGGCTGGTGGCCAACGTCGCGCCGGTGCGCGCGCTGTTCTTCCAGGTCACGCCGCAAGGCGGCATGACGCTGTCGATGCTGGGCTGGGTGGCGTTGTTCGCGCCGCTGGGTCTGGTGTTCTTCCTGTCGTTCCGCATCAACAAGATGAGCGTACAGGCCGCCCAGACGACGTTCTGGGGTTACGCCGCGCTGATGGGCGTTTCGCTCGCGCCGTTCCTCCTGCTCTACACGGGCGCAAGCGTGGCCCAGGTGTTTTTCATCACCGCTGCGATGTTCGGCGGCATGAGCCTGTGGGGCTACACCACGAAACGCGACCTCACCGGTTTCGGCTCGTTCCTGTTCATGGGCCTGATCGGCCTCATCATCGCGTCGCTGGTGGGCATGTTCTTCCAGTCCTCGATGCTGCAGTTCATCATCTCGGTGGCGGGCGTGCTGATCTTCACCGGTCTCACCGCCTACGACACGCAGAAGATCAAGGAGATGTATTCGCCGAATATGGACGGCACGCTTGCCGGCCGCGGCGCGATCATGGGCGCGTTGTCGCTCTACCTCGACTTCATCAACCTGTTCATCATGTTGATGCGCCTGATGGGCGACCGCCGCTAACAGGCGAACCAAACGCGAAAAGGCCCCGATGCAAATCGGGGCCTTTTTGTTTTAGGTTCGGGGCATGGCCGCCCCGCCCGCTTCCGAAGTCCTCGCCGTCGAACTCGTTCCCTACGATCCGCGCTGGTTCGAGCGCGCCGCGCAAGAACGCGCAAACCTCGAACGTGTGGCGGGCAAACATCTCGTTCACGTCCATCACATCGGCTCGACTTCCATTGCGGGCATCATGGCCAAACCCATCGTCGACATGCTGCCGGTGGTGAAAAGCGCGCAATCGCTCGACGCGATAGAGACGGCGATCGTTTCGCTGGGCTACGACTGGATGGGCGAATTCGGCCTCACCGGCAGGCGCTATTGCCGCTTCAACAACCCGCAGACGGGAAAGCGCGAAGTCCAGCTTCACATCTACGCCGAAGGCAACCCGGAAATCACACGCCACCTCGCCTTCCGCGATTACCTGCGTGCCCACCCATCGATTGCAAAAGAATACGAAGCCGAAAAAATCCGTGCCGCCGCCCTCCAGCCGCACGACACGCTGGCTTACAACGCCGAAAAGAACGATTGGATAAAGCGTGTGGAAAAAGACGCCCTTGCGTGGATGAAAAGCCGCTGAACGCCCCACTTACCTCCCCCTACGCGGGGAGGTCGACGCGCGTCAGCGCGGCGGGTGGGGGGATGCTTCAACGATGACGGTATTTCAATTCGCACGCGGCGAGGCCCCCACCCGTCGTCGTGCCGATGCACGACGACGACCTCCCCGCGTAGAGGGAGGTAAGAAGGATATTCAATCCGCCAGCGCCTTGATCAATTTCTTCTCAAGCACGCGCAGCACCTGATCCAGCTCGTGCCCGCGTTTCAGCACCAGCCCCGTCGCCGCGATCACTGCATATTGCCCCTGCTTCGCCTTCAACCTGGGCTGCTTGACGATGGTGTAGAGCGGCACCTCGCTGGTGCGCCGGTAAACAGAGAACACCGCGCGGTCATCGAGAAAATCGATCGCATAATCGCGCCACTCGCCGGCCGCGACCATGCGCCCATAAAGCGTGAGGATGCGATTGAGTTCGATCCGGTCGAAGCGGACTTTCGCCGCCGTCCAGACCGATCCGCCCCAGTTCGGGTTCCGCGCGGGCGGGCGAGCCTCCGCGCGGGAAAACGCTATGGGTTCTTCTGCCATGCGAGGACGATGATGCGGCGCGGGCGCGCGGCCCGCAACCCTATTTCTTCCGCGCCAGCATGATGCCGTCCGCCACCGTGGCGAACGCGATATCCACGCGATCGTCGCCATGGATCTTTTCGTTCAGCGCCCGAATGGCCACCGTATCTTCAGACTGGTCCGAAGGATCGGCAACCTTTCCGCTCCACAGCATGTTGTCGAGCACGATCAACCCGCCCGGCCGCAACAGCTTCAGCACCCGCTCGTAATAGCCGTCATAATTCGGCTTGTCGGCGTCGATGAAGGCCATGTCGAACGGCCCCTCGCCTTTGGCGATCATCGCATCGAGGCTGTCGAGCGCGGGTCCGATGCGCAAGTCGATCTTGCGCGACATGCCGGCCTCGTCCCAATAGCCGCGCGCGGTGTCGGTGAAGGTCTTCGAAATATCCAGCGCCACGATGCGCCCGTTGTCCGGCAGCGCCAGCGCCACGGCCAGCGACGAATAGCCGGTGAACACACCAACCTCGACGCAGCGCACGGCTCCCACGAGCTTCGCCAGAAGCCCCATGAACGCGCCCTGGTCCTCCCCGATCTGCATCCGGGCGGCGGGATTGTTCGCCTGCGTCTCCTCCCGGCAGCGTCGCAGCGCCGGGTGCTCCCGCACGCCGAATTTTTTGACGTAGTCCTCGATGGCCGAGGGAATGCCGAGGGCGGATTTCATGAGGAACTCCCGTTTGTAGCACTCAATAAATCATCAAATAACACTCAATTCAACTCTAAGCCTTTGATCCTAAATGAAGGACTTCTCTCTTGACCAGCGCAACGCTCCAGCGTACACTGGCGTCATCCTTAGAATTGCACCTTTCGCCCAGCGCCGCCTCCGGCGCGAAATCGATGGTGCCCCGAAAGTGCCTTATTTCGACCCTTGCAACGCCCTTTTGGCCCCCCATATCAGCAATGTCGGCTGCTCGAATTCGAGATATACTCGGATACAAAGCATGCCCCCCAAGCCCCTTCGGGTGTTTTCCGTTCGGGCAGCCGGCATCTTCCCTCCCTTCCCGGTTGGCGTCACGCTGAATGGATAGCCATTCAACGAGGAACCCAATGCGCCTGGAAAATCGTGTCGCCATAGTCACGGGAGCCGCGTCCGGTATCGGACAGGCCTCCGCCCAGCTTTTCGCCGCCGAAGGCGCGCGCGTGCTGGCCGTCGACCTGCCCGACAAGGGCTTGGCCAAAGCCCATGAAGGCCACCCGGCCATCTTCTGCTTCGAGAAAAGCGTCTCCGACGAAGATGCCGCCGAGACAATCGTGAGCGAAGCCATCGCCCGCTTCGGCCAGATCGACATCGTGATGAACAACGCAGGCGTCGCATCGAGCGCGCTCGCGGAGGAAATGAAGCAATCCGATTGGGACCGCACGATTGCGGTCAACCTCACCGCACAGTTCAAACTCTGTCAGAAGGCGATCCCGCATCTGCGCAAAAGCGCGGCGGGCAGAATCATCAACGTCGCATCGGTCATGGCCGAAGGCACCGACTACGGCCTCGCCGCCTATTGCGCCTCGAAAGCCGGCGTCGCGGGCTTGACGCGCACACTCGCGCTGGAATTGGGAAAGTTCGGCATCACCGCCAACTACCTCGAACCCGGCGCGATCAAAACCGGCATGACAAGCGGTTTATGGGATGCAAGGCCCGACATCGCAGAGATATGGGCAAAGAAATCGGCGCTGCGCCGTCTAGGCCAACCGATAGATCTCGCGAGAGGAGCACTGTTCCTCGCGTCGGATGACGGCGGTTTTGTGACAGGTCACGGATTGGTGGTGGATGGCGGCTTGATGTTGAGAGTTTGAAAAAAGATTCTCTCCATCTCCCCAGCGGCAGGACTTACCGCCCCCTACGCGGGGCGGTCGACGCGTGCCAGCGCGGCGGGTGGGGGGACGCGCAACAAAGACGGTGTGCGTAATGTGAATTCATCGCTCGAACCGCGCGACTGTTCTTTTGCACCGAGTTCGCGGCAACCGCCCCCCGCCCGCCGTCGCGTTCCGCGACGTCGACCTCCCCGCGAGGGGGAGGTAAGTGATACTTCCGGAGGAGAAGGAACAACCGAGTCTAAATCATCTTCCGCATGTTCGCAGCCATCTGTCCGAACAACCCGCCCACCGCACCAGTGAGAACGCAAATCAACGTACCCACAACAAGCGCGATCATCGGCATCTCCCGCAGCACCACCGCAAGCGCGATCCCGATGATCCCGCATGTCCCGCCTGCGATAGCTCCCGCGAATGCACTCGCGCCCCAGCCTTTCGCGCTGTGCATCCCGTAGAGATACCCCGCGATGGCCGCGATCATCATGCCGCCGAATTGAAAGACATGCAGTTCAACCCACTGGCTGAAATGCCCCGCCACCACCAGCACCACCTCCAGCACGATGCCGACAAGGGTGCAGCGTTCGAGAATCTTGCGGTCGATCAGTTGAAGAGGACTCAGAGTTTCATCCCGATGTTTGAAAATTCATCTTTGCCGCCCACACCCTCCAGTCAACCCGTGGCCGGAAAAAGGCAAACAGCTTATGACGGAACGGTAAGGCGCGCGGCCTTGCAGGCGCGCCTTGAGTTCTCTAAGGAAATTTTGCCCCGTATTACCGGATTTTCCCCAGTCCATGATTGAAATCGAGGGCCTGACCAAGCGCTTCGGTCCGTTCGTAGCGGTCGCCGGAATCGATCTCGTTGTCCCCAAGGGCGAAGTGCTCGGATTCCTCGGCCCCAACGGCGCAGGCAAGTCCACCACCATGAAGATGGTGACGGGCTATCTCTCGCCCACGTCGGGGCGCGTGCGCATCCTGGGCCACGACATCGAGACCGATGGAATCGCCGCCCGCGAACAGATCGGCTACCTGCCCGAAGGCGCACCCGCTTACGGCGACATGACCCCACGCCAGTTCCTGCGCTTCATCGCGCGGGTGCGCGGCCTGAAAGGCGGCGAAGCGCATCGGCGAATCGCCGATACCGTCGCCAAATGCGATCTCGATCCGGTGCTGGACCAGCCCATCGAAACGCTGTCCAAGGGTTTCAAGCGCCGCGTGGGCCTGGCGCAAGCCATCCTGCACGACCCGCCCGTGCTCATCATGGACGAACCGACCGACGGCCTCGATCCCAACCAGAAACACGCCGTGCGCGCGCTGATCCGCGCCATGGCGCCGCAAAAAGCGATCATCGTCTCGACACATCTGTTGGAAGAAGTCGAAGCCATCTGCACCCGCGCCGTCATCATCGACCGCGGCCGCGTCGTCGCCGACGGCACGCCCGCCGAATTGCTGGCGCGTTCCAAACATCACAACGCCGTGACATTGACCGTCGACGCAAACGACGCAGGCGCGATCAAGGCGAAGCTCAAGGCCCTGCACGATTGCGCAGGCGTCGACGAACGCAAGCTGCCGAACGGCATTGTCGAACTGACGGCTTTCCCCAAAAGCGGCGCGCTGCTGATCGAAGACGTGAGCACGCTTGCGAAGAACTGGAACGTCAAAGAACTCTATGCCGAAGCGGGCCGCCTCGACGAAGTGTTCCGCGCCATCACCACGCAGGACACCGCGCGCGCCAGAGAGGCTCGCACATGAACCAGGTCTGGCCCGTCTTCAAACGCGAGTTCGCCGCCTATTTCGCGACGCCCCTCGCTTATGTGTTCATCGTGATCTTCCTGTTCGCGATGGGCGCGTTCACTTTCTACATCGGTCATTTCTACGACAACGGCATCGCCGATCTCACCGTCTTCTTCGGCTACCATCCCTGGCTCTATCTTTTCCTGGTGCCCGCCATCGCGATGCGATTGTGGGCCGAGGAGCGCCGCACCGGCACGATGGAATTGCTGCTCACCCTGCCCATCTCCATCCGCGCGGCGGTCGTCGGCAAGTTTCTCGCCGCATGGGCCTTCACCGGTGTCGCGCTTGCGCTCACCTTCCCGATCTGGATCACGGTCAACTATCTCGGCAACCCCGACAACGGCGTGATCCTCGCAAGCTATGTCGCCAGTTTCCTGATGGCCGGCGGCTATCTCGCCATCGGCGCGTGCATTTCGGCGGCGACCAGCAATCAGGTGATCGCCTTCGTGATCAGCGTCGTGGTGTGCTTCCTGTTCACGGTTTCCGGCGCGCCCATCGTGATCGACTTCTTCCAGGCATGGGCGCCGCTCGTTCTGGTGAACGCCATATCGTCGTTCAGCTTCCTCACCCATTTCGCCTCGATCGCGGCGGGCGTCATCGACCTGCGCGATGTCGTCTATTTCCTGTCGCTGATCGCGCTGTTCCTGGCGGCGAACGTCGTCATCATCGATCTCAAGAAGGCGGGATAGATGAGCACGATCTCCCGCCGCGCCTATGCCCTCGCCATCATCGTGCTGGCCGCCATCATCTTCGTCGCGCTCAACATCGCACTCGACGCCTCCGTCACCACCGCGCGCATCGACCTCACCGAAAACGGCGTCTTCACCCTCTCGAAGGGCACCAAGAGCACCATCGCCAAGCTGCAGGAACCGATAACGCTCAAATTCTTCTATTCGAAGAAGGTCGCGTCCGACTACGCGCAGATCCAGGCCTATGCGAACCGCGTGCGCGATCTCCTGCACAACTATGCCGCGATCTCCGGCGGCAAGATCATCCTTCAGGAAATCGATCCCGAACCCTTCACGCCCGCCGAAGACGAAGCGGTGTCCGACGGCCTCACCGGCGCGCCCACCGAAACCGGCGACATGGTCTATTTCGGCCTCGTCGGCACCAACACCATCGACGGCAAGGAAGCGATCCCGTTCTTCTCGCAGGATCGCGAAGCCTATCTCGAATACGATCTCACCTCGCTGATCTATCGCCTCTCGACGCCGAAGAAACCGGCGCTGGGCGTCATCACCGGCCTGCCCCTCGATGTCGGTTCCGGCGGCGTGATGGCCGCGATGCAGGGCCGCGCGCAGCCCTACATCGTCTACGAACAGCTTCGCCAAACCTACGACACGCGCATGCTGCCCGCCGACTTCGACCGCATTCCGGCCGATATCGACGTGCTGATGATCGCCCATCCCACGTCGCTCAACGACACGCAGCTCTACGCCATCGACCAGTTCGTGTTGCACGGCGGGCGCGTCCTGGCACTTGTCGATCCCAATTCCGAAATGGCGGCCCCCGGCGGTTTCGATCCGCAATCGGGCGCCTCGCCCGTTTCCAGCCTGCCGAAACTGTTCAAGGCCTGGGGCATCGCGTTCGATCCCAACAAGGTGATCGTCGACCGTGCGCTCGCGCAACATGTTCAGGTCTCCGCCGATCCGCGAAATCCGGTTGCCGCCTATCCGCTCTGGCTGCATCTGACGCCCGACAATTTCGACCATCACGACCCGCTCACCGCGAACCTTCAGGCGGTCAATCTCGCCAGCGTCGGCTTCCTCACGCCGCTCAAAGGTGCGACGACGAAATTCACGCCCCTGATCCAATCCTCCGACCTCGCCATGCCCATCGACGGTGAGGAAGCGCGCAGCAAGATCCAGCCCCAGCAATTGATGGCCTCGATCCGCGCCACCGGCGAACACTATGTCATCGCCGCGCGCGTCTCCGGCCCGGTGAAGACCGCATTCCCCAACGGCCCGCCGCCGCCCGCCGCAAACGCCGCGCCCCTGCCCGCGCAAACCAGGGCAAGCAAGGCCGACGCCAACATCATCGTCGTCGCCGACACCGACATCCTCGACGACCGCTTCTGGGTCCGCGTGCAGGATCTCTACGGCAAGCGGTTGGCCTCCACCTTCGCCGACAACGGCGCTTTCATCCTGAATGCCGTCGAGAACCTGATGGGATCCGACGATCTCATCTCATTGCGCACACGCGCCACCAACGACCGCCCCTTCACCGTCGTGCAGAAACTGCAAGCCGATGCGCAAGCGCAATTCCAGGCCGAAGCCGACGCGCTGAAACAGAAGATGACCGACACGCAGGATCGCCTGCGCGCGCTCCAGCAAGGCACGACCGGCACGAACAGCCAAACGCAAACCGTCACCGTCGCCCAGCAATCCGAGATCGAACGCTTCAAGCGCGAACTCCTCGACACCCGCACGCAACTGCGCGAGGTGCAGCATAACCTCCGCAAGGAAGTCGATCGCCTGGGTAGCTTCCTCGCCTTCGTGAACATCGCGCTGGTGCCGCTGCTGGTCGCCGCTTTCGCCATCGTGCTGGCATTCCTGCGCCGCCGCCGCCGCGCGCGCGCCTTGAGCCTGTGAGGCGCGAAATGGACCAACGCCGCCGCAACCTCCTGATCCTCACCGCCACGGCAATCGTGCTCGCGCTGCTGGCCGCGCTGGCGCTCTATCGTCAGGAAAAAGCCGCGGCCCCTGCCCCCGCGCCGGAAACCTTCTTCCCCGGCCTCGCCCATCACGTCCGCGACGTGGCGAAAATCCACATCGCTTCGCAAAAATACGGCGCCTTCGATGCGGTGTTCGTGCCCGAAAAAGGCTGGGTGCTGCCCGAACGCGGCAATTATCCCGCCTCGTTCGAACAGGTGAACAAGACGATCAACGCCATGGCGACGCTGCAAACCGTCGAACCGCGCACCGCGCGCGTCGATTGGCTGCGCTATCTCGATCTCGATCCGCCATCGAGCGGCGGCAAGGGCGTACTGATCACGCTGTCCGACGAAAAAGGAAACGCGCTCGCCTCCCTAATCGCCGGCAAAGCGCAGGACATCGGCGACGCAAGCGGCCTCTCCGGCATCTTCGTGCGCAAACCGGATTCGACGCAAAGCTGGCTCGCACGCGGCGTCCTGCAACCGGCGAGCGATCCGTCCGAATGGATGGACCGCACGGTGATGGACGTCGACCGCGCCCGCATCCAGCAGGTCGATGTCTTTCCCGCGAACGGCCCCTCCTATTCGGTGCGCCGCGACAAACCCAGCGATCGCGATTTCCGCCTGACGCCACTGCCCAAGGGCCGCGAGCTTTTGAACAGCCAATCGCCCGACGGCGTGGCCGTGGCCATCGTCGGCTTCACCTTCGACGACATCAAACCGGCACAGGATTTCGATTTCTCCGATGCCTCGCGCGTCGTCACCCGCACCTTCGACGGCCTCACGGTGACCGCAAAGATCATCCTGAAGGGCGCGGACCATTGGGTGCGGATCGAGGCCGCCGGTGCACCGAACAAGCCCAAAGCCCGCGACGAGGCTCGCGCCATAGATGCGCGCACCGACGGATGGGCCTATAAGTTGCCGGCCTACAAGGGCCAGCAATTCATGACCACGCTCGACAGCCTGTTGAAACCGGTCGGCGGCAAGGCGAAAGCCACGCCGTGAACGCCGAGACATCGCCTCCCATCGGCGCCGACACGGCGCCCACATTCCTGCGTGACCTCTGGTACATGGCGGCGCTCGCCGACACGCTGGCGCCCGGCCAGATGCGCCGAGAGATTCTTTTGGGCGAACCGGTCGTCATCGGGAGGATGCGCGACGGCAAAGTCTTCGCGTTGCGCGACATCTGCCCCCATCGCGGAGTGCCGCTGTCGGCGGGCCGCGTGATGGACGAAAACACCGTCGAATGTCCCTATCATGGCTGGCGTTTCCGCACGGACGGCGTTTGTTCGCTGATCCCCTCGCTGGTCGAAGCGGACGACATGGATGCAAGCCGCATCAAGGTCCGCACCTATCCCGTGCGCGAACAGGACGGCCTCATCTGGGTCTTCATCCCCGCCCCCGGCCACGAAACGAATGTCCCGCAAATCGAACCGCCGAAAGTCGGCGTGCCGAACGCGCGCCCACGCTGGCGCGAAAGCCAGACCTTCCGCTGTCACATGGATCACGCCGTCATCGGCCTGATGGACCCCGCCCACGCGCCGTATGTCCATGGCCGCTGGTGGTGGAAGCGTTCGCCCCGCCTCAAGGAAAAAGCCTACGCCCCGCAGGAGCGCGGCTTCGTGATGACGCGCCACCAGCCGAGCAAGCCCGCCTACAAGCTGCTCGGCGGCGATGTGACCACCGAGATCACCTTCGAACTTCCCGGCATCCGATTCGAGAACATCAGCGGCACATTCCTTGGCCGCCGGATCGACGTGGTGGGCCTCACCACCTGCACCCCCATCGACGCCGACACCACCGAGGTCACCCAGGTCTTCTACTGGCCAACCTGGCTCGGCTTCATCAAACCGTTCTTCATGGCACTCGGCCCCACCTTCCTGGGCGACGACCGCCGGATGGTGGAACTCCAGCGCGAGGGCCTCAAATTCAACCCCAACCTGATGCTGATCCGCGACGCCGACATGCCCGCCATCTGGTACCACCGCCTCAAGAAAGCCTGGGCGGAATCGGTTCAAACCGGCACGCCTTTCACCAATCCTGTGCAGGAAACGACGCTGCGCTGGAGAAGCTGATTTGCCGCCCTCGATTCGGGTTGCCCCCGGCCCCCATCGCAGCTAAACGGTCCACTTAACCTACAACAACACACGGCCCGGCACGCGCATCCCGCGTGTGTCCAACCGCGCGCGAGACAAGATGCCCAAACGCACAGATATCCACACGGTCCTCATCGTCGGCGCAGGCCCCATCGTCATCGGACAGGCCTGCGAATTCGACTATTCCGGCGCGCAAGCCTGCAAGGCGCTGAGAGCCGAGGGCTACCGGGTGGTACTGGTGAATTCCAACCCCGCCACGATCATGACCGATCCGGGTCTGGCGGACGCGACCTACATCGAACCGATCACGCCGGATTTCGTCGAGAAGATCATCGCCCGCGAAAAGCCGAACGTGCCCGAAGGCCGAGTTTTCGCGCTGCTGCCGACCATGGGCGGACAGACCGCGCTCAACACAGCGCTCTCCTTGCGCAAACGCGGCACGCTCGAAAAATACGATGTCGAACTGATCGGCGCTTCCGCCGACGCCATCGACAAGGCGGAAGACCGCGAACTCTTCCGCCGCGCGATGCTGAAGATCGGCCTTGAAGTCCCGCGCGGGGTCACCTTGAAAGGCGAACTGCGTCACAAGAAGGACGAACAGGGAAACTTCCTCTACGACAGCCGCAACAACCCGATCATGGGCCTGGCGGAAGAAGCCCATGGTGCGGCGAAAGACGCGCTTGCGATGGTGGGCCTGCCTGCCGTCATCCGCCCATCCTTCACGCTCGGCGGCACCGGCGGCGGCATCGCCTACAACAGGGAAGAATATTTCGAGATCGTGGAAGCGGGCCTCGACGCCTCACCCACCAACGAAGTGCTGATCGAAGAATCGGTGCTCGGCTGGAAGGAATTCGAGATGGAAGTCGTGCGCGACCGCGCCGACAACGCCATCATCGTCTGCTCCATCGAGAACGTAGATGCCATGGGCGTCCATACCGGCGACTCCATCACGGTGGCGCCCGCGCTCACGCTGACCGACAAGGAATACCAGCGCATGCGCTCGGCCTCCATCGCCGTGCTGCGCGAGATCGGCGTTGAGACCGGCGGATCGAATGTTCAGTTCGCGGTGAACCCGAAAGACGGCCGCATGGTCGTCATCGAAATGAACCCGCGCGTGTCGCGCTCCTCGGCGCTCGCCTCGAAGGCGACCGGTTTCCCGATTGCCAAGATCGCCGCCAAGCTCGCGGTCGGCTACACGCTCGACGAATTGCAGAACGACATCACCAAGGTCACCCCCGCCTCCTTCGAACCGACCATCGACTATGTGGTGACCAAGATCCCGCGTTTCGCCTTCGAGAAATTCCCCGGTGCCGAACCGATCCTCACCACGTCGATGAAATCGGTGGGCGAAGCCATGGCCATCGGCCGCACTTTCGCGGAGTCGTTCCAGAAGGCATTGCGCTCGATGGAAACGGGCCTCACCGGCCTCGATGAAATCGAACTCGCCAACGACAAGGACGCGATCCGCGCCGCTCTCGCGCGTCAAACGCCGGATCGCATCCGGCTCACCGCCCAAGCCATCCGCTACGGTTTCCCGATGGAGGAAATCGAGAGCATCACCAGATACGACCCATGGTTCCTGGGCGAGATCGAATCCATCCTCGCAGTCGAAGCTCAAATTCACGCCAACGGATTGCCGGAAGATGCTGCCGGCCTCGCCCGCCTCAAGACGATGGGCTTTTCCGACGCGCGGCTCGCGAAACTGGTTGGGCAAAAAGAAAAACATGTCCGCGGACTTCGCGCGAAGCTGAACGTCCATCCAGTGTTCAAGCGCATCGACAGTTGCGCCGCCGAATTCGCTGCAATCACGCCTTACATGTATTCGACGTACGAGAACCCGGTGTCGGGCGAAGTCGAATGCGAAAGCAAACCAACCGATAAAAAGAAGATCATCATCCTCGGCGGCGGTCCCAACCGTATCGGACAGGGCATCGAATTCGATTATTGCTGCTGCCACGCAGCATTCTCGCTGTCGGATCGCGGCTACGAGACCATCATGGTCAATTGCAACCCGGAAACGGTCTCCACCGACTACGACACCTCCGATCGTCTCTATTTCGAACCGCTGACGGCGGAAGACGTTCTTGAAATCGTCCGCAAAGAACAATCGAACGGCACACTCGCAGGCGTGATCGTACAATTCGGCGGACAGACGCCGCTCAAGCTCGCCAACACCTTGGTCGAAGAAGGCGTGCCGATCCTCGGCACCTCTGCCGATGCCATCGACCTCGCCGAAGACCGCAAGCGTTTTCAGGTTCTGCTGCAGAAGCTGAATCTCAAACAACCGCGCAACGCCACCGCGATGACGGCGGACGAAACCATCGCGGCAGCGGCGGAGATCGGATACCCCGTCATCCTGCGCCCGTCCTATGTGCTGGGCGGACGCGGCATGGTGGTGATCCCCGACGAAACGGCGATGAAAGCCAATGTGCAGTCCGGCGACGTCTTCCGCATCTCCGGCGACAATCCGGTCCTTATCGACGGCTTCCTGCATCACGCCATCGAAGTCGACGTCGATGCCATCGGCGATCACGACGGCGACGTGTTCATCGCAGGCATCATGGAGCACATCGAGGAAGCGGGCGTCCATTCCGGCGACTCGGCTTGCGCGATTCCGCCCCATTCGCTGAAAGCAGATGTCATCAAGGAAATCGAACGCCAGACCATCGCACTCGCCAAGGCGCTGAACGTCCGTGGGCTGATGAATGTCCAATACGCCGTGCAGAACGGCGATATCTATGTGCTCGAGGTCAATCCGCGCGCCAGCCGCACCGTTCCCTTCGTGGCGAAGGCAGTTGGCCTTCCCATCGCGGCCATCGCCGCGCGCGTGATGGCGGGCGAGAAATTGAAAGACCTCGACCTGAAGCGCACCACCTCCAAACACGTCGCGGTGAAAGAAGCCGTGATGCCGTTCGGCCGCTTCCCTGGCGTCGACACGGTGCTCGGCCCTGAAATGCGCTCTACCGGCGAGGTCATGGGCCTCGACGAAAATTTCGGCCGCGCCTTCGCCAAGAGCCAGATCGGCGCAGGGCTCAAGCTGCCGCTCTCCGGCATGGTGTTCATTTCGGTGAAGGACGCCGACAAGGACGCGGCGCTTCAGCCCGCACGCGAACTGGTCGATATGGGTTTCACCATCGTGGCTACGCGCGGCACGGCCAAGCTGCTGCGCGATGCGGGCATCGAAGCCAGGGACATCAACAAGGTGCTGGAAGGCCGCCCCCACATCGTGGACGCGCTCAAGAATGGGGAGGTGCAGCTGGTGTTCAACACCACCGAAGGGGCGCGCGCCCTCTCCGACTCGTTCTCCATCCGGCGCACGGCGTTGCAGATGAAAGTTCCCTACTACACGACCATGGCCGGGGCGGCGGCTGCGACACAGGCTATTGCCGCCCTGAGGGCCGGCTCCCTTGAAGTCGCCCCCCTCCAGTCCTACAATTTGTGACAGTCCGCCAGGATAACGGTTTAAAATAATCCAGGTGAGACAGGGACTTAGGCGAAAGCGTCCAAATTCTCGTCCGGTGCGGGCTTTACCCGCCGGCCGGAAGGAACGGTTTTGCCCCTTTTGGGATTGAGTACGGCCATGGAACGCATACCAATGACCGCGGGCGGCTATAAGGCGCTCGAAGACGAGATCAACCAGCTGAAGAACGTGGAGCGCCACGAGATCATCAAGCTGATCGCGGAGGCGCGCGCCCACGGCGACCTCTCCGAAAACGCCGAATACCACGCCGCCAAGGAACGCCAGGCCTTCATCGAAGGCCGCGTGATCGAGCTTGAGGACAAGCTCGGCCGCGCCGACGTGATCGACGTTTCCAAGCTTTCCGGCAGCACAGTGAAGTTCGGCGCGACCATTACGCTCGTCGACGAAGACACCGACGAGGAGCGCAAATACCAGATCGTCGGCGACCACGAAGCCGATGCCAAGAACGGCCGCATCTCGGTATCCTCGCCCATCGCGCGCGCCCTCATCGGCAAGGCGAAAGGCGATTCGGTCGAGGTCGCGGCTCCCGGCGGCGCGCGGTCCTACGAGATTTTGAAAGTCGAATTCGTCTGATCGGCGGTTGCCGCAATTCCGCTTGGTTTCCGCCACTTTGAATTGCGGTTCAGGGGCTTATATTGGCACCCCTCAAGCTTGGGATCGGGCTATGGCGACCATTGCACTCGTCGACGACGACAAGAACATCCTCACCTCCGTCAGCATGTTGCTGGAGCAGGAGGGCTATCACGTTCGTACCTATTCCGACGGCGCCTCCGCGCTGACCGCGCTTTCCTCCACGCCGCCCGATCTGGCGATCCTCGACATCAAGATGCCGCGCATGGACGGTCTGGAGCTCTTGCGCCGCCTGCGCCAGAGCGCCGACATGCCGGTGATCTTCCTCACTTCGAAGGACGAAGAGATCGACGAGTTGATGGGCCTCAACGCGGGCGCCGACGATTACATCCGCAAACCCTTCTCGCAGCGCCTGTTGCTCGAACGGGTGCGGGCGATCCTGCGCCGCGCCGACCCTAACAAGGGTGCTCCGGCCAATGCCGCCGAACCCAAGAAGGAAGCGCTGGTGCGCGGCAAGCTCGCGCTCGATCCGCAGCGCCACGAATGCACCTGGGACGGCAAGCCCGTGCGCCTCACCGTCACCGAATTCCTGATCCTGCAATGCCTCGCGCAGCGTCCCGGCTTCGTAAAAAGCCGCGACAACTTGATGGACGCGGCCTACGACGATCAGGTCTATGTCGACGACCGCACGATCGACAGCCACATCAAGCGCCTGCGCAAGAAATTCAAAGTCGTCGACGACGATTTCGACGCCATCGAAACGCTCTACGGCGTCGGCTACCGCTACCGCGAGGCGTGACGCCCACGAACGAACGCGCGCCCAACCGTCCGACCTTCACCGGCGCCCTGCCCCGCATCGGCGATCGCCTGCCCACGCGCGCGGCCCGGCGGTCCGGCTCCGCGTTCCGCACCCCCGCCTCCGCGCTCACCCGCCGCATCATCTTCTTCAACGCCGCGACCTTGCTGGTGCTCGTCGCCGGCGTCGTCATCGTGCAGGCCAACCGCGTCGGCCTCGTGGACGAACGCCTGCAGGGCGTCAAGGAACAGGCGCTGATCGTCGCCTCCACGCTTGCCGAATACACCACCAACGAAAGCGCCCGCGATCTCAAGATAGGCGAAGCCGAACCGCTGCTGCGCCAGTTGATCGAACCCACACGGCTGCGCGCGCGACTCTATGCAACCGATGGCCGCCTCACGCTCGATACGCGCAACCTTCTCGCCCGCAACATCGTCGAAACGCGCCAGCTCCCGCCGCTCGACACGTGGAGCCAGATCGAGGGCTGGTGGACGCGCATCTTCGATGGCGTGATGGGCGTGCGCCCGTTCGCAAAGCTCGCGCCCTATTTCGAAGCCGGAATCGACGGCCGCGTCTATAGCGAAGTCCTCTCCGCATTGTCCGGCGAAGTCGCCACCGGCGAGCGCGTCAACGATCAGAACCAGCTCGTGCTCTCCGTCGCCGTTCCGATCCAGCGTTTCCGCACCGTCTACGGCGTCCTGATGGTCTCCACCGAAGGCGGCGATATCGACGCGATCCTGCGCGAGGAACGCACCACGCTTCTGGAAGTCTTCGCCGTCGGCCTGATCGCGATGATCGTTTCGTCGCTCTATCTCGCGCGCTTCGTGGCCCAGCCCGTGCGCCGCCTCGCCGATGCCGCCGACCGCGTGCGCCGAGGACGTACGGGCCGCGAGACCATCCCGCTGATGGACGAACGCCGCGATGAGATTTCCGATCTCGCCACCTCCATCTCCGGCATGACGCGCGCGCTCTATGATCGCATCGACGCCATCGAGCGTTTCGCCGCCGACGTGGCGCACGAACTGAAGAACCCACTCACCTCGCTCAAGAGCGCAGTCGAAATGTTCTCCCGCGCAAAAGATGATGCCTCGCGCGCCAGCCTGATGCAGATCGTGAAGAACGACGTCAAACGGATCGACCGTCTCATCAGCGACATTTCCGATGCCTCCCGCCTTGACGCCGAACTCAGTCGCGAACATTCCGAACCGGTCGATATCGAACGCCTGCTTGAAACCATCGTGGAGATCTATCGCTTCTCCGACGTTCCGCGCGGCGTGAAGATCGACCTGCAGACGCGCCTGCCGCGCGAAGCCGTCGTACTCGGCCGGGACGAGCGTCTGGGCCAGGTTTTCCGCAACCTGATCGACAACGCGATTTCGTTCAGCCCCGAAAACGGCACGGTGACGGTGACCGGCACGTCCGCCGGCATGCGCGCGCGCTTCACCGTGGACGACGAAGGTCCGGGCATTCCGCCCGACAATCTCGAAACCATTTTCCAGCGCTTCTATACCGAACGTCCGCCCGGCCATGGCTTCGGCAACAATTCGGGCCTCGGCCTTTCCATCGCGCGCCAGATCGCATCCGGTTTCGGCGGCCGCATCTGGGCCGAAAATCGCCACGCCGCGGACGGCCGGATGTTGGGCGCGCGTTTCGTGGTCGAACTTCCCCTGGCCCGCGCATGAACAACATCCATGCAAGTTGCGTTCGCCTTGAAAAAGCGGGCGCCGCATTCGGCGCGCCCCCAAAGGCAGGCGTGCTGATCCTCGGCCAAAGCGGCTCGGGAAAGTCCCTGTTGGCGCTCCAATTGATTGCTGCCGGAGCGAAACTCGTGGCCGACGACCGCGTTGAACTTTTCGTGCGCAAAGATGGGCTCGCCGCGCGTGCGCCTGGGAACATCGCGGGCCTGATCGAGGTGCGAGGCGTGGGAATCGTGGAAATCGCGCATGTGCGCGACACAAACGTCGCGCTTGTTGTAAAGCTGACGGACGCAATGCCCAAACGCCTGCCGCGCCATGGCGTTTACGAACCGCCCAAATCGCTCTTGCTTTCGCGCGACAAATGGCCACCGATGCTGGCGCTGGACGGATCGGACAAGGCAGCCGTCGCGAAAATCACGCTCGCGGTTGCGGCCTTCACGCAGAATCGATTCCGCGACAGCGCGAAAGGGCACTGAGGGGCTTTTATCGCCGCGAAGGATTGCTATGTTTCCTCACAACAAACGGCAACAGACATCGACATGATCGGCATCGTTCTCGTTACCCACGGCCGCCTGGCGCAGGAATTCATCTCCGCTATGGAGCATATGGTGGGACCGCAAACCCATCTGCGCGCCGTCTGCATCGGCCCGGAAGACGACATCGAGCGGCGTCAGCGCGAAATCGCGGCCGCCGCCAAATCCGTCGATCTCGGCAAGGGCGTGGTGATCGCGACCGACATGTTCGGCGGAACGCCCTGCAACCTCGCGCTCACGCTTCTTGAGCGCGGCAAGATCGAAGTTCTGGCGGGCGCCAACCTGCCCAGCCTCATCAAGCTCGTGGACGTCCGCAACAAGCTGCCGCTCGAACAGGCGGTGAAGGAAGCCATCGATGCGGGCCGCAAATATATGCGCGCAGGCTCCGCCGACCTCGCGGGCGTATCGTAAATGAGCGCAGCGCGCATCTGCGCCGTCGCCAAGATCACCAACAAACGCGGCCTGCATGCGCGCGCGTCGGCGAAGATCGTGGAAGCTTCGGCCCGCTTCAAATCCCACATCACAGTGGCGAAAGACGGTCAGGTGGTCGATTCACGCTCGATCATGGGCCTGATGATGCTCGCCGCCAGCATGGGCTCCGAAATCGAAATCTGCGCCGAAGGCGAAGACGCCGAAGCAGCCGTGGTAGCGCTGCTGGCGCTGGCGGATGCGAAGTTCGGGGAAGATTGAGATTTCCCCTCTACCGCTACGCGGTGCCTTCCCCGTTTTAAGGGGGAGATAATCCGGCAAATTGTTGTCTCCCCCGTGAAACGGGAGATGCCTCGCGCAGCGAGGCGGAGGGGGGCAGTCCGCTACAGCCCCACCCTCACCCGCGCCTCAACCGACGCCGCAACACCATGATTCGGCCGCAACTGATCGCTCTGCAACCGCCCTTCGAGATCAAGCTTCAGGGTGCGGAACGGCAACGTCACGCGCGCCACGCCCATATTGATCTTCACCGGCGTCGTGGTGAGCACATTGCCGGCAAGATTCCGCGCTGTTGAAATCTGCGCGTGATGAAAGGTCAGCGTGTAGGTGCGGTCCCCGCCGTCGACCCAGCTCGCTTGCGCCGAAAACAATCGTGAATCGCTGTCCAGGCTGAATCCTATCGTCTGGCCGCGATAGCGCATGCCGTCGACATAATCCCAATTGTTATAGGCGAAGCCGTGGAAGTAATCCCCGAAACTGAAGATGTCGGCGGTCGCCACGCTGTCGGTATATTCGAACGTCAGGCGCACGGGATTTCCACCCACCGGCACCCAGATGCTGCCGCCGAACAGATGGCTCGTGCCCGAATGATTGATCGGGCTCGAATCCTCGTTCATCAACTGCGTGTAGACCTCGAACGGTACGCCGCCGAGGACGTTGGTGTAGCGGATATCGAACACACCTTCGTCGTTGGTGTTGTTCACGTCGCCGGGATCGTTGGCGAAGTGGAAATAGTCGACGACAGGATTGCAGCGATGACGATTGCCGCAGACTTCCTGCGTGCGCGCCAACCCGATTTCGAGGCCGGGCAGCGGATTGAAGGTGAAGCGCAACCCGTCATATAGCGTGTCCTGGATGACGCGGTCGTCGTTCAGCCATCCGAGGAAGAATTCCGCTTGCCACGGGCCCAGCCAGCTCAGCCACGGCGTTTCAAACGGCGATGTGTCGAGGCGTGCGATGCCAACTTGCGGAAACGGCCGCGCGTTGTTGGAAAGCGACAAGGCAGATATCCATCCCGGCCCCCACCAATGCGAAAGCGTGCCGCCATAAAGCACGGCGTTTCCCACGCGCTGCGCGATGTACGAATTGTCCGGCAGGAAGCGGACCTTCCCCGTGGAGTGATCGACCTGCGCGCCCGCCGCCAGCCGGATGGATGTCGATTCCCAATTGTATTCGGCGGCAAGCTGTCCGTCGAAATCGCCGCGTCCGAGCGCATCGAAGCCGCGCACGACGCTGGGCAGATTCGTGCCGCCCGCCGAGGCGCCGAGGCGCAGGGTCCCCGTTTGCGTCTCGTTGCGCGCCTGCCCCAGCACGCGGCGCGCCGCTTCGCGGACATAGGCCGGTTGATGCGAGAGCGAATCCGAATCGTGCAAACGGGCAACAATGTCGCGCCAGGGCAACGGCCAATGCGTCGTGATGTTGTCGAGCAACCCCGCATTCGCGAGGATCTCGATATCGGAGCGCAATTGCGGATCGCCAGTTTCCGCCCAGGGCGAAGCACCCGCCGAAGCAGGCAACAATGCCAGTATGACTATTGCGGCAGAAACGGCTTGCAGAAGATAGGCTGTAGATTTTCGCGCCGGACCGGCCTTCATACGCAACTCCGTCCAGTGGAGGCGTCCTCCCTAACGTCACAGAGCAAAAAAGGCGAGCGAAAAAATCCCTCTCCCTTTTCTGGGAGAGGGATACGCAACCGAATTATTTGAGAATCAATTCGCGCATCAGCATGTCGCCGCGCACGACGCGGATCGCGCCGCGATCTTGCTGTTCTTTGTTACCCTGCTCTTTCGAGCCCATGGTCTTGGCGAAAAACGCATCCATCTCGTCAAGCGACGTGTCGAATGCCGCCATGTTCTTGAACTTGGTCGCCAGATAAATGTCGGGCTCGTTGTCACGCGGATCGGTCACGACATAGACCTTGTAATCGAGGATATAGCCCGCTTTTTTCAGGGCTTCCTGTTGCTGCTTCCAGGTGGTCGTCACGAACTTCATATAGTCGTCGAAATGGCCGTCCTTCGTCTGGATCGCGCCGACATCCCAGACAGGTCCGTTGTCATAACCGCGGTCGGATGCGGCCAGGGCAGGCAGTACGATCAAAGCAGAAAGCGCCGCAAGCGCGGCAAATACGCGTTTCATGGAATCCTCCGGTATGGGTTGAGGGAAGTACTTCACCCGAACGCGGTGAAATCGAGAGATACGCAACCCCGGTACGTTACGCCCGGCAGCATCGACATACGAGTCGCCTTGCCATTACACCCAAGCTATGATAGGAAACTAAACGTAGGTAGGAAGATGAATGCAGGTTAGAGATACCCCCCGCCCCTACCCTCTCCTTTAAAAATTGAGGAACAAATAGAAGTATTTCACGGCGCTAGGCGCACAACATATAGAAATAAACACATGCATATTCCTTTATATGTTTCTTGCCGGCTCCCCACCCCGCTGCTATATCGCCCTGCCGCCAACAGGAGCCGTCCGTGAGCCAGGACTACGCCGTCAAAGACATCAGCCTCGCCAATTGGGGCCGCAAGGAAATCGAGATCGCCGAAACCGAAATGCCGGGCCTGATGGCCACGCGCGCCGAATACGGCGCGAAGAAGCCGCTCAAGGGTGCGCGCATCGCCGGTTCGCTGCATATGACCATCCAAACCGCCGTGCTCATCGAGACGTTGACGGCGCTCGGCGCCGACGTGCGCTGGGCCTCGTGCAACATCTATTCGACGCAGGACCACGCCGCCGCCGCCATCGCCGCGGGCGGCACGCCGGTCTTCGCGATCAAGGGCGAAAGCCTCGTCGACTACTGGAATTACACCCGCAAGATCCTCGAATGGTATGATGGCGGCACGCCGAACATGATCCTCGACGACGGCGGCGACGCCACGATGCTGGTGCATCACGGCCTGCGCGCCGAGAAGGGCGACACCGCCTTCCTCGACAAGGCCGAGAACGAGGAAGAAGAAGTTTTCTTCGCCCTCATCAAGCGGACGCTGAAGGAAAAGCCCGGCTGGTTCGCCGAGCTTGCCAAGAACATCAAAGGCGTCTCGGAAGAGACGACTACGGGCGTCCATCGCCTCTACATCATGGAGAAGGAAGGCAAGCTTCTCTTCCCCGCGATCAACGTGAACGACAGCGTCACCAAGTCGAAATTCGACAACCTCTATGGCTGCCGTGAATCGCTGGTGGACGGCATCCGCCGCGGCACCGACGTGATGATGGCCGGCAAGGTCGCCATGGTCGCCGGCTTCGGCGACGT
>Ga0070661_100000357_pt1 | contig 36017 bp, 27 predicted proteins | sample KBSC43metaG_FD_64663 | JGI IMG/M metagenome (GOLD analysis project Ga0070661, IMG submission 64663) | Corn rhizosphere microbial communities from Kellogg Biological Station, Michigan, USA - KBS C4-3 metaG | ecosystem: Host-associated > Plants > Roots > Rhizosphere > Soil ... | reverse complement strand
AACAGTATAGTTACAAATATCCAAAGCCCGGCGAGGCAAATTCAATTGTCGACATACATATATATAATATAGTCACGGGAAAAGATGTAAAAGTACAGTATGAGCAGGGTGACATTTATATTCCGAGGATAAAATGGACGCAAGACGACAATTTGCTGGTGGTCTATTGGCTAAACCGCCACCAGGATAATCTAAAATTATTACTGACCAATGCACAAACAGGGACGAACAGTCTTTTATACGAGGAAAAAAATAAGTACTACGTCAGCATCAATGACAACTGGTGGTTTTTAAAAGATGGCCAGCATTTTCTTTTTACGAGCGAAATGAATGGCTACAACCAACTTTATTTGTATAGCATCAATGGCAAGGAAAAAGTGCAAGCAACAAAAGACAAATATGATGTAACAGAGGTAAACGGTGTAGACGAAAAAAATGGAATGATCTACTACACTGCCGCATATCCAACACCCATGGACAGGACTTTGTTTGCGACGGATTTCTCCGGAAAAAAGAATTATCAACTTACTCAAGTGCAGGGCTGGCACCGGGCAGTATTCAATAAAGATTTTAGCCAATATTATGATTATTATTCAACGATCAATACGCCACAGGTAGTTGGTCTTTATAATATTTCATGGGATAAAAAGAAGGGACTCACTTCAAAAATGATCAAAGTAGTGAATGATAACTCAAAGCTTGCAACAAAGATGGATGAATACGATCTGAGCAAGGCGGAATTTATCCGCATTCCCAACAGCAAGGGTGACACTTTGAATGGCTGGATGCTCAAACCCGTAAATTTTGATCCAGGTAAAAAATATCCGTTGCTGTTTTGTAACTATGGTGGCCCGGGTTCGCAACAAGTTGCTAATCGCTTCGGCGCCGTTAGTTTCTGGCACCAGATGCTTGCAGAAAGAGGCTATATTGTCGTGAGTGTTGACAACACAGGAACTGGTTACCGCGGTGAAGAATTCAAAAAGAAGACTTACCTGCAGTTAGGAAAATATGAGATCGAGGACCAGATCGATGCGGCGAAATATTTTTCAAATATGTCATTCGTCGATAAAAATAACATAGGTCATTGGGGCTGGAGCTTTGGAGGCTTTATGAGTTCTCTCGCGATCACAAAAGGTGCTGATGTATTTACTGCTGCGATTGCCGTTGCACCGGTTACGTCGTGGAGATTTTATGATAATATTTATACGGAGCGCTACATGAGAACGCCGCAGGAAAATGCGAAAGGCTATGACGATAATTCACCATTAAATTTTACGGACAGAATAAAAGGAAAGTTCCTGATCATACATGGAACAGCTGATGACAACGTGCATTTTCAAAACAGCGTGGAAATGATCACAGCCATGATAAAGAATAACGTTGACTTCCAGAGCGCCTACTATCCGAATAAAAACCATAGCATTTCGGGAACGACCGATAATACCAGCTTTCATTTATGGGGCAAAATGACCAATTGGTTGTATCAAAACCTTAGCAATGAAAACGTAAAAACCGGGAAAATGCCGGCAAAAGCTTTCTAAAAATGTAATCGATTGTAAAAAAGAACCCCGACCAAAAGTCGGGGGCCCTAATCAAAAACCATTAACCATTAAACCTTATCCTATGAAAATTCACGACTAATATCGTTAATAATTTTTTAACACACCAAATAATATTAAAAATATTTTTGCAGCAAAAGAATCTGATTTTTTTCTGATGTTGTGAAAGGGTTGACTGCCTTGCGTTTTTGCCAGATAGAATTAATTTGCAATCGTTTGCGTAATTTTCATTTTTTTAGAAGCATGAAGAAAATTGTAATTGCTATCACCGGTGCCAGTGGCTCGATCTATTCGAAGCTGCTGCTTGATAAGCTCGAAAAATTACGTGGCCAGTGGGATGAGGTTGCTATCGTTATCACTGAAAATGCAAAGCAAGTGTGGCAAACAGAGCTTGGTGACGACGGTTACAAAAAAAATTCTTTTAAAAATTTTAGCCCTTCCGATTTTGCCGCACCATTTGCCTCCGGCTCAGGGCAATACGACACAATGGTGATCATTCCTTGTTCAATGGGCACACTCGGCAGGATTGCAAGCGGCATGTCAAACGACCTGATCTCAAGAGCAGCCGATGTGATATTGAAGGAGCGAAGGAAACTGATCTGCGTGATCCGGGATACTCCTTACAATCTTATTCATATTCGCAACATGGAAACCGTATCAGTTGCAGGAGGAATCATTTGCCCAGCCTCCCCTTCTTTTTACAGCAAACCTTCAACGATTGAGCAGGTTGCTTCCACTGTCGTCGATAGGGTTCTTGACCTGGCGGGCTTTGATTCCAAAACATTCAGATGGGGGGAGAAATAATTATCTTCTGAACGGGCTGACACCGAGGGTGAATAGGACTCCTCCGCTATTCAGATGAACCTTGCCTGCCCCAATCCCTGTTAGCGGAACTTCCAAATAAGGCTCAGCGGACAGCGAGAACGTCTTGCTCAGCCGGTAAGAATAACCTCCGGATAAATTCAAGACGGAGAAATAATGTTTGTTTTCATTCTTTGTTTCATATGAATGATAGTAAGAGTTGCCGGTATTCGATTTATACTCGTACAAATAATCTTCGCGTTTCATGAGGTACGAAGAAAGACCGGCACCCGCGAACCAATTAGTTTTGTCTTTCACTGCAAAATTGTAGTTAACCTTTACAGGAATTTCGATTACCCTACAGTTTGCGTCGGCACCCATAAATTTCAAACTCGGGGGAGGCGTATAAGAAAGTTTATAGTCGTCGGGCCCTGCCCAGTATATTTTATCTGCACTAAAGACTCCGGTTTTAAGAGTAAACCGGCCTAACGTATAAGCAATCCCTAATCCCCAGGACATAGTGATCTTTCCTGTCTTGCTGTTTTGTGCTTTGCTTATATCGGGTCCTGTGGCAACAAAGAAGCTAAGTCCGTTCATCGTCCGGGGCCTCCCCTTTTTTGGAGTTGCTTTCGTTGCAACAGAAGCCTGCACCTGTTGAGTAGTGGTTGACGTCGTCGGGGCATTGACCTTACTTAAAGCGCCATTGTCAGCTGCTATATCTTTGACATTGGAATTAGGCTGGGATGTCACGGGCGCCTTCAAACTTTCTTTGTTCTTTTGTTGAGGCTGACCAACAGCCACGTCTTTATCTCTTTCGACATTTACATTGTTTAATAATGATTCATTGTCTGCAACTTTCTGGGTTGATTTGCTATTGGAAACAAACTTTTGATTAGTGATATCCAACCTATTGTCGCTCTTATTTTCAATTCTTGTTGCTGTCCCACTTATGTCGTTGTCGCTTGCAATTTCTCTGCTTCCATTATCGATAGCCGGCAGAACAACTGTAGACCTGTTCCCCGTTTTGTCATCCGCCTGGGGCTTCGTATTTGTAGAAGTTTTGTTTTGCAGCACGACCTGTTCAGTCTTCTTAACATGGGGCCTGGAAATTAGAAAGAATGCTCCGCCACCGATCACTAGAACGGTGAACGCTAAAAGAAAAAACCTTCGCCTGTCTTTTTCCCGGGGAAGATGCTCATTCAGGAGGGTTTCCATCTTTCTCCACGCATTTTCGTCGTAAGCAGGGTGGTGCTGTTCCGCAGCTTCTTTTATTTTCTTATCGAAATTGTCAAACAGCATTTTTTGTTACTTGTATTTGGTTTTGCTGAAATAATATTTTTTGCAACTGTCGTCTCGCTTTAGCAAGATTCGATTTTGATGTACCGATCGAAATACCCAGTTTCTCCGAGATCTCTTCATGAGTAAAGCCTTCAATGATAAAAAGATTGAAAACGGTTCGGTAGCCTGGAGTCAAATCCTGTATTGACCGGATGATCTCTTCATACGAAATTCTGTCGAGCGCATCCTCGGTATGAGAAGCGACTTGTATCACCCCGTTGTCCAGGTCCGTGGTAAACTGGTGTTTGTGATTTTTACGAAAATGGTCGATAGCCGTGTACACCATTATCTTTCGCAACCAACCTTTGAAGGAACTTACCACATCCGCATAGGCCGGTTTATACCTGTATATCTCCCTGAAAACTTTTAAAAACCCGTCATTTAGGATCTCAATTGCATCGTCCTGGTTATTCGTATAGCGGTCACATACAGCCATAGCATATCCGTAGAAAGAGGTATAAATCTTTTTTTGGCTCTCTCTGCTGTTTAGAGCACATCTTTCGATATGCATGCTTAATTCCTCGGCTGAAAGCAAATTCCCTGTTTTAGTTACTGAATAATAATCGCAGCACAACCATGATAGGTTGCTTTATTGTAAGTTACTACTATTTTGAATTTTTTCGGCCCTATCCCGTTAGGAATCAAAGGGAAAAAAAGCTTGCAAGGAATTTGGTGAAGGTCAGATAGAGCAATATAAAACTTAAAAGATTCATGACGAAACTGGTCAGGATAATTTGACCCCACCCCATGCGGGGGTTTAACAACCTGATGAGCCATGCCTCGAACAGGGAGATGATGCAAAACAATACGATCAACTCCGACGGCTGGGAGACTCCAAACTCAGTTTTATTAAAGACCAGGAACAATAAAATACCCAGCAATAGAGATCCAATATTTGCCATGATCGAATACACCAGGCTTCTCCTGAAACGATCGAATTTAAAAAGGACCATAACGACAGTCTCCAACACAACGGTAAATATTCCCATGGCCAGAATAACCAGGCCGACCTTAACAAGACTCCAATCGATGGCCAGGAAAATGCTTTTCATAATTCCATTTTGCCTTTAAAAATAAACCAGAATAGTGAATTGTCAATGGCGAGTGGTGAGTGGCAAGTGGCAAGAAGGATTGACTATAATTATTCGCAATTCAAATTGACAATTTACTGCCTCTAATCGCCTCTCGCCACTTACTACTTTACCTCATTATCGGCAACTGAATATAAGTTGGATATTTCGCATTGAAATAGAGCGTATGCGTGGCCTTAATGAAGTCTGATTCTTTTGCTTCAAAAATGTTTGGTATAAATTTCTGCGGATTACGATCAATAACAGGGAACCACGTGCTTTGCACCTGTATCATTACCCTGTGCCCCTTTTTAAATGTATGATCGATGTCGTGGAGGTCAATTACAAACTCTTCGGCCTTGTTTGGAATCAGTGGCGACGGTTTTGAAAAACTTTTACGGAACCGACCACGAAACACTTCCATAGCGACTGGTAACTGGTACCCGCTCATCAACAAACTTTGCGGATCGAAATTCGGATACACATCAATAAGCTTTACGATCCAGTCTGCATCGGTGCCTGTGGTGCTCGCGAATAAATGGGCTACTATCTTACCTGTTACTGTTAGGTCTTCTGTGAGTGAGTCCATCAGAAAACTGATCACGTCTGGCCTCGAATAAACAAAGCGCTGATCTTCCACATGCCATGTCCTCCACCGGCTTCCAGGCCCATAAGTTGCCTCTATCGGAAGAGTTCTGTAGGGCACCGGGTGTGAAGGATCGCTTACAAAACTTATTTGACCGACTGTTGATGCAGGCTGTGTAAACGAACACCTATTATTGGCGCCGGCATATAATTTCCTTATGGAAGCTTCTTTCGGCGGCCATGAAGAATAAGTTTTCCATTGATTACTTCCTGTTTGAAAACACGTCGCTTCATCAAACTTTCCGTCTCCCTGATAGCTATCGGGACCTTTAAGCCAGTAATCAAACCATTTCTTTTGCAATGCCTGAAAGTATGCAGCTGTGTTGCTTTCAAAAGAGATCTTTCCCAAACTATCTGCTTTATCCCTGCTCCACTGGCCATGAAACCACGGACCAAGTACGATATAATTTCTGTTGAAGCTATCTCTCTTCTCCATATGCGCGTACATCAATTGCGGACCATTGATATCTTCCTGGTCAAAATATCCGCCAACATGCAACATCGGGACCTGTGGATACTGAACATAATTCAAGGGCGAATTTTTTTGCCAATAAGAATCATAATTAGGATGCTGTATAAAACTGTTCCATGTCGGGATCTGGTTGTGAAGATATTTTTCGTTCACATTTTTTAACGACCCGAGTTTCAAATACCAGTCATAAAGATCAAACTGTTCAAATGGAAAATTGCTGTCCTTTGTTTTATCGAATTCAACATCATAACTATACTCCATCCCATAGCTTAACCTGAATGCTCCATTGTGATGGAAATCATCTCCTAAAAAAAGGTCTCCCATGCAGGCTTGTTCAGACGCAGCTTTCAATGCAGGATGCGGATCAACAGCGCCGACCAACGTCAGCCAACCGGGATAAGAAATACCGAAGATGCCAACCTTGCCATTATTATTCTCTGTGTTTTTTACCAGCCAGTCAATGGTATCCCACGTATCAGTACTTTCATCGACAGACCCTTTTTGAGTTGAATGAACCAGGGGCTGATGTATCTGCATGGTCCCTTCGCTTTTATACTTACCACGAATGTCCTGCACAACGAATATGTAACCCTCCTTTGCCATACCAGAGAAATATGAAATATTCACCGGATTGAAACCCGATGGCAAGGTTGCTCCATAGGGAGTGCGCTGCATAAGAATGGGAATTGCATGTTTGGAATTGACGGGAGTAAGTATTGTAGTAAACAATTTTACTCCATCCCGCATCGGGATCATTGCCGTTGTCAGTTGATAAGAACTGATCGTATCGGGTTGGGTCCATGTGATCTTGAAGCTGCAGATAAAAACAAGCAGAGCGAATAGTTTTTTCATACGTATGTGAAGATTCAATTGATTAAACTGAAAAAATTGTTTATGATGATGATCACGCAACGAAGTGTCAATGTGTGTGCCTGCGTTTAAGAACTCCTCCGGAGGCTTCTTTTATGGTATTTGCAAAAACAAATGCTTTCGGGTCGGCTTCATACACAAGATTCTTCAATTTTCTTAGTTCAAGTCTTGTAATAACAGTAAAGATGATGTCACAGTCGATACTCACTTCAAATTTGCCGGGTAAGTACCCTCGTTCACCTTTATAAATAGTAATACTTCTTCCTAACTCATTCACCAACTTTTGCTTGATGAGTTCACTGTTTCCGGAAATGATTGTGACACCGGTATAAGCTTCAATACCTTCCACTACATAATCAACTGTTCTGGTAGCGGCCAGGTAAGTAAGCACCGAATAAAGAGCAGTTTCAGGACCGAATTCAAAACCAGCGATACAAAATATGATTATGTTTATAGCCATGATGATCTCCGTGATCGTAAAGCTGGTTCGTTTCCTGGTGTAAAGGGCAAGCACTTCAATTCCATCCAATGCACACCCAATGCGCATGGCGAATCCTATACCTACTCCCAAAAAAATACCGCCAAAAATGGAGATCAACAATTTGTCGGTAGTAATTTTTGGATAAGGCACCCATAACAAACATGCCGATAACAGACAAATGCACAAGAGGGTCATTAAAGCAAACCTCCGGCTAACGGAGAAATAGCTTATGATGATGAGTGGGATATTACATGCAAGAATAACGTAGCCAAGGTTAAGATGGTATATCTCATGAATAAGGAGCGAAATACCAGTTACACCACCGTCGAAGAAGTTGTTCGGCACCAAAAATCCTTTTAGTGCAAAACCTGCGATGATGACACCGATCAGCATGAAGAAAATGTCCTTCGTCATAGACCAGTATCCTCTTTTTTCCAGCGGCTCGTCTTCTCTTTTCAGCAACCTGAAATTTTCTTCTTTTTTCTTTTCATATTTCTCTTTCGCTGATCGTGTAAAATACCGATGAGCATTAAAAAATTGGATCTGCTTCTTTTTCCATTCTGCACGATTCTTTACTATACCCAGTTTTTTGTATTCCTGGAACAGGTTTTCAGCGATCAAAAAATAATTGTCTGTTCCGAGGTAATGAAGATCGGCATCGCAGATGATAGATTCAAAGAGGTTTGAAGGACGCTGCGGTAGTTTGGTCACCATGATGAGGCGACATACCTGGTTTATCTCCTTTTCGCCATAACCAAACTGTGGGAGGTATTCATTGGCGATATTACAGGATTTCTCTTCATGGTCCTGGTAGCTTCTCAGGAAACCCGCGTCGTGGAACAAGGCAGCGGTAATTAAGATCTTGGCATGATGTTCATCCAGCTTTTCGTGTTCACTTAATTGTTGGGTGGCCTGGATAACAGACCGGGTATGATGAGCATTGTGATAGGTATAATCGGGAGATAGTTCCTGCTCCAGTTTTTCAATCAAAAAAGAATGAGCCTGGTCATAGTGCATATTGTTCACCATTTTTTGAGGAAAGTCATTCCAAGACTTCAAAAATTATCAGCGGTTTTTTTTTGTTTTTTAAAGGCATCTCACCAATTGTCCTGCAGTTGAAAGATTCTTTCACTTTCTCGTATGCCGTTTCAGTGATCAGTATCTGGCCCTCTTTTGCCACAGACTGTAATCGTTGGGCCGTGTTTACCACATCGCCGACCACGGTGTAGTCAAGGCGCCTCAGGTTGATTGAACCGATATTCCCGGAGATCATTTCACCACTATTGATCCCAATCGAAACTTTTGGAAGAAAGGTGATGCCATCTTCAAACGACGGCATTTTCTCAATAGCACTTCGCACTCCGAGACTCGCATCAATGGCTCTGTCAAGGTGAAATTCTCCCCTGAAGACAGCCATTACTGCATCTCCAATAAATTTGTCAATATAGCCATTTTGCTTGATGATCTCTTTCACCATCGCGTCAAAATAATTGTTCAGTAATTTAACGACCACGTCCGCCGGCTCGTTTTCGCTAATAGTTGTAAAACTGCAGATGTCAATGAATACCGCCGTAGCTTCAATCGTTTCGTTGACCATTAAGGATGTCTCATACTCGCGACGATTCATAAAGTTTAACACTGTTTCATCCACATACATCTTGAGAATATTATTTTCTTTGATGGCATCCAGGGTTTTCCTTAATTGAGCTACATGGTCGATGGTTTTTTTTATTGTTATGTCAAGGTCATCAAAATTGACAGGTTTGGTAAGAAAATCAAAAGCACCGCGGTTCATCGCGACCCGGATGTTGTCCATGTCTCCGTATGCTGACACGATCACGGCCTTTATTAAGGGGCTTACATCATTTAACCGGGTGAGCAATGTAAGGCCATCCATTTCCGGCATGTTGATATCTGAAAGCACAATATTCACTTCCGTATTTTCTTCCAGTTTCTTTAACGCATCATTCCCGTTGATGGCAAAGATGAATTCATATTCATGCTCCCTTATCTGGCGACGAAATTTTTGTTTGATGAGCACCTCAAGATCCGCCTCATCGTCAGCAACAAGGATCTTTGTCATTGTACTTTTTCTTTTAATTTTTCCTTAAGTAAACTAAAATCAAGTGGCTTAGTAAGAAAATCGTCTGCACCCAGGCGCATTGCCTGGTTATAGTTTTCGGCATCGCCGTATGCAGTGATCATCATAACAACGGGCGGAGGATGGGAAAATTTTTGTTTGATGTGACGTAACAATTCAAGACCGCTCATGCCCGGCATATTGATATCTGAAAGTATGAGCACGGCTTCATGAACATGCTGGTTAAGATACTGAAGTGCCTGCTCGCCGGAATAAGCAAAAACAAAATCGATTGTCCCAGATTTAATTTCTCTTCTGAACCGCTGTTCAAAAAGTACTTCAATGTCCCTTTCATCGTCAACGACTAAAATCTTCATAATAGTTGCTCAGTTTGTCCGAAGGGCTCTCCAAGGGAGTCATTTGACCTTCGGTGGGTTAACAATTTTTATTGAGTCGGTAATATAATAATAAACTCTGCACCTTCACCCTCTTTTGTTTCCACCTTCAATTCACCACCATGTCCGCGGGTTATAATGTCATAGCTGAGGCTCAGGCCCAGTCCTGTACCCAGGCCCGTTGGCTTGGTGGTGAAAAAGGGTTGAAATATTTTATCAAGCACTCTTTTCGGGACACCGTTTCCATTATCAGCAACCGTAATTTCAACCCGATAATTATCGGGTTGATCACCAATTCTTTTAGTGGTTACTGTGATCGTCGGTTCGTAGCCGGGTGTCTCCTGCTTTTGTTTTTCACTCACCGCGTAAAAAGCATTGTTGATCAAATTCAAGAGTACCCTTCCGATGTCCTGGTGCACAATGTTAATTTGTCCGATCCGGTCGTCAAAATCAGTTTCAAATTTTGCATTGAATGATTTGTCCTTTGCACGAAGACCATGATAGGCGAGCCGTAAATATTCATCAGCCAGCGCATTGATATCAGTCGGTTCTTTTTTTCCACTACTGCTCCTGGAATGTTGAAGCATGCTTTTTACGATCGCATCCGCCCGCTTTCCATGAAAATTTATTTTGTCTTCATTGTCTTCAATGTCCTTTGCAATATTTTTTGCCTCACTTAAATTACCCGAGTCGATCTCGTGTTTCATTTCCAGGAGTAGCTCCTTATTGACCTCCGAAAAATTATTGACAAAGTTCAAGGGGTTTTGAATTTCGTGAGCAATGCCCGCGGTAAGTTCACCAAGCGAAGCCATTTTTTCCGATTGGATCAATTGTGCCTGGGCTGACTTTAATTCGTCCAATGCAATTTCAAGTTCTTCCTTTTGTTTTCTGAGTTCCGCCGTACGTTCTGCAACATCCACCTCGAGCTGCGCCTTCATTGCCGAAATTACCTTGTTGTTCTGCTCTTCTTCAATTGCCTTCTGACGCGCTTTTATTAATTCTTTCCGTTGTCTGCGTGTCACGATCCACGTTCCTACTCCCCATATAAACGCAAAGGTTTGAATGGTATCTACCCAGCTGCTCCACCTGTAAAAAAACCTGACGTCGATAAGTCTTATTGTTTCAGCGATAAAGGTTACGCCGAGGTAGGGAAGTATTGCTGTAACCAGGAACCTGGCCTCCTTGAACTTCTCATTTGTAGCTATTACGTAAAGCAACCAGCCAAGAATTGCCATGGCAATCCAATGCAACCCGATTCTAAAATTATCCGTCAACGCCTGCCCGACTAAAAGGCCTATTGAAATATACAATAGCCACTGCAATCTGGTATGCCATTCCGGTATTGAAAGCTTTACCTTAAGTGCTTTTCGCAAATAAATAATGACTAAAATGATGATAATAGGTTCCCCGGACATATTGATCTTTTAGTTATTGGGATCCATAATTACGCTTTCTTTTGCGACCGGATCTAACACAGCAATTTGATTTTGAAGTTATACTATTTAAGCATGTTGACAACATCCAAAGGCATTCCTTATATTTTTTATAAATTTATACCTTACCAGGCCCGTTTAGCATGCCATCAGCAACTACAAAAACGAAAAAGGGTGCAGGTCTTTCAAGGCTTGCGTTTCAGCAGATTCGCCCATACAAAAAATGGGTGATCCTGATACTGGCAGCAATGCTCCTTGAAGCACTGATGGGTATTGCTTCTCCGTGGCCGCTAAAAATAATTATCGACAACGTTATTGGCTCGCAGCGACTGCCATCCTGGCTTCAGTGGATCGACACTACTCTGATAGGAAAGAGTAAAATGGCGCTCGCGCTTGCAACAGCCCTTCTGCTGGTACTGATCACGGTCATTGGTGCTATTGCCGGTTATGTAAATAGCTTTTACACTGAAAGCGTAGGGCAGTATGTGGCCAATGATACGAGGCTAAAGATATACCACCACTTACAAAGACTGTCGCTTGGATATTATGATACACACCAGGTGGGAAAGATATTAAGTACGCTCACAACTGATGTAGCTACCATGCAGGACTTCGTATCTACTTCCCTGCTCACGATATTGGTCGATTCCCTTACCATCGTCGGTATCCTGTCACTGATGTTTTATATTAACTGGGTCTTTGCACTTATCGCGATAGCGGTGACTCCCTTTCTCCTTGTTTTTGTTTTCCGGTTTAAAAAAGCAGTTAAAAAATCGGTGCATGAAGTACGTAAGGATCAAAGCAGCATGGTGGCTGTGTTGCAACAGGGACTTGAATCGATACGAGTGGTAAATGCGTTTGGCACACAGAACGAAGAAGAAAACCGGCTGAAGAAAATAAGTCTTGAGACTGTGCATGCCGCGCTTCGAACGCGCAAATTGAAAGCGTTGGTATCACCCGTCGTCTCGATTGTTGTTACACTCTGCCTGGGCGTTGTGCTGTGGAGAGGTTCCTCGCTGGTGCTTGCGGGTGCTATGACTGTTGGCGCGTTGACTGTGCTTCTATCCTATTTAAATAAGTTTTTTAGCCCCGTCAAGGATCTTGCAAAAATGACAAACGCGGTAGCACAGGCAGTTGTCGCCATGGAGCGGATCCAACAACTGTTGGAAATTGATGACATCATTCCTCAAAAGCCAAATGCTGTCAATCCGGGTAAATTAAAAGGCGAGATAGTGTTTGAAAAAATATCATTTGGATATAATCATGAGACAACTATTTTGAAGGACATAAGCATGCAAATTAATTGTGGACAGCGAATCGGCATATGCGGCCCCACGGGTTCGGGTAAGTCAACAGTAGCGAGCCTGATACCAAGATTCTATGATCCATGGAGCGGACGAATTTTAATTGATGGTACCGATGTTACTGATTACGACCTGGAGGGACTGAGAAAACAAGTGGGTTTTGTTCTACAGGATACGCTTCTGTTCTACGGTTCCATTGCGGAAAATATTGCTTACGGAAAACCGGCTGCAACAAAAGAAGAGATCATAAATGCGGCCCGGCTGGCGAACGCAGAAGAATTTATTTTGAAAATGCCTCATGGTTACGATACATTAGTGGGAGAAAGAGGCGTAACGCTCTCCGGAGGACAGCGGCAACGCATAGGTATAGCTCGGGCTGTTATTCGCGATTCACCCATTCTTGTTCTCGACGAACCTACAGCATCCCTTGATACAGAGTCGGAAAGGCTTGTCATGGACGCCTTAGAAAAATTAATGGCGGGCAGAACGGTTATTACCATTACTCACCGGCTTAGCACAATTTCAGACTATGACAAGATATTTGTGATCCGCGATGGTATGATCGAAGAACAGGGAACTCACGCCGAACTAATCGCCCAGGGAAAATTGTATGCTGAACTGTTCCATGTGCAGGGAAAAACGGCAGGCATAAACGGACATATTGCAGAAGGAATAACGAAGGATTCAAAACTATTAAACTAAAACCTAGCTATGGCTCACCGTTCCATTCTTGTTTTTCCGGATGACACAGCGAAGATGATCATTGAAACTATCCTCGAAGCAAAGAAATCGCTTCGGATAAAAATGTTTGTGTTCTCAGATCCTGAACTGATCTATGCAGTGATCGATGCGCATAAACGCGGACTGGATGTAAAAGTGATGCTGAATCCCGCCCGCAGAAGTGGCGAAGAAGAAAATGAAAGCACAAGAAAATTGCTGGAGCAGGCAGGAGTCAATGTAAAAGATACAAATCCATTTTTCGGTCTTACACATGAAAAGTCAATGGTGGTTGACGACAGGCTTGCATTCATAAAATCGCTTAACTGGGAAACAAAAAATCTTACGGAAACACGCGACTATGCCATCATCACATCCAATCAGCATGAGGTGGAGGAAGTGATCTTATGTTTTGAGGCCGACTGGGCACGAACAGATTTTGATCCCGGCGAAAACGCCCGTCTTATCTGGTGTAGCATTAATGGCCGGGCACGAATAGCAAGGTTCATCGATGAGGCAAAGCATTCTCTTTTTATTCAAAACGAAAGATACCAGGATCTCGTGATCATTGAACGCATCATCAGGGCAGCAACCCGCGGAGTAAAAGTGCATGTGATGGTTCGCCCTCCGCATACACTGAAAAAAGAAAAGCTGATCGAAGGCGTTGGCGGATTGCGCATCATGGATGACGTTGGGATAAAGATCCATAAACTGAAACATTTGAAGTTGCATGGCAAAATGCTATTGGCTGACGGCTGCAGGGCCATTGTGGGCTCCATTAATCTTACACCCGGAAGTTTTGATGACCGCCGTGAATTGGCCATTGAAGTAAACGATACCGAAATTGTAGAAAGGTTGCATGAAATTGCAAAGTTTGACTGGGAGAATTCTCACAGGCTTGATCTCACCGATGCAGGATTATTTGAAGACCTGGAATTCCGTGGTGAAGGGGGGTCTGAAAAACTTGTTCTCGATCCCGAGGACCATACAAAAGATCACAACCACAAGCACGACCACGACCACAACCATAAGCATAAGCATGATCATAACCACAATCATGACAACAATCACAAAAACAACAAGGATTGATATTCATTTCCGCTTTCTCGTGAATATCAAAATATTTTTGACAATAGCGGTAATGGCAATTGGTGCGTTGTTTTCTATTCCCTGTAGCGCACAAGTAATTGACCCGGTAAAATTTTTCGAAACAACCGATGTGCTGCAGGCCAAGCTGAGCATGGATTGGGGAAAACTCGTCCGAAACAGCGCCAAGCCTGAATACTATCCGGCTACTTTCTCCTGCCAGCTGGGCGATAGCAGTATTTCTGAGCAGATACGCGTGATAGCCAGGGGCCATATCCGGAAGGAAGTATGTTTTATGCCGCCGGTAAAATTAAATTTTCATAATAACAGCTCTCCAAAATTATCGTCACTTAATTCTTTAAAGATGGTCTGCACATGTACTGAAAACAGTAACGGCGACCAGTTATTGCTTAAAGAATATTTAGTTTATAAGATATATAACCTGATCACAGAAAAAAGTTTTCGCGTCCGGTTGATGAACCTCGTTTATGAGGATGTAAGCCCGAAGAAAAAACCTTATACTGGGCATGCTTTTCTGATCGAAAGTGACAAGGCAATGGCAAAACGAAGTGATTGCATTCCGTTGAAGAATACCAGGTCACACTCTGAATACACGGATCGCGATCAAATGACCCTTGTTGCAATTTTTCAATATATGATCGGGAACACTGATTTTGGAATCTCTGCCAATCACAATATTATTTTGATACAGCCAGCAAAAGATTCAACTGCGAGGCCGATTGTTGTTCCCTATGATTTCGATTATGCAGGTATCGTGGACGCTTATTATGCTGTGCCCAATGAGGGACTCGAGATTGAAAACGTACGTCAACGGCTGTATCGTGGTTACCCGAGAACAGAAGAAGAATTGAAGACAGCCATCGCCATCTTTAATAAGCAGAAAGAAAAAATATACTCACTCATCAACGGGTTTGAGCTGCTTACGGAGAAAAACAGGAAAAATATTATCGATTACCTCGATGCGTTTTATAAGACGATCAACAGCAGCAATTCGATAAAAAGCATTTTTATGTTGCAGGCGAGAAAAATGTAGCGTTGTAAGGTACAAGACACAAGATTCAAGGCACAAGACCGAAAGTTAAATCTTAATCGCTCTTTTCTTATTCAACATTCCTTGTTCCCTGTTCGCTATTCTTCTCCTATTCCTCCGGCGGAGCATCTTTGAGGCCCTTTATGACAACATTGCCAGTTCCATTCTTATCGCAGGGATAACTGAACTCCTTTTTCATCACAGCGGGATCATTAATGGTTTGATAAAAATCATCCAGGTATTTAATGGTTGACTTCACATACTTCGCATCGAGCAAGGTGCAGTCAGTATAAAGTTTGTAAATAGCTGGCTTTAATTCATTATACAAAGCAATGACGGGACCGAGTTTTGCCAGGTTCGGTAAACAATAACCGCGGAAACGCCGATCGCGCACGGAATTCATTCGCAACTCCTCTGCAGGTTTTGCATAAGGGGTACTCACCAACCCGGCATGGTCAAAATCGTAAGGCACGGTAACCGGGATGGCAGTAGTGGAATCACGGGCAATTAATTTTATGTTTTGGAACTGCACCGACCAATCCGTATTTCCAATGAGATATTCAAACACCGCCATTGTCAAAAAAGGGAGTGAGTCAGTTTGTTCTGGCCTGAGTTGTCGTTTGATCAAAACGTCCTTGTTTCTATTTGCCATTTGACCCTCTTCTTCCAGCAAGATGCCATAAAATGCCGAAGTAGACTTTTTCTTTTTGGTGTCATTTAATACCACTGAGACTAGTCTTGCTTTGAAACTCTTTGGTGTAACCAGGTTATAAATTCTGTATACCAGCCATTCACGAACCACATAGTCATCCCCAACGCAGGGCATTACCAATTTTAATTTTTGCTGCTCCTTAAATAAAGAAGTTGACAGCTCATCGCTCTTTGCAAATTGAAGCAATAAAGGTGGATAAGTACAATTCCCCATCGTTCGCCGAAAATGACCTCTTGTTTTTGCCTCTGCTTTTACAGAAACTTCTTTGCCATCATCTCTTGTATATGAAATGAGGACCGGGTGACTTTTGGGATTGTCAATCCTGTCGGTCATAAGATCGCGGATATCGCCGCTTAAGGTAATTTTTAGCACGGAATCCGTATCGAATAATGTGCCGCCTGCCTTTGAAGTTTGTGCTGATATGGTAAAACAAAATAACCAGGAACTCAGCGTCATGGTCAGTAAATAGATGAACTTCTTATCCATGGTTCAAAAGATTAGTTGCACTGTTTGACGAGAAGAAGTTTGACAGGCTCCGGATCTTCAACGCCAACCTAAAAATAGAGCATTCTTCATTCACAGCGCAGTGAAACATAACGCCTTCACTGCCTCATCCTTACCCCGGCAAGTGGATGATAAACTTACTTCCCGTACCTTCCTTTGTTTCCACTTTTATTTCACCACCATGTGCTCTCACAATATCGTATGCTAACGAAAGACCCAACCCGGTTCCTTCGCCAGTTGGTTTTGTGGTGAAGAACGGCTGAAATATTTTATCAACAATATTTTTTGGAATCCCGTTGCCATTGTCTTCAATTCTAATTTCTATTTTGTCGTTTAACCTCTTCGTCGCAACCTTCACTAAGGACTCATAGCTCTCTGATCGAAGCCTTCCTTTTTCATTAACAGCGTAAAAAGCATTGTTGATCAAATTGAGAATAACTCTTCCGATCTCCTGTGGAACGATATTTATCTTTCCAACGGAAGGATCAAGGTCTGTTTCAAATCTTGCATTGAAAGTTTTGTCCTTTGCCCTTAAGCCATGATATGCTAGCCTCAAATACTCATCAGCCAGCGCATTAATATCAATAAGTTCTTTTTGCCCGCTACTCGTTCTTGAATGCTGCAGCATTCCTTTCACTATTGCGTCGGCTCTCTTACCGTGTTGGTTTATTTTTTGCCCGTTGTTCTTTATGTTATTGGCGATCTCTATCGCAGATTGCATATTGCCAGTTGCCAATTCCGATTCTAGCTCATCAACCAATTCGTTATTTACTTCTGAAAAATTATTTACAAAATTTAGCGGGTTCTGTATCTCATGTGCAATGCCGGCAGTCAGTTCACCCAGGGACGCCATTTTTTCTGACTGCACAAGCTGGGCCTGCGTTGCCTTCAGGTCATCCAATGCTGCTTCAGCTTTTGTTCTTTGCCGTTCTATTTCCAATTTTTGCGATTGAAGTACTGCATTTGCCCGGCGTTTATTTTGGTTATTGACGTACAGGATGAGTGAAAGCAACAGAAAAACTCCAACGGCCGCCAGCAAAATATATAATCTCATTTGTCCGCGATACCGTTCCTTTTCCACTTCAATTTCTTTTTGTCTCTGCTGTTCGTCGAAGACCTGCATGGAAAATTGTTGCATTCTCGTCTGGCTGAAAATAGTGTCCTTCGCCGCCAGCATAATTTTCGTGTACTTCAATTCACTATCGGCTTGTTGTTTTTCATCATACACTGAGGCCAGTATTGCGCATGCAGTTGATGCATAATCGCCAAATTTGTTCGCCTGCGCCAGTTGCAATGCCTGGTGCGCATAGTAGATACAGGAGTCATCGGTTCCTTCCTTTTTAAAAAGACCCGATAGATTGTTATATAACCTTGTTCGAAAATAAAGGCCATCGTATTCTTTGCTCGCTTCGATCCCGATCCTGTAATAATTCCCCGCGTTTTTATAATCACCCGCTGCTTCATACATGTTACCCAGCACGCCTGCTGCAAGAGGCAGGCGTTTCTTGTTGACAGAACGGAAACAAATATCATATCCTTTCCGGGCGTACCAAAGTGCCGAATCTGGGCGTTTCATCGCGAGGTACAATAGCGCGGTAGTGCTGTAAACTCCAAAACGGTCAAACTCCAATTGTTTCAATGGACCTGCGTGCAGACGATCTAACTGTTCAAGGATAGCAATAGCTTCTTGCTCCTTCGCCATTGACGCGCTAAAATTTCCCATTACACGATAGAGTACGGCAATATCCCCTGCTACAGTCCACGAAACAGGCGCTTTAAAACCTTTGAGCTGTTCGACAACTTTTAATTTCCTCAGTGCAATTTCAAGCGCCTTTGGATAGTTTCCTGTAGCGATCGCCGCAAAACACATTACCCTTAACCCCAAATACTTGCCCATTGAAAATTTGATCTTGTCAGACAGATCTATTGCACGGCTTGCATATAGGAAAGCGCTGTCCGAATTTAACCATGTATAATAGTCCCCCAATTCACATAGCGCAAATACGCAGCCGGTGTCGGTGTCGCAATGTTTATAATCATTCTGCAACTTTTGAAAATAGGGTTGTGCGTTGGTAGTTTGAAGGAAGCACAGAGCAGTAAGTACCAGGAGCAAACATTTCATAACCATATTTTTCAAAATATCCCCGCCCATCGGGTTATTGAATTTATTAAATATCCGGCGTTGTCGGCAGCTGAATAATAAACTCGCTTCCTTCACCTTCTTTAGTCTCAACCCTTATTTCACCACCCTGTGCCTTTACAATGTCGTAAGCAAGTGATAAACCTAATCCCGTTCCCTCGCCAGTTGGTTTTGTGGTGAAGAACGGCTGAAAAATTTTGTCCAATACTTTTTGAGAAATGCCATTGCCGTTGTCTCTTATTTTAATCAACACCTCACCCCTACCCTCCCGATAGCTATCGGGACCGGGGGAACGGGAGCACCTGGTGCTAATGGTAACACCTGGCTCGTAGTCCCTGGCGCTTTGTTTTGCTTTTTCATTTACTGCATAAAAAGCATTGTTGATCAGGTTCAGCAACACTCTGCCAATATCCTGGGGAACGATATTTATTTTTTCAATTGTGGGATCAAAATCTGTTTTTATTTCAGCATTGAAGGACTTGTCCTTTGCGCGAAGACCGTGATAGGCAAGTCTCAAATACTTATCAACGAGCTCATTTATGTCAGTAAGCTCTTTTTGTCCACTACTTGTTCTCGAGTGTTGCAACATACCTTTTACAATCGCATCGGCGCGTTTACCATGGAGTATAATTTTCTGCTCGTTTTCATTGATGTCATTTGCAATTGACATTACTTCGTTGAGATTCCCTTTATCAATTTCATTTTTCATCTCCGTGATCAATTCACTGTTCACTTCAGAAAAATTGTTGACGAAGTTTAAAGGGTTTTGTATCTCATGTGCAATGCCGGCGGTCAGTTCACCTAATGAAGCCATCTTCTCACTTTGTATCAACTGCGCCTGGGTTGATCTTAAGTTGTTAAGCGTGCCTTCTAAAACTTTATTTGCCTTTTGTTTTTGGCGATTGTTACGATAGAGCAGCAAACCGATCGTACTAAAGACAAGAACCAGAGCAATAATAGAGAAGGTTTTTAATTTCCCCTCATTTTCTATTTTGAGTTTTTCCAGCGCCTGCAACTGCAATTGCTTTTCAAAGGAAATCCTTTGTATTTCTTTATTGATCCTAAGCTGATCTTTAGCTTCATGATCCCTCGCAGCCAATGTCAGTTTCAGATATTTATTAATACTATCCTTGTTTTGCCACAATTCATAGCTCCGGTATAAAGCTTCGCAAACAAAATAATCCGCTGTGTCCGGGTTAAGTTCCCAGACTTTTTTTGAATAGTAGAGGCTTGAGTCTTTATTGCTTTCAGACAAATAGAATGTAATCATGTTTTCGTAGCAACCGACCACACAGGCAGTGTTACCATTCTTGTACGCCTTGTCAATCCCTTTCTGGGTGTAATGTAAAAACATGCCCTTGTTATTCTTTTTCAAATAAGCAATGGCTAAATCTTTATACAAATATGGCAGGTAAAAGCGACCCCCGCTTTGCATCATGCTCTGTTCAGCTTCTTCGCCAAGCATCAACGCGGAGTCGGGTTTATTCTCCATAAGGCTGTACACCAGTCCACCGTTGGTGGGTGCAAGCAGATCAAAATCATTTGACTGCTTAGCAAACCTTTTCGCTTCGCTAAAGTGATATGACCTCGCTTCAAGATTTCCCATAACATTTGCCTGGAAATGCCCCATGACAAGATGCCACCAACCAAGGGTTATGATCCGCAACTTTTCCGGCGCTAATTGTCGATAACTCCATGTATTCCTCTTAGAAAGTTTTGGATCTTCAGCGATCTCAAAACACGCCTGCAGCGAATTGAAGGCCTCCATATTCTTAGCACCTAGCCATTGACATAAGCCGATTTTAGTCAGCGTAAAAGCTTCTAATAACCTTTGTTCATTCTTTTGAGCAATTACATAAGCCTGTTGGTAGTAATAAAGTGATGAGTCATAAAGATGCTTTTCTTCATAATAATATACGCCCAGGTTGAAAAAACACACGAAATACATTGAGTCAGTGACGGCTTTGCTCAACTCATGTTTCAGGCTGTCAATTATTTTATTTTGCGCCTTACCCTCGAATGCTGCGAAAGGACTCGCTAACAGAGGAATGATGAAAATGAAAAACAACAGTTGTTTTAGTGGCCTCATTGAGTCGGTTTGTTGAAATGGTCGTATAAATTACGACTCTACACTGTCATTTCAACAAATTCATTTATGCTGCCTGAACAACCACTCTATGATCAGGGGATCACTGTATGCACCTAACCATGAAAAATGTCCCACTTCAGGATACTGCGTGAAGCCAGGATGAGCGCCTGCTTTTGTCAATGCCTGCAACATGTCCAGAGAATAAAGAGGATTTACTGCAGGATCTTCAGCGCCATGAACGATCCAGATCGGTATATGTGCAATGGAAGATACTTTCGACACATCACCACCACCGCAAACAGGAACAGCAGCTGCGAATAAATGTGGATAACGCTCAATGGCATCATACGTACCATAACCACCCATAGAAAGGCCAGTGATGTAAATTCTATTGCTATCAACAGGCATTGTTTTTATCAGTTGATGAATAAGCTCGATCAGTAGTTCCATTGGTTTTGTTGGCGTAGGTTGCAGATGCATTTCGGTACTATTCTTTTCACGCGAAAAATTTGACCAGCTCATTTTTTCAGGACATTGCGGCGCGATCACGAGTGCGGGATGCAACAGCATGTTTTGGTCAGTTGCAAAATTCATTACGCCCCATTTTAATTGTGCTTCATTGTCACTGCCGCGTTCACCCGACCCATGTAAAAAGATCACCAACGGATATTTTCTCAATGTATCCGAATCCGGGTAGAGTTGGCGATAGTTCAGCGTGTCCCCTTTGTCAATGTATTTGTTAGAACTAAAACGCAATGATTGTGAAAATGCAGGTTGCATGGTTATGTAAAAAATGAATGCAGAAAGAAAGCTGATTGGTTTGATATGTTTCATTTCTATGTTTTTAATTGTTCAAAAGTGTCGCAATAGGGTGAAACGTGAAAAGTGAGATGTGAAAAATTTCCCGTTTGACGTTTCACGTTTGACGAATTATATTGGTCATTACAGGTCCCCGGCATGCGACACAACGGCAGTGCTGCCTACGCCGGTAACAAAATAATGAACTCAGTTCCCTTCCCTTCCTTTGTTTCCACTTTTATTTCACCACCGTGTGCTTTGACAATATCATAGCTCAGGGATAAACCTAACCCGGTCCCCTGCCCTGATGGTTTCGTAGTAAAGAAAGGCTGAAATATTTTGTCCAATACTTTTTGTGGGATGCCGTTTCCGTTATCTGTTACACGTATCCCGACCTTGTTATTTTCTTTCGCCGTGCTTACCATAATTGTTGGCTCATAACCTAAACCTTCTGCCTTCTGTCTTTCGGCCACTGCATAGAAAGCGTTGTTGATCAAATTCAATAGCACACGCCCGATATCCTGCCGGATGATGTTTATGTTTCCAATCGAATTATCGAAGTCTGTTTCAAATTTTGCATTAAAGGAACTCTCTTTCGCTCTCAGACCGTGGTAGGCCAACCGCAGGTATTCGTCTGCCAGGGCATTTACATCCGTAGGCTCTTTTTGCCCACTGCTCATTCTTGAATGTTGCAGCATGCTCTTTACAATGCCATCTGCGCGCCTGCCATGAAAGATTATTTTTTCATTGTTGCTGAAAATATCCTTTAGTATCGACTCCGTTTCATCACCATTTGCATTCTTTATCTCATGACCATTGTGATTTGATTTTTGGTTCCTTAATTCATCGATCAATTCATTATTTACCTCGGAGAAATTGTTAACGAAGTTCAATGGGTTTTGTATTTCATGCGCAATGCCTGCAGTGAGCTCACCCAGCGAAGCCATCTTCTCGCTTTGTACCAATTGTGCCTGTGTCGCCCTTAGCCTGACCACGGTCTGATTTAATGTCTCGAACGATTCGGCGTTTTCCAATGCAATGGCTGTATAAATCGCGATGTTGCGGAGCATAAAAAGATGATAATCTGAATAAGCGTTTTGCTCAAAACTCTGAACGGTGACAACGCCCAGTTTCTTTTCTTTGAAAAGAAGAGGAAGATAGATCAGTGAAACAGCTTGTCTCCCCTCATGAGGTGTCAACACCTCCTGCGAATGAAGTTTATATTCTTCATCCACGTTACCCATGACGATCTCTTTTCGTTCCTTAAAACATATAACCGCAAAGCGATTCTGATCACCGAGCGAGTTATAATAAAAGGGAAGCGCCTGGCCCTCTTCATACGTGGCGGGAAATTCAATTCTCTTAAGAGTCTCGTTGTAAATGCCGATGCCAAACACTGAAGCGTCCATGATGGCGTTCACATTACTATACACTGTGCTGATGATCTTTTCAACCGAAAGAGACGAGGTGATCTTGCGCCCGATCTCACCCAGTTGCTCAATATTATTGTATGATTGCTGGAGGTTTTCTTTTTGTATTGAAAGTTCGTGTGCCTTGTGGTCGATCTCTTCTTTTTGTTTTTGCAATTGCACGTTGGCCCTTCTTTTTTGCCTGTTGTTGATGAATAAAAGAGAGATGACAATAAGCAATGCGGCAAGCCCGCCAAGGAGGGCATTTTGTCTTAATCGTATCCGCTCCTGTTGTTTGGCGTCCTCGATTTGCTGCTTGCGCATTGATTCATCATAGGTCATGCTTTGTATCTGGTTTGCCTTTTGCTGGCTAAACAAGCTATCCTTTGCCGTAATGGTTGCTGATTGGTAAGCATAAGCGCTATCAACATTTCTGACGGATTTGTAATAGTTAGCCAAAAAATCGCTGGCGGCAAGTATTTGTTCCTGGAACCCGGTCTCCTTTGCCACATTGAAAGAAAGCTTTGCATAATACAGAACGGAATCGATTTTATGTTGACCGAGAAAGATCTTTGCCATACCGAGTAGGGCCTCAGAAGAAGCAGACTGATTGTTCGTCTGTTTTAAGAGAGCGACGCATGATCTGAAACAGATCATTGCACTGTCGAATTTTCCCAGTTTAAAAAGGACATTGCCCAGGTTGCCTATTGCAAATGCTTTGCGGCCCATGTCGTTTCGTGAAATCGCCATTTGGTAACCCAGCGTCGTATAAAGCAGCGCTGAATCTAATTGGTTCAATTTTTCATAAGTGTCTCCCAGCCCTATAAATACAACATTTACCCTGTCGCTGTCATGATTTTTTTTATGAAGCGCCAGCGATTGGTAAGAATAATCAAGACTTCGCCTGATATCACCCTGGTAGAAATATACATCCCCAAGAGCACCCAAAAAACTTGCAATGCCTTGTTGGTCATTGGTCTCCTCTGCGATTTTTAACCCACTTAAATAAGCTTCCAGGGCTCTTGGATAATTGCCATTGTTCATCAGGACATTTCCTGTAAGCCTCAGGGCAAGCGCTTCTCCTTCTTTAAAATCTATTTTCCGGGACAGTTCAAGTGCCTGTCTCGCAAGGATGAGCGTTGTATCCGGTTTTGAATACAAATAAGCTCTGCCCAAATGAAACATTATTCGTACGCGACCGGTATCTTCTTTCTCTGAAGCAAGTAATTGTTTTAAGCTATCTGTCGTTTTGTTTTGTGCAAGGACGCTGCAAGCGACGCAGTCAAACAGCGCAAATAGAATAAGCAGTTTTCTCATTAGCTGGTATCGATTATCTAAAATAATAATAAAATTATTTTCAGCATTCCTTAGGCAATCACTTTATCATCCCTCTCAAACGCAATATATGCATTAACCAACGTCGCCCTGCCCTCCGTGATGATCATGATGCTGATGCTCGTGATTTTCATGATGTTCATGGCTTTCATGATGCTCGTGATTTTCACGATGTTCATGATGTTCACCATTCTCGTGATGTTCATGCATTGCCTTTTCCTCCTTGTCTTTCACATCAGCCAATCTCTCGATTCCTTTCATTCCAAAATGCAAAACGATAGGAATAGATATAGGGAGTAAACGAGAGAGCAGCGGGGAAAAGAATGAAATTATAAATGAAATAATAAAGACTGTGGGAACAATAAGACTTCTGTACAATCCAAGCCTTATTCGGGCTGACGATATTTTATGTGTAAGCAAATTACGGCGAGGATTACTTACATAAAGCCAGAGCCAGCAATTCATAAAACCGGTCAAACACATGTTCCCAACATATATGCCGTAAGGAAGGTACATGCCTGGATCCGAGCCATACTCTGCAAGCAAACCGGAACTAAAAGGAAGTAACACCACAGAAAAAAGAAAACCAAGATTCAGCCAGAGCAGTCCCGATGTATAACCTTTGCCGTACCCGAATATGCGGTGGTGCACCGTCCAATAATGCCCTATCACGCCAAAACTGATAAGAAATCCCAAAAAGATCAGAGCGCGATGGGAAAGATAATCCCACAAACCCGCATCATTAAAGATGTGGTATTCGAGTTTGTCAGGTACTTTTATTTCAATTACAAGCAACGTGATACAAATGGCAAAGACACCATCACTGAAAAAAATAAATCGTTCCATCTGGAACTGGGTCCGTGAGATGTCATGTCTGGCGTGCTGCATAAGCGTGTTTTGAGGTTTAGATGCGAACAGGTATCTATAGGATCATTGGACTTACGGCACTCTGTATGCTGGTAATTTAATAATAAACTTGCTTCCTTCTCCTGCTTTTGTTTCCACATTAATTTCTCCCCAGGTGCTTTGATTATATCATAAGCTAGCGATTTGCCCCAACCCCGTTCATTGCCGAGGGGATCAATCCAAGTTCGCGATTCATGGGATATTGGAGGTTGTTGGCAATTGAATAATAAAATCACTTCCTTGCGCTTCTTTCGTCGCCACCTTTATTTCACCTCCATGTGCCTTTACAATATCATACGCTAAACTTAATCCCAGTCCTGTTCCCTGCCCGGTTGGCTTCGTTGTGAAAAACGGCTGAAATATCTTGTCGACAATATTTTGAGGAATACCATTACCATTGTCACTCACCTCGATCTCTATTTTGTCTTTCAAGTTTTTTGTGGCAACCGTAATTAAAGGCTCATAGCCCATAATTCCCAGCTTTGCCTTTTCACTCACTGCATGAAATGCGTTATTGATCAAATTCAAAATCACCCTACCGATGTCCTGCGGAACCACATTTATTTTCACAATTGTATCCTCAAAATCAGTTTTTATTTCAGCGCTAAAATTCCTGTCTTTTGCTTTCAACCCATGATAGGCCAATCTCAAATATTCGTCGCACAAGATGTTTATGTCCGTTAATTCTTTTTGTCCGCTGCTTACCCTTGAATGTTGAAGCATTCCCTTTATGATCGACTCAGCACGTTTGCCGTGATGATTTATCTTTTCTTCATTGTCGATTACGTCATTCGCAATAGAGCTCACTTCCGCCAAATTACCTTTATCAATTTCTTCTTTCAATTCAAGTAATAATTCCTTATTCACATCAGAAAAGTTATTGACGAAATTTAGCGGATTTTGAATCTCATGTGCAATACCAGCTGTGAGCTGCCCCAGCGACGCCATTTTTTCCGATTGGATCAGTTGTGCTTGTGTAGCTTTCAATTCTGATAAAGCACCTTCTACTTTCTTTTTCTGCTGCTGGAGTAACTGGTTTGCCTTCTTCCGTTGCACACTGTTTCGATAAAAAACAAAACCGATCATAATAACCATTACCAGTCCTGCCATTAATATATATTGCCTGACCAGATTTTGATAGGCGATCTTTCCAGTTTCTGCCTTTCGTTCACGATCTTGCTCGTCTGAAAGAGTTTTTTGTAAGCTCTTCACTCTGTTCGGCCCATATAAAATGTTATTGGTAGTATCAAAAACTTTGCGGAAATAGAGTGCTTTTTTAACATCCTTTGATTCATATACTTCCGCTAACAATCTGCTTGCATCCAATATTGAAGTCTTGTAATTTATTAACTGGGCGTTATCAAGCGCCTTGCTGGCGTAGTATATTGCTGAATCAATCTCGTTTTTTCCCTTAAAGCATGCCGCGATGATTCTGCAGGCGTCCGATGTAGAATATACATCGTTGTTGCCTTCAAAAATTCTGATACTTTCACGTAAATAGCTTAACGCCGTATCTTGCTTTCCCATTCTAAATTGTAGCTGTCCGAAAAACATTAAGAATACGGGGTGCCAAAACTCATTGTGTAAAGTTTGAGTAAACGCTTTGTCCAGATGCGAAAAGGCTGAATCCAATTGCTGGTCTAGCATAAAAACAACTCCAAGATTTACTTCAGTCTGCCATTTCCAAAATTCTGTTTCCGGTTGGGACTTCATGGCTTCATTAATAGAAACCGCCTGCTGATAAAAACCAATGGCTTTCGCGTAGTCATTTAAGTCATAAAATATATTCCCTATCGTCGTCAGGCACATTGATCTTTCCAGTGGCAAGTTTTGTTTTCGCGCCATCTCCAATCCACTAAATCCAAGGTCAAGAGCAGCAGGCATATCTCCATTTGTCTCCAGGATTAAGGCCTTGGAAGATATTGCTCTGATTTCCCCCTTGGTGAAATGAATTTCTTTTGCAAGTTCAATTGCCTTATCAGCATACATTAAAGCCGAATCAGAATTATGGAAATTGTATGCAAAAGACAAGTCGCACATCGCCAGTATACGGCTTGTATCATCTCTTGCGATGAGCAAGTGATGTCTCATGCTATCTAATCTTTCTTTCTGAGAAGAAGCAATAATGCAAATAAATGCAGACAGGAACGACACAATAAATGTTTTTCTCATCAGATTATTTGAACAGGTAATTGAATTATAAACTCGCTTCCTTCATTTTCTGCCGTTTCAACTCTCAGGCCATATAAAATTCCCACTGGATTCGGTCAGGGTCTTTAAATGCCACATATAATTTTCGCAATCCTTCGTCGAGTTTTACGCCAGTATTTTCAACGCCTGCGTCAGCAAGTCCTTTTGCAAATCGGCGAAGTTCCTGTTCACTTTCGCAGGTCATTGCAATATGATCAAGTCCTACTTCAAACGGGCTGAACGCCGAATACTTTTTATCCCGCGGGTCAGCTTTTTTAAAGGCAATGAAAACATTCCCACAGGCAAAAATGATAAGATCGGGTCTGTCGACGACAAGCGGAAAGCCAATAATGTCGTGGTAAAATTTTTTAGTAATATTAAAATCAATGGATCGAAGACCAATATGATGAATACCTGAAGTCTTAGGAATGATAGCCACAGTCTTAATTTTGATTTTATGAATATACTCCGCCCATCTGATATTTTAAAGATAGCAGAATTTGTATTGCGACTCCAGCAGACGCAGGCAACGCCATTCACTGGTGTAAATGCTCCAAAAAGATCCTGGCAAATATCACAACACTTAACGTTAAAATGATCCAGCCAAAAGCTGGTTTTAATTGCTTGTCGGGAATAAAACGTATCGCCCAGGTCCCGATCAAAATACCAAGTATAGCCAGGGCTGCAAGGATCGAAAGAAAAATAAAATTCAATGAACCTGCAATTTCAAGGTTACCAAGTATACCCACAAGGCAATTGATGGTGATGATCACAAGGCTGGTCCCTATCGCTCTTTTCATCGGAAGTCCCGCAAACAAAACGAGCGAGGGAACAATAATGAATCCTCCGCCAATGCCCATGAATCCTGTTATTGCGCCGGTAATACACCCTTGCAGGATGAGCCGGGAGTAGCTCAACCTTTGTCGGGGGGTGTAACTTCTTCTCCTGACCATTGACCAGCCTGCGATCAGCATGACAATTGAAAATATGATCATGATGAACAGAGATTTTGACAACACCCATGAGTCAGTTCGTAAGATTGTCGAAGGGATCAATCCAAGTAACCAGTGGCGGGTGATAAACAGCACGATCACGGACGGAATCCCAAACAAGAAAACTGTTTTGTAGTCAATATTGCGCATGCGGTAATGATCAATGCTTCCTGAAATGGCCGTAAGACCAACGATAAATAGAGAATACGTAGTGGCAACAACCGGATCAATACCAAAGAAAAAAACCAACAGAGGGATTGTAAGGATAGACCCACCGCCCCCTATAAGACCCAATGAAAAGCCAATAAGCATGCATAAGCAATAGCCAGCCAGTTGTATCATGTTTCAAAACCACGGTTTATATGATTATTGCGATTCACGGGATACTGGAGGTTGTTGGCAATTGAATAATAAAATCACTTCCTTGCCCCTCTTTCGTCGCCACCTTTATTTCACCCCCATGTGCTTTTACAATATCATAAGCAAGACTCAATCCTAATCCCGTTCCCTGGCCTGTTGGTTTGGTGGTGAAGAACGGTTGAAATATTTTGTCTACTATTTCTTGCGGAATACCGTTTCCGTTATCCGTTACATGTATCGCAACCTTGCCATTTTCCTTTGCAGTACTTACTCTAACTGCGGGCTCATGCCCTAACCCCTCAACCTTCCGTCTTTCATTTACGGCATAAAAAGCATTATTGATCAAATTGAGAATGACTCTTCCGATCTCCTGCGGTACTATATTTATTTTTTCGATGGATGGATCGAAATCCGTCTCAATGTTCGCATTGAACGATTTATCTTTTGCACGAAGACCATGATATGCCAGTCTCAAATATTCATCACACAATACATTGATATCCGTTAATTCTTTTTGCCCGCTGCTTGTTCTGGAATGCTGCAACATTCCTTTTACAATTGCATCGGCTCTCTTTCCATGATGATTTATTTTTTCCTGGTTTTTCATGACATCATCAGCGATCGATCTGACCTCATCAAAATTTCCTTTGTCGATCTCAGCTTTCATATCAGCAAGTAGCTCCTTATTCACCTCGGAGAAATTATTGACGAAGTTCAACGGGTTTTGAATTTCATGTGCAATGCCTGCCGTCAGTTCTCCAAGCGAAGCCATTTTTTCTGATTGGATCAGCTGGGCCTGGGTGGATCGAAGATTTTGCAACGCTTCATTTAACTCATTCGTTCTTTCACGTACCTGTTTCTCAAGCTCATTGTTCTTTATAATTGTACTTGCGGTTGGCATGTAATCTTCACCCTGCAACCTGTAGTCAGGGCTTGAGCCGTGGACATGAGCAATCATCCATTTATTATTTTCATACTTCAGTATAGTTGTGTTTCTTAACTGCTCTTTCTGCATGCTGTTATTTATTTCCTGGTGCCACATTACTTCACATTCAACCCACGCCGTGTTACCAAAAACCGTAAGCTTCTTCCAAAGAAATTCTATTTTAAAAGGGTTGGGGAATTGCTTAACGCCTTTTTGGTTGATTTCTTTATAAGCTGCCTTATTTTCCGCTCTTTCATTTAAACCAGTTCCGAAGAATGTGACATTAGGGTCGCAAAGTGTAAATCTTGTATCAAGATCTCGTGCCGCAAGTGCATCCCAAAACAAATCATGGACTGACATTATCGCTTTTTCAACTTCAGGAAGATCAGCCATTTCCGTGGTATTAATTTTTAAAAATTCGTTCATTAAAATGTAATCACAAATTCCGAACCCTCGCCGTCTTTCGTTTCGACCTTTATTTCACCGCCATGGGCTTTTACGATGTCATAGGCAAGACTCAATCCCAACCCCGTTCCCTGCCCTGTTGGTTTTGTTGTAAAGAACGGTTGAAATATTTTATCGACAATGCTCAGCGGAACACCGCCCCCATTGTCAATGATCCTTATTTCAACCTGCCTGCCGGCAGGCAAGGCACTCCAACCCTTTGAAGTGGGATGAATCGAACTTGTCGTAACCGTAACCGTTGGTTGGTAATCGCTGCTACTTTGCTTTCCCCTTTCACTAACAGCATAAAATGCGTTATTAATCAAATTAAGGATCACTCTTCCAATTTCCTGTGGCACTATGTTTATCTTTCCAATCGACGGATCGAAGTCAGTTTCAAATTTTGCATTGAAAGTTTTATCTTTTGCCCGTAGCCCATGATACGCTAATCTTAAATACTCATCACACAAAGCATTGATATCGGTTAATTCTTTTTGTCCGCTACTTGTCCTGGAATGTTGCAACATACCCTTTACAATAGCATCTGCCCTCCTGCCGTGGTTATTTATTTTATCTTCATTGTCTTTGATACTGTTTGCTATTTCCAGCGCCTGCTGAGTGTTGCCCGAGGTTAGTTCAGCTTTTAATTCATCAACCAATTCCTTATTAATGTCAGAAAAATTATTGACAAAGTTTAATGGGTTCTGTATTTCATGCGCGATGCCAGCAGTTAATTCACCTAATGATGCCATTTTCTCTGATTGAATAAGCTGCTTCTGTGTTTCCTTTAAGCTCAACAAAGTTGACTCGAGTTCAGCCTTTTGCTTTGACAGAAGAAGGTTGGCTGTTTTACGGTGCCTGCTATTTCGCCACAGCAAAAGGGCTATAAGTAAAAAGATCAGGAGTCCCCCAAGCAATGAATACATTCTCCACTGAGCGCGGTACTCTTTTTTTGCCGTTTCGATCTGTTGATGGCGTTGCTCTTCATCAAAATCAATATTCTGAAACTGCTGCGCCTGTTTGTCATTAAATAAACTGTCTTTGATGTTAATGATCAGGGCCTGGTATTTTACAGTGCTGTCATTATTGCCAATGGTACGGTAATAGCCGGCGAGTGCAGTATAAGAACGCAATAACAAATCCGGAGCATTCATGTAAAGAGCTGTCGAAAGTCCCTCTTTTATATATGCTATGGCCGAATCTTTTTTGCCAATGCCTGTATAATAGTCGGCAAGTAATAGGTTGCTGGCTACAATTCCCCTGAAATAACCTTGCTCTTTGCTTGCCACTAAAGACTTTCTGTAGTACTCATTGGCCAAAGAAATATTTCCCATTGCTGCATAAGTGCGCCCGGTATTTAACAGTATACTTCCGAGATATTGTTTATACCCCGCTTGCATCACCAGGTCGTTTGCACGCTTTATACTTATGAGCGCAGAATCGTTTTTTTTTAGGTGCAGATAGATGCGGTTGATGGTCTGGTTAACAATGCTCCGCACAACTATATTACCAGATTGATCCGCCAGTTCCCTGGCCAACAAATGATGATACCAGGATTTTTCATAATTGTTTGAGTTTGCATATAAGATCCCCAGGTTTTGCTCGATGAAGGCTATTGCATTAAGTCGCTGCAAATGCGGGGTGGCCGTGCGATAAAATAGCGCGTCATCACCTGGAAAATTTCCGACCAGTACGTTCCGTTCAATTTTGGGATCGTCCATGATTGCCAGTGCGGATAAAAAAATTTGCAAAGACCTTGGATAATTACCCTTGTTCAGATAGGCATATCCTATTTCCTGTAACGCGCTTCCTTCATCTAATTTTAGCTTTAGCATCCGCGCAAATTCCAGTGATATCTCGGAATAATGATAAGCGCTGTCAGGATTTAGTTCAGCGTAGCTCCTGGCTATGGCTCTTACTCGTATCAATTTAAGAGTGTCATTTTGCTCGATGCTTGATTGCTGTACAAGGCTATCGATGTTTATGCGTTGTGCAGCTGCAAAAATCGGCAGTACAACCACTACAAAAATTTTTAAACGGCCATTGAGCATGATCAGATTTATGACACGGGTAATTGAATAACAAACTCGCTTCCTTCACCTTCCTTCGTCTCCACCTTTATTTCGCCACCGTGGGATTTCACAATATCATACGCCAAACTCAAACCCAATCCCGTTCCTTGTCCTGTTGGTTTCGTAGTAAAGAATGGCTGAAATATTTTATCTACTACTTTTTGCTGTATGCCATTCCCGTTGTCTTTCACCTTGATCTCTACTTTACCGTTGTGTTTGGCAGTACTTAAAATGACCGCGGGTTGATACCCGTTAGGATTTTGCTTTTGCTTTTCGCTCACTGCATAAAAAGCATTGTTGAGAAGATTAACGATCACCCTGCCTATCTCTTGTGGAACGATATCCATTCTGCCAATGCTGTTATCGAAAACTGTTTCGAGCGTTGGTTTAAATGTGTTGTCCTTGACACGAAGGCCATGATAGCTTAACCGGAGGTATTCGTCGGCGAGTGCATTGATATCACTTAATTCCTTTTTCCCTGCATTTGAGTGTGAGTGCTGCAGCATGCCTTTCACGATAGCGTCGGCCCGTTTACCGTGATGAATGATCTTTTCTTCATTTTCTTTAATGGTGCTTAAGATTGTTTTTACTTCCTCTGTATTTCCATTCGTCAATTCACGTTTGGCCTCTTCGACAAGTTCACTGTTTACATCAGAAAAATTATTCACGAAATTCAACGGGTTTTGGATCTCATGCGCAATGCCAGCGGTCAATTCACCAAGGCTGGCCATTTTTTCCGATTGAACGAGTTGCGCCTGGGTCGTTTTTAAATTCATCAGTGTTGCCTCCAAAACTTTATTCGCTTTTTGTTTTTGCCTGTTGTTGCGGTAAAGAATGAATGCTATCAAAAGAAAAACAGCCAGCCCGGCAAGCAGTGCGTACTGTGTCATTTTATTTTTGTACGCTGTTTTTGCAGATTCAATTTGCTGCTGTCGTTGCACAGCATCAAAATCTATATTCTGAAATTGCTGAACCTGCTTTGCATTAAACACGCTGTCGTTTAAGTTAATGATCAAAGATTGGTACTTTACCAGGCTATCATTATTTCCCGCAGACTGGTAATATCTTGCAAACGCTCTATAGGATCTTAACAGAAGATTGGGAGCTTTTATATAATGCGCAATGGGCAAAGCCCTTCGCATATAAAAAAGTGATGAATCCGCCTGGCCTGTTTTTTCAAAGATTTCTGCAAGATAGAGGTTACCGGATGCCACGCCCCTCGGGTAATCATGTTCGATACTCTCTTCAATTGCCTGTCTGAAAAAAATTACCGCAGTGTTCAACTGCTTCTTCCCGGTGTAGACACGGCCAGTATTCAATAAGATACTTCCAACATACCTGTTATATCCTGATTTGACCGCGTCATCGTATGCGGTTTGAAGACAGTACAATGCTGAGTCGATATTTTTCGAATCAAGGTATGCCCGGCCAAGGGTGTTGTATGTGATACTCACCAGGTTCAATTGCCCGCTTTCTTCTGCAAAAGGCAGCGACATCGTATAATAGTGCAATGCCTTCTTAAAATTTAAGGAGTTAGTATATAGTATTCCCGCATTCTGGTAAAGGCGGCTTAACTGGGTGAGGCGCTGCGACCGGGCTGGCGTAGATCGGTTCATGAACTCATCCATGCCAGGATATGTGGAAGGAATGAGCCTTCTTTCGGTCGCAGGATCCGACATCATTTCGATCGCCGGCAAAAGATATTGTAGTGCACGCGGAAAGTTCCCGAGGTTTATTTGGGCATAGACCATGAGGCGGAGTGCGGCCGCCTCATCAAGTTTAAATCGCAGTTTCCGGGTGATCGGTATTACTTTTTCGGCATAAAAAAAAGAGCTGTCATAGTTTATTTCAGAATATTTCTCGGCAATCTGTCCCAACAAGACCAATCGCATTGTATCGTTACTGGAAGCTGCCAGTTTGTTTTCAAGACTGTCAATGGCCCGGCTGTCTGCATCCTGCGAAAAGCCAGGGTGCAAAATTAAAATACTGACCAGGGTTAGGAATGTTCTCATCATAGTTTTTAAATTGCAGAGATCGTACAACTCACGCATTAAGATACGGAAAGTTCAGAACCACGATTTATGAGATGCCCCCTGCCTCCCGCAGTCTACGGAGGCAGGCCCTAAAGGGGCGTTATTGGTTAGGCAGTACGATGGTGAATTCACTACACTCGCCTTCCATCGTCTCAACTTATCTCACCACCATGCGCTCTTACAATATCATAGGATAACGATAACCCTAATCCCGTCCCCTGGCCTGTTGGCTTGGTGGTGAAGAATGGCTGAAATATTTTTTCTTTAATCGAATGAGGCATGCCAACACCATTATCCTTCACCCTTATCTCTATTGAGTCATTGATCTTTCTTGTACTCACGGTAACAATCGGTTCGTACAGATGCATTGTGTTCTTCGTATTTTCCTTGTGTCCTTCGTGACTCTTTACGATCGCCGCCTTCGCGGACACTGCATAAAGAGCATTATTGATCAAATTGAGAATAACTCTACCAATGTCCTGCGGTACTATATTTATTTTTCCAATGCTATTGTCCAATTCAGTTTTAGTTGTTGCATCAAATGATTTGTCTTTTGCCCGAAGACCATGATACGCTAATCGTAAATATTCATCAGCTAAAGCATTGATGTCTGTCGGTTCTTTTTGCCCAGCGCTTTTTCTTGAATGTTGCAGCATTCCCTTTACAATTGCACCAGCTCTTTTTCCATGATGATTTATTTTTTCAGAATTGAGTGCAATATCGCTGGCAATAGCTTTTACTTCTTCCAGGTTACCTTTCTCTGCCTCAGTTTTTAATTCTTTTAGCAACTCACCATTGACTTCCGAAAAATTATTCACGAAGCAATCCCCATGTGAAAGTTTATGTATGCAACCTGTCCTGTGGCCCCTGCTGCTCTTGCATATTTTTCGGCTTCCCGATAATTTTTCAATTGGTTTTTTATGTTATCAGTCCAGTTTCCGGTATAGGCATTTAGCAGTCCGATCAAATCGTAGCTGTTGCTTACTTCGAGCAGTCGTGCAGTCCTTGGGCTTTGTCCAGGCGACAAATTCCAAATATTTTTTTCAGTAGTGGGGTCCTTTGCAATATTTAACGCTTTTAAATAGAATTCCAATGACTTTGAAAACTTTTCCTGTTGCATCAGGATAATCCCCATTTTGTTCAATATAGAGGCTTCCGCCAATTTTAGATTTAATTTGACAGCAATAGGCAAGGCCTTTTCAAGGTAAAAATTTGAACTATCGCGATCCACAAGAAGGTAATATGATCCGAGGTTGCCACAGGCTTCCATTCGGGCCGTATCGCTTGCTGCATCGGATAGAGATCTGTACAATCTATTTAAATATGGATTTTCTTGTTGCCCCGCAATTAATGATGGCAACAAGAGTAGTGAAATTACTTTTGAAAAGATTTTCATGCTTTTTTTAATTAGTTCGCAATTGAATAATAAATTCACTTCCTTCGTCCTCTTTCGTCTCCACCTTTATATCACCACCATGCCCCTTCACAATATCATAAGCAAGCGACAATCCTAATCCAGTTCCTTGTCCAGTCGGCTTGGTCGTAAAAAATGGCTGAAAAATTTTATCAATAATGTTTTGCGAAATGCCAACACCGTTATCCGTTACCGATATAACGACCTTATCACCTTCTTTTTTTGTACTTACTGAAACCGTTGGTTCGTATCCATCACTGGTTATTTTTTTCTTTTCATTCACAGCGTGAAACGCTTCTGAATATCTCCCCATAGCGTTGTATTGATACGCCTTACTATAAATTGTATGACGCATTATGCCTGTCTGAATCTGTTATTGCCGTTTGCAAAAC
>Ga0070661_100000351_pt1 | contig 36243 bp, 37 predicted proteins | sample KBSC43metaG_FD_64663 | JGI IMG/M metagenome (GOLD analysis project Ga0070661, IMG submission 64663) | Corn rhizosphere microbial communities from Kellogg Biological Station, Michigan, USA - KBS C4-3 metaG | ecosystem: Host-associated > Plants > Roots > Rhizosphere > Soil ... | reverse complement strand
AGCGGCCAGAGGCCCGTCTTGATGATGAGCGTGAGAACGATGATCGCCGCCGCGTAGCTGCCGAAGAGCAGGCTGTGCAGCGCGTTCATCGCCCAGAGCAGCGTCTTGCTGATGAACCCAAACCAGCCGAAATTCATCACTGCTTCCTCGTTGTGACCAAGGGCGTCGAGTCGCGCGAGTTCCTTCGGGCCAGCGTAAATCTTGAACTTCTGCGTGATCGAGCTTCCCGGGGGCACCGTAAATTTCGGCAGGCCCATTTCCCCGACGATGCCGTAGATCGGCTGGCCGGGCGCGGAGTCGGCGCTGACGAAGCGCGCGCCCCACACGGCCGTGCCCTTCACGTCGAGCGTGGAAAGGATCGTGCAGAAATACTGGCTCGTCACCGCGGTCCAATCGACATCCGCGACCGTTTCGGAAAATGCGTCGGTCGCGGCGTGCAGCTGAATTCCGACGAGCGGAATGCTGGAGGCATTGAAGGAGTTCACGTCGCGCCCGTTCATCTTGCCAGCGCTCGACCAATCGAATCGCGTGTAGGTCGGCAGATCGCGCGGATGCACCGGCGCGGCTGCCCCCGTGCTCAAATAGTAGCCCGCGCGGGCAATCGGAGCCGTCCCGGGATTGCGAAAGGTGATCTCGAGATTCGCGACGTAGGGCGCCTCGGCGGAGTCGTTTGGCGCAAGCGTGAATTTCTTTTCGATCTCGAGGCCGTCGGCGTCGCGCTTGAAAAACGTGACCACGCCGTGCGCGTCGTCGGTCTTCATCGCAAAGCCGCCGTCGGCCGTGCCGGGCACCGTCGCCAGCGCGCCGATGGGCATGCGCGGGTCGCGGTTGAGGCTGAGCGCCAGGTCGTTCTCGTTGCGATGCATGAGCAGCTGCACCGAGGCGATGCCGCCCGTGTCGTTGTTGAAGAAGAATTTCGCGCGCTCCTTCTTTTTCCCCTCGGCGGTGAGCGACGCGCTCTGCGCCGTCATCACGGACGCCGCGGACGCTGGTGCCACCGCGGCTACGGGCGTCGCCGTCGGGCTCGCGCTGGCGACCGGAGACGCGCTGGGCGAAGCTTTCGCCGCCGCCGCGGCCTGCTGGCGGTGCAGCTCCTCCTGCTGCTTGAGATAAGGCCCGTAGGTCTTCTGATAATACAGCTGGAAGAGGATGATGCCGGCGATTGAAAGGCCAACGGCGAGCCAGGTTTTGCGGTCCATTCGGAAAAGACTTTCGGAAAAAATTTTAAGGGTTACTGCGGCACGGGGTCGTAGCCCTGCCCGCCCCACGGATGGCAGCGACAAAGGCGCTTCAGGCCGAGCCAACCGCCGCGCCATGCGCCGTGGCGTTCGACCGCCTCGATGCAATATTGCGAGCAACTCGGCACGTAACGGCACGACCCTCCGGGGCCCGTAATGAAATGCAGCGCCGGGCGGAGAACCGCGCGGTAAACGAACAGAAGCGCCAGCAGCAGGGATTTCATCGGGTCAAAGGTCCCGCAAAATAGAGAGCCGCCCCGCGAGGCGCAACCATTCCTCGCGCAACTCTCCGAAGCCCGCGCCGGCCGCTCCTGGCTTCGCCACGACGACCAGCCAGAGGCCGGCGGGAAACTGCGCGCGGCGCACCCGAAAAATTTCGCGCAGCCGGCGGCGCACCCGATTGCGCTGCACGGCGCCGCCCACGCGGCGGGATGTCACGATGCCGATGCGGGCCGGGTCTTCACCGGGCCGCCGGAGCACGCTCATGCGCAGGTAGCGGCCCTGAACCATTCGCCCTTCGGCGCGCACCGCGAGAAATTCGCGGGTTTCGCGGAGCCGCGCGGCGGCGGGGAAGCGTTCCAAGGGAAGCGGCCCGCTCGCGATGGCGGCGAGCCGGAGAGAATTAAGCCTCGGTGTGGCGGGCGAAATGAACCTCGACGCCCTTCGGAAGGAGACGTTTGCGGCCGCGATTGCGGCGACGATTGAGGATGGCACGGCCATTCTTGGTCGCCATCCGCGCGCGGAATCCGAACTGCTGCTTGCGCGTGCGCTTGGAAGGTTGATACGTGCGTTTCATAAGCTTGAAAAGAGCCCGCGAATATTCACGCCCCGGCAATCGGAGTCAAGCAAGGAAACCAAGGATCCTTTTTCACCCCTCGGACTGCAATTCGTTCAATCGCTCGATGGCGGTCGCCCGGCCGGTGGCCTCGTCGATGTCGATGATCGCCCCGCAAAGGCGCACCGGCCCGCGCGCGATGGGAAAATTCACGGGCAGATTGGAGAGAAAGCGCCCGACGATGGGCTCGATCGCGCGGCCGAGCACGGAGTCGTCCGGCCCGCACATGCCCGCATCGCACAGGAAGGCCGTGCCGCCAGGGAAAACCCGCTCGTCGGCCGTCTGCGTGTGCGTGTGCGTGCCCACCACGGCGGAGACGCGTCCGTCGAGGTGCCGCCCCATCGCGATTTTCTCGCTCGTCGTCTCGGCATGCATATCGACGAAGATCACCGGCGTCTGCGCGCGCAGTTTTTCCACCTCGGCATTCGCGACGTGGAAGGGATTCTCCAGAATCGGCTGCATGAACGTGCGCCCCTGCAGGTTCAGCACGGCCACCGGCCCCTTCGCCGTGTCAAGCACGACGCTGCTGAAGCCGGGCGCGCCCGCGGGATAATTCGCCGGCCGCAGCACGCGCGGCTCCGTCGGCAGCCATGCCGCGAGATCGCGTTGATCCCACACGTGATCGCCCGTCGTGATCACCGCCACGCCGCAGCGCAGCAGGTCGATCGCGATCTTCGGCGTGATGCCGCGCCCGCCGGCGGAGTTCTCGCCATTGGCGATCACGAAGTCGATGCCGCGTTCCTCACGCAGCCGGGGCACGCGTTGGATGACGGCCTGCCGACCCGGTTCGCCAACGATGTCGCCAAGAAAAAGAATCCGTATCATGGGTGCTTTTGATCGTATCCCGCACGCACGCCGGGTTACAACCCAAGCGCTTTGAAAATTCGTCGCGCGCTGTCCGCCTTTTTCCTGCCGGCGCTCCTCGCTCTGGCCACGCCCGCGCCGGCGATGCACCTCAGCTCCCTCGCGGAGCGCCCCGATTGGAGTTCGCTCGACAAATATCAGGAATCCATCACGCGCACCGATTTCCTCACCCTGCTCGATGGCGTCTATGCCCCCGGCGGCGCCTGGAAATCCTTCATCACCGTCGGCGATCTCGCCGCCACCATCCAGACCTCCGCCGGCCAACCGTCCTACATCCTGCGCTTCGCCGTCGCACCTGGCCTGATCAAGCCCGCCTCGCGTTTCTGGCGGCAAAAATCCCAGCTCCCCGCCCGTCCTGAACATCTCCCCCTCAACGGCATCCGCATCGCGCTCGATCCGGGTCACCTCGGCGGCGCTTGGGCGAAAATGGAAGAGCGCTGGTTCCAGATCGGAAGGTCGAAGCCCGTCACCGAGGGTGACATGACCCTCCTCGTCGCGCGATTGCTCGTTCCCCGTCTCCAGGCTCTCGGTGCGACCGTCTATCTCACGCGCACGAAATCCGGCCCCGTCACCTCCGACCGCCCCGACCGCCTCGGCAAGGCTGCGTCATTTTCCCTCGCCGAAAAACAACAGCCCGCCACATCCGACGCCCTTAAAAAGGAACGCGAGATCCTCTTCTACCGCGTCAGCGAAATCCGCCAGCGCGCCCGGCTCATCAACGAGACTCTCCGCCCCGACCTCGTCCTCTGCCTCCACTTCAATGCCGAACCCTGGGGCGACGAACACCACCCCACGCTCACCGACAAGAATCACCTCCATCTCCTCGTCACCGGCTGCTTCGCCGCGAAGGAACTCGCCTACGACGACCAGCGCCTCGACCTGCTCCGCAAGCTCCTCTCCCGCGCCTATCCCGAGGAACTCGCCGTCGCCGAGTCCATCGCCGCCTCCCTCGGCCAGGCCACCGGCCTCCCCGCCTACCAATACGACACCGCCACCGGCTCCGCCCTTAAGGTCGGCCGCAACCCTTTCGTCTGGGCCCGCAACCTCCTCGCGAACCGCCTCTTCCAGTGCCCCGTCGTCTATATCGAGCCCTACGTCATGAACAGCCACGCCGCCTTCGCGCGCATCCAGGCCGGCGATTACCCCGGAAAACAAGCTGTCGACGGCCGCATGCAGCCCAGTATCTTCCGCGAATACGCCGACGCCGTCACTCGCGGCCTCGCCAACTACTATTCCTCCAACGAATGAAAACCATCGCAGTCGCCAACCAGAAAGGCGGCGTCGGCAAGACCACGACCTCCGTGAATCTCGCCGCCGCCCTCGCCGCCGCCGGTCAGCGCATCCTCCTCGTCGATCTCGACCCCCAGGGCAATGCCACCAGCGCCATGCTGGCCGGCGACGAAGCCGAGCGCCGCAGCCTCTACCACGCCATCGTCGGCGACACCCCCGCGCCCGAGCTCATCCTCCCCACCCGCTTCGAGAACCTCTCCACCATCCCCGCCACCCTCGAAATGGCCGGCGCTGAGGCCGAGGTCGCCCGCCTCGACGACCACAACAAACAAATCCGCAAAGCCCTCGCCACCATCCGCGCCGGCAGCCAGTTCGACTACGCCATTCTCGACTGCCCGCCCTCGCTTGGCGTCCTCATGACGAATGCCCTCGTCGCCGCCGACGAGCTCCTCATCCCCATCCAGTGCGAATACTACGCGCTGGAAGGCCTCGGCCTCCTCATGCAGGTGATGAACCTCCTCCGCAACGGCGGCGACAACCCCGACCTCACCATCGCCGGCCTCGTCCTCACAATGTTCGACAGCCGCACGAACCTCAACCAGGCCGTCGTCAAGGACGTCCGCGAGCACTTCCAGGAAGTCGTCTTCGACACCGTCATTCCGCGCAGCATCCGCTTCGGCGAGGCCCCCAGCTTCGGCCGCACCATCTTCGAGCACGACGCCATGGGCTCCGGCGCGCTCGCCTACCTCGCCCTCGGCGAAGAATTCCTCAAACGCCAGAAGGCCAACATGCGCTTCATCCCGCCGCCCGTCGCGGGCTGATCCTCCAATGGCCCCGCACCGAATAAGACCCATTGCCCCCACCAAGGCCGAGACCGCCCATCTGCCGACCTTCGCCGGGCTTTCGCTCGAGCAAATCTTCGTTCCCGCCACCGCCGCCGAATTCGCCGCCGCCGCCGCCGAGATTTTCGCCGCCGGCGTGGCCGGATTCGACACGGAATCGAAACCCACCTTCCGCGTCGGCGAGAAAAGCGAAGGCCCACACATCGTCCAGTTCGCCCTCCCGACGAAGGCCTTCATCTTCCAGCTCCATCGGCCGGAGAGCCGCCCCTTCGTCATCGACCTTCTGCAATCCGAACGCGTGAAAAAAGTCGGCTTCGGCCTGAAATCCGATCACACCCAGATCCAGGCCCGGCTCGGGGTAAAGCCCCGCAACGTCCTCGATCTCGACCAGGTCTTCCGCAAGGCCGGCTACCGCGGGCAAATCGGCGTGCGCGGTGCCATCGGCGCGCTCCTGCACCAACGCTTCCCGAAATCCAAGACGGTCACGACCTCGAACTGGTCCCTGCCCCACCTCACCCCGGGCCAACTGCTCTACGCCGCAAACGACGCCTTCGCCGCCCTCGCCATCCACCAGGCCCTCGACCTGCCCGCCTAATCGCGCGAAATCGAAATCCTCCTCCCTTCAACCACTCGCTGATATAGGTGGCATCATGAAACGAGCCACCATCCGGCCTCGCATCCGCATCCTTTGCGGGGAAGAGATCGCCTTTGGTCCCGGCAAAGCCGAGCTCCTCACCCTCCTCGACGAGACCGGCAGCCTCAGCCAGGCCGCCAAACGCATGGACCTCTCCTACATGAAGGCGTGGCAACTCGTGCAGACCATGAACCGCAGCTACCGCGAACCCCTCGTCTCCACCGGCCGCGGCGGAGCCAGCGGCGGCGGCTCTCAGCTCACGGATTTCGGCCGCAAGGTGCTCGCCCTCTACCGCGAGATGGAAGCCGTCAGCCAATCGGCAATCGAGCAACCCTGGACGCGCATGCGCCGCCTGCTGGCCGGCAAAACGACGTAACCGTTTTCCGCTTGCGTTATATTTCACCAAATATAACGAAGGCGCATGCTGAGCACGCGAAACCAAATCCCCGGCCGCATCAAGGCCATTACATCGGACAAGGTGGTCTCCGAGGTCATCGTCACCACGACGGCGGCGGATATCGCCGCCGTCATCACCACGGCATCCGTGAAGGCGATGAAACTCAAAAAAGGCGACGAGGTGCTCGTCATGGTCAAGGCCACCGAGGTCGGCATCCAGAAATTCTCCGAGTAACATGAAGGCCCGCGCGCTTCTTCTCCTCGCTCTCCTGGCCGTCCATCCGCTCCCCGCGCAGGAGGCGAAATCCCCGCTCGCCATCGCCGCCGCCGCGGACCTCGTCTATTGCCTCGCGGACCTCGACAAGGAATTCGTCCGGCAGCACCCCGGCGCCGATCTCAAGGTCACCACCGGCTCCTCCGGCAACTTCTTCACCCAACTCCAGCACGGCGCGCCCTTCGACATCTTCCTCTCCGCCGACGTGAACTTTCCGCGCGAGCTCGCCAAGGCCGGCCTCGCGGACCCCGCCAGCCTCACCACCTACGCCATCGGCCGCATCGTGCTCTGGACGATGCGGGACGATCTCGACATCTCGCGCGGCCTGGCCCTCGTCAAAGACCCCGCCGTCAAAAAATTCGCCATCGCAAATCCCGACCACGCCCCCTACGGCCGCGCGGCAAAGGCCGCGCTCGAACACGCGGGCCTGTGGGAGGCCGCCGCCGGCAAGCTCGTGCTCGGCGAGAACATCGCGCAGACCGCGCAATTCGTGCAGACCGGCAACGCCGAGGCCGGCATCGTCGCCCTCTCGCTCGTGCTCGCCCCACCGCTTGCGAAAGTCGGCCACTGGACCGAGATCCCGTCCGACGCTTACCCGCGCCTCGAGCAAGGCGCCGTCATCACCGCCCATGGTGCGAAGGTCCCGCTCGCCGCCGCCTACATCGCCTTTCTGCGCTCGCCCGAAGCCCGCGCCATCCTCGACCGCTACGGCTTCCGCCTTCCGAAGTAATTCCTGATTTCCCGCCTTCCCGATTCGCCCTAGCCTCCGGGCGTATGAACGAAGTCCTCGACCTCTTCCGCCAGACCGGCGCCCTGCTTCACGGCCATTTCGTCCTGCGCAGCGGCTTGCACAGCCGCGAGTTTTTCCAGTGCGCGATTTTGCTGCAGCATGCCGGCATCGCGTCGCAGGTCTGCGGTCAGCTCGCCGAAAAACTCCGCCCGTTCTCCGCGCCCGACGTCACGGTCGTCTCGCCGGCCGTCGGCGGCATCATCGTCGGGCAGGAGGTTGCCCGCCACCTCGATACGCGTCACATCTTCGTCGAGAAGGACGGCCAGGGCGGCCTCGTGATGCGTCGCTTCGCGATCGAGCCCGGCGCAAAATACCTCGTCGCCGAGGATGTTGTCACCCGCGGCGGTCGCGTGCAGGAGACGATCGACATCCTTCGCGCGGCGGGCGGTATCGTCGTCGCCGCCGGCAGCATCGTGGACCGCTCCGGCGGTCAGCTGCCCGACTTCGGCTGCCCGTTCGTCTCCCTCGTGCAAATGACGCCCGAAACCTTCGAAGCCGATGCCCTCCCGCCCGACCTCGCCGCCATCCCCGCGGTGAAGCCCGGCAGCAAATAATCCTTATGAAGACCCTCCTCGCCCTGCTCCTCCTCACCACGACAGCCGCCTTTGGCCAGACCCAGGCGGAGATGAACCAGCAGGCCGCGGCGGATTTCCGCAAGGCCGACGCGCAGCTCAATGCCATCTACAGCAAGGCCAAAGCCGCGCTCGACGCCGAGGCGCAGGAAAAGCTCAAGGTCGCGCAACGCGCCTGGATCACCTTCCGCGACGCCGAGGCCGACCTTCAGGCCGACGCCACCGCCCGCGGCGGCACGATGGCCCCGTGCATCAACTACGGCGTGCGCCAGCAGCTCACCGAAGCGCGCATCGAGGACCTGAAGGCCCTGCTCCAGCAGCTCTCGCAGTAATCTACCGCCCGATCTTCCGCAGCGGCAGGCCTGCACGCAGGTTCGCCTCGATCTTCTCGAGCGACACACCCTTCGTCTCCGGCACGAAGATGAGAAAGAACCCGATGAACAGCACGTTTACGGCGCCGAGCAGCAGGAAGGTGTTTCCGTTGCCGAGGATGAGCAGCACGTTGAGGAAGAACTGGCCGACGATGGCGTTCGCGATCCAGTTCGTCGAAGTGCTGAACGTCACGCCGAGGTCGCGACCCGCCAGCGGATAAATCTCCGAGCAGATGATCCAGATGATCGGTCCCGCGCTCATCGCAAAGCCCACGATGAACATTAGCAGCGCAAAGACGGCCGGGTAGCCGAGGCTCGGGTTGTGCTCGATGTCCATGTTGAAGAGCACGCCCACCGTTGCCATCGCGAGGCCCATCACGACGAAGCCCGCATACATGATCGGCTTCCGCCCGAGACGATCCACGAACGCAATCGCGATGAAGGTCGCCAGCACGTTCGTCACCCCGATGAGCACGGTGCCCCACATCTCCTTCTCTGTGCCGGAGAAGCCCGCGATCTGCAGGATGCGCGGCGCGTAATACATCAGCACGTTGATGCCCGTGAGCTGCTGGATGATTTGCAGGCCCACGCCAAGACCGATGGCCCGGGCAAAATTTGGATTCGTGCGCAGCAGGCTGAAGCCGCCCTGCTTGACCTTGAGGCTGTCCTCGATCTCCTGCACCTCGCTGGCGATCTCGACGTCATCGAGGTGCATGCGAACGAAAACCGCCACGGCACGGTCCTTGAAGCCTTTCAGAAACAGCCACCGCGGGCTCTCCGGCAGGAAGAGCACGCCGAGGAACATGATCGCCGCCGGGATCGCGATCACGCCCAGCATCCAGCGCCAATGCCCACCCGTCACGCCGCCAATCGTCGCGTAGGTCGAGAGATACGTGTCGCTGAGAAACGCGATCACGATGCCGATCGTGATCATGAGTTGATACATCGAAATCATCGAACCGCGCACCCGCTGCGGTGAAATCTCCGAGAGATAAAGCGGCGCCGTGAACGACGCCACGCCCACGGCCGTGCCGAGAAGAAAGCGCGCCGCAATCAGCAAATGCTCACTCGGCGATACCGCGCAAAGGATCGACCCCACGACAAAGATCACCGCGCTGATGAGAATCGTTTTCCTCCGCCCGAGCCGGCTGGAAAGAAATCCGCTGATCAACGTCCCAAACACCGCGCCCCACAACAGCGCCGCGACGATCACGCCAATCACGTCGTCGCTGATCTTGAACTCCGCCTGGATGAACTTCTGCGCGCCGGAGATCACCCCCACGTCGAGGCCGAAGAGCAGGCCCGCAAGGGCGGCGGTGAAGCCGATGAAATAGACGATGAAGCGGATTTTTTTGACGGGGGGAGTCATGACTCCTTTTAGCGCCCTGGCCGCAAAAACCCAAGAAAACAAAAGGGACCGTAGCGAATCAGCCGAGCAAATCCGCGCAGACCTTCGCGGCGTCGAAATATCTTTCCGCAAAAGCCTTCGCCGCCGCCGAGTGCCGTTCGTAATCCGCCGCCACGGCCGCGATGGCCGCCGCCGCGCCGTCGAGATCGTCGAACGCCAGCGCGCCCTCGCCGGCCGGCAGATGCTCGCTCCAGCCCGTATCCTGCACGACCACCGGCTTGCCGAGCGCGAGATAGCATGCGCTGCGGCAGCTGAACCATCCGCTGCGCGACTTCACGTAGCCATTCTTCGCGATGCTCCACTCGGCCTTTGAGTTTGCGAGAAAGTCGTGATACGTCGCGTAGTCCGGCAAATGCACGTCGGGCTCGATGATTGTCCAGCCCGCCTCGGTGAGCCGCTCGGTCGGGCGGTTCTTTCCAATGCCCTGCCCCATCGCGAGCACGAATTTCTCGCTCGTATGCCGCGGCAGATCGAAGAACCGCGCGAACTCGAGATCCTTGTTCCCGTAGGCTTCGCCCTCGAACTCCTGCGGCCGGTAGCTCGCCCAATTCATCACCGTCGTCCACGCGTCGCGCGCGACGTGGTCGTGCGTCGCCGGCATCAAATTCTTGCGCCACCAGTCGATGGCAATCGGCTGCACCGTCGGCTTCCAGCCAATGCCCGCCGTCGGCACCTTGCAGCCCGCGCGGCCGACGTTCAGGCCGAAGGTGAAATGTTCCTCGTGGGCCAGCACATGGTCGCGCGTCTTGCCCTCGGCGGTCAGCCCGATGTGCGTGAACATCGGATCGCCATCGACGAAGAGCTTGCGCGGCACCGCCGCCGTCACGTCGCGCAGCCAGCAAGCGCCGGAAACATTCACGAGCACATCCGCGCCGCGAATGATCTCGTCCGCGGCCGCGCCGGCCGGCCCGTGATAGGTATCGGTCGCCTCGTTGCGATAGATCCAGCGGTCGCCGAGGTCGAACTCGTGCATCACCCGCTCGAGGTAATTCACGTTGTAGGAACAATCGGCCGACGGCTCCTCCTTGATCGGATCGTAGGCCCAGCACGCCGTATCCTCGAGATACCAGACGTCGTGCCCGAGCGCCTGGAAGCCGAGCACGTATTGGAGGTAGTCCCATGTCACGCCGCCGAAAGCGTATTGGCCGATAAGGCCGGTCACCAAAATCCGCATCGCCCCAGCGTAGGCATGTCCGCTAGAAATTGCCGCGTGAAAATCGTCGTCGCCGTCGGCATCGCCTCGCACCCCATTTCCGCCGCCGGCAACACTTGGAACTCCCTCAACTGGGCCCTTGGCTTTCGCGAGCTCGGCTGGGAAGTCTGGATCGTCGAGACCGTCAAAAGCGCCGGCTGCATCGATGGAAATTGGAAGCCGACCCCGTTCGAGCAAAGCGCGAACCTCGCCTACTGGCGCGAGATCACCGCAAAGTTCGCGCTCACCGCGCGCGCGACATTGCTCGTCGATGGCGCCGCGCCGAACCTCGCCGAATTCCGCGATTTCGCCGCTGAGGCCGATTTGTTTCTCAATCTCTCCGGCCACTTCCAGAGCGACGCCGTGGAATTCCCGCGCGCGCTGAAAATCTATCAGGATGGCGACCCGGCCTTCACCCAGGTCTGGGTCGAGAGCTACGGCGTGGACATGCATTTCGCCGCGCACGACCGCTTCATCACCGCCGGCCTGCGCCTCGGCCAGCCCGGTGTTTTTTCGCCCATCTGCGGCATCGAGTGGCTGCCGACGTTCCCGCCCGTGGTGCTTAAATACTGGCCCGGCGAGTTCCATGAAACGTTCGACCGCTTCACCAGCGTCGCGCATTGGGAGGGCTACAAGAGCAGCGAGTGGCGGGGCGAGTGGTTCCACGGCAAGCGCGAGGAATTCGAGAAATTCACCGACGTGCCGCGTCAGGTTTCGCGCCCCATCGAGCTGGCGACGCACGTCACCGCGCACGAATCCGAGCTCGGCCCGTTCCGCGAAGGCGGCTGGCAATTCGTCGAGGCTGCGCCGATCTGCGGCACGCTCGACGCCTATGCCGCCTACCTGCGCGGCTCCTCCGCCGAATTCAGCATCGCGAAGGGGGGCTATGTGCTCTCGCAGGCGGGCTGGTTCAGCGACCGCGCCGTGTGCTACGCCGCCTCCGGCCGACCGCTCGTCGCGCAGGATACCGGCGTCGGCGCCTCGCTGCCCGTCGGCGAAGGCTTCCACTCCTTCCGCACCCCGGAGGAGGCGGTCGCCGCGTGCGAACGCGTCATCGCCGACTACCCCTCCCAGCAACGCGCCGCCCGCGCTCTGGCGGAGGAATATTTCGACAGCGCGAAGGTCATCGCCCGGCTGCTGGATCGCCTATAGCCCATCCTGCGCCTCGCGCAGCGCGCCATACACGCGGTCCAGCCCATCGGGGAGGATGCGCGCGCCGCCGATCACCGGCATGAAATTCGAGTCGCCCTCCCAGCGCGGCACGATGTGGAAATGGAGGTGCTCAGCGCAGCCCGCGCCGCCCGCGGAGCCGAGATTCACCCCGACGTTGAACCCCTGCGCCTTCACGGCGATTTTCAGCAGCCGCTGCGCGTGCAGGCACAGTTCCCAAATCTCGCGCGACTCGTCCTCCGTGAGTTCGTCCATGCCCGCCACCTTGCGATACGGCACCGCCATCATGTGGCCGACCGTGTAGGGGTAGCGGTTGAGCATGAGGAACGCGGCCTTGCGTCGCGTGACGACGTGATGCGCCGCGTCGTCGCCGTTCGCGGCCGCCAGCAGGAAGTCGCGCGGCGCATCGGGCTCGCGCTGAAAATATTCCACGCGCCACGGCGACCACAGCGACTCGAGATGATCCTTGGGGAAGCTCATGCGGAGACTCTACGCACTTCCCCGAGGACAGCCAGCGCGGCGCGCTCAGCCGCCCGTTCGCCGTTCAGCGTCGCGACGACCGCGGCCAGCTCCTCCGCCAGCCGTCGGCGCGCACCATCGTCATTGAGCAAGCGCAGCGCTTCGTCCGCCAGCGCCCCGGGCGACGCGGCATGCTGGATGAATTCCCGCACGACCGTGCGTCCGGCGAGGATGTTCACGATGCCGAGATGCTTCACCTTCACCAGCCGCACGCCCACCTCATACGTCAGCCACGCCGTCTTATATACCAACGCATACGGCAGGCCGAAACACGCGGCCTCCAGTGTCGCGGTGCCCGAGCAGACGATGCCGACGCCCGCGCGCTGCATCAGCTCGTGCGCCGTTCCCGCGCGAATCTCGATGGGAGCGTCGCCCGCCACCGCGCGCATGATCTCTGCATGCGCCTCGGTCGCCGCCGCCGCCTCGAAGCGCACGTCCGGCCGCGATTCCGCCACGCGGCGCGCCGCGCCGACCATCGCCGGAAAAATGCGATTCACCTCGCGCTCGCGACTGCCAGGAAACAGCCCGAGCAGCAGTGGATCGCGCACGACCGGCACGCGATCGCGCGCCATCTGCTCCACAATGGGATGCCCGACGAATTCCGTGCGCAGGCCCGACTGCTCGTAGAGCGGCTTCTCGAACGGGAAGATGCACAGCATCAGGTCGAGCCACTTCGCCATCTTCGGGATGCGGCCGCGGTTCCACGCCCAGACCTGCGGGCTCACGTAGAAGAGAATCTTCAACTTCGGCTGCCGCGCGCGCAGGGCCTTTGCGAGGCGCAGGTTGAAGCCGGGGTAATCCACCAGCAACACGACGTCGGGCCGCAGCCGCGCGATGTCCGCCAGCATGCGGTCGAACTTGCCCTTGAAGTAGCCATAGTTCTTCAACACGTCCCAGAGGCCCAGCACACCGGCCTCGGCGATCCATTCGTCGAAAGGCTCCGCCGCCAGCAGCCGCATCTTCGGCCCGCCCGCGCCGACGAACTCGACGTCGGCATCCAGCGCGTGAATCGCCCGCATCACCTCGGCCGAGCGGGCGTCCCCGCTCGCCTCGCCGGCGACGATCCAGATGAGCTTCATCACTGCGGACGCAGCAGGTTCAGAATGCCCGGCAGCTTCACTTCCGGCCGGTCCATGCCCTTGCGCGGATCCGCCGCCTCGATCTGGCGGGTGATTTCGAGCGCGATGTCGAGCGCCCGCGCGGCGGCTTCGCCGGAAACCTTCGGCACCAGGCCGTCTCGCGCGCAGGCGATAAAGGACTCGAGCTGATTGCGCAGCGGCTCGCCCTTGATGACGTCCACGCCCTCACGCGCGATCTTGCCGTCCACGAGGCGATACATCACGCCGTCCTGCTTTTGGTAATCGAGCGAGAGGTAGGCGTCTTCCTGGAACACGCGAATCTTGCGCAGCTTGTCCATGCTGATGCGGCTCGCCGTGACGTTGGCGACGCAGCCGTTCTCGAAGCGGAACCGCACGTTCGCGATATCCTCGCCCTTGCTCAGCACCGAGACGCCGACGCAATCCATGCTCACGATCGGCGAGCGCACGAGGTGCAGGATGATCTCGATGTCGTGGATCATCACGTCGAGCACGACACCGATGTCCATGCTGCGATTCGGATACGGCGAGAGCCGCGTGACCTCGAGGAAGCGCGGGTTCTTGAGCTTCGCCTCGAGCGCCTGCAGCGCGGGATTGAAGCGCTCGATGTGCCCGACCTGCAGCACGCAGCCCTGCTCCTGCGCCAGCGTGGCGAGCTCGCGGGCGTGCGCGGGATTGTCGGCGATGGGCTTCTCGACGAGGAGATGCTTCTTCCGCGCGAGCAGCAGCCTGCCGATCTCGTAATGCGTGACGGTCGGGGTGCAGACGGTCGCCGCGTCCACGAGGTCGGCGAATTCCTCCAGCGTGCGCGCCACCGGCACGCGGAATTTCTTCCCGGCGGCCTCGGCGGCGGCGGTATTCGCGTCATAGACGGCGGCGAGTTCGCAACCCTCGAGTTCGGAATAAACCCGCACGTGGTTCATTCCCATGCTGCCCGTGCCCACGACACCCACTTTGACGATCTTCATAATTTAAACTCCGTAAATGGTGATGCGCTTCTCTTCCGCGAGCCGGCACAACCGCTCCCGGTCGAGCAGCAGCACGCGGCCGCTTTCGACGACGAGACCGCGCAGTCCCGCGCGAGCCGTGTTTTCCAGCGTCTGATCGCCGATCACCGGCACGTCGAAACGCATGTCCTGCCCGGGCTTGGAAACCTTCACGACGAAGCCGCCGCCGCGTCCGAGACGGCCGCCGCGCTCGATGGCCTCATTCGTGCCCTCGAAGGCCTCGACCGCGAGCACGGTGCCGTTCTTCACGACAACGGTCTGGCCGATATCGAGCCGGCTGGTTTCCTTCGCGATGCGCAGGCCGAAGGCCGCGTCCTCCACCTCGCGCTCCTTGAGCTTCGGACCCGCAATGTGTCCGTCGGACGCAAGCTGGTCCTCGAGAAATGTCGTGGCCGGCAGCAGCTCGACACCGATCTTCGCGAGCGCGTCAGCGATGGCGCCAAAGAGCGTCTCGGCGTTGCGTTCCTTGATCGTGGCGAGAAGCATCAGCGCCTTCACGTCGGGCCGCAGGTCGAAGAGATTTTTCGGCGCGATCTGGCCGGCCATCATCGCGTGGGCCGCGCCGGATTTCTTCGCGGCATCGAGCATTTTCCCGAGCTGGCCGACCCGCATCCAGGTGACTTCGTCGGCGGGAGCCGTCGTCTCCGGGCTGGTTTCGCCCTCGAAGGCGGCCACACAGATTCGCACGACCCCGGCCTTGCGCGCCGCGCGCACGACGAGTTCCGGATAGCGGCCGCTGCCGGCGATAAGGAAGAGAGTCTCGGGAGTTTCCAAAACGAAGCTCCATTCGTATCAATCCAAGGTCCAAACTCCCAAATCCAAAATTTGAAAGTCGTCATCCACTGGTTTCGCCGCGACCTGCGCCTCACCGACAATACTGCCCTCACCGCGGCCGCCCGGGACGGCGCGCAGGTCGTGCCGGTTTACGTCCAGAGCCCGTGGAAGGACAGCCATCGCTGGACCGGTCCGCACCGGCAGGAGTTCCTCTGCGGCTCGCTCGCCGCGCTCGATCGGAACCTGCGCGCCATCGGCAGCCGCCTGATCGTGCGCCGCGGCGCCGCCGTCGAGGAACTGGAAAAGCTGGCTCACGAGACGGGAGCGGAAGCGGTATATTTCAACCGCGATCCCGATCCGTTCGGCCGGACGACGGAAGCCCGTTTGAACCTTCCCACCCACGGCTTCAAGGACATCTGCCTCCACGAGCGCGACGAAGTGCTGACCGGAAAAGGCGAACCCTTCCGCGTCTTCACGCCGTATTCCAGGGCCTGGCTCAAGCTCGAAAAGCCCGTCCCGGGCGGTCGCCTGCGCACATTGCAAACTCCCGCCGACATCGCCTCGCTTCCACTCCCGACGCTCGCCGATTGGAATCTCGCACCGTCGGGCGCAATTCTCGAGCCGGGCGAGCGCGCTGCCCGCAAGCGCCTCGAGCGCTTCCTTGCCGGCCCGGTCACCCGCTACGCCCGCGAGCGCGATCTCCCGGCCGGGCAGACGACTTCGCAAATCTCCGCCGACCTCCGCCACGGCTTGCTCTCCATCCGCGAAGTCTTTGCGCGTTGCCAAGCCCGCGCCGCCGAGCTGCCCGCAGCGGAACGCCAAAGCGTCCACACCTACGTCAACGAGCTGATCTGGCGGGAATTTTCCATGCAGATTCTCTGGCACTGGCCGGAGGTGCTCGAGCAGGAATTCGCCCCGAAATTTCGCAGCCTGCGCTGGACCGGCGACGTCCGCGATTTCGCGCGGTGGCGCGATGGCGAGACGGGATTTCCGATCGTCGATGCCGCCATGCGCCAGCTCCGCGAGACCGGTTTCATGCCCAATCGCGCGCGCATGATCGTCGCGATGTTTTTGACCAAGGATCTCCAACTCGACTGGCGGCTCGGTGAGCAATGGTTCATGCAGCAGCTCACGGATGGCGAAATCGCGAGCAACAACGCCGGCTGGCAATGGAGCGCCGGCACCGGCGCGGACGCCGCCCCGTATTTCCGCATCCAGAATCCCTGGATGCAAACCGCGCGTTACGACTCCGCCGGCGCCTACATCAAGCATTGGCTGCCCGAGCTGCGCGACGTGCCGGCCGCGCGATTGGCGCGCCCGCCCGAGGACAACCGCGCACTCGTTCCCGGCTATCTGCTCCCGATGGTCGATCACGCTGTCGCCCGGGAAAAAACGCTCGCGATGTTCGCTCAGGTCAAAGCCTGAACGACGGCCGCCTTTCGCTCCGAGAGCGTCGTGATGAGCAGCACCCAAAAGATCTGGATGATCACCGCCACCGGCAGTTGCAGCGGCGAGGGCATGAAATAAACCAAACTCACGCCGGGAATCCACACGCACCAACCTGCGACCATGATCGGAAACATCCGAGTTCCCACGAATTCGAGACTGAAAATTTCCCGCAACGCGCCCGCGTGAAATCCCGCGTCCCGCCATTCCAGCCAGCCGACGATGACGGGAACGCTGATGAACGGCGAAAACAGAAACTGATCCACCAGGACCTTCGGCAGGATCGTCCAAAAGTCGCTCCCGCTACCAAACCACACCGCCTGCAGCCGATAGAGTAGATCGACGATCAATCCCATCGCGCCCCACATCGGCGCCGCGCCCAGAAAATTGCGCACGTTCTTCCATGTCACTCGGCCACGTTGGAAGAAGATCACGCGCAGCACCTCGGGCAACACCGCCGCCGCGATCACGTAGGAGAGAATCCCAAACGCGAAGCCCGACCCCTGCTTGAGCCGCGCCACGTGCTCCAAAAAATGCCGCATGCCGTCACTCCAAAGATACAGGCCGAGAAACCCCAGCATGAGCGCTTGCAAAAAAAGACCGGGAATCGCGTTTTCCCGCACCGCATCGCGGGCCCGCCGCAGCGCCGATCGAAATTTCACGGCCGCTCCAGAAAAAGTTTCCCCGCGCGCCGCCGGGCATGACATCCGCCAGGCAGATTCACTTTCGCCGGCCCGGTCCGCGCATCGAGCAAGGCAAGCACGCGCTCCGTCTCCGCAAATCCCACTTCGGAAATTTCCATCAGCTCCAGCCAATTGCGCACGACCCGCCGCCGCAAGGCGAGGGGCGCGGCGGCGAGCTCGCGCACGGACAACTCCGCGCCGATAGCGAAGTGCCCCGCTTCTCCACGCATCCAATCCTCCTCCGCCGCGAGAATCTCCGACGCGCGCAAAATCGCCTCGGGAAAGGCCGGTCCAAACTCTTCCGCCAGCATCGGCAGCACCCGCACCCGCAGCCGGTTGCGCGTGTGCGCCGCGCTGAGGTTGCTCGCGTCCTCGCGCCAGCGAATTTTTCGCGCAGCGAGGAAGGCGTCGATTTCCTTCCGCCGGATTCCCAGCATCGGCCGCAGCAGGTGCAGCGTCGTCGCGCCGATTTTCAGCGCCGACTCCCGACGCATTCCCGCGAGCCCGGCCGCTCCGCTGCCGCGCAGAAAATTGAACAGACACGTCTCAACCTGATCGTCCGCGTGATGCGCGAGGAACACATTGCGGCACCGTTCGCGACGCGCGACCCCCGCAAAAAAGGCGTACCGCAACTCCCGCGCGGCGACTTCGACGGAAACGCCCCGCTCCGCCGCGTAACCGCGCACATCGGCGCGCCCGATCACACAGCGCAGGCCGAGTTTCCGCGCCAGTCGCTCGACAAATCTGGCGTCCGCGCGAGAGGCCGCTCTGCGCAGTTGGTGGTCGAGGTGAACAACCGTCAGCTTTCGCCAGCCCAACGCGTGCAACGCGTGCAGCAACGCCACGGAATCGCGCCCGCCCGAGACGGCGATCAGCGCTCGCCTCGACCGGGAATAGCCGGTCACGCCCGCTGCGAGTTCGCGCAGGAACGGATCACCCGATGCGGTCGCTTCCAAAATAACGATGGAGCGGTTCCGGCAACCGGATGGAGCCGTCGGCCTGAAGTCCGCTCTCGATGAGGGCAACGTAAAGCCGCGCCAGCGCGGTGCCGGAGCCGTTGAGCGTGTGGCAGAAGCGGTTTTTTCCCTCGGCGTCCTTGTAGCGAAGATTCATCCGCCGCGCCTGATAGTCGCCAAAGTTCGAGCAGCTCGAAACCTCGAGATAATCCTGCTGCCCCGGCGACCAGACCTCGATGTCGTAGGTTTTTTGCGAGCCGAAGCCAAGGTCGCCCGTGCAAAGCTCGATCACACGGTAGTGCAGCCCGAGAAGCTGCAGCACACGCTCGGCATCGGCCGTGAGCGTCTCCAGCTCGGCCGCGGAATTTTCCGGCGTGGTGATTTTCACCAGCTCGACCTTGTCGAACTGGTGCAGGCGAATGAGTCCGCGCGTGCCGAGGCCGGCCGCCCCGGCTTCGCGGCGAAAGCACGGCGTGTATGCCGCGTAACGAATCGGCAGGTCGGCGAGCGCCTTGAGTTCGCCGTTTTCGAGATTGGTAACGGGCACCTCCGCCGTCGGGACGAGATACACATCGTCCTCGCCGCTGTGGTAGAGCTGATCCGCAAATTTCGGCAACTGCGATGTGCCGACGAGCATCTCCGGACGCACCAGCAACGGCGGAATGACCTCGGTGTAGCCATGCTCGCCGGTGTGGAGATCGAGAAGGAAGTTGATGAGCGCGCGTTCGAGTCGCGCGCCCGCTCCGGTGTAGCAGACGAAGCCGCTTCCGCTGATTTTGGTCGCCCGCTCGAAGTCGAAAAGCCCCAACCGCGCGCCGATGGCGACATGGTCCTCGGTCCGCTCCAGCGCCGGCTTCGCACCCCATTCGCGCAGGACGGGGTTTGCGCTCGCGTCGGCACCCACCGGCACGTCGGCCGCGGGCAAATTCGGAATGTGCAGCAACGTGTCGCGCTGTTTCTCGTCGTAGTCGGTGGCGGCGCGGTTGAGCGCATCCATCCGGTCGCCAAAACTTTTCACCTCAGCCTCGATGGCGGAGGAATCCTCGCCGCGCGAGCGAAGCGCCCCGATTTCCTTGCTCAGCCGTTTCCGATCGGCCAGCAATTGCTGAAGCTGGGTTTCGCTCTCCCGCCGATGGCGGTCGCACCCGAGGACGAGATCGATCTGGGCGGACAAATCCTCGCCGCGGCTGGCAAGGCGCGTCTTGACGTCGTCGGGTTGTTCGCGAATGAGGCGGATATCGAGCATGATCGAACTAAACAGGATTTACAGGATTTGTAGGATTAACAAGATGCAGGAAGAGTGGAAAACGATTACGTCCAGTAAATCCCTTGAATCCTGTAAATCCTGTTTAGTTCGATGGCCGTTCAATATCGCGATTATTACCAGACCCTCGGCGTGGCGAAGACCGCCAGTCAGGACGAGATCAAGAGTGCGTTCCGTAAGCTCGCCCGCAAATTTCATCCCGACACCGCCAGCGACAAGAAGACCGCCGAGGAAAAGTTCAAGGAGATCAACGAGGCCTACGAGGTGCTCGGCGATCCCGAGAAACGACGGAAATACGACGAGTTTGGCGCGAATTGGGAACACGGGGCGGGAGCGCCGCGCGGCGGCTGGTCACAGGCCGGCGGATTCCCGGGCGGCGGGGGGCGCGGGGGTTTCGATGGTGGCGAAGGCGTCGATTTCGAGTTTGGCGGCACGGGATTCAGCGACTTCTTCGAGCAGATGTTCGGCGCGCGACGGGGCGGCTTTCGCTCCGGCGGATTCGAGCCCGGTCCGCAGCGCGGCGGCGACATCGAGGCCGATATTCTCGTCACGATCGAGGAGGCCTTCCACGGCTCCACGCGGCAGATTTCCTTCCGGCGCAGCGACTCTTCGCAGACCCAAACCTACACGGTCAAGATTCCCAAGGGTGTGCGCGAGGGGCAACGCATCCGACTGGCCGGCCAGGGCGGCGCCGGGGCCGCCGGCGGCGCGGCAGGCGATCTCTACTTGAGGATCAAGCTGCAAAAGCACCCCGAATACGAGGTCGAAGGCAGCGATCTCTATCGCGAACTGGCTGTGCCCGCGTGGAAATGCGTGCTGGGCGGCGAGGCGGAGATTTCAACGCTCAGCGGTCGCGGAAAACTGCGCATTCCCCCCGGCTCGCAACCAGGAAGGAAGTTTCGCCTGACCGGAAAAGGCCTGCCCAAGAGCGACGGAACCTTCGGCGATCTCTACGCCGTGTTGACCGTCGATTTGCCCGTGCACTTGAGCGCCCAGGAAAAGACGCTTTGGGAGCAGCTGTCGCAACTGGAAAATTGAACAGGGCTCTAAAGCATCTCGAAAGAGATTTCCGAAAATCGCTAGAGCCCGGGACTCGCTCTGCAAATCCGTCGGGGATGCATGCCGAGAAAAGAAAATGCCGGTCAAATTGACCGGCATTTCGAAAGAGAGAGACTTGTAACTTAATTAGGAAACCGGCGGCGGCGGGATGTTGGTCTTGTTGCTTACCGTCGAGATGTAATAGCTGTAAACCTGATCCTGAGTGCTGCCCTTCTTAAGCGCGAAGGTCTTGATCGTATTATAGAGCGATTGGGAAGTGATATCGGTCTTCGCGGTCGGAGGAAGTCCCTTAAGTAGAGCGGTCAACGCCTTGTTATAGATCGCGTCTTGAAGGCTGAACTTCAGTCCCTTGAAATACCCCGTGAGGAGCTGCTTGAGGCAGGCATTGACGCTCGAACCCGCAAATTTGCTGCTGAGCGGAACCGCCGGCTTCAAAACTTTGATCACGGACGTGGCATACTTCTGGGCGTTCTTTTTGTTAAGCTTGTCCTTCAAGACCGAACCGAAATATACCGCGGCCGCGTTGGCCGCCGAGAGGCCCTTTTTGGTGCCAACCTTGGCCTTCAACGTGGTGGTGAACTGGGAGGGGGAGACGGCCGCCGCGAGCGCGAGCGGGGAGGACGCAACCGCCAGAAAAGCGATCGCCGCAAAGGCTTTGAGAAACTTGGAATTCATCGCGGTGTTGGGTTTACACTCGATGAATACGGCGGGGCACCGTCCTTGTCCACCCTTCTTTTGCAAAAGCGCGCGGAGATATCGTGTCCTTTTCGGGCTTGATTTCGAGGGATATTTCGCCTTCGGCCCGGCTCTTCTTGCCGAAGAGCCTTGAAATAATCACGGGTTCGGACGGGTTGCCGTTGTAAACACCCGAAGAGCGCCAGGACGGATTCCAATCTCGAGCGGCCATTGCTCGAGGAGCGCTCCGTCGCGGTGAGCGTGGAGTTTGCGAGGGCTCTGTATTTTTATCGCCTCCACGGAGAAAGTCGTCAAACGGGGTGCGTAGGTGCGGCGTCCGGCGCGGATGGAGAAGAAATGCCAGGCGAGCTCGAGTTTGCTGTAGCGCTTGAAGATCGAGACGGTGAGTTTGCCGTCGTCGATTCGGGCCTTGGGTGCGACCTGGAAGTTCATCCCGTAGTAGGGTCCGTTCGAGACGGTGATCATGAGGGCTCGCAGACGAAGGGTCGTGCGCCGGCTCGCGCAGACGTGGGCGATCCATTGACGAGGGGAACGGCCGGAACGTCCCAATGCCTCGTGCAGGGGGCGATCGAGCTGGAGTTCGAAATGCTGGCGGGGATAATCCTTTGCGCGGAGCAGCAGATCGAACCACTTCGTGATCCCGCCGGATTTGATTTCCTCCCCCAGCGGGAAGAGCGCGGCGTCGAGGCCCGCGCCGACGCATTCAAAGAATGGCTGTCCGTTGATGAAGCCGACATCGACGGGCCGCGTCGCGCCGGCAGCGATCACTCGCGCGGCCTCGAGCGGATCCGTGGGGAGACCGGCGCTGCGGGCGAAATTGTTGTAGGTGCCGCAGGGGATGATTCCCAACGGGATGGGCGAATCCACCAACGCGCCGGCGACGGCTTCGACGGTGCCATCCCCGCCGGCTACGGTGATCCATGCCGCGCCTGCCTCGCGGGCCGCGCGAGCGAGCGCTACGGGATCATCGCCCTCGACAAATTCGTGGAGCTGCGTGCCGGAAGGCAGCTCCGCCAGTAACCGCTGGGCGGGAAATTTCGACGCGGTGCCGGCGGCGGCGTTGTAGATGAGGAGGCCGGGCACTTTTACCGAAGATAACGAAGGAAACGAAGAGAAGGCTTCGTTATTTTCGTTTCCTTCTGGAATCAGGCAACTCCGAACCGCTGAGCGACGAGGGCGGCGAGCCGGGCGCGCAGGGATTCGTCCTCGATGCGATCGAGGAGGGAGTTGAAGAAGCCGGCGACGATGAGTCGGCGACCCTGGTCCTCGGGAATGCCGCGGGCTTGCATGTAGAACAGCTCGTCGGGGCTGACGCCGCCGCTGGTCGCCCCGTGGGTGCAGCGGACGTCGTCGTTGAGGATTTCCAGGCCGGGCATGGAGTGGGCGATGGCGTCCTCGCTGAGCATGAGGTTCTCGACGCGCTGGTAGGCGTCGGTCTGGGAGTTGCCGGGCTCGACGCGGATGAGGCCGGCGAAGATGACCTGGGACTTGTCGTCCAAGGCGTTGCGATAGAGGAGGTCGCTGGTGGCGTGCTTCGCGGCGTGGTCCTGGAGCGTGCGCTGGTCGATCTGGCGCGTGCCGTCGAGGGGATTGAGCGAGAGCATGACGCTGCGGCCGCCGTCCCCGGCGAGTTTGCTGAGGGATTCGCCGCGGATGTAGTCGCCGCCGAAGTTCGCGATGAGCGCGGTGGAGTTCGCGTCGCGGCCGACGAGGGTGGAGTTCAGGTGGAACGCGAGGGTGTCACGGCTCCAATCCTGCACGGCGACGTAGGTGAGCTGGGCGCCGCGGCCGAGGTGGAAGTCGTTGATGCCACAGGCGAAGGCACGGGCGCCGTCGGCGGACTTGAAGTGATCGATGACGGTGACCTTCGCGTTCTCGCCGAGGACGATGAGGGTATGCGGGAAGACGGAGGCGTTTTCGCCTTCGACCCAATGGAAAAGCTCGATGGGCAGGGCGACTTCGACGTTTTTCGGGACGTGGACGAGCACGCCGCCGCCCGAGAGGCGGGCCTTGTGGAGCTGGGCGTATTTGTGGGAGCCGAGCTCGACGGGCTGCGCCATGAAATACTCGCGGAAAAGCGCTTCGTGGTCGCGGGCGGCCTCGGCGAGGGGCTGGACGATGACGCCGGCGGGCAGGCTGGCGGTTTCGCGGAGAACGAGGGTGTCGTTGCCAAAGATGAGGCGGGCGGCCGTGTCGCCGCCGATGCCGGTGGACGCGGTGATGAGCTTGCCCTCACTGGCGATGGGCGGGGCCGGAACAAACGCCTCGAGGTCGAGGGCCTTGAGGTTCGCGAAGCGCCAGGGCTCGTCGCGGCGCGTGGGCGCGGGGGTGGATTCGTATGCGGCCAGCGCGGCGGCCTGTTCGGCCTGGAACCAGGCGGGGAAGGCGCTCGTGGGCGCAACGGTGGTTTCGGGCATTTCGGGTGCGGAAATCATGTGAGAAACGAGGCGAAGATCAGCCAACGCTGCCTTCCATCTCGAGATCGATGAGGCGTTTCAACTCGACGCTGTATTCCATGGGGAATTCGCGGACGAGATCGTTGACGAAGCCGTTGACGGCAAGGCTCATGGCCTGGCCTTCGGTGAGACCGCGCTGCTGCATGTAGAAGATCTGCTCGGCGTTGATCTTGCTGACGCTCGCTTCGTGCTGGCAGGCGTTCTTGTTGCCGCGGGCAACGATGGCGGGGTAGGTGTCCGTGCGGCTGTTCGTATTGATGAGCAGGGCGTCGCACTCGGTGTTGTTCTTGCAACCCTTGCGGTGCGGCGGGATGTCCACGAGGCCGCGGTAGGTGGACTGGCCGGTGCCGATGCTGATGGATTTCGAGACAATGTTCGACGTCGTCTCGTCGGCGGCGTGGATCATTTTCGCGCCGGTGTCCTGGTGCTGGCCGTCGTTGGCGAGCGCAATGCTGATGACTTCGCCGCGGGCCTTGCGGCCCTTCATGATGACGCCGGGGTATTTCATCGTGAGCCGGCTGCCGATGTTGCAGTCGATCCACTTGATTTCGGCCTCCTCGTGGGCGAGGCCGCGCTTCGTGACGAGATTGAAGACGTTCGCAGACCAGTTCTGGACCGTGACGTATTGGATCTTCGCGCCCTTGAGGGCGACGAGTTCGACAACGGCGCTATGCAGCGTGGACGTCTCGAATTTCGGCGCGGTGCAGCCCTCCATATACATGACCTCGCTGCCTTCGTCGGCGATGATGAGCGTGCGCTCGAACTGGCCGAAATTCTGGGCGTTGATGCGGAAGTAGGCCTGGAGCGGGTGCTTCACCTTCACGCCGGGCGGCACGTAGATGAACGAACCGCCGGAGAAGACGGCGCTGTTGAGCGCGGAAAATTTGTTGTCGCTGCTCGGGATGACCTTGCCGAACCACTTGCGGAAAATTTCCGGGTGCTTGTGCAGGCCTTCCGTGCTGCCGACGAAGATCACACCCTGCTCACCGACGGCGGCCTTGATGTTCGAGTAGGCGGCCTCGCTGTCGAATTGCGCTTCGACGCCGGCGAGATATTTGCGCTCCTGCTCGGGAATGCCGAGGCGCTCGAACGTCTGCTTCATCTCCTCGGGCACGTCGTCCCAACTGCGACTGGGCGTGACGCCCTGCGAGAGGTAGTAGCGGATGTTCTCGAAGACGATGTTGTCGAGATCATGACTCGCCCAATGCGTCGGCATGGGCTTCTCGAGGAATTTGCGATAGCCGTCCTTGCGGAAGGCGCGGACCCAGTCGGGGTCCTTCTTGACGTCGCAAATGTAGTCGATGGTCTGCTCGTTCAAGCCGACGCCGGCATCGAACGCGTAGTCCATCTTGTAGCTGAAATCCCCGACGCTGCGGTCGATGTCGATGTTCGGCTTTTCGGTCTCTTCGGCGATGGCGGGCATGGCTTTTTCGGTTCGTTGGGCTCCCGCGGAGGCGCGGAGAGCGCGGAGGTTATTAGGCGGTGGCGAGGGCGTCTTCGGTGACCCAGTCGTAACCGCGGGCTTCGAGTTCGAGGGCGAGATCCTTGTCGCCGCTGAGGGCGATGCGGCCATCGACCATCACGTGAACCTTGTCGGGCACGATGTAATCGAGCAGACGCTGGTAGTGGGTGATGACGAGGAAACCGCGGTCGGGCGAGCGCAGGGCGTTCACGCCTTCGGAGACGATCTTGAGGGCGTCGATGTCGAGGCCGGAGTCGGTTTCGTCGAGCACGGCATATTTCGGTTCGAGCATGGACATCTGGAGAATTTCGCAGCGCTTTTTCTCGCCGCCGGAGAAGCCTTCGTTCACCGAACGCGAGGTAAACGCGCGGGCAATCTTGAGGGCGTCCATCTTCGCGTAGAGATTCGCGTAATAGTCGGTGGCCTCGAGTTCCTCGCCCTCGGGCAGGCGAGCCTGGACGGCCGCACGGATGAAGTTCGCAATGGTCACGCCGGGGATTTCCATCGGGTATTGGAAGGCGAGGAAGAGACCGGCGCGGGCACGGGCGTCGGGTTCCTCCATCGAAAACAGGCTCACGCCGTCCATCAGCACGTCGCCGCCAGTGACGGTGTAGTCGGGATGGCCGGCCATGATCTTGGCGAGGGTGCTCTTGCCGGAACCGTTCTTGCCCATGATGGCGTGGACTTCGCCCTTGGGGACTTCGAGGTTGAGGCCCTTGAGGATGGGCTGGTCGCCAATGCTGGCGGTGAGGTTTTGGATGCTGAGGCTCACGCGATTTTGGATTTTGGATTTTGGATTTCGGATTGGGCGCAATCGGCGCAGGTGCCGCGCAGGGAAATTTCGTGATGGGTGACGGTGAAGCCGGTCGGGAGGTTCCACTGCTGGCTGCGCTCGGCGGCAAGGTCGATGTCGAAGACTTTCGCGCATTGATCGCAGACAAAATGGCCGTGCTCGTCGAGATTCGGGCAAAAGCGTGTCGGCTCGCGGTCCACATGGACCTGTTTGACGAGGCCGCACGCGACGAGCGTCTCCAGGCTGTTATAGACCGTCGCCAGCGAGATGCTCGGCATGCCTTTTTTCGCCCGGTGGAAGACTTCCGTCGCCGTGGGGTGATCCCGCTTGTTCACCAGCAAATCATAAACGTGCCGCCGCTGCGGAGTGTCGCGCAAGACACCCCCGCGAATCGTCTCGTCATAAGGATCGTGATGCGCAGCTTTCACTCCCTCAAGGTGCCACAGCCCGAAACGCGATCAAGAATTATTCTAAATCGAGAACCATTATCAGCTCGAACAAGGTCTCCGGCAGCCCCGGCAGGAATCCCTTGAGCTGTCACCCGCCCGGAAAATCGCCGATCAAATTGACGTCGCCGTCTTCTGACGCCTCGCCGGCCGCTAGGCCCGGGAATTGCCGTCGAGCTGCCGGATCACCGTCGTCAGATACACCGGCTCGGGGTGAATCTTGCGGTATTTCGTGATTTCCCGGCGCTCGAGCACCTGAAAGCCGTAGCGCTCGAACAACTTCGCGCCGCGGCGGCTCTCGAACGTCACCATCTGCCCAAACACCGCCTTTTCCCCCGCCGCCTGGAGATAGATCAGGTATTGGTTGACGATTTCCCGGGCGCCGGCGAGGCCCTGCGCCTCCGGCAGCAGGTTGATGTGAAAATGGGCCGTGCGCCGGGGCGCGGCCGGCACTTCGCGCCAGGAATTTCGCAGGATCCAACCAATGAAATCGCGCGTCGCCCGCGAGTAGCCGCGGTAACGCCGCGTCGCCCGAAAAAACAGGCTGAAGTTCAGAAAAAAGTCGTAGAATTGCTGCCGCAACGGGCGTCGCGAGCCGAGCAGATAGCCCTTCACCACGCCATCCTGCTCGAGCACGAACGACGACTCGGGTTCCCAATCCGTGTAGTAGGATGTGAGGTAGTCGGCGAAAAGTTCGCGATCCTCGAAGACCGGGTCGATCGCCTGCCCAAGATAGCCCGTCTCGCAACAAAGCCGCCGCACAGCCTCGCGATCGCGGGCCTCGTAGGGGCGAACGGAAACACGGTGGGGAACAGACACTTCTCTATGGGTTGTATTCCGCGATGACCGTGCGGTAAATCGAAAACAGGCGGGCGAAGATCGTCCGCCACGCGTAGCGCTCGCGCACGGTGCGGCTGGCGGAGGCTCCGGCCGCGCGCAGGTCGGTGCGCGTGGCGTCGTCGATCGCGACGGCGAGCGCCTCGGGCGTGTTTTCGGCGGCCCAATGCGCCTGGTTCGTGAAAATGATGCGGTCCATGTAGCTACCGCGAATGCCGACCACCGGAATGCCACAGGCCTGCGCCTCGAGGGTGACGAGACCGAAGGTTTCAAGGATGCCGGGATGCACGAAGAGGTCGGCCGCACGGTAAATCCGCGCCAGCTCGCGGGCGTCGCCGCAATATGGCATCCAGCTCACGGCCCCGGTGTAGGCGCGGGCGTGCTCGAGTTCCGCGCGGCGCGTGCCATCGCCCACGGCCAGCAAATGAAATCGTCCCGGCTGCCGCGCGTGCAGCCGCTCGAAGGCCGCGAAGAGCGTCTTCACGTTCTTCTCCGGCGCGAGGCGGCCGACGTAGAGCAGCAGCGTGCGGTCGGCGGGAATGTCTAGTTCACGCCGCAACGCGCCGGGGTTGGGTTCCTCCGGCGTGAAAACGTCGATGTCCACGCCGAGGTCGGTATTCGCGATGTTTTCCACGCCCCAGTCCGTCAGCAGCGCCGCCAGCGCGGGGCTCGGCACAAGCGTGCGCTCGAATTTGTTGTAGAGCGCGCGGATGTAGCGACGGGAAACCTCCTGCGCGATCTCGGTGGGAATGCGCCCAAAGAATTTCGAGACGGAGCGGATCGTCGCCTCGGGAAAATGCGAATGGTAGAAGCCCACCGCCGGAATGCCGAGCGCCCGGCCGGAGGCGACGGCCTTCCACGCGACCTGATACGGATCGCCGGATTCGATGAGGTGCGGTTTTTCGCGCTCGAGGATTTCCTCGACGAGATGAAGCTTCAGCAGCGCCCGATAGCGGGAGGTTTTCGAGACGAGCGGCGACTCGATCGTGTAAACCCGCGACCGCGCGTCGCCGAGGCGCTCGGTCTTCGCGCCCGGCACGATGAGGATGTGCTCGTCATCGGGGCATTCAGCCCGCAGATACGCGACCTTCTGCTCGAGGTAGCGCCGCACCCCGCCACTCACCGGCGAGTAGAACTGGGTGAGGTCGCAGAATTTCAAGCTACTCCTGCGCGGCGAGCCAGCGCTCCGCGTCGATCGCGGCGGCGCAACCCTGGCCGGCTGCGGTTATGGCCTGGCGATAGACGTGGTCGGCCACATCGCCCGCCGCAAAAACGCCGGGCACATTCGTGAAGGTGCCACTCGCCTGCTTCAAATAGCCGGCCTCGTCCGTATCGATTTTCCCGCGGAAGGGCGCGGTGTTCGGCTCGTGCCCGATGGCGACGAAGACGCATTTGAGCGCGAGCTCGGATTCCTCGCCGGTCACGAGATTCTTCAACGTCACGGCGCGCACCTCGCCCTCGTCGTCGGTGAGATATTCCGTCACGGCGCTGTTCCAGATCGGCTCGATCTTCGGATTTTCCAACGCGCGGTCGGCCATGATTTTCGACGCGCGCAGGCTGTCGCGGCGGTGAATGAGATAGACCTTGCTCGCGAAGCGCGTGAGGAACGTCGCCTCTTCGCAGGCGGAGTCGCCGCCACCGATCACGCACACCGGCACGTTGCGGTAGAACGCGCCGTCGCACGTCGCGCAGGAAGTGAGGCCGTGGCCGATGAGCGCCTTCTCGCCGTCGATGCCGAGATAGCGCGGCGAGGCGCCGCTCGCGACGATGAGGGCGCGCGTCTCGAGCCAGTCGCCATCGACCTTGATGCGATTCACGCCCTCGACGTGCTCGAATTCCTCGACCGTGCCGTAGCGAAACCGCGCGCCGAATTTCTCGGCCTGCGCGTGCATGCGCATGATGAGTTCCGGCCCGTCCACGCCGTCGGGAAACCCGGGAAAATTTTCGACCGCGGTGGTGGTCGTAAGCTGGCCGCCGGGCTGGCGTCCCTCGAGCACGAACGGGGCAAGATTGGCGCGCGCCGTGTAGATGGCGGCGGTAAGGCCGGCGCATCCCGTGCCGACGATGATCACGTTTTCCATAGAGCCGGGCAGTTAAGCACGAAGCCCGCGGGGGCGACAAAGAAAACCCGCGTCATTCCCCGCGCAACAGCACGGCCTGCGTGCCGCAGACGACCGCCGGCGCGGGAAGCGGCCCGAGAATCCGCTCCCAGCGCGGCAGGGCGGAGCGCTCGACGACGAAGGCCTGCGGCCGCCCGGAAGTCCAGAGCGCGGCGAATTTTTCCGTCGTGAGATAGCGCTCGCGACCGAGGCCGAACTTGCGGGTAAGGAAATCCGCGTCAGGATTCTCGCCGAGCAGCGCCACCGGTTGGTCCGCGTAGAACAGCAGGCTGCTCGCGGTATCGATGCCGCCCTCGAAGACGATTGGTGCGTCCGCCGGCAACCGTTCGCGTAATATCGTCGCCGCGCCCGCGAGCGAAAAATAGGGCGCGACGAGCGCGTAACCGAGGATCGCCGCGAGGCAGAAAATTCCCGCCGCCGTCGCGCCCGCCGCAAACGCGCGTCGCGGACGAATCCAGCCGGCGACCAGCACGACGAGCGCCAGCGCAAAGGCGCCGATCCCCAATCGCGCGAGACCCAGCCACACCTCGGGACCGAAGCCGGCAAGCGTCGTCCACGCCGTCGCCCGCGACGCCACGTCCGCGGATTGACCGCCCAGCGAGGACGCCTCGCCCAGCAACCATGCGCAGCCGAAGAGACCCGCCGCGCATAACGCCGCCAGCACCGCGAGCGCTCCGCGATTCAGCCCGCTCTCGACCGCCCCGGCGATCAGCAGCGCAAAGGCCGGCCACATCGCCATCGCGTAATAATCCTGCCGCTCGCCCAGCACGAGCAGCGGCAAAAACACCACGCCGATCCACGCCGCAAGCAGTGCAATTTCCCGCCGCTGCAATCTCCACGCCGGCCGCGCCGCGACGGCCAGCAAGCCGAGCACCGACCATGGAAAAAACCACGCGCCGTGCAGCAGCACGAATTGCCACGCGGGCACGTTTTCGTAGCGTGTGGCGGGGGCCGCGTTGCCCGCGAGGTGGCCAGCCTGCTCGGCAAAGATCAGGTTCGACAGCCAGCCGGGATATTGCAACTCGACGAAAACATACCAGGGCACGTTGATCGCGAGAAAAACGAGAATGCCCGGCACGCTGAGGAGCCGCGCCAACCGCAGTCGCCATTCGCGAACGCCCGCGGCGGCGATTCCCACGGTGACGAGCGGATAGATCAACCCATGCGGGCCTTTGACAAAGCACGCAAGCGCGGCGGCCAGCCAGAAACCCGCCGCCCACCATCGGCCGCGCTCCGCATCCAGAGCCCGCACGCCGAAATAAATCGCCCACGCGATGAATGCGCCGAAGATCGGCTCCGGCATCACGATTCGCCCGAGCGTCACCGTGCCGAGACACGTCAGCAGAATCACCCCCGCGACGAACCCCCGCCGCGCGCCGCCGAAATAAGCGCCGAGCGCAAACGTCGCCAGCACGCTGGCCGTCACGCCCAGCGCGCCGGGCAGCCGGGCGGCGAATTCGTTGACGCCAAACACCTCGAAGGACACCGCCATCATCCAGTAAAGCAGCGGCGGCTTCACGAGGCGCGGCACGCCGTTGTTTTCCGGCACGAGCCAGCTGCCGCCCTGCACCATGCGGCGCGCCGCCCCGGCGTATTGGCCGTCGGTCTCGTTGTAGAGGGAGCCCACGCCCGCCGGCAGGATCTGCAGCAACACGCAAAGGACACCCAGCAGGAGCAGCGCGCGGCGGGTCGTCACTGCAGCGAAAAATTCTCCGGAAATCCCGCCGGCAGCCGCACCGGCCGGCCCTGCGGCATCTGCACAAGCGCCAGCGACTGTTTGCAGGTGACGAGGAGCGCGTTGTCCCGCGGCCGCACGATTTCGAACTCGCACCAGAAACGCGCGGTGGACCATTCGGAAATCCGGCCGTTCACCCGCAACGTATCGCCGAGCAGCGCGGGCTTTCGGTAATCGATCTCCGTGCGCGTGACGACGGCGTGAATCTGCGTGCGCGCGATTTCCTCGAAGCTCATGCCCAGCTGGATCGCAAGCTGCGTGCGCGCGATCTCGATGAATCGCAGATAAACGATATTGTTCACCACGCCGGCGGCGTCGGTGTCGAAATACATCACGGAAATCTCGGTGGATATTTCAGTGCGGGCCATTCGAGCGATTTAACCACGGAGGGCACGGAGGACACGGAGAAAGAAAAAAAACCGCTGTGTCTCCCCGCCTCCATGGTTAAGAATTCCGTCATGTTGTTCCGCGAACCCCTCCTTTTCGAGCCTCTCCCGATGGAACGCGTCTGGGGCGGTCGTCGCCTGGAAACCGTCCTCGGGAAAAGCGTGCCGTCGGGCGTGCCCGTCGGCGAGTCCTGGGAAATCGTGGACCGCGCGGACGCGCAGAGCGTGGTGCATGGCGGTCCGCTCGCCGGCCGGACGCTGCACGACCTCTGGACCGCCCACCGCGCGGAAATTTTCGGCTCCGCCTACGCGGCGCATCCCGCGGAACGTTTTCCGGTTCTCATCAAGCTGCTCGACGCCCGCGAGCGCCTCTCCGTGCAAGTCCATCCGCCGGCCAGCGTCGCACCGGCGCTCCAAGGCGAGCCGAAGACCGAGATGTGGTATTTCCTCGATTGCCTGCCCGGCGCATCGATTTACGCGGGCCTTCGCCGCGGCGTGACTCGCGCGGACTTCGAGGAGGCCATGGAGCGCGGCGAGGTCGAGCGCACGCTCCACCGCGCGCCGGTGGAATCCGGCCAGAGCATTTTCATCCCGAGCGGACGCGTGCATGCCATCGGCGAAGGTTGCCTCATTGTCGAGGTGCAGCAGAACAGCGACACGACCTACCGCGTGTTCGATTGGAACCGCACCGGCCTCGATGGCGCTCCCCGCGCACTTCACATTCCCGAGTCCATGAGCTCCATCGACTTTGCGGATTTCGAACCGTCCGTCCAGGCCGCCCATCCGGGAAGCGATAGCGTCGTCGCCGCCTGCGAGCATTTTCTCGTGGAGCGTTGGCAGCTCGACGAACCTCGCGTGGCCCTCGACGGCGGAAACTTCGCGATTTTTGCGGTCATTGCGGGACGAATCGGACTGGGCGAACAGGTTTTCGAGATCGGCACCTTCTTTCTCGTGCCCTCCGGCATGGAAACGGCTTTATTGCACCCGCTGGGCGGCCCCGCGGCCGTCCTGCGCTCCACCCTTCCCCAACCCCGTCCCCATTGACCGCCGCGAAAAGATTGCCCGCGTAAATGCTTGACCTGCCTCCGCCAAAATGAAATCCCAACCCAAGATTGTTATGAAACTCCCAGTTCTCTGCACGTTTGCCCTCCTCGCCGTCACGGCGGCCTCCCACGCCGGCTCCTTCGGCGGCCCTCCCCCTTTCACCGATATGTCGCCCCTCCAGAGCGGCATCGACGGCTCCTATCAGGCCACGGCCCGCGGCACGAATCTCACCGGCATCATCCGCTTCGCCTATTCCGGCGGCGTGCAGAGCCCCATCGCCACGGCGAACACTTACGCCTTTTTCGTGGACGGCAACGTTGTCTCCGGCGGCGTGACGGCCTCCATCACGGGTAAGAGCCTCGCCGGCGTCCTCGGTGGCCAGGACTTCAGCGTTCCGACCAACAACTCCGGAACCTCCCAGCTCCCGATCGTGTTCATCGTTCGTGGCAATCGTGCCAATGGCCAGTTCACCGGCCAGATGAACCTCGAAGACAAAATGTCGGCCTTCCAGGGACATGGCAACATCACTCCCGCTCCTTCCGAAACGAACAGCATCGTCCTGATTCAGACCAACGGCGGCAATGACCTCGTCATCGGCGACAACGTGAACGTGCAGAGCAGCGACGTCACGGTCACGCCCTTCGTCGTCGCGGGCAGCAACATCACACCGACGAACTTCACCTTCGAAGGTGTCCGCACCAGCATCTTCGCCCAGGGTTCCGGCGGCCAGGTCGGCGCGGCGGCCCAGTCGGCAACGGCCCAGTAATCGAGACTGCGCTTTCGCGATCCCATTGCTTCCCTCTTCAATCGTCGATTGCGTCTGAATTCGCCATCCCGGACCTCGGTAGCCTCTTCAAACCCCGCCCGCCCCAAGCGAGCGGGGTTTACCATTCTGGAGATGGTCGCCGTCATCGGCATTTTGATCATCCTGATCATGTTGCTGGTGAGTGTGATTTCGCGTCTGCCCGGCGTGGGAGATCGCGTGAAATGCACCGCCAATCTACGCGGCCTCGCCCTGGGATTGAGCAACTATCTCGAGGACAAGGGCCATTGGCCGGACCAGCCGGCATTCAGCCACGAAGAGCAGGGCAAATACGAGGATTGGTGGATCAACGAGCTCAAGCCCTACGGCATTCCGGACAAGATGTGGCAATGCCCGGCCATCCTGCGCCTCGGCAAAATTCAGCAAAACGGCCAGTCGCCGCGCGTTCACTACTCGCCCACCAATTTCGACCAAAAACCGAACACGCCCCACAAGTGGCCAACGATGCCATGGCTCGTCGAGATCGCGAACGTTCACGGCCACGGGGCCCTGCTCGTGCTGCCGGACGGTTCCGTGCAGGACTGGGATCTCTACATGGAAAAATTCACGAAGTAGCGGCGGTGGCTACCGCCACTCGTGCTTCGGATATTTGCGGGATAGCTCCGCCTTGAGCTTCGGGTAGGCCTCGACCCAGAAATTGGCGAGGTCGGTCGTCACCTGCACGGGCCGCATGTTTGGCGCGAGCACCTGGATCGTCAGCGGCACCCGGCCGCCCGCAATGCGCAGCGAGGTTTGCAGGCCGTAGAGGTCTTGAATCCGCGCCGCGATGAAGGGGTCCGCCTCCGCCGCATACACGATCTTCGCGCGGCGTCCGCCCGGCAGATCGATCCGCTCCGGCGCAAATTTTTCGACCTGCTGTTGCTGGGCATACGTCAGCCAGCCGCGCACGATATCCCGCACCGGACGGTCCTTGATGTCGCGGTAGCTCGTCGCGGTCGCGCACACCTCGTGAATGATGAGTTCACGCTCGTCCGGGCCAATGGAGGGGAGTTCGAGTTCCGGCATCCAGACCGCGAGCCGATTCACGCGGCAGATCCACTGCTCGACCGCGTCGTCCCATTGCCGCAATACGAGGTTGCCCTCGATCACCTCGCGGGCGAGGCAGGCGCCCGCCTCCGGGGATGGCTCGGCATCGCGATCGCGCGACTCGAGCACGAGATCGCGGAAGACCTTTTCCGTGCGCACGACGGCGCGATTTTGCGTCGAGTCGAAGCAGACTTCGCGTCGCTCCGTGAAGTCCCGCGGAAACAGCTCGCGCAGCCAGGCCTCCTCGATTTCCGTCGCGAGATTGAGCGTGACCTGGGCCTCGCCGCCGCGCTTTTCGATGTCGTTGATCTCCGCCGCCACGAGCAACCGGCTGCCCTGCGCCACACTTTCGCGCGCCAGCAGACCCCGCCGACCATGCACGATGTCACAGAGCAGCGTGCCCATGCTGCGCCGGCGCGCGACCTGATCCGCAAATCCAGCCAGCACACAGCGCGCGATGGCCGCGTCGTCGGCCTCGGTTGCGCTCACGTCGAGTCGCTCGCCTTTCGCGATGCCCAGGAATTGCTCGAACAATTTTCCGACCTGTCGCGCCGCGTCGGCGTGAACGGCCAGGCGCCGGCACGCGTCCACGCGATAGCCCTGCCGATCCGCCCAAGCCCAGGCGCGCATGAGAATTTGAAAATCGGAGACGCCTTCGCCGAACGCCTCCTCGCGCTGCTCCTCCACGCGCTTGTCCGCGCGCAGCAGCATGCCGCGCGATTGCGTGATTGCCGCGATCAAGGCCGCCGCACGCACGCAGCCCAGCTCCTGCGCCGCGAGAAACATGCGCGCGTAACGCGGATGCACCGGAAAGGACAGCATGCGCCGGCCGACGTCGGTGATTTTCTCTCCGTCGAGCGCGCCGAGGTCGCGCAACAGCGACTCCGCACGCTCCAGCCCGCGGGCGTCCGGCGGCTCCAGCCAGCGAAACGCGCGCAGATCCTCGACGCCGGCGGCCTTGAGCGTGAGCACCGTCTCGGCGAGGTCCAGTCGCTTGATCTCGGGCTGCTCGGCGGCGGGGCGTTGATCGTGGTCGCGCCGCGTCCACAGCCGCAGGCAGCGCCCCGGCGCGGTGCGCCCCGCGCGGCCGGCGCGTTGATCCGCCGAGGCGTGACTGATTTTTTCGATGTAGAGCGTGTTGATCCCGCGGTGGGGATCGAATCGCGCCACGCGCGCCAGTCCGGAATCGACGACCAGCGTGACGTCCTGAATCGTGAGCGAAGTTTCCGCGACGTTCGTCGAGACGATCACGCGCCGCGCGCCGCCGCCCGCGACGGCCGCGTCCTGCGCGTCGGGCGGCAGCTCGCCGTGCAACGGCAGCACGGGCACCGCCGCGCCGAGGCGGAACTGGATCGCCTGAATCGCGCGGTGAATTTCGTAGGCGCCGGACATGAAGACGAGCGCATTGCCCGGCGTCGAGGGAAAGGCCCGCGCGACGGCCTCGGCGGCGCGTTCCCACACGGGTTCGTCGCGCGGCTCGCGATCCAAAAGCTCGATCTCCACCGGAAACGTGCGGCCCTCCGATTCCAGCACCTCGCATGGCGCGAGATACTCCGCGAGTGCGCCGCCCGACAACGTCGCCGACATCACGATGATCTTCAGATCGGGCCGCCGCGTTTCCTGCAAATCCAGCGCCCGCGCCAGCGAGAGATCGCCAAAGAGATGTCGCTCGTGAAACTCGTCGAACACGATTGCCGCCACGCCGCGCAACGCGGGATCGGCCAGCATCCGCCGCAGCAGGATGCCCTCCGTCACGTAAAGAATGCGCGTCCGCGGGCCGGAGACATTATCGAGCCGA
>Ga0070661_100000350_pt1 | contig 36459 bp, 31 predicted proteins | sample KBSC43metaG_FD_64663 | JGI IMG/M metagenome (GOLD analysis project Ga0070661, IMG submission 64663) | Corn rhizosphere microbial communities from Kellogg Biological Station, Michigan, USA - KBS C4-3 metaG | ecosystem: Host-associated > Plants > Roots > Rhizosphere > Soil ... | reverse complement strand
ATCAAAATACGGGGGAATAATAAAGAGAATTTTGTCCAGCAGTTTGTTAAATAAGGCACAAGATAGAAGGTACAAAGTCCAAGGCACAAGTCTTGAACCTTGTTCCTTGCGTCTTGTTCGTTGTGTTTTCTCTTCTTATCTTTGCAAACCCAATGAGTGTACAGGATTTGTTGCTCCAGTATCAAAACACTCCCCGCCTTTTTCAACTGGCGGACAGGCTTTCTTTTTCCCATCCTGAAGGTTCGGGACAAAAAATTTATCTTAAAAACTTGCAGGGAAGCTCATCCCAATTTGTCGTCGCTTCTGTTTTTGCTCATCCATCGTGTTCGCAACTCAATCATTTGATCATAATGAATGACGCGGAGCAGGCCGCCTATTTTCAAAATACGTTAGAAAGCCTTACCCATGCTCTGGATATTTTCTATTTTCCTTCTTCATTTAAGAATAAAAAGAATTATAGCATTCTCAATAGCAGCCACGTCATGTTGCGCACGGAAGCGTTGACGAAAATTGCTTCGGCACAGGGATTTGTCAACAAGAAGATCTTTGTCACTTATCCTGAAGCGTTATTTGAGAAAGTGGTCGTTCCCGGTAAACTTTCTTCCAATATCATTCATATAAAGGTTGGGGATGCCTTAAATACAGAACATCTTCTTTTAAAACTTTCGGATTACGGTTTCGAAAGAACGGATTTTGTGTATGAGCCCGGGCAATTTGCCGTTCGTGGTGGTATTCTCGATATTTATTCGTTTGGGAATGATAAACCCTACAGGATTGAGTTATTTGGGAATGATGTGGATTCCATCCGAATCGTTGATCCCGAAACCCAGCTAAGCGAAAGGAAATTGCTCCAGGTAAGCATTATTCCAAATGTTGACACACAATTTGAAAACGAAGAAAGGGTTTCCCTGTTTGATTTTCTCCCCGAAAACACGGTAGTCTGGTCGCAGGACCATGATTGGTGTAAAGAAAGGCTAATGGATTGCGAAGAAGACCTGGCCCTTTTCTTGCGTCGAGAGGATACAAAGACAAAAGATAATAGTGGCGACACGTTGGTAAAGAAAAATGTGAGCCAGGATGATTTTATTTCAGCACAAGAATTCGAAAAAAAGATTTTGGACCGTCATTTCGTTGAGTTCAGCTATCAACCATCATCGATCGGTCATGCCTATGAGATAGAATTTAACACAAAACAACAGCCAGCATTTAACAGGCAGTTTGACATGTTGATCCGGGATCTGAAACATTGGGAGAAAAACAAGTTTCAACTTTTTCTTTTTGCGGAAAATCCAAAACAATTAGAAAGGCTGTACACCATTTTTACGGAGCTGAAAGCCGAAATAAATTTTAATCCAATTGCCACGGCTATCCATGAAGGATTTATTGATGAAGACCTGAAAATTGTTTGTTACACCGATCATGAAATATTCCAGCGCTATCATAAGTATAATGTTAGGCAAGCATACAATAAGAACAAAGCAATAACTCTTCGTACTCTTCGTGAATTACAGCCGGGAGATTATGTTACTCATATTGATCACGGCGTCGGTGTGTATAGCGGATTACAGAAAATAGAGAACAACGGCAAATGGCAGGAGGCGGTTCGAATCATTTATAAGGACAATGACATTCTCTATGTCAATATTAACTCGCTGCATAAGATCGCTAAATATACCGGGAAAGAAGGAAGCGTTCCCAAGATCAATAAACTGGGAAGCGATGTTTGGAATCGTCTGAAAGAAAAGACCAAATCCAGGGTAAAGGAAATCGCCTTCGACCTGATCAAGTTATACGCCCAGCGAAAGGCACAGCAGGGTTTCAAACACACTCCTGATACGTACCTGCAAACAGAATTGGAAGCAAGTTTTATTTATGAAGACACACCAGATCAAAGCAAGGCAACGGCCGATGTAAAAAAAGATATGGAATCTTCGTCACCCATGGACAGGCTGATCTGCGGTGATGTTGGATTTGGGAAAACTGAAATTGCGATCAGGGCAGCATTTAAAACCTGCGTGGATGGGAAACAGGCTGCTGTCCTGGTACCCACGACAATTCTTGCTTTTCAGCATTATCAAACCTTTAGTGAGCGATTAAAAGATTTTCCTGTTACAATAGATTATGTAAATCGTTTTAAGTCATCAAAAGAAAAAAAAGAAACACTCAAAAAACTTGAAGAAGGAAAAGTTGACATTATCATTGGTACGCATGCCTTGCTTGGCAAAGATGTAAAATTCAAGGACCTTGGCTTGTTAGTGGTAGATGAAGAGCAAAAATTCGGCGTTGGTCATAAGGAAAAAATTAAAACACTCCGTACGACAGTTGATTGCTTAACGCTGACAGCTACGCCGATACCAAGGACACTACAATTTTCTTTGATGGGTGCCAGGGATCTCAGCATCATTAATACACCGCCACCTAATCGTCAGCCAATACAAACGGAAGTGCAGGTGTACAACGAAGACCTTATCCGTGATGCCATTTATTTTGAAACGGAAAGAGGAGGGCAGGTCTTTTTTATATTCAATCGTATCAGCAGCCTGGCTGAGATAGCAAATCTTATCCAGGGTCTTTGTCCCGATCTCAGCATTGGGTATGCTCACGGGCAAATGGAAGGCCATGACCTTGAAAAAAGAATTCTTGATTTCATCGATAAGAAATATGATGTGCTTGTTTGTACAAACATTGTCGAAAGCGGTGTTGATATAGCCAATGTGAACACCATCATTGTCAACAATGCGCATCAATTTGGTTTGAGCGACCTGCATCAATTACGCGGAAGAGTAGGTCGCAGTAACAAAAAAGCATTCTGTTATTTGTTGGCTCCCTCGATGAGTACATTGCCAGCGGATTCAAGAAAGCGTTTGCAAACTTTAGAGCAACATAGTGACCTGGGTAGTGGTTTTCAAATTGCGATGCGTGACCTGGACATCAGGGGTGCGGGAAATTTATTAGGTGGAGAGCAAAGTGGATTTATGGCGGAGATCGGATTCGAAATGTATCAGAAGATATTGGATGAGGCCATAAAAGAGCTAAAGCGTACCCAATTCAAAGAATTGTTCAAAGAAGAAATTGCAAGGCAGGACGATTTTGTGCAGGACTGTACTATCGATACTGACCTTGAAATTTTAATTCCTGACGAGTATGTAGAGAGCATTACGGAACGGTTATCATTATACACTAGGTTGGATAATTCTGAAACCGAGCAGGAGCTTCAGCAAATGAGAAAAGAGATGATCGATCGCTTTGGTCCTATTCCTTTCCAGGTGGAGGATCTTTTCATCACGGTGCGTTGTAGAAAATTGGGAGTCGAACTGGGCTTTGAAAAAATGCTGCTGAAGAATCACTCCTTGAAGTGTTATTTTATCAATAAGCCCGATTCCCCCTATTTTGAATCTGAAACGTTCAAACGCATTCTTTCCTTTATCCAGACCCAAACAAACAAGGCACGTCTGAAACAGGTCGGAAAATTATTTCTCCTGATCGTGGATGATATAAAGACAATGGAAGACATCCATTCTTTCCTGTCGAGAGTGAGTGAGCATATGCGTGAGACCTTGCCGGCAAATGCCTGGCAAAAAGTTCAATGAACCAGGCAAAATATGGCATTCAGCGAAGGTGCAATTTTTTGTCCACCCACGCTCTTGTCTGCCCGACAGCACTCCGTCTGCGAACGGAATGAAGTCAGACTCTGTGGCCGTCCCCAGCCTTATTAACGAAAGGTCCTTGGCGTGAATAGTAACGTAAACAAGGGCGCAATTTTTTGTAAATTTATCTTATGGAAATAAGAGAACCTCTGGTCGCTTTCGGCAAACGAATTTTTTCCATTTCAGAATACCTTGATATGGAAGAAGCTGCTGTTGAAAAGCATGAATATTATAAGGGCCAAATATTTGCGATGTCTGGCACCAAAGTGCCACATAATATTATTTCTAAAAATTTGTGGGGCAGTTTGTATATAAAATTGAAAGGCAAAATATGCCAACCATATGGCAGTGATCTGCGAATACATATAGAAGCGAATACACTTTTTACGTACCCGGATATTTCCATTATCTGCGGTGAGATCATCACTCTTCATAATGATAATTGGAATATTCTGAACCCAACCGTAATTGTTGAAATACTTTCATCATCAACAAAAAATTACGATCGCGGTGAAAAGTTTAGACTTTACCGTGATATACCAACGCTGAAAGAATATATACTCGTGGACTCAGAGAGCATCCACATTGAAGCATTCCGGTTGAATGAAAGCACTCATTGGGAACTGGAAGAATACGATGCTTTAGCTGACAATCTTCTGCTCAGGCAATCCAGGAAAGCATAATGCTGTCTGAAATCTATGAAGGAGTAAGCCTCGGATCATAAGTTTTCACACCGCTAGATCTGATTCACCCTATTTTGAATCGGAGAACCTTTTACCGAATTTATCATCATCCAGCAGCAAACAAATAAGGTACGACTGAAACAGGCTTGAAAATTTTTGAGGAGGATGAACGAGCCTTACCAGGACCCATGCATGCCAGGCTTTAGCCTATTTTATTTCCCGTTTTTTATATATACTTTTATCATCCAATTCAGACTATGAAAATCCGTCCGGTCCTTTTCACTATCGCTGTCGCGGTACTCTCTCTTCATGCATTATCCCAACAGGATTCTGCCTTTCGCTTATTTCTCAAGAGCGGCCCGTTCATTCCCCAGAAAAATATCAACCCTGATTTTGCGCAGACCTTTAACCAGAGGGTGTCGCGTATTGAAGGACGATCTTTCGCCATTATACAATTCGAACATATTCCCACGCAAGCAGAACGACAACAATTATTTACTGCCGGGATAAGCTTGCTGGATTATATTCCGAACAACACGTATACTGTAAGCATAAGAGGTTCTATAAGTGACAAGACCTTGAAGCAGGCCGGGGCAAGATCTTTGATTGAATTGAGACCCGAACAAAAAATGGCTCAGCCATTGGCGTGGGGCGTTCCTCCCCCGTGGTCCGTTAAAGTGCCAGGTACTGTCGATGTATGGATCAGATTCATAAAGGTCCTTTCTTCTGAATCTGTGTCCGAAGAGTTGCGTCAAAAGAACTTTGATATCCTTTCGACTGACTATAAAGATTATCACATCATTTCATTGCGTGTGCCATTGCAAAGGTTAAATGAACTGGCTTCATTGCCATTTATAGAATATGTTCAACCTGCCCCTCATGAAGATCAGCCATTGAATAACGTTGACCGCGCCGATGCAAGGGCAAGTCTTTTGAATGCACCAGTTGCATTGGGAGGAAGGAATCTAAGAGGTGATGGGATCGTCATTGGCGTTGGGGATGATGCGAACCCTTCTGTGCATGTCGATTTCACAAACCGGATCATTAACAGAACTTATGCTCCTCCGAGTGGCCAACATGGTCAACACGTAGCCGGAACTGCAGCTGGAGCAGGTATCTTAAATGAATTATATAAAGGGTATGCTCCAAAGGCAACTATCGTCACTCAATATTTTTCTGGCATTTGGCTAAATGCTGCCAGTTACATACAGGATTACGGAATGGTGATAACCAACAATTCCTATGGTGCTGTGACAGGTGATTGTTCTTACGCCGGACTTTATGATCTGTATTCGGCAATTTTAGATCAAATGGCATTTGATTTTCCTTATCTCCAAAATGTTTTTGCTGCTGGCAATGATGGCACTGATGCCTGTCCCCCTTATCCTGCAGGATTTAAAACGGTATTGGGAAGTTATCAATCAGCCAAAAATATTATATCGGTAGGAGCCACTGATTCAGCCGGAGTGGTTGCAGATTTTTCAAGTAAAGGACCAGTGAGAGACGGAAGAATAAAACCCGAGATAAGTGCGATGGGCAAACGCGTTTTTTCGACTGGCTTTGGATCATATTGGTATAACAGCGGAACAAGTATGGCAAGCCCCGGAGTAACTGGAGGACTGGCACTTCTTTACCAATTATATAAACAGATCAACGGCGGCAGCAATCCAAAGAGTGGATTGATGAAAGCAATAGCTTGTAACAGTAGTCGTGATATGGGAAATGCGGGCCCTGATTTCTCCTATGGATTTGGTTGGCTGGATCTTCAAAGAGCTGCACTGACCATAGAGAACAACAGGTATTTCACATCGACTATCACTAATGGGGTACAGAATACTCATTCGATCACTGTACCTGCAAACGCGGGGCAGCTTAAAGTGATGCTTTACTGGCACGATCCCCCCGCATCATTATTATCAAGCCGGACATTGGTGAACGACCTTGATCTGACAGTGCAAACCCCGGCCACAGTAACGGTATTTCCAAAGAAACTTGATACGATCCCTTCCCATGTTACAAATACCGCTACTGAAGGTCCCGACCATATTAATAATATTGAACAGGTAGTGATTAATAATCCGCAAGCGGGATCATATTCGATCAGGGTTAATGGAAATTCTGTAACCCAAAATTCACCACAGGAATATTTTATTGCTTATGATATTGTACCGGACAGCACGAAACTGAGTTTTCCCATAGGTGGAGAAAGTTTTTCAAGGACAGATTCTTTCTTGATACAGTGGGATGCCTTTGGTACCAGTTCAACGTTCACGTTAGAATATTCAACAAATGATGGTGTAACCTGGACAACGATCGACAATAATATTGCAGGGGATCAACGTCAAAAAAAATGGAAAGTTCCTAACGTTGCTACCAATAAAGCGAAAATTCAACTGATCAACAACACAACGGGAGCGATAAGTACCAGCAATGCATTTACACTGCTGGGGCTGCCTGCGGTAAGCTTAGATCCTGTTCAATGCGAAGGGTATATTAAAATTAAATGGCCGGCTGTTGCCAACGCCACCGAGTACGAGGTGTTCATGTTGCGCGGTGATGACATGCAATCAATAGCAATAATACCGTCAACGAGCTTAAATTATACGTTTAGTGGATTATCAAAAGATTCTACTTATTGGGTGGCTGCGAGGGCAAGGTTCAATGGTAGTCCCGGCCGAAGATCTAATGCCATTTCGCGCAAACCAGTTACGGGTGGTTGTGGAGGAAATATTTCAGACGGTGATCTTAAACTTGATTCTCTGCTTACACCAAATACGGGTCGCAGGTTTACTATTTCCGAACTTGGCAATTCTGTGCAAATACAAGTCCGGGTAAAAAACTTGAACGATACCGCGATCAGCAACTTTGATGTTAAGTATTCAGTGAACGGAGGCGCCTGGGTCAGCGAAAATATTGCAGGTCCATTAGACAGCGGAGCCACTATCATCCACACGTTTACCACGCCTTATGATTTTTCAGCAGTAGGAACTTACGTGATAAAGACAGTGGTTGATTATCCGCTTGACCCGGTGCGGGCAAATGATACATTAACGGTGCCTGTCAAACAACTCGACAATCTGCCCATCGATCTTACCACACCGTTTGTTGAAAACTTTGATGCAGCTCCGCCGCAGGAGTTGTTAAACCCTCAAACAGGGTTAACAGCACTTGACCGTTTCGATTTCAGCAATACGAGCGTTAATGGTCGATTGCGCAGTTTCATCAACAGCGGTATTGCAAACTCGGGTGATAAAGCAATTACCCTGGATGTCGACAGGTATATCTATCCTTCGGTAAATACAAATCTTTTATCGGGAACATTTAATCTTTCAAACTACAATGCAGCCACTGACGATATAAGATTAGATTTTTATTACAACAATCACGGTCAGCCTGCAGGTAGTAATAACAAGGTTTGGATCAGGGGGAGCGAAACTTCACCCTGGGTTTCCGCTTATGATCTTTTTGCAAACCAAAATGACCCTGGCATTTACAAGCATACATCAAGTATCGAACTATCTGATCTGCTCGCTAATGCAGGCCAAAACTTTACTCCATCGTGTCAAATACGCTGGGGAGAGATGGGCTTCTTGCCAGCTGTCGACATTGCCAACGCCGGCGGCTATACGTTTGATGACATTCATTTGTACAAGGCAATAGACGACATCCAAATGCTCAGCATTGATACGCCAATTGTAAGCAGCTGTGGTTTAAACGGTACAACACCAATAAAAATATCGGTCCGCAATAGTGTCAACACAACTGTAACAAATATCCCGGTTAAATTTCGTGTGGATGGTGGCTCGATAACTACGGAAACAATCCCATCAATCAATGGCAATGCAACTAAACAATATACGTTTGCTGCAACAGCAAACCTGGCTTCGATAGGTCCACATACAATTGAGGCATGGGTTGATTACCCAAGCGACAATTACCGGGTTAATGATACTACTGTCATTCAAATAGTCAATTCTGCCGTTGTAAGTTCATTCCCTTACCTTGAAAATTTTGAAACGAGTAATGGTTCCTGGTATACGGGCGGTCTAAAACCTTCGTGGGAGTATGGTACACCAGCATCAAATAAAATAAATTCTGCTGCCAGTGGAAGTAAGGCATGGAAAACAAGACTTGCCGGCAACTATAATGACCTTGAATATTCTTACCTGTATTCTCCTTGTTTTGATATCAACGGTTTGACAAATCCAACCTTAAGTTTCAGCGTTGCACTTGATCTTGAAGATTGCGGAGCAAGTTTATGCGATGGTGCATGGGTCGAATACTCTGTGGATGGAGTTAATTGGAGTAGATTAGGCGCTTCCGGGAGCGGTACGAATTGGTACAATAAGAATTATGCAGGTGATCAGTTATGGAACATTGAAGATTATACAAGATGGCACGTTGCTACCACAGCTCTCCCAACGGGTGTTTCAAGGTTGCGCTTGCGATTCGTGATAAATTCAGACCCTGCCGTAAACCGCGAAGGGGTTGCTGTTGATGACATCCATATTTACGATAACACGATGGGAATTTATGACGGTGCTACAATGACTTCCGCTGTTACGCAGACAATTTCAGGCGGCAATGCCTGGATCAATTTTACTTCGGGTGGAAAGTTGGTGGCTTCCGTTCAGCCAAATGGGCAAAACCTGGGTAGCACCAAGGCCAGGGCATTTATTCACACAGGTGCTGTGCGACATACACCCAACCAATATTATCATGACAGAAATTTAACGGTGATACCTGCAAATAATTTAACTGACTCTGTTGCCGTTCGTTTCTATTTTCTCGATAATGAAACAGAATTACTGTTAAATGCTACGGGTTGCTCTTCATGTAGTAAACCTAACAGCGCTTACGGGCTTGGGGTTTCGAAATACAGTGACCCTGTAAACCGGTCAAATGAAGATAGTAGTATTTTGAATGACACGGGCGGACTATGGGCATTTATTACCTCTTCGAAAGCAGCGAAAGTTCCTTTTGATAAGGGATACTATGCTGAGTTCAAGGTGAGAGATTTCTCGGAATTTTGGCTGAATAACGGAGGTCTCTTCGGCACGATCGCGTTGCCTGTAGAACTTATTTCATTCACGGCGAATAAGCAGCCCAATAATGATGTAATGCTTGAATGGAAAACTGCCGAGGAAGCAAGTATGGACCACTACGAAATTGAAGTAGCAAGAACGAACGGCGACTTCCAAACAAATCATTTTGAAAAAATAGGAAGTGTAAAAAGCAAGGGCAGTTTAGGAGCGCAACAGGGTTATAGTTTTACGGATGCAGAGAACAACAAGACGGGCACGAGGTATTATCGCTTAAGAATTGTTTCGGAGGATGGAAGCTTCCGCTATTCAGATATCAGGCCAGTCGTTTTTGATAACGATGTGCCCTGGCAGCTTTATCCTAACCCTTCTGCCGGAGTTTTTCAATTTGTATTCAGAGAAAACACCGGCGAAACAATTAGCGTCAAGGTTTACAATATGAAGGGACAGATAGTAAGGCAGGCAAAAACAGTTGCTACCGGTTTTGTTCAAAAACTGATCATCGATATGCAACAACCCAGCTTTGCCACGGGAATGTACATGATAGTCGCTGAAGGTACGGTTACAAAGACATTTACGGTTGTGAAACAATAGTTCGCAGAATTCTTGGAGAAGGGCTGAGCACCCACGGTCATAATTATTGCCAACCTTGTTTAGCAATCCCCGCTTTTATCGCGGCCATAGCCTTTTCCTCATTTACGAGAGTAGTAAGTTTATTGCCTTTCCCATCATGTCCCTGCACCATATAGGCACCTTTAGCGGTTTTTGTGATCACTGCATCCAGTATTGGAACACCTTTTTCTTTCGTTTTTACGTTGTAAGCCGTAAGCTGAACATCTGCCATGATAAAGATTTTTTTGGGGTTAGTTCCAAAGGAATCCCCCGAAGGATCTCTTCGGACCTTTGGGTTAATACCTCAAATTACTGATTTTGGAGGTTTTAAACGGGAGAAAGTTTTTAACAGCCCTGGGAACGACAAGGTACCAAGGTATTTTCGGTATTATTATATCTGTACTTTATACGTCAAGTTTTGCGTACCGCGCATGACTTTCAATAAAGTCGCGGCGAGGTGCCACCTCGTCTCCCATTAGCATACTGAAGACTCTGTCTGCTTCCGCTGCACTTTCAATAGTTACCTGTTTCAATGTTCTTGTGTCAGGATTCATTGTCGTTTCCCAAAGTTGATCGGCATTCATCTCACCCAACCCTTTGTATCGTTGTACGCCCACTGATTCATCCTTGCCGCCGCCAATTTTTTCAACCAATGCTTTGCGTTGTTCTTCGTTCCATGCGTAGGCCTGCTCTCTTCCTTTTTTGACGAGATAAAGAGGAGGTTGCGCTATATAAACATAACCTTGTTCCACCAGCTCCTTCATATAGCGATAAATGAAAGTAAGTATCAACGTCGCAATATGGCTGCCATCCACATCAGCATCAGTCATAATAATGAGCTTATGATAACGAAGCTTGTTTAGATTCAGGGCTTTTGGATCTTCGGGTGTGCCGATGGTTACTCCCAGTGCCGTGAACATATTTCTGATCTCCTCGTTTTCATAGATCTTATGCTCCATTGCTTTCTCTACGTTCAAAATTTTTCCGCGCAGTGGAAGAATAGCCTGGAAGCTTCTGTCACGACCTTGTTTGGCTGTACCTCCGGCACTATCGCCCTCAACTAAAAACAATTCACAGCGCTCGGGGTCCCGGTCAGAACAATCTGCCAGTTTACCCGGCAGGCCTCCACCACTTAATACGGATTTTCTTTGTACGAGTTCCCTCGCTTTCCTCGCTGCCGCTCTTGCCTGTGCAGCAAGAATTACTTTATTGATAATATTTTTTGCCTCTCTTGGATTTTCTTCAAGATGAGCTTCAAGAACTTTTGAAACCGTTGAATCCACAACACCCATTACCTCATTATTACCAAGTTTCGTTTTTGTTTGTCCTTCAAACTGCGGCTCCGGAACTTTTACAGAAATGATCGCACTCAGTCCTTCGCGGAAATCATCACCCTCTATCTCGACCTTTGCTTTATCAAACATACCTTCCCTGTCGCCATAGCTTTTGAAAACCCTGGTCAATGCTCTGCGGAAACCCGAAACGTGAGTTCCCCCCTCAATGGTATTGATATTGTTTACATATGAATAAATGTGTTCACTGTAGCTGTCGTTATACATTAAGGCAACTTCGACAGCCACATTAGTAAACTCATCTTTTCCTTCCACAAAAATGATCTTTGGGATTAAAGCATTACGGCCTGCATTTGCATCTAGCATTTCCACAAATTCAACAATGCCACCTTCGCTATAAAAAGTTTTTGAATAGACAATGTTTTCATCCTCTTTTTCTCTCAGATCGTTGAGGGTTATGCGAACACCTTTATTTAAGAAGGCGAGTTCACGTAAACGCCCTTCCAGGATATCTTTTTTGAAAACGGTAGCAATAAAGATCGTGTCATCGGGCCAGAAATGAATGGTCGTTCCCGTGATATCACTCTTGCCTATGGAACGTACGGCATATTGTGGAATGCCTGTCTTATATTCTTGTTCAAAAATTTCTCCATCGCGGTAAACTAAAGCGTGAAGTTTTTTACTTAAAGCGTTTACGCAACTTACACCTACACCATGAAGACCACCTGAAACCTTATAAGAGTCTTTATCAAACTTGCCACCTGCATGCAACACGGTCATAACAACTTCCAAAGCACTTCGCTTTTCTTTAGCCATCATCCCTGTCGGGATACCACGGCCATCATCCTGAACGGCAATGGAATTGTCTTCATGAATAGTGACAATAATATTTTTGCAATAACCGGCCAGTGCTTCATCAATGGAGTTATCGACTACTTCATATACCAGGTGATGCAAACCTTTTTCACTGATATCGCCAATGTACATTGCGGGCCTCTTACGAACCGCTTCTAAACCTTCCAGTACCTGGATACTTTCCGCGCCATAACCGTTGGTAGGCTGAATTTTTGTTTCGTTTGTTTCTACACTCATAAAAGGGGAAAAATCTATCGTTTTTGATCCTTCCGAAGGGACTTCTTCGGGAGAGAAATTGAGACCTGCAAATGTACGAAATTGAGAGGGGTTAAATGCCTTTTACAGCAAGAATTATCCAGGTTTTTCATCAAAATTTTGCTAACAAAAAATGGCTGAAATTGGCTGTAGAAATAAATGAGGAATTACCTTCTTACTATCTGCGCCACCATCACTGCTTCGGTGCAAATTTTGCCGCCTGAATACACCGTTCCTTTCATTTCAACGATACCACGACGAATGGGTGATAGTAATTCCATTTTTAGTAACAGAGTGTCTCCAGGTCTGACCATGTTTTTGAATTTGCAGTTATCGATCTTAAGAAAATAAGTATCGTACTGCCCCTCATCTGAAAGGTTAATCGCCAATATGCCGCCGGTTTGCGCCAATGCTTCTACCTGTAAAACGCCTGGCATAACAGGGTTGCCCGGAAAGTGACCCTGGAAAAACCACTCGTTGAAGGTTACGTTTTTCACGCCAACAATATGTTTGTCGCTTATCTCAATGATCTTATCTACCAGCAGGAAGGGAAAACGATGGGGTAGCTTGCTTTCAATATATTTCAGGTCGTAGATAGGGGGTTTGCTGAAATCATAACAAGGAACATCGGCAATGTTCCTGTTCTTTTTAATGTAGTGTTTTATCTTCTTTGCAAACTCCACATTGCTGCTGTGCCCCGGACGATTAGCAATAATGTGTGCTTTCAGGGGATATCCAATTAAAGCAAGATCACCCACTATATCCAGCAATTTATGACGTGCAGGTTCATTCGGAAACCGCAATTCGATATTATTTAAGTATCCCTCGCTCTTTACTTCAATTTTTTCTTTACCGAAAACTTTTGCCAATCTTGCCATTTCTTTGCTGCCGACTGGTTTGTCAACAACCACGATCGCGTTATTAATGTCTCCACCTTTTATCAGGTTATTATCCAGTAACATTTCCAGTTCATGCAAAAAACAAAAAGTGCGGCAAGGGGCGATCTCGTTTTTGAAATCGCGAATATGTTTTAATCCTGCATGCTGAGTGCCCAATACAGTCGAGTTAAAATCGATCAGTGTTGTAATGGAATATTCGTTCGCTGGTACAGCGATCAACTCTACATTTTTTTTCTCGTCTTTGTAAACAATATTCTTATCAAGCGTATACCAGGTTTTTTCTGCGTCTTGTTCTTCAACACCGGCCTTATCTATCAGCTCAATAAACGGTTCGGAGCTTCCGTCCATGATCGGCACCTCCGGTCCATTGAGCGAAATAAGAACATTATCGATGCCCATTCCCACCAATGCTGCCAACACGTGCTCAACCGTATTTATCTTCGTTCCATTGCTCTCAAGCGTCGTGCCACGGCTTGTATCAGTTACCAGGTCACAATCAGCTTTAATAACGGGCTGAGCTGGCAAATCGGTTCGCTGAAACTGTATGCCAAAATTCGGGGCGGCCGGTTTCAATATCATATCCACCTGCACGCCGGTATGAATACCGGTACCGGAAATACTTGCCTCCGATTGGAGAGTATGCTGCCGGTCAGGATTGAAATCTGCAGTCATATTCTCACTAACATACGTTTTCTTTTTTGTTCCTGTTATCATGCAAACAAAGATAGGGAGAAGTGAGTAGCCACAAATATGAAGCAATTCATAAAAAGTAAGTAGTTATGCGACGAATTTCTTTGAGGATGAGAGTTCTTTTTTCGCTGGAATTATTAAGGAATCATGCTTTCTCTTTGATCAGTTCTTTTACCAGGGCTTCCAATTCTTTTACTCGTTTCTCAAGTTCCGGGAGATTGCGGCTGATGGCCTGGCTTCTTAGGGCGGCCGTATAATCGTTTGCCGGTGAACCTGTCACTGCTTTGCCCGCTTCAACGGATTTGCTCACTCCACTTTGTGCATTTATTTTAGCGCCATCTCCAATTTGCAAATGACCTACAACGCCAGCCTGGCCCCCGATCATCGCACCCTTGCCAATTTTCGTGCTTCCGCTGATACCGGCCTGCGCGGCAATAACCGTACTGTTCCCTATTTCAACATTGTGGGCAACCTGGATCAGATTATCTAGTTTGGCGCCTGATTTTATAATGGTTGAACCGATCGTGGCTCTGTCGATCGTGGTATTAGCACCGATTTCAACATCATTTTCGATAACAACATTTCCAATTTGGGGAATCTTTTTGAAAGACCCGTCAGCCTGTGGTGCAAAACCAAAACCATCACTGCCAATCACTGTACCTGCATGAATGCTAACACGATCGCCGATCACACATTCTTTATAAATTTTTACACCCGGATGAATAATTGTCCCGCTCCCGATCCTTACGCTATCACCAATAAAAACACCAGGGAAAATTTTTGTGTTGTTCCCGATCGTTACATGCTCGCCTAAATAAGCGAACGCACCAATAAAAACATTCTCACCATAATTCGCCGTCTTTGCAATATAACTGGGTTGTTGTATCCCGTGCATTTGCTGAGTAACCATTTCCTGGTATTTGGAAAGAAGAGTGGCAAATGCGGTGTATGCATCAGTTACACGAATGAGCGTGGCCCCAACATTTTGTTTTAGTTGCAATGATTCATTTATAATGATAACTGACGCCTGCGTTGAATATAAATGATCTTCGTATTTCGGATTGGCGAGAAATGCGAGCTGTCCCTGCTTTGCCTCTTCAATTTTTCCAAATGAATTGACTGATGCATTTGCGTCACCTTCTATTCGGCCATTTATTAATAATGCTATTTGCGAAGCTGTAAATTGCATGTCGTTATTTATAGTATTCTATTTGGTCAAGTGTTATATTTCAGTTGCTTTCAAGAATGACTCAATGACCACTGACTTACTGACATCTGTAATAACAAATGTAATATTTTTTAACAGGGCCGGACAGTTGCTGGTGAATAAGAGCGTTATCAATTTGCGAAATATCTTTTACGCTACCATCTTTAAATAAAATGTTTATTCTTTCATCACTTGTATCATAGGTTGTATTAATCGCTTCACCTGTGAAAACAAAATACCCGGCTTCCTGCTCATTTATTTGTAAACATTTTGCCACTTCACATATTTTTTCCCGGATTGCTTTTTCAGTAAATGGCTCTGTTTGCAGTTTTATCTTCAATAGTCTTCGGTCAACCAGAGAACGGCAGAGAGTAGAAAGTATTTTATCCGGATGAACGCTCCAGTTTTTAATGGTACACATTACGTCATAATCATCAAGATTGCAAAATTTATCCAGGTGCTGTTTGATAAATTTATGGTCACCCGAATCATTCAGAAAGAAATTCAATGCATCGGTAGCGGCGATTGCCGGTATATTTTTTTCTATCAACTCTTTTGCACGGCGGATAATTTTCACCAGCAGCATTTCTGCGCTCATCACAGCCTTGTGCAAATACACCTGCCAGTACATCAGTCTTCTTGCAACCAAAAATTTTTCAATAGAATAAATTCCTTTCTCTTCGATCATCAGCTCGTCATTCTGTACAGCAAGCATTTTTAAAATACGGTCATAACTAATGACACCCTCTGATACGCCGGTAAAAAAACTATCTCTTGATAAATAATCCATGCGGTCAACATCTAGTTGCCCCGAAACGAGTTGATGTAAAAAATGTTTGGGATAACTATCGGTAAAAATATCAATTGCTGTTTTCAATTGTTGACCGTACTCTTCATTCAGGGTCTGCATGATCAATAATGAAATCGCTTCGTGATGAATACCGGGGATCAATTCATTTTCAAGTGCGTGAGAATAAGGACCATGACCTACATCATGCAGAAGAATAGCAATTTTTGCTCCCAGCTCCTCTTCCGGTGTGATAATTGTTCCTTTGTTTTTTAATTCACTGAGTGCACAGCTCATCAGATGATAAGCTCCGAGTGAGTGATGAAGTCTTGAGTGTACTGCTCCGGGATAGACAAGGTGGGCAAATGCCATTTGATGAATGCGGCGAAGACGCTGGTAGTAAGGATGAGCAATGATACTAAGTAGAAGTGGGTGATCGATAGTAATAAAACCATACACAGGATCATTAATTATTTTACGAACAAACGACATGTTGTTGTGTTTTTGTTAAAGCCCTTGTGCAGGCAGTTGACAAAACTACAATAGCTGAGTTTAATAAACTAAATTTGACCGCGGATGACACAGATTAGAATGATCATGCTGATTAGGATTCTGAACGATGAAGTGTGCAATCCCGGACAGATCAGGACAGGTGATGATAAAAGTTGCCACAGCTGCTAACAAATACACAAATAGTAGATCTGACCGCAGGTTCCTCTAGGAGGTGAAGTTGGCTTTGAGCGAATCAAAAATCAAAAATCGTAAATCAAAAATCGAATGGCAGTTCCAAAGATTCTCTGGGTTGACGACGAGATCGAAAGCTTACAATCCCAAAAGTTATTTCTGGAAGGAAAGGGCTACGAGGTGCAGACACTCACCAACGGATTTGATGCGATAGATTTTGTGAAGGAAAATATGGTGGATGTGGTCTTGATCGATGAAACGATGCCTGGAATTACCGGTCTTGAAACGCTGGCTAAAATAAAGGAAGTAAATGCATCATTGCCTGTTGTGCTCATTACAAAGAATGAAACTGAAAATTTGATGAATGAAGCGATCGGCAGCCAGATCAGTGATTATTTAATAAAGCCCGTGAACCCAAACCAGGTTTGGTTGAGTTTGAAAAAGATCATTGACAACCGCCGGTTAGTCGCAGAAAAGACGACAACAGCTTATCAGCAGCAGTTTCGCAATTTATTCATGGCACTCAATAGCAATCCCGATTACAATGAGTGGATGGATATTTATAAAAAGTTGGTCTATTGGGAACTTGAAATGCAGAAAAGTGATAGCCCTGAAATGCAGGAAGTATTGCAACAGCAAAAGAGCGAAGCGAACACAGAATTTTTCAAATTTGTTTCCAGGAATTATGCATCATGGGTGAGTCCAAAAAGTAAAGAAGGCCCGGTGATGAGTCATTCGCTTTTTCAATTCAAAGTTCTGCCTCATGTTGAAAAAGGAACACCGCTTTTTTTTGTATTGATAGATAATCTTCGTTTCGACCAGTGGAAGGCGATTCAACCGATATTTTCGGAGAGCTTCAGGATACTGGAAGAAGATACCTTTTACAGCATTCTGCCTACCGCCACACAGTATGCAAGGAATTCCATTTTTTCGGGAATGATGCCGATCGATATTGAAAAGAAATTTCCTGCTGAATGGAAGAATGATGATGAACAGGGCGGAAAAAATCTGAACGAGGAGTTATTTTTTAAGATGCAATTGAAGCGATTGGGAAAAGAAAATCTTCGACATTCTTATACAAAGGTTTTGAATAACCAGGCGGGGCTTGACCTCGTAAATAACATTCACAATTTGCTGAATAACGACATCAATGTTATCGTCTACAATTTTGTGGATATGCTCAGTCATGCACGAACTGAAATGGAAGTATTGAAGGAGCTGGCCGGGGATGAAATGAGCTACCGCAGCATTACTGCTTCATGGTTTGAACATTCACCATTGCACCAGGCATTGAAAAAAATCGCTGATAAGAATATCAAAGTTGTTTTAGCGACTGATCATGGGAGCATAAGAGTAAAAACGCCTTACAAGGTCGTAGGAGATAAACAAACAACCACCAATCTTCGATATAAACACGGCCGCAATCTTGCATATGAACCGAAAGAAGTTCTTGCGTTCCGTGATCCAAGAGAAGCCGGGCTGCCCGTACCCACCGTAAACTCATCATTCATCTTTGCCAGGGAGGATGGATATCTGTGTTATCCAAATAATTATAACTACTACGTCAACTATTACCGCAACACTTTCCAGCACGGGGGAGTAAGCCTTGAAGAAATGATCGTCCCTGTGATAAAGATGCAGAGTAAATAACGCGGGTCTATTTTTTCTTTTTTAGAACGATCTCTTCTTCCATTAATGCGTATGCACGGGTGAAAAATTCTTTTATGGCAGGATAGTTTCTTTTTTCAAAAACCGATCGCTGTTGGGATCATATCCTGTGCCATCCATGGCTGGATGTTCCAAACATTCTTCTCGATCCTGGTATACCTGAATTCTACAACGCTTCCAGGCTTTACATTCGGGAAAGTAAAATTTATTACTCCTATATTTTCCTCTGCCTTTTCCTTAAAAAAAATCTTTTTTTTCTAGTTTTTGCGTGACGACAATACCTGAAGGATCAAGGTTATAAACAATACCGCTGAGATCTTTGATCTTAGCCACGCCTTTTTTGCTGAAGTAAGGAATTTTTACAGATGCGTATTTATAGCCCTGTTCGCTGAATATTTTAATACGGACGTGTCGTTCGGTTGTCAGTCTTGAAATGTATTGGTTGATTATTGTCAATTCTGTTTCTTCCACATCAAACAGATTCATGGCACTCGCACCAGGTTCAAAGGAGCAGGATTTCATTTGCAATTCTGCAATATCAATTTTTCCAAAATCAGGAATTGTCTTTTGAGAAAAAGCAAAAAGGAACAGGAGAACTGCCGGTAGAAAGCAGGAGAATTTTTTCATAGATGGTGGAGGTTCTTATCAAAAATATAAAAAACTAGTTGCTGTGGATAATAATTGGTAAAAAAACGGACATTGAGCGATACTACAATTAAATTTGTGGGCATGAAGTACACACAAACCACCCTGGATAAACTGGAAAAAATTGTAGCGGAAGCAGGCTACGTGATCCGTTATGAGCGGGGAACCTTTCAAAGCGGGTACTGCATACTCGAGCAGAAAAAAGTTGTCGTGTTGAACAAATTTTTACAAACAGAGGGCCGCATCAATACCCTCATTGATCTTATTCCTCAACTCGATATTTCTTCCGACGCACTTTCCGAAGAATCAAAAAAGTTACATTCGGAGATCACTGCTAAGCTGGAAACAAAATAGAACAATAGTTCAGTTTCTCTTTTTGACGGTAATTCTTCTTGTTTCGCATTTCGTATTTTTAAGGGATGGCTTATCCTGCTCTAAAAATAACTTTTCTCGGTACAGGTACGAGTACGGGAGTACCGATGATCGCGTGTGATTGCGAAGTATGCACTTCGAAGGATACAAAGGATAAGCGTTTGCGCCCGAGCATTATGGTTCAATCAGCAACGACAACGCTGGTTGTTGATACTACTCCCGATTTCCGCTACCAGATGCTGCGCGAGAAAGTGAAGCACGTGGATGCAATTCTTTTTACACATCCGCACAAAGATCATATTGCCGGCCTGGATGACGTAAGGGCCTTCAATTTCTTTAGTGGAAAAAAAATGGAGATCTATGCCAACTCGCTGACCGAAGAAGCATTAAAAAGAGAATTTGGATATGCCTTTTCCGATAAAAAATACCCCGGTGTTCCCGATCTGAATCTCAACACGCTTACCCTTGATCCTTTTCAGATCGGTGATATTTACATTATCCCGATACAGGTCTGGCATATGAAAATGCCGGTGCTTGGATTTCGTTTTGGAAAGTTTACCTACGTAACCGATGCCAACCGTATTGACGAGGAGGAAAAGGAAAAGATCCGAGGCAGCGAGGTGTTTGTGGTGAACGTTTTAAGAAAACAACCTCACGTATCGCATTTTAGCCTTGGAGAAGCGATTGAACTGGTGAATGGCCTGAACATCCCCACTGTCTATTTTACTCATGTTTCGCACCAGTTAGGATTACATCAAACCATTGAAACTGAATTACCGGAAAATATTCATCTTGCCTATGATGGCCTGACCATCAATATGGGACTATGAAAAAAATATTAACTCCCGCTTGTCTGCATGAAAAAAATTCCTTTACATTGCAGGGCCTTTAACGATTGCCATATTGCTGAATAAGTCAGCACGGTTGCTTGCTAATATGAATTATAGTGATGCCATCTCTACCTATTTACTATTGGATGAGATGGCATCATAATTTCATCAAGTTTATTTTATGAATTTTCAAGCCTCAGAAATAACACTGCAGATCGCCCATGCGGCTAGAGATTTTTCACTGCAGCATATCAGGCCCCATGTAATGGAATGGGATGAGAGCCAGGAATTTCCGGTCCCCATCTTTAAAGAGCTCGGAAAGCTTGGCATGATGGGTGTCTTGGTGCCCGAAGAATATGGCGGCGCAGGAATGAGTTATTACGAATACAAAGTCGTTATTGAAGAAATATCAAAGGTGTGTGGCTCCATTGGTTTAAGTGTTGCCGCGCACAATTCATTATGCACAGGTCATATTTTGACATTTGCCAGTGAAGAACAAAAACGAAGATATTTACCTAAACTGGCATCGGCACAATGGATCGGTGCATGGGGATTGACGGAGCCAAATACGGGTAGTGATGCCGGAAATATGAAATGCACTGCAGTAAGAGATGGGAGCGATTGGGTGCTCAACGGAACCAAAAATTGGATCACGCACGGAAAAAGCGGTGATGTAGCTGTTGTAATATGCCGCACCGGGGAACCAAGAAAAAGTGGCAATGCTACGGCATTTATAGTCGAAAGAGGAACACGGGGCTTTAGCGGAGGTAAAAAAGAAAATAAACTAGGGATGCGTGCGAGTGAAACAGCAGAAATGATCTTTGATAACTGCCGCATTCCTGATTCACAAAGAATGGGTGAAGTAGGCGATGGTTTCCGCCAGGCATTGAAAGTGCTTGACGGCGGAAGAATTTCTATTGCATGCCTTGCTCTTGGTATTGCAAAGGGCGCTTACGAGGCCTCTCTACAATATTCAAAAGAACGACACCAGTTTGATAAGCCCATTTCAAGTTTTCAGGCCATTTCATTTAAACTGGCCGATATGGCAACTGAGATCGAGGCGGCGGAACTATTGATATTGCAGGCATGCGATCTGAAGAACCGGGGCGAAAATGTTACAAAAGCTGCTGCTATGGCAAAATATTATGCGGCTGAAATAGCTGTAAAAGTTGCCAATGATGCAGTACAGATATTTGCAGGCTACGGTTACACAAAAGATTTTCCTGTCGAAAAATATTATCGTGACTCCAAGCTTTGTACGATAGGGGAGGGAACTTCAGAAATTCAGAAGATCGTTATTTCGAGGGAGGTATTGAAAGGGTAGATGATAGATAATAATTGATAAATGATAGTGATCCTGCTTTGAGCAGGATTTTTTGTGCTGTAATTTTGTGTTGTGATCAATCAGGGGCGCTATATAATGCAAGCCGTTCTACTGCTCTTTCTTTTGCTATCAGGTTTATTTGTATTTAATAAAGCATTGAGCACAAATTTGCACACAGCAGATGGTTCCGCGATGCTGGATATCAACAACAGCAACACTTCTACTCCTTCAGGTGTAGGCAAATCATTGTTCCAACAAAATTGCGCTGCATGCCACACCCTTTTCAAAGACATGACCGGTCCTGCCTTATTCGGATTGCAAGAAAGAGGTCCGTGGACTGACAGGAAAAAACTTTATGGGTGGATACATAACCCGCCAAAGTTTCTGGTTAACGACAGCTATACTCAAGCGTTGAGAGAAAAATTTGGTATGATGATGACTGCATTTCCTGATTTGTCGGAGAAAGATATTGATGCTATTGTTGATTATATAAATAAATCCGGAGTTGACCCTGTTATGGTGCAATGACCTTCAACCGTCATCTCTCATCTATAAAATTATCATCTACTACTTCACTTCTTGCATCTCGACCAATCGCCTGTAAAATCCATTTTGATGCATGAGGAAATCATGCGTTCCTCGCTCAACAATTTTTCCTTTTTGCAATACGATAATTTCATTGGCGTGACGAATAGTTGATAAACGGTGCGCGATGACGATGCTTGTCCTGTTTTGCATCATATTATTAATTGCATCCTGTACGAGTCTTTCACTTTCGGTATCAAGAGAAGAAGTTGCTTCATCAAGAATTAATATTGGGGGGTTTTTTAATACCGCTCTCGCGATGGTGAGTCTTTGTCGTTCTCCGCCACTTAACTTACTTCCACGGTCACCAATATTAGTTTCATACCCATCTTCTTTTTGCATAATGAAGTTGTGAGCATTCGCCACTTTTGCTGCCTGCATCACCTCTTCATCGGTTGCATTGGGTTTTCCCAGTTTTATATTATTGGAGATCGTATCATTAAAAAGAATGGGCTCCTGCGTTACAATACTCATTTGGCTTCGCAATGATTTTAACGAGTATTCTTTGATATTGATTCCATCGATCAGGAGTTCTCCTCTTGTCACATCATGAAAGCGGGGGACCAGATCGGCGAGTGTAGATTTTCCTGCGCCGGAAGAACCAACGAATGCAATTGTTTTTCCCTTTTTAATTTTTAAATTGATATCGCAAAGGATCGGAGTATCGGCATAAGCAAAACTGACATGTTCAAATTCGATCGATTGGTTAAATGCTGAAAGTATTTTGGGCTGGGTGCTTTCTTTGATCGTTTCCTGTTCGTTCAGCAAAAAATTTATCCTTTCAATACTCGCGGCGCCATTGCGGATATTATAAAATGCCTGGGAGAACATTTTCAGAGAAGGAATGATCTGTGTAAAGATGGCAATGAAAGTTAAAAAATCACCCCCGCTTAAATTGAATCCATTTTTACGCAGTACCATCCGGCCACCATACCATAACACGAAACAAATAGCTGCTATCGCCATCGTTTCTGAAACCGGGGAAGCCAGGTCCCTTCTGCGGTTTGATTTATTTTTTACATGGAAAAGCTTTTCGTTCTCATCATAAAATTTAAAAGACTGGTGCGTTTCAGCATTGAATGCTTTTAGTACGCGGATACCACCAATGGTTTCCTCAATGATCGAAAGGATGGAGCCCAGTTTTTCCTGCACCCGGCTTGAAACTCTTTTCAGTGACCTTCCCACCCTTCCAATGACAAACCCAATGATCGGCAAGAAAAGAAGAAGAAATAGTGACAATTCGGGACTTAATGTGATCATCGCAGCGATCAGAAAGATAACCGTGATCGGTTCGCGGAAAATGACCTCTAAAAAACTGATCGTTGAATACTCAATGGCACTAAGATCATTGGTAAGGCGGCTCATCAGGTCACCCTTGCGTTGTTCATTGAAATAACCAATCGGCAAGTTGAGGATCTTATGGAACATGTCCGACCGCATGTCGTTGATGATCTTATTCCGGATTGGATTCAAAACATATAATGCCAGGTAGGCAAAAACATTTTTCAGGATAATGGCGATGACAACGACGATACAGATCGCCGCCAGAGCTTTCACTTTTCCGTCCTGTGTATTGACCAATTGTGTAAGCCACCCGTAGAAGGTGTCGATGGGCCCAACGGCAAACCGGCTTGTTATTTGGTTGTTCACCGTATCGGTCACATTAAAGATCACCTGCAGAAACGGGGCGAGCATAACCAATGAAACAAGGGAAAATACTGCCGATAGAATATTGAAGAAGAAATATAAACTAACTAAAGCAGGATAACGTTTAATGTATTGGAAGATTACCGCTAAACTTCTCATAAAGGCGCAAAGTAACTAATTTTACAGCACTGTAACGGATGAATGAATCAAGAATTAACACGAAGAATATGACGGTTGTTGTCACTTTAAATTGTACTAACCACATTATTTAATATTATGCAGGAAGGAAAACGGCAAAAGCAGGTGGGCGGTCTGATCCAGGAAGAGCTTAACCAAATATTTCAGCGTTTTGGGTTGAATATGATCGATGGAGGCATGCTGTCTATTTCGTCAGTGAAGATCACGCCTGACCTTCTTGAAGCGCGGGTATACTTAAGTTTCTTCCAGGTAGCAGATGCGAATGAAGCCCTAAAAAAGATCCAGGAAAAAGCCGGTGAGATCAAAAGAGAATTAGGGAACAGGATAAGACAACAGCTGCGCCGCATCCCGGAAGTAAAATATTTCAGGGATGATACGCTGGATCAAGTATTCAGAATGGAAGAAATTTTTAAGAAAATAAGCGAGGAAAAGAAACCAGATAATGACGAATAATACTCTTTTGCAACCTTCAAATTCTCAAACTTGAATCTTCCTTTTCTTTTCGCGTGGCGATATTTTAAAGCAAAAAAATCGACTAATGCGATCAACATTATTTCGTGGATCAGCATCGGCGCTATTGTTATTGGCACAGCAGCATTGATACTGATGATGGGGGTTTTTAATGGTCTTGAAGGATTGGTGAAATCATTGTATTCAAGTTTTTATTCCGAGATGAATATTTCAGCCGCACGAGGAAAAACGATAACTGTTACAAATGACCAGTTGCAAAAGTTAAAAGGGCTTAGTGGAGTAAAAAATTTTTCATTAGTTGCTGAAGAGAAAGGACTTCTTCAAAACGGAAATTATCAATCCGTAGTTGTTCTTAAAGGTGTTGATGAAAATTACCGGTATGTCACAGGAGTAGCTGATCATATAATACGAGGAAACTACGACCTGGGAACAGCGGACGATCCGCGACTAATACTGGGAGCGGGAGTAGAAAATGCAGTGGGCGTTCTTGCCGACAGGAATTTGCTTGCATTGATGATCTACCTGCCAAAAATGAATTCTTCAGAACTTATCGATCCTTTGCAAAATATCAGTGCGGATTCTATTAATACATCAGGCACATTTGTTATTCAGCAGGATTTTGATAACAAATATGCGATCACAAACCTGGCATTTGTAAAAGGGATGCTGGGTTTTCAACCCGACCAATACAGCGGGGTCGAAATTTCCTTAAAGGATGCAACTGTTGCTGATAATTTGAAACAACAGCTGCAAAAGATCTTTGGCAGCGAGTATAAAGTACAGACAAGATATGAACAGAATCAAAGCCTGTATTCAATAATGCGAGCCGAGAAATGGGTGATCTATGCCGTGCTGGTTCTCATCATGGTGATCTTTTCCTTTACTCTTGTTAGTTCACTTACCATGCTTGTTATAGAAAAGGAAAAAGACATCAGTGTGCTTCATGCATTGGGTGGGAGCAGAAACTTTATACAAAGAATTTTTTTAAGTGCCGGGTTATTGATCACTCTTATCGGAGCCGGTGCTGGTATCCTGCTCGCCTTATTAATTGCGTGGATGCAGATCAACTATAAATTGATACCACTCAGCGGAGAATCATTTTTGATCGATTACTACCCCGTGACTCTGAAGGCCGGTGACCTTTTGCTTGTTGCAGTTACCGTGATCGTGATCGCTGTACTGGCTTCATGGACGCCTTCCAGGAAAGCGGCACTGAATGAATTCTCATTGCGCAGCGAATGAATCTCCTATTTTGAAATTATTGCTGAACCTCCTGAATCGGGTAAAGGAACAAAATTGAGACTCTGTTCTGTGCAGAATTGTTCCACGGCCTTCCTGGCGCCTTTGTAATTATCGTTATTGAAATCATGAATAAGAATATATCCGCCTTTTACCAACCTTGGAAAGAAAAAATTAAGACCTGCGTAAATTGGATCATACAAATCTGCATCCAGGCTTACTAAAACGAAACTGTCTTCAATTCCTTTAGCGGACTCAGGAAAGAAGCCTTTAACAGGGATGCAATTATCTCGGACGGGCATTTGCTTTAAAACTGAAATAACCGATGTATCGGAAAAATCTTGTGTGGCAGACGAATAATTTTTTGCTTTTTCTTCAGCTGTATCTCTTTGATCAAACCCTTCAAAAGTGTCAAAAAGATATAGTTTGCGGTCAGGAAAAAGATCATTGATATACCTTGCGAATTTTCCCTTGTAAACACCGACCTCGGCAACATTTCCTTGAAGACCTTTTTTCTTTATTTCAAAGCTGATTAGTTCCAGAGTTGAAAGCCTGATGTGATCAAAATAATTACTGTCGATCTTCCGGGGCCTTTGCAAATATTCGAGCGTATTGGTTACAGCTACCTTCTTATTCTGCAAAATTTTTCCAAACAGATAATTTGTTCCTTTTGCCAAAAACTTAATCATAAGAATTGTAAGTGAACATAAGCCGGCGAACTTAGTAATCTCCGAGTGTTTCCGGTATTTGGGCTAATGCTTTTGCCAATTGTTCATCGTTAGGTGCCACTCCGTGCCAATTGTGATCGTTTTCCATAAAATCAATTCCTTTTCCCATTATTGTATGCATCATGATGGCAACTGGTTTACCCTGCCCTAATAATGATTTTGCACTTTTAAGAGTTGCAACGACCTCATCCATATCATTCCCATTCATCTCTAGAGTTATCCATCCAAATGCTTCAAACTTTCTGCGCAGATCACCGTGGTCCATTACCTTCTCGGTCGTTCCGTCAATTTGCTGATGATTCCAATCGACAGTTGAAATGAGATTATCGACTTTATGATGCGCAGCAAACATGATCGCTTCCCAATTTTGACCTTCATCCAACTCACCATCGCCATGTAGAGAGTACACCACAGAGTTGTCTTTATTCAATTTCTTCGCAAGAGAGGCACCAATAGCCACACTCATTCCCTGTCCCAACGAGCCACTGGCAACCCTTACGCCCGGAAGATGCTCCGCCGTAGCCGGATGGCCCTGCAACCGTGAATCGATTCTTCGAAAGGTTGCTAATTCTTTTATATCAAAATATCCCGAACGTGCCAGTGTTGAATAAAAGACCGGCGAAATATGTCCGTTTGATAAAAAAAATACATCTTCGCCCTTAGCATCCATATTGAATCGTGGTTCGTGATTCATTATTTTAAAATACAATGCCGTAAAAAAATCTGTGCATCCCAATGAACCACCCGGGTGTCCGCTATTTGCGCCATGTACCATTCTTACGATGTCTCTTCGAATTTGAGCAGCTATGTCTTTCAATTCCGGCATAAATTTTTATTAGTTGTTTAAACTTTTCGTACCTTAAAATTTCAAAACCCTGATTACGGTTGCAAAAGTGCAACCTTTTTCGATAAGTCCATCTAAGAGAACGTACTTCTATTCCAATTATCCTTACATGATATCCTTATTACTTGTAAATTCGTAATCCAGTTCTTTTAAAAAACAAACGAGTTTAGTAAACTTAATATAATAAGACTATTTTTGTAAACGCCAAATTTTGCTGAATGCTGGATGTACTTCTGACAGGCTCAGTGTCGTTCATCATCACCTTTTTAGCCATACCGATTGTCTTACAAATCGCTGAGGAAAAAAAGTTGTTTGATGTTCCTGATGAAAGAAAAATTCATAAAGTCCCGGTTCCTTCCCTTGGAGGAGTGGGAATTTTTGGTGGCTTTTTATTAGCCTCACTTCTGTCTATTTCTGCTTTTCAAAACCCTGAGTTTCAATATTTTTTTGCAGCTTCGATCGTTATATTTTTTATCGGTCTTAAGGACGACCTGATCGTACTGTCTGCGTCAAAAAAATTCATTGGGCAGGTGATCGCCGCTTCTATTCTTATTCACCTGGGCGGCATTCGCATTACAAGCATGCATGGTTTGTTTGGTTTTAATGATGTGTCAGAAGGATTTAGTATTGCCTTGTCATATCTTACCATTATTGTTGTCATTAACTCCTTTAATCTTATTGACGGGGTGGACGGCCTTGCCGGAACATTGGGTTTACTAACCACTCTTCTTTTTGGGGTCTATTTCTTCGCCATAAATATGCCAGCCTATTCGTTATTGGGATTTGCTATGACAGGCAGTCTTTTGGCTTTTTTGATCTTTAATCATCACCCCGCAAAAATTTTTATGGGAGATTCGGGGTCGTTAATGATAGGATTGGTGAATGCAATATTGGTGATCAAATTTATTACCGTGGCGGATCTGCCTACTATCGCATTGCCGGTGGAATCTTCTGTTGTGGTCGGTATTGCTATCCTGATCATTCCTTTGGTCGATACGCTCAGGGTATTTAGTATCAGGATTTTCAAAGGTAATTCTCCGTTTACTCCCGACAGGAATCATGTGCATCATTTACTGCTGGAACGTGGTTTCAAACATCCGGGCATCACTTTTTTCTGCACAGTCCTAAATCTTTTATTTATAGCTGTAGCGTATTTCGGTAGATCGCTGGGGCCTACTTATTTATTTTTGGTAATACTTTCTGTCTCATTTTCTGGCCTGGCCATTTTATTTTACTATAAAAGACCCAAACCGCACATGTTCGTTGCCAAACACCTCGGCGAGGAAGAGGAATTTGTTAATGCAACGGCTCCCAAAATTGTCACCCTGACAAAAGAAAAGGAAACAGCTGTGGTTGAACAGCAATAAAAATGTTCAATGCACAAGACAAGCCTTGATTCTTGTCCCGCATCCTTGTGCCTTGTTCTTGTATTCTTGCTCATTGTGACCTGTTCTTGTCCCTTGTTTTCATTAGCTTTGAAGCCCCTAAAATTTATTTGATATGGCAGAAGATATTTCGCAAATCGTGGCTACCGCAGATGACCACATGACAAAAGCTATTACCCATTTGGAAACGGAGTTAATAAAAATACGTGCCGGCAAAGCGACTCCCACGATCCTTGATGGTATCGTTGTTGATTATTACGGTTCACCGACTCCCATCAACCAGGTTGGCAATATTAATGTGATGGATGCGCGCACACTGAGTATTCAACCCTGGGAAAAAAATATGCTTCAACCCATTGAAAGGGCTATTATAGCTGCTAACATTGGCATCAATCCACAAAACGACGGAGCCCAGATCCGGCTTTTTCTACCTCCTCTGACGGAAGAACGACGGAAAGAACTGGTAAAAAAGTGCCAGGGTGAGGGTGAACAATCAAAAGTCGCGATCCGTAATATCAGGCGCGATGCGATCGAACAAATCAAGCGATTACAGAAAAATGGGCTAAGCGAGGATATTGCCAAGGATGCTGAAACGAATGTTCAGAATATTACCGATAGATTTATTACAGCTGTCGATAAGCACCTTACAACAAAAGAAAAAGAAATAATGTCGGTATAGATTAGACGATTAAACGTCTTTTGCCAATTCTTTGGAAGGCAAAATCGGTGTTTTGTTTTCTTTTTTATCGGGAAGATTTGCTAAGTAAACACCAAAGAGAATTATCGCAAGGCATGCGACTTGTTTGATTGTTATTTTTTCGCCGTCTAAAACTCCCCATGATATCCCGATAAAAGGAATTCCATAAGTGACTAACGAAGCAAAGATCCCTCCCGCTCTTCTGATCAAAATATAAAAGATAGCCGTAGCAATGGCACTCCCAACAACTCCTAGTATTGTGGCCTCAACAATTGCCCATTGTACGGAAGTTTCATCAAAAGCGAGTTGTAAAAAATTTTGTTGCCACAAGACAAACCCAGTCGGAATTATCAGAAAGGCAAGCGAAACAGTGGCTATATAGAGAGGGGATATCTCTTTTAAAAAATGGCCCACCACATTTACGTTCACTCCATACAAAACTGTAGCAAACAGGATAAGCAACGCATACTTAAAATTTTCTAAACTAACTCCCTTCCATAGCAGGAACAGTAAGGTGAGGCCCAGAAAGCCAATAAGAACACCTGCGATCCTTTGAAATTTAATTTTATCCCGAAAAATGACGATGGCGATAAGGACAACAAAAATGGGAGTGAAGGAATTAAGTATTGCTGCCAGTGAACTATCAATATTTTTTGCGATAGCGAATGCAAAAAGAAATGCCGGTAATAAATTGCCCGTAATGCCGGAAAGGATGACGATAAAAAGTTTCTTTGCGGGAATTTTTGCCACGTGAAAAACGGCCAACGGAAGAAAAATGATGCCCGCCGAAAAGATTCTCAGGGCTGCAATTTGTGAAGCAGACAACTCCTCCTTACTATGCTTCATTAAAATAAATGAACTGCCCCAGATAATACAGAGAAGAAAGAAAAGAAGCCAGTTTATTAACTTAGTTGCCTGCATTTTAAGATTTCATGCAAATTTCCTGATCGGATGTACAACAGTCAATTTTTTTTAAATCGTAATTTTAAAAGTATATGAGCCGAATAAGTTTAAAGGATATCGATACCAGGGCACCCAAGCAGTTTGACAAAGAAAAAACAAAAAAGGAAATAGAGGGGATATTGGAAGAGCTCGATGAACTGCAAAATCTTTTATATGCAGAGTCAAAACATTCTCTACTGGTCATTATCCAGGCCATGGATGCCGGCGGGAAGGATGGAGTGATCAGGAATGTATTTGGAAAGCTAAATCCGCAGGGGGTTGAAGTAAAGTCATTCAAAGTGCCTACCGCCGAGGAAGCGGGGCATGATTTTCTGTGGCGGATACATCAACATACCCCGCTAAAGGGGATGATCCAGATCTTTAACAGGTCGCAGTATGAAGATGTTGTTGTAACGAGAGTGCACAAGTGGATCGATGATCACATCGCCAAAAAAAGGATGAAGGCTATTAATGATTTTGAAGAGTTGTTGCAGGAGCATAATGATACAACGATATTAAAATTTTACCTACACGTTTCCCATGATGAACAACTACAAAGGTTAAATGAGAGAATTCGCAATCCCCGCAAGCAGTGGAAATACAATGAAAATGACTTTACGGAGTCAAGGCTTTGGGATATTTACATGGAAATGTATGAAGATTGCTTCGAACATTGCGATCGCGTTCCCTGGATCATTGTTCCCTCTGATCAAAACTGGTACAAGGAATATGTAGTCGCTTCGACCGTGTTGAAAACTTTAAAAAACTTCGATATGAAGTACCCGGGTCTTAAAAAATGACTACCTTAACCCACGTCATTGTTTAACGAAAACTTCAAATATGGGAATGCTAAAAGAATTCAGAGACTTTGCCATAAAAGGCAATGTGGTTGACCTTGCTATCGCCGTGGTGATCGGCGCGGCATTTGCGGCCATTGTTTCATCTCTAGTTGATGATGTCATCACCCCATTATTACTGACCCCGGCATTAAAAGCGATCAATGCCCAGGATCTTGACCGGCTGGTGTGGGGGACGGTGAAATACGGAAAATTTTTAGCTGCGATCATTAAGTTTGTCATCATTGCATTTATTCTTTTCTTAATTATTAAGGGAATAAACAGTTTCAAAAAGAAAGAAGTCCCTCCTCCTGCGGGACCTTCTACTACAGATAAACTGCTGATGGAAATCAGGGATGCGTTGAAGAAATAATTTGTCAATACTCCAGGCACAAAAAAAATCGGAAGGAATATTTTCGCTATTTTTGAATCCCGTTATACGAACTTCTTAACGGGATTTATTTTTATAAACGTTTGAATGAATAACCCTTCGTACCAAATAAAGCTTCCTCAGTTTGAAGGTCCTTTCGATCTTTTACTTTTTTTTATTGAAAGAGACGAGCTGGACATTTATAATATCCCGATTACGAAGATCATTACCGATTTTCTTGAGTATGTCCATAAGCAGGACTCTCTGAACATTGAGTTGTCCAGTGAATTCATTCTTTTTATTTCCACCCTGATGCGTATTAAAGCAAAAATGTTGCTCCCGCGTAAGGAACTTGATGCACAGGGCAATGAAATAGATCCAAGGCAAGAACTGGTGGATAAGATACTTGAGTATAAAAAGTTCAAGGAAGCCTCCGCGGAAATGGCAGAAATGGAGGCAACGAGAATGCTGTTGGTAAGGCGGGGAAATATCCAAAAGGAATTGTCGCAAATTGGCGAGGAGAGTGGTGAGGGAACAGAGATACAAACCATTACTCTTTTTAAACTCATGAAGGCGTTTGAAAAAGTAATGCTAAAACTTCATGACAGGGTCAATAAGCCGATCCATACCGTGGTGCGATACGACTACACTATGGAAACCAGTCGCGACGCGATGTTAAGCCTTGCGCAGAGAGAAAAGACTGTTTCTTTCGAAAAAATTTTTGAGGATTGTGAAAACAGGGTGCATGCAATTTTTCTTTTTCTCTCTTTGCTCGAGTTAGTGCAGCAAAAATTCTTAAAGATAGTTATCGGTGAAGGAAGAAATAATTTCATCATAGAATATAACGAACCGGAAAATCGCCTTGCAGAATTGGAAGAAGAAATTAAATAATAATTAAACATTATAATCATGAAACGCTCAGCAACCGCAAATTGGAAGGGTTCCGGTAAGGAAGGTAAAGGAACGGTTACCGCTCAAAGCGGGATTTTTTCAAACACCCCCATATCATATCATACCAGATTTGAAGAAGCGAAAGGTACAAGCCCGGAAGAACTGGTAGCCGCAGCACATGCGGGCTGCTTTTCAATGAAATTAAGTTTTGTATTAGGTGCAGCAGGATTTACTCCCGATAACATTGATACGAAATGTACGATCACGTTGGAGAACGGCACTATTACCGAAAGTCATCTTGATGTAACAGCATCAGTGCCGAATATTTCCGACGCAAAGTTTAATGAATGTGCAGAAGACGCTAAAACCAATTGCCCCATCAGTAAATTGTACAACACGAATATCACGATAGAAGCAAGGCTGGCCCGGGAAGTGACCGCCTGAAAAATAAAAAAATGCCACGGTCACCCGTGGCATTACCTGCATGTTCTGAACCTGTAAAATAAATTTAATCGACTCCGAAGGCAAAGATCAAACTACTGCCATCCATGCCGCTTGTTCCCATGCCCATCATCGTAAAAGCGTATTCGCCTTTTGGTAAAGGTTTATCAACTATTAGTTCCCAATAGCCGCTCCTGATCTTTTTTACACTGAATGTCATCTTATCGCTCGATTGCAATTTATTCTTACCCATCGAAAAGTATCCTCCTACCTTCATCAAATAGATCTTCCGAATACTTTTTTCGCTGCTCACCTTGTACAATGTTATGGTTTGCGAAGGATCTCCTCCCATGCTCATCTCATCCATCATGTTTGGATCAACACCATTTGCCTTCATCATAGAATCCGATTTGGGCGATGAAGAACCTTGCGATGAACCTTTGGAAATTACAAATGAGAAAGTGCTGCCGCTCGTAAACCGGACAGGTGACTTATCGCCTTCTATACTATAGCTATTCTCCGACGGGCCGACGATCTTTGTTTTGTTTTCCATCTTTGATGACGCCTTCTCCAATCTCACCACCGAGTAATCTTTATCCTTCTTGAGATAATATATCTCGTTGCTGAATTCCGGTTCAGGATATGTTTGTGCCTCTATGCCACATGCAAAAAAGAGCACAGCGGAAAGAAAAAACATCCGAATTATGAAGTTATTTGTTTTCATTGCTGGGGTTGTGTTTGTTTTTGTTTCTTTGATGAATTATTACCGAAGATCCAACCGACAAAAAGTTGTACGACATTATTTTTTGCATCAACCTGGGGAATAAAACTGGGTGGTTGTCCACCGCTTGTCTCATAGGAACTTGGGTCTTTATATAAATTTCCGAGACTAAGATTGTACCGCGCTCCCACCAATAAGCCCTTAAACGGGTGCACTTCAATTCCTGCGGCCACACCGTAATCAAATTTATTGTAATAGTCCATCATGCTTGAATAAGCGGCGCCATAAGGATTACCTGCGCCTCCGGTATTGGTGGGCGTGCTGTCTGCTTTTGCATTGATAAGAAATGCCATCTGGAACCCAGCCTGTATTGAAACGAATTTGGTAATGTTGATTTGCATTAACTGGGGAAGTAGAATGTAGTCAAGGTTTACCGTCCCTGTATTTGTAGCTGTTTTGTAGTTATAACCTTGCTTAGAATAGATCAACTCAGTTCGAAAACCCATAATACCTTTTGATGGGGGTGCTAAAAAAACCCCGACCAGGAAACCGCTCTCATTGCTGGCATTAATATCAGAAGCATTGGTAACACTTGCAAAGTTCACCCCCGCCTTTATTCCGAATTGAGCCATTGAAAACAATGGAAGCAGGACCGCTACGGCTAAAATTATCTTTCTCATAAACGAAATTTTATAAAACTTAAATTGTTTTTAAAAACCAACAATAGAACAAAAGTTAGGTAGGATCAATTACTGTTTTTCCAATCGATACCAAATGCAAATACGCTAAACTCTTTGAGGTCCATGTTTTTTACCCAAATGAATCCGTACTCACCGGCATCAAGAGGTTCAGTAAACTCAATTCTGTAGTTATCCTTCGATATTGGTTTTACACTCATGGTTATCAGCTTACCTTTTTCATCTTCTTTATCATTCAATAAACCTTCCTTGGTTGTGACAGTCACTTCCCTTTTTTGATCTTCGGGAATGAATTTGTAGAGTTTGATATAGGAAGTGAGATCAATCACATCCCCGCTCGTCTTAATAAAAAAAGAAAGACTGTCTTTGGTGATGAAGCGCACTTTCGAAGACATTCCATCCATGCTGAAAAATTGTTTGGCCCCTTTTAATCCAAGGGTTTTCTTTTTTGTGACCAGTTGAGCCGTTGTGGTTTCAAGTTTTACCAATTTGTTCCCGCTCTTGTCATAATAACAAGGCTGGTTAACAAATTCAGGTACCGGCAGCACGACCTCCTGGACCACCGGTTTTTGGGGAGGTTTGGTCTTCACTACTGGTTTGTCGACATGTTTACGGATAATGGTGTCATACTTCGGGCCTTTCTTTACCACCGCCGAGTTTGAATTTGAAGTGGTTTGAGCTGATAAGATATAAGGCATGGCCGTTAGCGCCAGCAGCATAAATTTTATCGCAGTTCGTGTCATCATAATTTTAGTGATTAAAGCTACCCGAATCACATCTGGTTTTCAATAGAACAAAAGTTAGTTGCCTATTTTGTAGATATAGATCATCGTTTTTTCATTCTTCGCCGGTATTACCAGTTCATTCCTTCCTGTTTTTCCCGCATAATGGATCACAACGTCATCGCCGTCAATATCGAAATTGATAGACGTGGGAACGGCCGGCATAGACATGCTCGGTATGCTGCGATCGCCCCCTTTGCAATGAACGGTGGCACTCGGAGTATTCCCCATTGCCGGTGAAAAATTAATATTGACATTAGTAGGTCCACTCTCTTTTGATGGGGTAACAGCAGAACCTGCAATGCCGGTTATTTCTGTTAATCCTTTGATTGTTGCCTTATTTGTCCAATCATAACGGCATCCACCACAATTCGGCCAGTCGCTCGTCGGTTTGTAATTGATGATATTGGAGATGCTTACCTTGTCTTTTTCGAAGTTGAAAATGCAACTGGAAGAGTCAACCAGAAAGTAGCATCCGTTTTCATCAATATGGATATAAGTAAAGTGATATTGATCACCGATGACAGTTACATTGCTTGTCAGAAGGAGCTTTCGTGTTTTTTTATCTGAATATATTTGAACAGAAACCGCAACCGGATTGCCCGAGGGAACACTTGCGGGTGCCTTATACGTGGCCGCCCAACTGTTTTTTGCATCTTGTTTCATTAAGGTCCCCACTTCATGATCACCATTTACAATTGAGTTAGCAGACCAGGCTGACGTATAAAAGGAAGGAACACCTTCCGGGGTTGCCAGTAGCGCGTCATCGCCATCTAATGTCTGTGGTACTGCGAGTTCATCATCGCCTGAGCTTGAGGCCGCGGGATAAGTTTCGAACTTTGAGACAACAAAGCGTATCGTTTTGTTAACCTTAACCGAAGCGGATCTTGGAACTAAGGATAATTTGTCAAACTTAGCCCAACCGCTAAAGTGATTGGCGAAGGTTGTGACGGTTTTGTGGATAGTGTCTGTTACAGTATTTTTTGCCAGGTACCATTGTCCTTTACTATCCTGCCATCCTACACTTTTCAAATCCGCATTGTCGTTGCTGCCCGAATAATGAAATGTGAGCTGTAACGGCTTTTTAAATGTCAGGCCTGATGGTTCTAACTGATACGACCCTTCATCATCTTCTGTTAATTCATTGTGGGTGGCCTGCACCGAGATGGGCGTTTCAACATCCAGGGCGCCGGCAGGGAAGATTATTTCAAGCTTGCCATCGGCTGACGTGACAAGTCCTCCTTTGCTATCCATTTTTGCAGTTACGGCGTTTCCTAAAAGATCGCCTATAGGAGTCACCAGGGGTTTTGTCGTCGTGTCAGTCAAATTACCTTGCGCCAAGACAGCAGAAGGAAGAAGAACGATCGTCACAAACAATTCTCTGAACACAGCATCAAATTTTGTAATTAAAAATACATTGATGAATGTGGGGAACCTATCCCCCGAAACAGTGAATTTACCTGGGCCTGAAAGAAATCACCTGAAACAGCGA
>Ga0070661_100000337_pt1 | contig 37436 bp, 29 predicted proteins | sample KBSC43metaG_FD_64663 | JGI IMG/M metagenome (GOLD analysis project Ga0070661, IMG submission 64663) | Corn rhizosphere microbial communities from Kellogg Biological Station, Michigan, USA - KBS C4-3 metaG | ecosystem: Host-associated > Plants > Roots > Rhizosphere > Soil ... | reverse complement strand
GCAGGGTCGAGATTTCCAGGTCGGGATTTTTGCTCTCGAAGTAGCTCAGGCCCCAGTGGTTCGTGAGCAGGACGACGTCCGCGCCGGCGGCGTCGCGGGCCTCCTTCGCGCCGGTCGGCAGCGTGATCGGTGGCATTTCCGCGGCATTCGCCTTTGGGCGCACCCAGCGGGCGACGCTCCAGGGGGCCGTCTCGATGCGGCAGCCGGCGCCGTATTCGCCCTCGAGGCGGTATTGCAGCACCTCGAATTGCAGCGGGCCGACCGCGCCGAGCAGCGGCGTGCGGGAGAGGCTGTCCTTGAGCTCGAAGGCCTGGGCGACGCCCTCGCGGAGGAGCTGGTCGAGGCCCTCGCGGAAGCGTTTGCCGGTGGCGGTGCTGGCGCTGTGGATCTGCGCGAAACACTCCGGGGCGAAACGCGGAATCTCGTCGAAACGCACGGCGGGGTCCTCGCTGAGCGTGTCCCCGATCTGGAAATCCTGGTTGCCGACGAGGCCGACCACATCGCCCGCCCAGGCGCTATCGACGGTCTCGCGTTCCTGCGCGAAGAGCCGCTGGCTGTTTGAGAGGCGGACGGGCTTTCCGGTGCGCGGATGGGCAACGGTCATGTCGCGTTTGAACTCGCCCGAGACGATGCGGATGAAGGCCACGCGGTCGCGATGCTTCGGGTTCATGTTCGCCTGGATCTTGAAGACGAATCCGGAGAACGCGGGATTTTCCGGCGCGACGAGGCCGGCGGCGGTCTCGCGCGGCGCGGGCGGCGGCGCGAGGGCGAGAAATTTGTCGAGGAGCTGCTGGACGCCGAAATTGTTCATCGCGCTGCCGAAGAAAACGGGCGTGAGCCGGCCGGCGCGCACTTCGGCGAGATCGAACTCCGCGCCGGCGCCGTCGAGGAGGTCGAGTTCGTCGCGGAATTGCGCGTAGACGTCGGGGGCCATCGCGTTTTTGACGAGCGGGTCGTCCACGCCGCCGACCTGCACGGGCGCGCGGTAGGCGCCCTTCGGCGTGCGCTCGAAGAGATGGACCTCGCTGGCCTGGCGGTCGTAAACGCCGCGAAATTCCGTGCCGCTGCCGAGCGGCCAATTGATCGGGAGCGCGTGAATGCCGAGAACGGTCTCGAGTTCGTCGAGCAGCTCGAGCGGCGGACGCGATGGCCGGTCGAGCTTGTTCATGAACGTGAAAATCGGGACGCCGCGCTGGCGGCAGACCTCGAAGAGTTTGCGGGTCTGCGTCTCGATGCCCTTCGCGGCATCGACGACCATCACGGCGGCATCCACGGCGGTGAGCACGCGATAGGTGTCCTCGGAAAAGTCCTTGTGGCCGGGCGTGTCGAGGAGGTTCACGACGCAGCCGCCGTATTCGAATTGGAGGACAGTGGAGCTGACGGAGATGCCGCGCTGGCGTTCGAGCTCCATCCAGTCGCTCGTGGTGGCGCGCTGGTCCTTGCGTGCGGTCACGGTGCCGGCGAGCTGGAGGGCGCCGCCGTAGAGCAGGAATTTTTCGGTGAGCGTCGTTTTGCCGGCGTCGGGATGGGAGATGATGGCGAACGTGCGCCGCCGGGCGATTTCTGAGTTTTCCACGAGGGCGGGGATTTTGCCCGTTAACGGAGGAATGAAAAGTGAGAAGGTCGTTCCCGCTTGTTCGGAGGCTGCATTCCGCCACTATGAGGGCGGCTTTTCTTCCGTTTCCCTGCATGCTTTTTCCCTGGCAATTCGCCGCGTTGCTCGCCGCCGGGTGCATGATGCTGGCGCTGGCGTGCATCGCGCAGACGCAGAAACGCGTGCTGGCGGCGGCGCCGTTTTCACTCGTCGGCGTGATGACCGCGCTGTGGTGCTTCCTCGACGCGTGGATCCTGCAGGCGCCGGATATGGGGCACAAAATCCTGGCGATGCAGCTTGGGCTCACGCTGGTGGGCGCCCTACCCGTCGTCCTGCTCGAGTTGACCTTTCGTTTCGTTTACGAGCGGCGACTGCTGCGCGGCTGGCTGCTGGTGGCGGCCCTCATTGTTCCCGGGCTGACGGCGGTGCTGGCGTGGACCATCAATCTCTCGCCGATCTTTCGCTACGACTGCTGGCTCGACACCGGCGGGGCGGTCCCGCTGCTGCGGTTCAAGCAGGGCCCGTGGAACGCGATCTTTTACGGCTACTCCTACGCGCTGGCGCTGTGGTCGTATGCGATGCTCCTGCGGTCGATCTTTCACACGACGGGCTGGGCGAGGCGGGCGCGCATCCTCTTTATGGTCGCCCGGCTGGTGCCCGCGGTCTTCGACATCCTCTTCCATTTTCACGCGCTGCCGCCCGTCGGGATGAACTACGCGCCGATGAGCTTCGTCCTGAGCGGGGCGCTGCTCGTTTACATTCTCTTCGGCGATCAAATCGGAACCCGCGCCTACATCGCCCGCTCCACGTTGACGGAAAGGCTGCGCGATCTACTCGTCGTGCTGGGTTCGGATCTCCGGCTGCTCGACATGAATCCCGCCGCGGCCTCGGCGCTCGGAATGGCGCTCGAAGCGGTGCGGGGAGAACCGGCGGCGAAAGTCTTCGCGTCCTGGCCGGAGGTGCTGGCGCTCCTGGAGGACGACCAACGCAACGAGGTCGAGTTCACGCGGAACGGGCGGTGCTTCGAGCTGACGACGCTTTCCGAGGAGCCATCCCCGTCGCGGGCCGGGGCGCGCATCCTGTGGTTTCGCGACGTCACGCACCGCAAGCGCCTCGAGCTGGATTTCCTGGCGGCGGCGCGCGTCGCGGAGGAGGCCACGTGCGCAAAAGACCGTTACCTCGCGGTGATGAGCCACGAGATTCGCAGTCCGTTGAATTCCGTGCTCGGGTTCATGGATCTTCTCGCGCAGACGCCGCTCGACGCCGAGCAGCGGGAATACGTCGGCCACATCTCCCGTAGTGGCGAGAGCCTGATGACGGTGATCAACGAGGTGCTCGATTTTTCCAAGATCGAGGCCGGGCAGATGCGTCTCGCGGCCGCCCCGTTTCATCCCCGGGAGGAAATCGCGCGTCTCTGCCACGGCATGGAACGCGAGGCGGAGGCGAAAGGCCTGGCTTTTCACGTCGGTTTCGCCGCGGACCTTCCGGAAACGGTGGTTGGCGACAAGGTGCGCATCGGGCAAATCCTGCGAAATCTCATGACCAACGCGATCAAGTTCACCGCGCTCGGTGGTGTGAACGTGACGGTGGATTGTCCGGAGCGGTCGGCGGCGGATTGCTGCCTGCGACTGAGCGTGTCCGACACCGGCGTGGGGATCGAGCCGCATGAGCTCGACCGGTTGTTCCAGCCATTTTCGCAGACGGAAAGCACGGTCCAGCACGCCTACGGCGGCACTGGCCTCGGGTTGCTGATCGTCCGACGCCTGAGCGAGCTGATGGGCGGCGGCGTGACGGTGGAAAGCACGCCCGGCCGCGGCACGACTTTCACCTGCCGGTTGCGACTCGCGATCGACGAACGCGAGGTTCCCATCGTGACGATGCTGGAGGCCGCGCCGGTGCTGCCGCCATTGCGCGTGCTGGTCGTGGATGATCTCGCGGTCAACCGCCGGCTGCTCGAAATTCTCCTCGTCCGCATGAATCTCGTCGTGGCGACGGCGGCGAGCGGTCCCGAATGCCTCGTCCGTCTCGAGGCAGAGGCATTCGACGTCATCATCATGGACGTGGAAATGTCCGGGATGGATGGGTTGGAAGCCGCCCGTCGCGTCCGGGCGATGGGTGGGGATCCCGCACCCTACATCATCGCCCTCACGGCGCACGCCTCGCCGGATATCCGCAGCCGTTGCCTCGAGGCCGGGATGAACGACCACCTCAGCAAGCCGCTTCAGCGTCCCGCGCTGGAGCGTGCCCTCGCCGTGGCGGCCGGCGGGGCCTAGGGGCGTTTCTTTTGGAAGGCGCGGCGGAGCACGGCTTGCAGGCTTTCGCTGCGCAGCGGCTTGCTGAGATAATCGTCCATGCCGGCGGCGAGGCATTCGTCGCGATCCCCCTGGAGAGCGTGGGCGGTGAGGGCGATCATCCACGGGCGGTTGCCCGCCGGATAGCGGCGGCAGAGTTCCCGGGCGGCGTCCAGTCCATCCATTTCGGGCATCTGCACGTCGAGCAGGATGACGTCGAACGGATTGCGTTGGACGGCATCAAGCACCTCGAGGCCATTGGCTACGATGATCGCGCGGTAGCCGAGGCGCTGGAGAAGGAGGTCCGTGACGCGTTGATTCACGGGGTTGTCCTCGGCGACGAGAATGTGCAGGGGACACGTCGTGGCGAGATTCGCCTCGGTGTCGGCCTCGTGTTTGTCGAAGGCTTCGTTGGTGCGACCGGGACCGAGAATTTTACAGAGCGCGTTGAAAAGCGGAGTGATTTTGACGGGTTTTGAGAGGACGCCGGAGATGCCGAGCTTCCCGAGGTTGTGCCCCTTCTCGCCCATCGAGGTGAGGATCAGGATCGGGAGATCATGCTCCGAGTAATGTTGGCGAAGCTCCGCGGCGAGGGTGTAGCCATCCACGTCCGGCATCATGACGTCGAGAATCGCGATATCGAATTTCCCGCCGGTGCGGACGGCTTCCAGCGCGTGAGCGGCGCTGTCGGCGACGACCGGGACCATGCCCCACGACTCGGTCTGCATCTGGAGGATCCAGCGGTTTGTCGCATTGTCATCCACGATCAACACGCGGCGGCCCTCGAGACTGCGGGCGCCGGTGTCCTTCAGGGTGACGGGGATGGGCGCTTCGACGGGATCGACGGGAATCTCGTATTGGAACGTGGAGCCTTCGCCGGGAGTCGATTCGACCCAGATGCGGCCCCGCATCAACTCGACAATCCGGCGCGTGATCGCGAGGCCCAGGCCGGTGCCGCCGTAGCGTCGCGTGGTGGAGGCATCCAGCTGGCTGAAGGCACTGAAGAGGCGTTCCATGCTCTCGGCGGGAATTCCGATGCCGGAATCGCGCACGGCGACATGGAGCCGCTCGCCGCCATCGGCATCGGTCCGCGGCGTCAATTTCACGAAGACCTCGCCGCTGTCCGTGAACTTGATCGCGTTGGTGAGCAGATTCACGAGGGTCTGTCGCAAGCGGGTGGGATCCCCGAGAATGGCGGGCGGCACGGCGGGATCGATCCAATAGAGGAGGTCGAGGCGCTTTTGGGCCGCCTGGGCCGAGACGAGATCGAGGGCCGATTCCACGTATTCCCGCACGCGGACCGGGATGTGTTCCAGATCGAGCTGGCCCGACTCGATCTTCGAGAAGTCGAGGATGTCGTTGATCAGCGCGAGGAGCACGTCGCTGCTGGTGCGAATGGTCTCCACGAACTCGCGCTCGTGCGAGGGCAGGTGGGAATCCGTCAGCAATTCCGACATGCCGATGATGGCATTGAGCGGCGTGCGAATCTCGTGGCTCATGTTCGCGAGGAATTCCGATTTGGCACGCCCATGCGCCTCGGCCTGCGCGCGCGCGACCTCCAGTTGCTGGTTTCGCTGTTCGAGCAGCTCGGCGGCCCGGCGCCGATCGTCGATATCCTGCAGCACCCCGCGGAGGCCGATGATTTCGCCGGCTTCGTTGCGCACAGGCTCGCCCCGCATGTGAACCCAAATTTCGCGATTGCGGGCGGTGAACAGACGCGCCTCGCAGTCGAAAATGTCTCCGCTTTCCTGCGAGTGACTGATCCGGGCGCGGATCGCGTCGCGGTCGTCGGAATGGAAGAAGGCGAAGGCCTCTTCGAGCGAGATCGGCGTGCCCACCGGGACCTCGTGAATGGCGTAGGTGATGTCCGACCAACGCGGGCCGCTGCCATCCAGCGTAAGTTCCCAATGCCCCAGATGGGCAATGCGACCGGCGGCCTCGAGCAGGGCCTGGGCCGTCTCGCGCGCTCGGACGGTCTCGCGCAGGGACCGCTCCATTTCCTTGCGCTCGGTCATGTCCACGGCCGTGCCGAGAAATCCGGTGATCGCGCCGGTGGATTCGCCGAGCACCGTCACGATGAGATCGACCGTTCGCCGCCCGCCGTCCTTGCGCACGTAGGTCCATTCCCGATGCTCGCTGCCATGCAGCCGGGGCAGCGTGATAAAAACGTCGAAGCCCTCCACCCGGCGTTCGAGCGCCCGCGAGAGCTCCTCCCCGCGGGCGATCATCTCCTCCTCGTCGTGAAACATCACCGGGGTGGTCTTCCCGACCATTTCCTCCGCCGCGTAGCCGAGCATGCGTTCGGCCCCTTTGCTGAAATAGGTGATCGTGCCGTCCAGATCGGTGCTGACCACGCAAACGCCCGTCGCGGAATCGAGCACGGCCCGCAGGCGGTCCTCGCTCTCGCGCAGCCGCGCCGCAACCTTTCGGCGCTCGGCGGCCTCGAGCTCCAGATCGCGGTACGCTTTTCGGATCGCGCGGACGCTGGTCGCCTTTTGCTGAACGGTGCTCACAGCGAAGGTGACCGCGGTGGAGAGCAGGAGACCCAGCAAAAGGGCGGCCAGCGGCAATTGCTGCTCTTCGGCTGAGAGGGTGGCCGAGGTCGGCAGGACCACGAACCGCCACCGGTGCCCATGGAAAGTGACGTTCGATTCCGCGAAGGCGTCGCGTCCTTTCGTCGTTGACAGACCGGGACCGTAGATCAATTGGCCCCCCTCGAAGACGGAGATCTCGTGATTCGCAAACGCGGGCTCGTTGAGCACCAGCCCGATAAAATCGCTCAAGCGGATGGCGGCGACGAGGAATCCATCGAACCTGCCGTTTGGAAAGAGCGGGTAGTAGGCGAGGAAGCCAAGGCCGCCCTGTTTCAAAGGCACGGTGGGTGAAAGAACGAGGGCATGATTTTTCTCCGCCCAGCCCAGTTCCCGGGAGGCATCCCAGCGCGTGTCGCTGCGAAAATCCCAGCCCGCGCTCGGGACCTCGTTCTCCGGCATGATCCAGCGCAGATGCAGGGACGCATCCGCCCACTCGAGCGCGGCGAAGATTTTTTCGTCCCGAATGTAATTCCGGGCATCGGCCATCCATGCGGCGTAGGGCGTGCCGCCGCTGACATTCCAGCGGTCCTGCATGCGCTCCAGCGCGCGGAGGGGGCCCTCCATGCGGATCACCGCATCGGTCTCGATATTTCGCGTCACGACGGCGGCATCGGCGCGCATCGCCTTGTAGCGATCCGCGACGAGCGCCTGCCAAAGGATCAGGGAGGCCGTCGTCGTCGCGAGGGCCACCGGCACGGGCAACCAGCGATCTTCGAGCACCGGGCGGCCCTCCATCCATTGGGTCGCGATCAGGCCGGTGCTCAGGAAGACGATTCCCACTGCCGCATGCACGGTCATGCCGATGAACGGCCCCCAGACATACGTGCCAGCGAGCCCCGTCGCGTGGCCGCATACGGCCATGAGAGAAAGCGCCAGCGCCACGGAGCCGAGGATCCAGATTGCCAGACGGCGGAACGTTCCAGGCGGGCCCGAGCCAAGGAGGCAGAGGGCTCCGCCGCAGAGCAGGAAGCACACCGAAGTTGGCAGCGACGGCCGTTGCGAAATCCCGCCGGGGAGCGCCGGCAAGTGCGGGAGGATCACGTCGAAGCCGAGCCTTGCGCCGGTGAGATATTCGATGCTGAGCAGCAATCCGATCCCGCCCGCGATCCCCCCGCACCCCATCGGGACCACGCGGGAAAGTCCCAGCGCAAAGGCCAGCAGGCCACCGGCGCTTAGCGCGAAGCAGACGGCCGTGAGATACTGCATCGAGGCGTCTCCGGGATAGAAACGGGTGAGGGCGGCGAGATGGGCATGCCAGCCGAAGATCACCGTGGCGCTGAAGCCGAGGACGACGATGGCGCAGGCAGCGACGACTACCGCCGGTCGGCTCGAACCCCGGACAAACGAACGACTCTCCGAGTGGCGCGACACGTCGAGCATTCGTGCCGCATTTCGGGAGGGGAGGCGAGTCTAAACGGGCCGTGATCGCTGGTAAATCCAGCCTCCACCAGATCGTGCTATGGCGCCGTGGTGCGCACCGCGCGATAGACGACCGTCTGGTCGGAGCGGATTTTTTGCGAGAGGACGTAGGTCGTGCCGGAGGCGATGCGAATCTTCCACATCGCGGCGGCGGAGGTGGCGTGGGCGTTGAAGCGGGAGTCCGGCACGGCGTCCAGCCGATCGTAGCGGTAGAGCCGGTAGCTCACGCCGGGCGTGAGGCCGGAGACCGTGACCTGCAGCTCGAGCGGCATCGAGGCGGGTCGGACGTTCGAGCCGTCGATCATGGCGGGCGACTCGTGATTGACGCTGGTTTTCACGCGCACGGGCAGCGTGTCGCCGTCGATGTCCTTCACGCCGAGGAGGGCGATGCCGTAGTTGCGACCGGGTCGGGGCAGCGAATAGAGCGGACCTTTGCGGGCATTGGCCCGCGCGCGATCGCGAGGAAAGGCCGCGAAGCGATAGGTGAAAAAATACGGATAGTGCCGCGGGCCGCCCCACAGCCCGTTGTCGGAAAAGGTAAGGCGGTCGGTGTCGTAATATTTTCCGTCGCCGAGGGGATGGTGCGAGCGAATGCCGAGCACGGGCACGATGTGATCGTATTGCGGATCGCCCGCCGCGGGGTCGGTGTCGTTGTAGAGCTGGTATTCGTTGTTGAAGACGCCGATGGCGACCGGATGGCCGCGCACGACGTGGCGTTTCACCCAGCGAAGGAACGCGCGGGAGCCGCGGGTGTTCGGGCCATTCCACTCCTCGCAGCGGAGGTGCATGCGGGCGGCGGCGCGCTGATCATTGTCGCCGAGGAGCAGCTCGCCCTGGCTTTGCGGCGTTTTGCCGATGGCGCAGACGCGTGCGTCGAATTGCGAGAGATACTGGCCGTAATAGAGCCCGGCGCTGATCAGCGAAACCTCGCCGCAATAGCCGCCGTTGGCCTCCCACTGGAGCCGGGGCGGAATCGCATTTTTGTGCCGCGCCTCCGGGGTGGCCATCGCCATGCCGGCAGCGAGGACGAGGGCTGTGCAGGAAACCAGCAGGGCGAAAGGTCGCGAAATCATTGTCGTAAGGAACAGGACCAATTTATTCCGCGATGCCGGCGACTCCAATGGAATTGTCGTCGCGCTGACGGCGGCTCCAAAATGGCGACTCCGGCCAGCGACGCTCGGCGCGGGCGAAATCGCGGCGTTCCTCGAGGTGGCCGCGCAACAGTTCCCGGTAATCATCGGCCCAGGCGTGCAAGGTTTCGTCGCCGCGTCCGTCGAGCCGGTCGGAAATCGCCGCTCCCGCGCGACCGCCCATTAAAATCGCGGTGACGAGGCCCTGCGAAGAAAGCGGGTCCCACGCGATGGCGGCATCGCCCACGGCCAGCCAGCCGGGGCCATGGAGCATGGCGAGGCTGGAGGTGCCGGCGGGAGAGGCCGTTAATTGCGCGGGGAATTCGCAGCCCGCGACGGTCGCGGAAACGTGCCGGGTTTCGCGCAAGGCGGCGCGCCAGCGCGCGGTCGGTTCGGGCGGCAGCAGGTCGCCGTCGGTCACCCATGCGATGACGCGTCTTCCGCCGGGCAGCGGGGACGCATACCACCAGCCGTCTGGGACCGTCTCGACGAGCGTGGTGGAATCCTCGTCGCCCTCGCCGGTCGCAAATGTGCCGACGAGCGCGACCTGGCGGTCCTCGTGAATGCGGCGGATGCCCTGCCGGAGCGCGAATTGCGCGGAGCGGCCCGTGGCATCGACGAGGTGGCGGCACAAGAAAACGCGGCCGTCGGCGAGCGTCACCCGCCACGATGCGTCCGGCTTTTCGCGCGTAGCCGCGGTCACGCGTTCGGCGATGAATTGTCCGCCCTGCTCGCCGACGCAGGTCTGCAGATCGGCATCGAAGACCGCGCGGTCGAGGTGCCAGCCGGGGCCGAGAGGATTGAAGAGAAAGTCCGTCGCACGCAATTCGTCGGAGCCCCAGGCGCTGCGGTTGCCATACGCGATGCGGTGGCGCGGATTCGCCAACGGCCGCGGACCGAAGACGGACTCGATGATGCGGCCGGCGCCGGGCGGGAGGCTCTCACCCGGCCAGCTCGTGCGGGTTCCGCCGTCCACGACGAGCGTGGGCACGCCGCGGCGCGTCAATTCCATGGCGACCGCGCAGCCGGCGGGGCCGCCGCCGATCACCACGACATCCGGCGCGGGCGACATCAGCCTTGGGGCACCCAATCCGAGGCCGGATAGCTGACATCTGGCTCGCGCGAATAGCCGACGTAGGATTCCACGAGCATCACCGTCGGGAAGTGTCCGTCGCCCGGGCCCGGCCGTCGCGTGACAAGGCCCTGCCGATACCACTCCTTCACCATCAGGGCGAGGGTCGGCGGACGCGTGGGGCGCGCGATGAATCGTTCCCAATCCCGCCGCCGGGCAAAGGCGCGCCGCCGCACCTCCAGCGGTCGGTTGAGATTCATCACGATTTGGTAATCCGCCTCGGACAAAACCTGATTCGGCACGCGCGCGGGCCAGAACGCCGGCAGCACGGGCGAGATGTTCCGCTGGTAGCCCGACCGGCAGCTGGCGCCGTCCGCATGCCACGGGATGCCGAGCCAGCGCGTGACATCGCCGGGCGTGCAGCCATCGAGCGGACCGTTGGCGCTGAGCGCGGTGGCCGCCGTGAGTTCGACGCCCCAGTTGCGGGTGTCGGGCGTGAGCGAGCGAAGCTTCAGCCGGAACGGCTCCGCCCACACGGACGCGACGCGCGCGATCCATGGAAATTCGATGCCGGGATGAAACGCGCCGCCGAGGCAGGCGTCCAGCGCCGCGCGGTCGAGCGCCGCGGGTTGTTCCTGGATCGGGAGATCCTCCACCTGCCGGACCGTCCGCGATTCGACGGAACGATTGTCGAAGCGACCGCGCGCCCATTGGCGGAGCACGCGATATTGATGCGTGGTGATGGCCAGCCATTGCGACGGGATCGTGTCGTTCGGTGGCATCAGCGTGCCGTCGCCGTAAAGCTGCGGCACGAGATCGGGCTGCACCGCGCGATAGGCGGGATTCCGAAATTCGCGAAAAATGCGGCCGCGGAACCGACGGTGGCTGGCGGTGTTGTTGGCCAGATGCCGGCGCAGGCGGGCGCTCGTCCAATCCCGCCCACTGCCGTAGCCGTTGCTCTCGAGGTAGCCGGCGTTCACCCATTGCATGTCCACGAGACGCTCGAAGATCGGCATCACATCCGCGTCGAATTTCACGCGCCCTGGATGCACGCGGCCCCACTCGCGCTCCTTCGCAAAAATCGTGTCGTAGAGCGTCACGAGGCCGGTCGCCATGCCCGGCGCGTAGTTCGGAATCGCGGAGACCACCCACGCGGGCTCCGCCGTGAATTCGCGGCCGTTCAGGCGGACCGTCGCGCGCACGGGGCCGTCGCAGATGTCGTCCGTCCAGCCGTCGTTGTCGGCGAATCCCCCGAGCGGCGGCGCGGAAGCGGTCGAATACGCCGCGCCGCTTCCGGGCAAAAATATCAGCCGCCCGCGCCCGTCGGTGAAGACCTCGCCGAGATTGATTTCCCGGCCGTGGAAGCGTCCGCCGTCCAGTCGCTGCGGCCGCGCGGAGGCGCCGCGCACCGTGCGCGGGCGGGCCTGAACGATGAGCGACGCGCGGTCGGCGACGGAGGCATTGCGCCGCGGCACGGGCGGGGCGTCCGGGATGTCGAACGCGCGATTGACCTCATACCACGCGGCCTTGCTGTTCGCGACGTTGACGCGCCAGGTGATGTCCGCCTCCTGCGCGGTGATTTCGCGCACGACGTTGCCATCGGCATCGAAGCCGTAGAGGCGAAAGCGCGCGGCCTGTTTGGCGATGGCTCCGCGCCGGTCCTTGAAGCCGCCGCGCGCACGAGGCAGCGCTCCGGGAATTTCCGGGCCGAAGAAGAAGCCATCCTCGCTGTTGCCCACGCGCGCGATGCCGATGGCCGGATGAATGGCGACGCGGACGATGGGCCGCGCACTTTGCGCATAAGCGGCGGCGGGCACGAGCAGCGCGGCCGCCGTGAGCGCGGTGGTTTGCAGGAATTCCCGCCGGCTCAGCAGGGCCGGCGCTTCTTCGGGGAGGTTCGGGCGGGAATCACTCACTGCGCCTGCCAGCGTATGGTTGCCGGCGCTCGAAAAACAAGGCGTGACGCGGCGGCACGAATGCCTTTTCGTAACTCTCCCTGGCGCCGAACGCTTGAAATCCGTCGAATGCGAAGAGCGGCGGGGTCGGGCGCGGCCTCAAATCCGGCATGAACGCCATCCTCCAAAACGGTCCCGGAGACCTCGACAGTTTGCGTCCCGGCGAGATCGACGTTCCCGAGCCAGGCCTCGGGGAAATTCGCGTCCGGGTGCATGCCGCAAGTCTGAACCCGGTCGATTGCAAGTCGGCACTGTCACGGCCCGAATGGAAGAACTATCCCCACATTCTCGGCGTGGACGTCGCGGGCGTGGTCAATGCCGTTGGCGCGCAGGCCGGCCCCTGGGCCGAGGGCGACCGCGTTTTTTATCATACGTCGCCGCGCCGGCACGGCGGCTTCGCGGAATTCCACGTCACGCCGGCCCATACGGTGAGCCGGCTGCCCGCGGAAGTTTCGTTCACGGATGCCGCAGCGCTGCCCTGCTCGGGACTCACCGCGTATCAGGCCCTGTTCCGGCGCTTGAATTGCGAGCGAGGAGAATCCCTTCTCGTTCACGCCGCGGCCGGTGGCGTGGGCAGCTTTGCCGTGCAGCTTGGGCGGGTGGCCGGATTGCGCGTGATCGCCACGTGCTCCCGGGCCAACGAGGACTACGTGCGCGCCTTGGGAGCGGACGAGGTCATCGACTACCGCACCGAGGACGTGGCCGCCCGCGTGCGCGAACTGACCGCGACGCAGGGCGGCGTGGACGCCATTCTCGACACGCTCGGCCCGCGCAGCGGCGTGGACAATCTCTCCCTGCTGACGGCGGAAGGCGGAGCCGCCTTCGTGGTCGGCCTGCCCGATCTGAGCGGGGTCGCGGACATGCCGGTGAGCATCTCAGTGCATGACATCGGGCTGGGTGGCGCGCTGGATTCGCCGGCTTTTCGCCGCCAGCAGGAGGACCTGGCCCGGATGGGCGACGAGCTGATGGCGCTGGTCGTGGCTGGAAAAGTCCGGGCCACCGTCAGCGAAATCATCGACTGGCGCGACATTCCCGCCGGGTTGAAGCGGCTGCACGAAGGGCACTCACGCGGAAAAATCGTCGCGCGAATGCTCTAGGAAATCGCGTCAGGCGAGGCTTTGCAGCCGGAGCGTCACGGCGTGGTCGGTCCCGAGTTCCTTGCGGGCAAGATCGAGCGGGCGTTTGCCGTCGTAGCCCACGATGTCGGCCCGCGCGCCCGCGTCGAGCAGCACGTCGGCGCAATCGGCGAAGCCATGCCAGAGCGCGTCGTGGAGCGGGGTGTAGCCGTTCGAGGGACCCTGGTAATTCAGATTTACGCCGGCCGCACCGGCGAGCAGCCGGGTGATTTCCAAATAGCCGTTGTAGGTGGACTTGTGCAGGGGCACCGCGCCGAAAAGCGGCTCGGTCGCGTTCGGATTCGCGCCCGCCTGCAAAAGCTTGCGCACGATCTCGGTATGGCCGTCGCGGGAGGCGATCAGCAGCGGCGTGTGCCCGTCGGAGAAGCCGCCCACGATGGGATGGCGATCCTCCAGCGTGGCGCCTTCGGCCAGCGCGGCGCGCACCGCAGCCACGTCACCGGCCAGCACCGCGGGAATCAATTTGTTCGCGGTCTTGCGCTGCTCATCGGATTCCCGCCGGGCGGCGATCAACGCCTGGATTTTCTTCAGCGCCTGTTCGCCGCCGATGCCTTTGTTGACGTGCAGTCCGTAGTTGATGTGGTCGTCCACCGTGAAGCCGTAATACGTCCGCAGCTCGATGCGCGCGTCGCGATTCAGCAGATATTCGACGATCTCGACCGCCTTGAACCAAATGGCCTCGACCAATGGCGTGTGCCCGGTGCTCGTGGTCTGGTGATCGATCAAGGCGCCGTGTTCGACCAGACTGCGCACGATTTCCAGGCTTCCGGCCTGGCAGGCCTTGTGCAAAGCCGTGGCGCCGGCGCGGGGATCCACGACATTCGCATCGGCCCCGGCCTGGAGCAACGTCGCGACGATCCCGGCGTGCCCGTAGCCGGCGGCGGTCATCAACACGGACTGGCCGCTGGCTGCGTCCACCGTGTTGGGATCGACCCCCTGCGCGAGAAGCGTGCGGACCTGGTCCAACTGGCCGGCGGAGACGGCGAAAATGAGGCGGGTTTTCATGGAGTGGATTTTGGGAATGAAGCGAACGGGAGACTGGGGACGGAGCTTATCAAGCGCGGCTATGGTTTGCGGCTCGGAATTTCCCCCGCGATCAAGCGGTAAATGTCCGTGTTTTCGAGATATCCATGCACATTTTCGCTGCCGGGTCCCTCGCCGAGCAGCCAGACGTCGCCGCCGGTGTGCTCGACGGCTTTGGCGTTGATGGCGGCGGGTTGGACGTAGTCGGGATCGGACGGAGTCTTGAGCACGGCAGGCGTGTTTGCGCCGGCGGGCACGCGGGTATTGGCGGCGGTTTGATCGAATCCCGGTCCGGTGGCCCAGGAAAGAATGCCCGCCGCTTTCGTGATGGGATTCGGCCCGAGCAGCGCATCGCCGCGCGTGGTGATCGGCACGGGCGGACCGCTGATCGCCAGGCCGCCGTTGTTGTGGTCCGTGGTCACGAGAAGCAGGGTGCGAGGGGGCAGCGTGGCACGGAGGCGTTCGAGCAATTCATTGAGCTCGAGCACTTCGATAATCGCCTCCTTCGCATGGCCGAGGTGGCAGGCTTTGTCGGGAAGGGCCGCCTCGACCATGAGGAAGAACGGCCGCTTCTTCGCGCGCAGGAAACGCACGGCCTGCTCCGCCAGATCGGCGACGCGCAGCGTGCGTTTGCCCTCCGCGTAAAAAGGAAATTCCTCCGGATAGAATGTGCCGAGCACGGGCCGGTCGTCGTTGGTTTTGGCGAGACTCGCGATGTGCTCGACGAACGGCTGCCATTGGTCGAAGGCCGCGACTTTGGCCTCACCCAATTGCGCCGCCGTCTTGCGCACAATCGCCAAATCCTCCGGCTTGTATCGGACGCCGGGAGTCTTCGACAAATCGTGGAACCACTGGGCGCCGCCGCCGAGGACGATGTCGGCGCGCGGTCCGAGCGCCGCGAGCGTCTTCGCGGCGATGGCGGCTTCCTCGGTCCGGCTCCCCTGTTCGACGAGAAAAGGCCCCTCGGTCGCGCCGGTGACGGAATCGTCCGTCACGATCCCCGTGGACCAGCCGGCCTGGCGGGCGAGATCGAGCAGGCTGGGCGGACTCGTCCGGGAAGCTCGGGTCGCCATGCCGATGAGCATGTTGTCCGCCTTGATGCCGCGAGCCATCGCCGTGGCCGCCGCAGCGGAGTCGGTGACGACATCGGAGCGCGAATGCGTCCGCACGATGGCCGTCTGCGGGAAGGATTCCATCGGAAGGCGCCCGGTGACGCCCTTTGCATAAATGCGCGCGGCGGTGAGGAGTTCCTGCGAGGTGCCGTCGGAAATCACCAATACGATGCCAGCCGGAGAGCCATCGGCCATCGCCGCGGAAGCGGGAGCCAGTGCCGGGAGAAGCGCCGCGACGGGAAGCAAAAAGCGGGAAAGCACGGGAAATGGGGGCGGCATCGGGCAATCAAACCGTCGCGCCTGCCGCCATGGCAAGAGGGGATCTGCAACGCCCCGATTTTCGAGTCGCGAGGGCAATCGCCCGCCGCATGTCGGGGAGTGCGGCGAAAATTGATGCGGTTCGTTCCGCCCCACCGCCCGGTCCCGCCTCGGCCGGATGTTTTTTGATAGGCACGATTTTGGAGGCTCCCTATTAATTGAGTCCCTCGTGGATTCGATCGAAGTCCAAATCGGCAGAAAAATTCGCGCCGTCCGCACCGAGCGCGACGTCACGCTCGATCAACTTGCCGAGAAAGCCCGCCTGACCAAGGGCCAGCTCTCGAAGATCGAGAACGGCAAGGTTTCCTGCCCGATCTCCACGCTCATGCGGGTGGCCTCCGCGCTCGGCATCCAGGTCGGCGCGCTCTTCGACTCGGATGACACCGGTGAGCGGGCCGTGCTCGTCAAAAAGCGCGACCGCAAGCCGATCGCCGGCCGCGGCTCGAAGATCGGTCACAGCTACGAGAGTCTCGCCTTCGGCCTGCGGATGGAAAAGGCCTTCGAGCCCTACCTCATGACGATCGAGGAGAAAAAAATCGATCCGGCGAAGAACGTCTTCAAGCATCCCGGCAATGAATTCCTCTTCCTGCTCGAAGGCAAAATGGTCTATCGCCACGCGGCCAAAACCTACGCGATGGAGCCCGGCGACAGCCTCTTCTTCGACGGCATGTTCGAGCATGGCCCGGTCTCGGTGAGCGGCACCCCGGTGCGCTTCCTGAGCATCATCAGCAACGCCTGATCCGTGGTTTCATTGTCCGGAACGCGTCCGGCCATTCGTCGTAAATCGTAAAACACTACACCCATGAGCACGATTCGAGTCCTCGTTGGCACCCGCAAGGGCGCGTTCATTCTCACTTCTGATGGCAAGCGCGAGCGCTGGGAGGTGAGCGGGCCGCACTTTGCCGGGTGGGAGATTTATCACGTCAAGGGTTCGCCCGTGGACCCGAACCGGCTGTATGCGTCGCAGTCGAGCGGGTGGTTCGGGCAGGTCGTTCAGCGATCTGACGACGGCGGCGCGACGTGGAATCCGGTGGGCAACGAGTTCACCTACGCGGGCGTGCCGGGCACGCACCAGTGGTATGACGGCACGCCGCATCCATGGGAGTTCAAGCGCGTCTGGCACTTCGAGCCATCGCTCACCGATCCCGATCAAATCTATGCCGGCGTCGAGGACGCGGCGATTTTCGAGTCGAAGGACGGCGGCAAGACGTGGGCGGAACTCTCGGGCCTGCGCCAGCATGACACCGGGCCGCATTGGCAGCCGGGCGCGGGCGGCATGTGCCTGCACACGATCCTGCTCGATCCGGTGAACGCGGGCCGGATGTTCGTCGCGATCTCGGCGGCGGGCGCGTTTCGCAGCGACGATTTTGGCGCGACGTGGCGGCCGATCAACCGGGGATTGGTCTCGAATTTCATGCCGGATCCCACCGCAGAGGTCGGGCATTGCGTGCATCGGATCGCATTTCACAAATCGCGGCCGGACACGCTCTTCATGCAGAAGCACTGGGACGTGATGCGCAGCGACGACGGCGGGGACAACTGGCGCGAGGTGAGCGGGAACCTGCCGACCGATTTCGGCTTTCCCATCGACGTGCATGCGCATGAGCCGGAGACGATCTACGTCGTGCCGATCAAGAGCGACTCGGAGCATTTTCCGATCGACGGGGCGCTGCAAGTCTGGCGCAGCCGCACGGGCGGAAACGAATGGGAACCGCTCACGCGTGGCCTGCCGCAGCGCGATTGCTATGTCAACGTCCTGCGCGAGGCGATGGCCGTCGATGCGCTCGATCCGTGCGGCGTGTATTTCGGCACGACGGGCGGGCAGGTGTATTGCTCAGCGGACGCGGGCGATTCCTGGCAGGCCATCGTGCGAGACTTGCCGGCGGTGCTGTCCGTGGAGGTGCAGACCTTGCCATTTTAGATTTTGGATTTTGGATTTTACATTGAAGACATGATTCGCGTGGTTCTGCCGGCTCATCTGCGGACGCTTGCGGGCGTCGATGATGACGTCGCGTTGGAGGTCGCGTCGCCGGTGACGATTCGCACGGTGCTCGACGCGCTCGAGGCGCGGCATCCGACGTTGCGCGGGGCGATCCGGGAGCACGGCACGCTCAAGCGGCGGGCGTTTGTGCGGTTCTTTGCGTGCCAGCAGGATCTTTCCCACGAATCGCCGGACACGCCGCTGCCCGAGGCGGTCGCGAGCGGGGCGGAGCCGTTTGTCGTGCTGGGCGCGATCGCGGGCGGGTGATCTGTTCTGCTGCGGGATGCAGTCCCGGCGTCACCGCTGGGGTTGGTTCCAGACCCAGTCACCGAGCTTTGTGCGGCGGTCGGCGGGAGTGCCTCCATCGTCCTTGAGGTCCCAACCATCGGACCAGAGGCGGAAGGCGTCGGGGGAGGAGCGGACGTAATGCATGGGGCGCATGGTGACGATGTCGGTGGGGACGTTCGGGAAAAAATCCGGAACGAGCTGGTCGAGCGTGGAGGGATATTCGTGGTGGAGCAGGAAGAAGCGCTCGAGGGCGCAGGCGATGCGGGCTTGAATGAGGCGGTCCTGAGCCTCGGCAACTTGCCGAAAGATTCCGGAGATAGCCGGAATGGCGGTGGCGGCGAGCGGGTGGAAAATGCGTGCCGGATAACGGAATTCGGGGAGGTTTTCCGAAGGAACTTGATCAGGGTGGAGACCTTGCGTGAGGGCGTGATCGGCAGCGGCCGTGAGTTTGGCCACCTGGGCATTGTGGAACGCCTGCTCACCGGGACCGAAGACGATCAAATAGCCGGCGGTTTCTGCGCGAAGGAGGGCTTTCTTCCATGGTCCGGCCTCGATCCAGGTGACATAGTTGCCATTCGTGACGGCCCAGCCGGCGAGGGCGGATTCGTCATTGCGCCGCAGCAGTTCAAAGAGGTTATTGAAGCCGCCACGCTCGCCGCGCAGGGCATGCGCCAGACCGGCACCCAGATCGATCGCTTCGATGGCGCGTTGGAGGGCGAGGAGTTCGGGATCGGTCCAGGCATGGGTGGAGAGGCCGGTGGCCAGCGGGGGCAGGGCCAGGCCATCAACGGACACCCGCACGAGGAGAGAGATGAGCAAGGGCTCGGTGGCGACGGTGTCCGCGAGACGAAAGGTAAGGAGGATGTCGCCTTGGGCGGCCACGCTATCACCGAGAGCGAGCGCGGCCTGGGCTTGGGCCTGAAAAATCCGGCCCAAGGTGACGACAGGCGCGATGTGCGGGAGCGGCGCGGAAAAGATCTTGTCGTAGGCGGTGGGAAACCGGGCGCCAGGCCGGGCGAGGAGTTCGGTGACATGAGCGACGGTGGGAGCAAGCGGGCTCAGGACGGCCTGCATGAATCGAGCGGCCTCCACGCCGGGCGCTTTTTTCCAGGCAGCGCGAGCGACGGCCTCGCGAGCGAGGGAGAATTCGAGGGAGGCAAACGCGGGGAATTGCGCGTCGAGGGCGCGGGCTTCGTTGGCACTGGGGGGTTGTTTGAGGAGGGCGGAGAGGTCCGTGATTTGATTGCCGTCCGCGGAGATTTTCCACATCGGATCGGCGAAGAAGTTTTGTTCGTCGGGGATCGGTGGAGGCACGAGTTCGGAAAGGCTGAGCTTTTCGCCGCGGGCGAGCAGATCGCTTCGAACGGCGGCGAAATCCCGTCGGCCTTGAAAGGAGATCCACGATGCGGCAAGGACGAGCAGGGTGATGATGGCGAGAGCGCCAAAGACGAGGGTTTTGAGGAGGGTCTTCATAATTTGCGGCGGTCGAGGAGAAACTCCGGCTGGGGCTCAACGACGGGATGGTCGATCCAGAGTTCGATCAGGCGATGCTGCTCGCACATGGCGGCGAGCATTTCCGCGGGATTGGTATCGGGGGCCGGGCGGGAGGTGGGAGTCGTGACGGCATAGAGTGCCTCGCCATGGGGCCCGCTGAGATTCAGCGCGGCAATGGCGAGCCAGCCGGTGGCGAGCGCACCCCATGCCAGCGGGTGGGGCCAGAGAAGGGCGGCGAGCCGGCGAGGCCACGGTTCGCGCTCGGAATTTTTGGCGGCGGCGAGGATGCGGGTGCGCCAGGCGGCGGGGAGCTCGCAACGCGGAGTGGCGGCGAGGCGTTGTTCCAGTGCGTCAATGGGATCGGGCGGCGTCATTGGATTTCCTCGTAGAGCGGACGCAGGAGCGTGCGCAATTTGTCTAGGCCGTAGCGGTAGCGGCTGGCGGCGGTGTTTGGCGGGATGCGAAGCGCGGTCGCGATTTCGTCGAAGGTGAGGCCCTGCCAGAGCTTGAGGTGGACGACGGCGCGCTGGTCGGCGGGGAGTTCCTCCAGCGCGCGGGCGAGGGATTCGCGGAAGGCGGTTTCGTCGGGATCGGCGGCGGGAGCGAAGAGCGCGGCGGGGTCGGCTTCGTCGGCAAAGCGCTGGCGGACGGCGCGGCGGCGGCTCGCATCGACGACGCGGGTGTAAACCATGCGCAGGAGGAAGGCGCGTTCGTCGCGCACGCCGCGGAGCATTTCCGGCCGGGCGGCGAGACGGCAGAAGATTTCCTGGAGGATGTCGGCGGTGTCGGCCTCGCTGCGCGTGAGGTCGAGCGCGAAGGCAAAAAGCGCGGGCGCGTGGGCGTCGTAGAGGTGCGCGAGGGAAGGCATCCGGAAACAGGACGCATCAGCCGCGAGAAATTGTCTCCGTGCCGTTAATCTGGAAAATCCTGCAAATCCTGTTTAGTTCGGTTTCCCGCCAATGATCAAAGTCGAAAATCTCACCAAGCGCTATGCCGGCGTGACCGCCGTCGATGGCATCACTTTCGAGGTGGGCAAGGGCGAGATCGTCGGCTTTCTCGGCCCCAATGGCGCGGGCAAGAGCACGACGATGCGCATGCTTGCGGGCTATCTGCCGCCCACGAGCGGCCGGGCGGAGATCGCGGGCTACGACATTTTCAACGACTCGCTGCGCGCCCGCGAGCGCATCGGCTACATGCCCGAGAGCGTGCCGCTCTACAACGACATGCGCGTGATCGAGTATTTGAAATACCGGGCCGCCTTGAAGGGCGTGCGCGGCCGCCGAATGAAGGAACGCGTGGGCGACGTGATGGACCTTTGCGCGTTGCGCGACGTGGAGAAGAAGCTCGTTGGCAATCTCTCGAAGGGCTACCGCCAGCGCGTGGGCCTCGCCGACGCGATGGTGCACGAACCGGATTTGCTCATCCTCGACGAGCCGACGATCGGCCTCGATCCGAACCAGATCCGCCAGGTGCGCGAGCTCATCAAGAATCTCGGCCGCCATCACACGATCCTCATTTCCACGCACATCCTGCCCGAGGTCGAGATGACCTGCTCGCGCGTGATGATCATCAACAAAGGCCGCATCGAGGCCTCCGACGCGCCGGAAAATCTCCGCGCCCGCCTGCGAGCGACCGGCGACGTGAGGCTGGAGGCGCGCGTGCCCGATCTCGACAAGGCAAAGGCCGCGCTGCTCGGCTTGGCGGGAGTCCGAAGCGCGACGGTCACCCCGGATGCCGACTGGGCGACGTTCGAACTGGGCATTGCGCCGGACGCGGACCCGCGCGAGGCCATCTGGCAGCTCGCGGTGCGCGACGGCTGGCCCGTGCGCGAGCTCAGTCGCGACCGCGTGACGCTCGAGGACGTTTTCACCGAAATCACCCATCCCGATGAGTAGCGACGAACCCGCGAAACCCGAGGGCATTCCCCCAACGGACCTCGTCGGCGCGACCCTTGCCGCCGCGAACGAGGTGCATCGCATTCTCGGGCCGGGCTTCCCCGCGGCGATCTACGAGAATGCCCTCTGCGCCGAGTTGGAGCGCGTGGGGGCTCCCTTCGACCGCGAGAAATACGTGCCGGTTTTTTACCGCGAGAAGCTTGTCGGCGAGCATCGGCCCGGATTGATCGTTGGCGGAAAATTCGTGCTCGCGCTCAAGACGGCCAAGGCCATCGAGCCGATCGATTTCGGCCTCGTCCGCTGGGCGCTCAAGGCCCTCGACCTCGAGTCCGCCTTCATTTTGAACTTCGCCACGGCGCCGATCACCATCCGGCGCATCGAGCGCGACACCTACTGATTCCCCGTTCCCGAGAATTTCATGCGCAAATTTTTCACCCTCTGGTCCCGCGAGATCGCCGTGTATTTCCGGTCGCCGGCGGCCTACGTGATCCTGTTCTTTTTCCTGCTGCTCACGGGATTCAATTTCTGGTTCGTCCTCAACGCCATGAACCGTGGCCCGAGCCCGGTGTCGGTGATCGAGGCATATTTCAACACGGTCTTTTTCTGGTTCGGCTTCGTGCTGCCGTTCCCGCTCATCACGATGCGGCTCTTCGCCGAGGAGTATAAACTCGGCACGATCGAGCCGCTAATGACCGCGCCCGTGCGCGACATTCAGGTCGTGCTCGCGAAGTATCTGAGCGCGGTGTTTTTCTACGCGATTCTCTGGTTGCCGAGCCTGCTGTATTTCGTCGTCTTCCAGTGGCAAACCCGCTTGCAGGCTGCGGCGGCGGTCGGGTCCTACCTCGGCGCGTATGCGATGCTGCTGCTCATCGGGATGTTCTACATCGCGATCGGCTGCCTCGCCTCGGCCCTCACGCGCAACCAGATCGTCGCGGCGATCATTTCCTTCGCGGTGATCGTGCTGCTCTTCTCGTGGAGTTACTTCACGCGCTTCTTTCCGAACACGAGCCAGCTCCTGCGCGATCTCACGGACTACCTCTCGCCAATCCAGCACATGGCGGAGTTCTCGCAGGGGCTCTTCGACACGCGCCCCATCGTGCTCTACGGCAGCCTCACCGCGATGGTGCTGTTCTTCACGTATCAGGTGTTTCAATACCGCCGCTGGAAGGTCTGACCCATGGCCAAACCCAAGACCAAATCCAAAACGAGCTTCTCGCGCGCCGGCATCGGCCTGGGCGTGCTCGTGCAGGCCGCGTGCGTGCTCTTCCTCGTCGTCGCGGCGAATTACATTGGCTTCAACAATTTTCGGCGCTGGGATTTTTCCCGCTCGCAGCGCTTCACTCTCGCCGACCAGACGAAGCAGGTGCTGCGGCAGTTCGACCAGCCGCTCAAGGTGATCGTCTATGCCTCACCGACGAGCCTCGGGCCGGAGACGATGCTCAATGGCGACCTCAACAACCTCGTGGCCGAGCTTCAGTTTTCCGCCCGCGAAAAAATGCAGGTTGAATGGGTGGACCCGACCCGCGACCAGGGCCGCGCGCTGGATTTGCAGTCGAAATACAAGTTCGACGGCCGCGATAGCGTGCTGATTCTCGACTACGAGGGGCGCACGAAATTCGTGCCACTGATGGATCTCGGCGACTTCGACATGAGCGGGCTCGCGTCCGGCGATCCCGTGCGACTGGAGGCCTTCAAGGGCGAGTCGGTGCTCACCGCGGCGTTCATCGCGCTGCAAAATCCCAAGCCGGCGCGCATTTACTTTTTGCAGGGTCACGGCGAGTCCACCGCGGCGAATCTCTCTCGCTTCACCGACGCGCTTGCCCGTCAGAACGCGGAACCGTGGGGCCTGAACCTCGCGACGAGCGACGCCGTGCCGAAGGATGCCGATGTCGTATGCATCTGCGGCGCGCACTACGACATCAGCGACCGCGAGCTGGCCATCCTCCAGCGCTACTGGACGCAGAACGGACGGTTGATCGTTCTCATCGATCCGAACGCCGATCCCGACGCGAAGGTCCGCATGCCAAACCTGCGCAAGCTGCTCAAGGGCGTCGGCATTTATCCGCGCAACGACCGCGTGCAGCGGTTGATGCAAAACCCGCTGAACCCCGGCCTCGTCGGCGTTGTGCGGGACATCGTCATCGGCACGTTCCTGCCCGACACGCCCATCACGAAGCGCCTCGGCGGCGTGAACGCCTATTTCGTAGGCGGCGCGCTTTCGCTCTTCCTCGATCAGCCTGGCGCCGCGCGGTCGGACATTCAATTGCGCCCGCTCATCCAGGCCGCCGAGGATTACTGGGGTGAAGCGCATTACACCGAGAACGAGAAGGAGGGCGTGACCTACAACGAGGGCGAGGACACTGGCCAGCCCGTGATTCTGGCAGCCTCGGCGGACAAGGGCGGCGCGGGCGACGATCGCACGGACGTCGCCACATCGCGTCTCGTGGCGGTCGGGAGCTGCAAGTTCATCGAGGATCAGGCGATGGGCGACACTGCGACCGAGGGCAACCTCGACTTCATGCTCAGCATCATCAATCGCATGCTCGACGGCCGCTCGAAACTCACGGGAATGGTGCCGCGCCCGACGGTGAATTACATGCTGAACCTCACCGACGCCCAGCTGCGCGGCATCGCGTTCTACACATTGGTCATCATCCCATGCGCCGCGGCGTTGCTCGGCGTGATCGTGGGCATCCGTCGCCGCAGATGAGTCGCCTCGGCACCATTCTGCTCGTGCTCCTCGCGGCCGGCGCGGCGGTTTTCCTGTTCGTTTTCCAGCCGCGCTGGAAAAGCACGCGCGAGGTCGTGGCGACGCGGGATGCCGTGCTGCATTTCAACCCCGGCGCGGTGCAGGGCATTCGCGTCACCACCGGCGACGACGGCTACGAGCTGTCCCGGCGCGGAGACGGCTGGTGGATCGGGCCGAAGCCGAAGGATGTCGCGTCCGCGAAGATGGTGAGCGAGTTGCTCCAGGCGGCGGCATCGCTGCGGGTGTATGACATCATTGCGGCGTCGGAGTTCCGCCACGAACGCGACCTGGATGATTTCGGGCTCTCGAAGCCGAAGAGCCAACTCGACCTCGTGGGCGACGGCGAGCCGGCGCTTTATTTCGGCAAGGAGGCCGCTGGCGCCGACCGGATCTACGTGCGGAAGTCGGATTCCAACGACGTTTACGTGGTGAGCGACGAGCTCCAGCGGCTGGCCTTTCGCAACGCGCAGGATTTTCGCGAGCGGCGGCTGACGAACCTCACGCCGGATCGCATCGACAAATTTTCGATCAAACGTGGCGGCGGCGAGATTGCGCTGCAACGCGGCGCGCACGGCTGGGAAATCGTGCGGCCCTTGAGCGCGCGGGCGGACGACGCGGTCGTGGAGAAATTGCTGGGCGAGCTGCTCGGCCTCCAGATTCTCGATTTCGTGGCCGACGAGTCGGACGACCTGCGTTCCTACAGTCCGGCCGGGCCGCGCGCGGAACTCGTGTTGCAGGTCGAGGACGATCCGCGGCCGATCGCGCTGCGCATCGGGCCCGACGCGGATGCCCACGGGACGAAGGCGGTGCTCGCGCAATCCACCGCGCGGGACAGCATTTATCACCTGCCCGCGAAGGCGTGGACGCTTCTCCAGCTCAATCCCGACGATCTGCGCGACCGGCGGTTGCTCGATCTGAATCTCGACACGGTCGATGCGATTCGGCTGCGCGACGGGACGGCGGAACGCACGATCGAGCGCGCGGACGAGGATTGGAAGTCGGCCGGCCGGCCGATCAAGGACGAGGTGGTCGAGCGCGTCGTCCAGAATTTGGCCGGTGCGAAGGTCCTGCGCTATCTGCCGCTCACGACGGAGAATCTGCGCCAGGCGGGATTGGAAAAGCCGCAACGCGAGGTGGCGTTCGACGCGTGGCTGTCGGAGAACACGCCGGAGACCACGGCGGGCCGGCGCGCGGTCGCGACCATTGCAATCGGGACGCGCTCCGGCGACGAAGTTTCCGTGCGGATCGACGACGATCCCGAGATCTGCGTGATCCCGGCGGCGGCGCTGGATGGATTGGCGGGCGGCGGCGACAAGTCGCTGGAGCCCTGAATCAGCTGCGCATCCGCGCTTCGAGGATCCAACGCCACGGGATGGCGCCATGGCTGAGCATCCAGTCGTTGAATTGTTTCAACGACCAGCCTTCACCGCCGACGAAATGAGCGTGCAGGCGCTCGACCTCCAGTCGGCCGAGGAGGTAGCTCATCGGCACAGTCGGCGCACTCGTATACCAATTCACGTCGGCCTGGGCGCGGGCCTTGGTGAAGCCGACGCCTTCCATCAGGCGGCGGCAGGCGGCATCGTAGGTGAGGGTGCCGTCGTGCAAACCGCAGTCGATGACGATGCGGTGCGCGCGCCAGAGGGCGTCGTGGAGTTGCTGCAGTCGGGCGAGCGGTTGGGCGGCGAGGTCGATGATGCCGTGCTCGACGCACATTTTTTCGCACCAGAGCGTCCAGCCTTCGTAGAAGATCGAGTGGGCAAAGAGGCGGCGGAGCTTGCTCGGGTGCTGATTCTGGATCGCGAACTGGAGATGGTGGCCGGGGTAGGCCTCGTGCGCGGCGGTGAGCTCGATGCCGAAATGCTGGCGAATCTCGGCGAGCTTTTTGGCGGGATCGGTCTGCGTGAGGCTGAGGTCGTTCACCCAGAAAATGCCGACCTGCCGGCGCGAGTAAGCGGGCGGCTGATTGTAGGCGGCGGTGGGGAACTGGTGCCGAAGGAAGGCGGGCACGGGCAGCACGTCGAGGGATTCGCCGGTGGGGAGCGTGACGAGATCGAGATCGTCGAGCTTGCGGCGAATGCCGGTGGTCGTGTCGCGGTAGAGATCGAGGAGCGGGCGGGTGGGCGTCCACGCGGCGGCGGCGTTTTTCAACGCGGCGGCGGGATCCCGCAGGCCGAGGCGGCGGGCTTCGTCGCGGAGTTCGCGTTCGAATCGGGCGACGAGTGCGAGGCCGTTGGCGCGAATCTCGGGCAGCGACTGGTCGAAGCCGAGGCGCTCGCGCATGAGGAATTCGAAGCCATCGCGGCCGACCGCATAGCCATTTTTCGGACCGGGCGGCTTGCGGCGAATGGTGGCGGCGTAGTCGGTGAAGGCCTGCTTTGCGCCGGCGAGCAGTTTCGCGCTGCGGCTGGAGTGGACGGCAAGTTCCGTCTCGAGGCCGTCGAGGAATTCGATGCCACCGGCGACGGAGGCCAGGGCGAGCTTGGTCCAGAGCGGGACGGGGCGGCGAATGGAACGCGCTCCGGCGGCGAGATAGGCAGGAAGTTTTTCGAGGCGGGACTCGATGGCCGGCAGCGCGCGCTTGAGGGCGACGGACGAGTGGGCGTTCCGCACGACGAGGTCGAAAATTGCGTGGACCGCGCCGTCGATATGCCGCTGCGGATTCGTCCGCCAGCGCGCGTGCTGCTCCTCGTGGAATCGGCTGGTGCGCAGCATGGCGAGGAAGCCGCGGCGGTCGAGGTAGTCGTCGCCGGTGAACTCGGCTTCGGGCAGCGCCTCGACGGCGGCGAGAGTGCGCGCGACGAGGGCATTCTGCGCCTCGTGGGTGGCGACATTGTTCGCACTGAGGCCGGCGTCGAACTTGGCGAGGCCGAGGGCGCTGGCTTCCTCGGGGAAGCGGGCGTGGCTCTCGGCGAGGAAGGCGTCGGCGAGGCGGCGGAAGGCCCGCGGGGCGGCGCCCCGGTTACTCGACGACGTCGAGGAGTTTGTCTTGGTCATCGGTCTTCGACAGGACGGCGGCGATCATTTCGTCGGCGAGGCCGCGCATTTCCTTCACCTCGGATTCCGAGGGCGGGCGCTCGCCGGCTTTGCTGGAGATGGCGTAGATCGTCTTGAGCTTCGAGAGCAGCAGGCTGACGAGCGGGGTGCGCTTCAGGCGCGGGTTGAGAGTGTCGAGACGGTCGACGAAATAGCTCATGACGTCGAGGCGTTTGAGGCCGGCGGCGCGCTGCGGCGTGTAGTTGTCGGCGGTGGCGTTGACGGCGAGCTGGAAGCCGCGCAGCCACCCGCCGAAGCTGATGAGATGGGCCATTTCCTCGTCGTGGAGGTTCATCATGGCGCCCTCGACGTCGCTCTGGGTCTTGATGAGTTCCTCCCGAAGCTTGGCCCAGTCGCCCTTCTGGCCGAGGTCGATGAGGCTGGCGGCGCGGCGGGTGAGCGTGTCGCCGACGCCGAGAGCGCGGGCCTGGTTGAGCAGGGCGCGACCGATGTTCTGAACACTTTGCGGACGCTGGTTGATTACGATGACGAAGCCATCGGCCACGACGATTCCGAAATGCAGCGCGGTCTGGAAGCGGTTCGGGAAGGTGGCGTTGAGGTCGTCGGATTCGACGAGCTTCATCGGGATGGGCTGGAAGCTGTCGAGGTCGAGGAGCAGCTTCTGGATCGCGGGGGCGGTGGTGTCGTTGACGCCGAGCTCCTCGCGCATGTGGGCGGCGGAGCCTTCGCTGAGATCCTCGCCGACGGCGTCGCCGTCATCCTGGGCTTGCGCGCCGGTCGCGCCGAGCCACGCGCCGATCGAAAGAATTGCCAGCAAGCGGAGACGCATAACGTGCGGGCACCCTGCCATAGGCGGCGGCGATTGTCCATGCGACCCTGCGCCGTGGACGGCGGCGGGGGCCGGGTGCTTGTTCTTTAGTTGGCAAACGGTATGTTTGAAGGGCAAGTGGATCGCAGGCGACGGCGCGCGGCGGACCGGCGATATGACGTAACAAGGTGGATGAAATGACGCCCGACTCCCCCCAGGAGAAAGATCGCGAGCGTCCCGGGATGCCGGGAGCGGCGAAGGAATCCGGGGCGTTGCTCCGCATGATGGGCTCGGTGCTCAACGGGCTGCGGGATGCAGTCTATCTCGTCGATGAGGGGGCGAGGCTCGTTTACGTGAACGACGAGGCTTGTCGGGTGCTGGGATATGGCCGGGAGGAGCTTATGCAAATGCGCATCCCGGATATCGATCCGGATTTTCTTCCAAGCCAATGGGAGAGTCTCTGGGTGGACCACGAGTTCCAGGCGTCGGTGCTGCTGGAAACGCGGCATCGGGCGAAGGACGGGAGGGTGTTCCCCGTGGAGGTCCACGCGTCGCCCTTTCATTCCGACGGATGCTCGCTGGCTCTGGGCGTGGTTCGCGATATTTCGGAGCGGGAACTCGCCCGGCAGCATCGCCAGGACCAGATGCATTTTTTCGAGAGCATGGACCGGGTGAATGTCGCCATCCAGAGAACGAACGATCTCGAGCAGATGATGCATGACGTGCTGCACATCGTGCAGGAGCTCCTCGACTGCGACCGGACGTATTTGATCCATCCGTGCGATCCGACTGCGGCGACGTGGAGCATGCCGATGGGGACAGGCCCCCGGTCCGAGAAAAGCCCGGAGATCGGGGTGCCGCAGCCAATGGATGCGGAGGTGGCCTCGGGGATGCGTCTCGCGCTTTCGGTGGAGGGACCGGTGAGGCTCGATCCCGGCGCGGTTCATCAGGTGCAGCCCAGGATCGTGGAGCGATACGGCGTCCTCTCGGCGCTCATGATGGCCATTTATCCGAGGACGGGCCAGCCGTGGCTGTTTGGCATCCATCAACGCCGATCCGCGCGAAGCTGGATGGAGCGGGAGGTGCGGCTCTTCGAGGCGATCGGACGACGATTGGCGGATGCACTCACGTCCCTGGTCGCGTATCGCCATCTCAAGGAGAGCGAGGGGAGATTCCGGCTGGCCTTCGAAATGGCAGGCGTGGGAATGGCGATGCTCGATCGCGAGGGAAACATTCTGCGCGGGAACCGGCGGCTGATGGAGATCTTCGCGTTCTCCGAGGATGAAATGCGGCGCTTGAGCGAGCATGACGACGAGCTGGCGCCGGCGGGTCTCGCGGTCAACATGCGCGAGCTTGTGCTACCCGAGGATTATCCCGCCGACAGGGCCGAGCTGCAGGCCATCGCCGAAGGGACGGAAAGCTACGCGCAGCGCGAGCTGCGGGCGCGTCGCCGGGACGGAGAAATCATCTGGATTCGTCGCACGGCGGCAATGCTGCGCGATACGGAGGGCCGGCCGGTGAATTTCATCGTGCAGGTGGAGGACGTGACGGAACGCCGGAACTACGAAGCCGAACTCCACGCGGCGCGGGACAAGGCGCTCACGGCCTCCCGCATGAAATCGGAGTTCCTCGCGAACATGAGCCACGAGATTCGCACGCCGCTGAATGGCATCATCGGCATGGCCACATTGCTCGCGGGCATGCGGCTGGACGCCGAGCAGGCCGAGATGAACCGCGTGGTCGTGCAGAGCGCCGAGACGCTGCTTACCATCATCAGCGACATTCTCGACTTCTCGAAAATCGAGGCGGGGAAATTGGGAATCCGTCCGGCGCCGATGTCGCTGCGCAAGACGATCGAGGACACGCTCGCCCTGCTTGCGCCCCTGGCCGCCAGCAAGCGGCTGGAGCTGCGTCACGAGATCGACCAGGTGTTCGACGATCTCGTAATGGGCGACGAGATTCGCATCCGCCAGGTGCTCGTCAATCTGGTCGGCAACGCGGTGAAATTCACCGACCACGGCGAAGTGCACGTGAGTGCCCGGGCCGAGCGCGTTCAGGACGGGATGGTGGAAGTGTCGCTTGAAGTGCGCGACACCGGGCCGGGCATCACGCCCGAAGCGCAGCCGCACATCTTCGAGGCCTTCACGCAGGCGGAGACCGGGACGACGCGCCATTTTGGCGGCACCGGCCTCGGCCTTACGATCACCCGGCAATTGATCGACCTCATGGGCGGTCGGATCAGCTTCAAGAGCCGGGAAGGCGTCGGCACGACCTTCCGGTGCGAGCTCCGGCTGGCGCTGGCCCCCAAGGAACCCCTTCCCGAGACGCCTCCCGTCGCCGCGGCCGTTCCGGTGGCCGTTCGCAAACTGTCGCTGCTCGTGGCCGAGGACAACCGCACGAACCAGCTCGTGATCCGAAAAATTCTCCAGCGCATGGGGCACAGCGCCGACCTGGCGGAAAACGGACTTCGCGCGCTCGAGCAGCTTGCCAACAGCCGCTACGACGCCGTGCTGATGGATTGCGAGATGCCGGAATGCGACGGCTACACCGCGACGCATCGTATTCGCTCCGGCGAGGTGCCGGGGCAGGCCCACATTCCCATCATCGCCCTCACCGCCCACGCGCTGCCGGAGGTCCGCACCCAATGCCTGCTCGTGGGCATGAACGAATACGTCACCAAGCCCGTGCGCATCGACGATCTCCAGCGGGCTTTCGCCGCCTGCGGACTGGACTGAGGCGGGCGATCATGGATATTGCCGGCATGGTCATCGGCGTTCCGAAGGAGATCAAGGAACAGGAAGCCCGTGTCGCCCTGCCCCCCGCGGCCGCCTACCAACTCGCGAAGCACAGCCACAAGGTCGTCGTCGAGGCGGGTGCCGGACTCGGCTCGGGATTCAGCGACCAGGAATACACGGCCGCCGGAGCGGAAATCGTGGCGGAACACGCCGAGGTTTTCGCGCGCGCGGAGCTCGTGGTAAAAGTGAAGGAGCCGCTGCCGGCGGAATACGGTCTCCTTCGGCCGGGCCAGCTGCTCTTCACCTACTTGCACCTCGCCGCGAACAAAACGCTCACCGAGGCGCTGTTGAAAACCGGCGCGACCTGCATCGCCTACGAAACCGTCGAGGTGAACCGCCGCCTGCCGTTGCTCGAGCCGATGAGCGAGATCGCCGGCCGCATGTCGATCATCGTCGGCGGCTATTTCCTCGCCAAGCACCAGGGCGGCAAGGGCGTGCTGCTCGGCGGCGTGCCTGGGGTGCTGCCTGGCAAGGTCGTCGTGATCGGCGGCGGCACCGCGGGCGTGAATGCCGCCCGCATGGCCACGGGCCTCGGCGCGGACGTCACCATTCTCGAGGTCGATCTCGAGCGCATGCGTTTCCTCGACGTGACGATGCACAGCGCGCACACGCTGTTTTCCAGTGAGGCGAGCCTCATCGATCTATTGCCAACGGTCGATCTGCTCGTCGGCGCGGTGCTCGTGCCGGGCGCGAAGGCCCCGAAGCTCATCAATCGCGACATGCTCCGCCGCATGAAGCCCGGCAGCGTGCTCGTCGATATCGCCATCGACCAGGGTGGCTGCGTGGAAACCTCGCGTCCCACCACGCACCACGATCCCGTTTTCACCGAGGAGGGCGTGCAACATTACTGCGTCGCGAATATGCCCGGGGCCTACGCGCGCACCGCCACCCAGGCGCTCACAAACGCCACCTATCGCTACATCGAGGCGCTCGCCGACTTCGGTCTCGAGGAAGCCTGCAAACGCCAGCCCGGCCTCGCGCTCGGCATCAACATCCAGGCGGGAAGGCTCACGATCAAAGCGGTGGCGGAAGCGCTCGGGTTGGAATATTCTCCTGCCTCCGTTTGATGTCCCTGCCCGATTTGATTCGCGACATCGGGCGTCGCGCCCGCGAGGCGTCGCGCCCGGTCTCCAACCTCACCACCGAAACCAAGAACGCCATCCTCCGCGCGATGGCCGACGAATTGCTTGCCCGCGAGGCGGCCATTCTCGAAGCGAATGCCGCCGACGTTGCCGGCGCCGCGGAGCACGGCCTCGCGCCGGCCGCCATCGATCGCCTCACCCTCACGCCCGACCGCCTGCGCAAGATCGCGGCCGACGTGCGCCACGTTGCGGAGTTGCCCGATCCCGTCAACGAAGTGCTCGCCGAATGGACGCGCCCGAACGGCATTTGTATCAGCAAAGTGCGCAAGCCCATCGGCGTAATCGGCATCATCTACGAGTCGCGGCCGAATGTTACCGCCGACGCCGCCGTGCTCTGCATCAAGACCGGCAATGCCGTCATCCTGCGCGGCGGTTCCGAGAGTCTGCGCTCGAATCTCGTCATCGGTGAGGCGCTCCAGGCCGGCGGCGCGCGCGCCGGGCTGCCCGCGGACGCGATCCAACTCATTCCCGTGACAGACCGCGAGGCCGTGAAGCTGCTCGCGCAGATGGACGAATTCCTCGACGTGATCGTCCCCCGCGGCGGCAAATCGCTTATCGAGGCCGTCGTTTCCAGCGCCCGCATGCCCGTCATCAAGCACTACGACGGCGTCTGCCACATTTACGTCGATACCGCCGCCGACGTGGCCATGGCCACGAACATTCTCATCAACGCGAAATGCCAGCGCCCCGGCGTCTGCAACTCCGCCGAATGCGTGCTCGTCCACCGCGACATCGCCGCAGCGTTCTTCGCCCACGCCGCGCCCCAGCTTGCCGCGCACGGCGTGGAACTCCGCGCCGACGAGGAATCCTTCTCTCAACTCTCAACTCTCAACTCTCAACCCCTCGTCCATGCCACGGACGAGGACTATCGCACCGAATATCTCGCGCTCATTCTGAGCGTGAAAATCGTGCCCGACCTCGCCGCCGCCATCGATCACATCGAGCATTACGGCTCGCACCACAGCGACGCCATCGTCACCGGCGACGAGGCGACGGCCGAACGCTTCCTCAACCAGGTTGATTCCGCGACCGTGTATTGGAACGCTTCCACGCGCTTCACCGACGGCGGCGAATTCGGCTTCGGCGCCGAGATCGGCATCAGCACCGACAAGCTCCACGCTCGCGGCCCGATGGCGCTGCCCGAGCTCACGACCTACCGCTACCTCATCCGCGGCGAAGGCCAGATCCGCGCATGACCACGGCCCGCCAGGTTTTCTACGAGGGCCGCGTGCAGGGCGTCGGCTTTCGCTACACGGTGAAGAATCTCGCGCGCGGTTTCGACGTCGTCGGCACGGTGCGCAATCTCGCCGATGGCCGCGTGGAATTGCTCGCGGCGGGCGAGGCGGATGAAGTGGAGGATTTTCTCGCGGCGGTCCGAAAAAGCGCCCTTGCAGGCCACATTCAAAGGGAGGAAATTAACGTCATCCCGCCACCCCTGAACCTGCGGGGATTCACGATCACGACCTGAGTTTCGCATGACCCCCGCCGTCTCGCTCCAGAATCTCTCGCGCGTCTTCCCCGTGCCGTTTCGCCGCGAGCGGCTCGTCGCGGTGCGCGATCTCTCGCTCGAAGTCCAGGAGGGCGAGGTGTATGGCCTGCTCGGCCCGAATGGCTCCGGCAAAAGCACCACGCTCAAGATGCTGCTTGGCCTCGTCACGCCGACTTCTGGCACGGCGCGCGTCTTCGGGCACGACAGCCGCGCTTTTTCCGCCCGCAGCGAAGTCGGCTTCCTCCCGGAAAATCCCTATTTCTACAAATTCCTCACCGGCGCGGAGACTCTGCGATTCTACGGCAAACTCTGCGGTCTGCGCGGCGCGAAATTGGAGGCGCGCATCGAGGAATTGCTCGCGCTCGTCGGCCTCGAGGATGCGCGCCACCGACGCGTCGGCGGCTACTCGAAGGGCATGCTCCAGCGAATCGGCCTCGCCCAGGCCATCATCCAGGATCCGCGGCTCGTTGTGCTCGACGAACCGACCGCCGGCGTCGATCCCGCGGGCTCGCGCCAGATCCGCGATCTCATTCTCGGCCTCAAGGCCCGCGGCATGACGGTGCTGCTCACCTCGCATCTCCTTGAGCAGGTGCAGGAAGTCTGCGACCGCGTCGGCATCATGGCCCGCGGCCATTTGTTGCGCGAAGGCGATCTCGACGACCTCGTCTCGGTGGACAATCAGACGCAATTCGTCGTGGAAAACGCCCCGCCCGAACTCGCCGCGCAGATCGAGGCGCTCGTCGCGAAAGCCGGCGGAAATCTCGTCGAGACGCGCCGCCCGCAACGCACGCTGGAAAAGGTTTTCCTCGAGGTGACGAATTCCGGCGGCGGCCCCGCAAAGCCGTGAACTTCTTTGTCACCGGCACGGATACCGACGTCGGGAAAACATTTTTCACCGTTCTGCTTATCCGTTCGCTTCGCTCCGCTGGCATCGATGCCGTGGGCTACAAGCCCGTCGCCTGCGGCGGCTGGGAGGATGTCGATGCCCTCGTCGCGGCGGCGGACGAGGTCGAGCCCCGCGCGGCCGTTTGCCCGGTGCATTTGCCGATGCCCGCATCCCCGCTTACTGCGGCGTGGGCGCATGGGAAGGTGCTCGATCCGGCGGCGATGGTGGCCGGCTATCACGCGCTCGCGTCGCGGCACGAGATGGTCGTCGTCGAAGGCGCGGGCGGTTGGCTGGTTCCGATCACCACGGATTATTTCCTCGCCGATCTCGCGACCGAGCTGGCGTTGCCCGTGATCGTCGTCGTGAAGAGCCGCCTCGGCGCGCTCAATCACACCCTGCTCACGCTCGAAAGCCTCGAGCGCCACGGACTGCATTGCGCCGGGATTGTCCTGAACCACGCCGGCGTCTCCGACGACCCCGCGGCGCACTCGAATCGCGCGACATTCGAGCTCCTGCGCCGCGCGCCGATCTTGTGCGAGCTCATGAAAGACCAGCAGGGTTTCGATCTCGCGCCGTTTGGCTTGCCGGGAAGTGTGAGCGTGCGCCCGGCCGGGTAGCTGCTATCGTGCGAGGGTCATGAAACGCTGGCTCTCCGTTTTCGCCCTGCTGTTGGCCGGCTGCTCCGTGCTGCCGGAAGAAGGTCCCCCCATGCAGACCCTGCACGGCACGCTGACCTTCCGCGAAACGACCGCGCTGCCGCCCACGGCGGTGGCCCACGTGACGGTGGTCCCGATCGCGGCCTCGACCATTGCCGATGCGGAACCGGTGGCGCAGGGCGACTTCCCGGCAAAAACCGGAAACGCCATTCCCTTCACGCTCAAATTCCTTGCCGAAAAAGTCGCGACGGGCGGTGATTACTACGTGCTCGCGCAGGTCATCGACCACGGGAAGGTGTGGTATTCAAATCTCAGTTCGCCCCTTAGGATCAGCTTCAACGCCGAGCCGGGCGATCTCACGATCGAACTCCGCCGCGAGTCGCTGCAATTGGGAAACTGATTCCTCTGGAAATGAGAAAGGCCCGCCTTGCGGCGGGCCTCCCTTGGTGAGCTTTTGCTTAGTAGCGGTAGTGGTCGGGCTTGTAGGGGCCTTCGACCTTCACGCCGATGTAGGCGGCCTGCTCGGGCGTGAGCTTCGTGAGCTTCGCGCCGATTTTTTCGAGGTGCAGGCGGGCGACTTCCTCGTCGAGCTGCTTGCTGAGGACCTTCACGCCGGGCGTGTTCGTCTCGCGATTCTTCCAGAGGTCGAGCTGGGCGAGCGTCTGGTTCGTGAAGCTGTTCGACATCACGAAGCTCGGGTGGCCGGTGGCGCAGCCGAGGTTCACGAGGCGGCCTTCCGCGAGCATGTAGAGCTGGTGGCCGTCTTCGAACGTGTATTGATCGACCTGCGGCTTGATCTCGATCTTCTTCACGCCGGCGAGCTTGTTCAGCGCATCGACCTGAATCTCGTTGTCGAAGTGGCCGATGTTACAAACGATCGCCTGGTCCTTCATTTTCGTGAGGTGCTCGAGACGGATGATGTCCTTGTTGCCGGTCGTGGTGACGTAAATGTCGCCCCAGCCGAGGGTGTCCTCGATCGGGAGAACGCGGAAACCTTCCATCGCCGCCTGCAAGGCGCAGATCGGATCGATCTCGGTGACGACGACCTGGGCGCCCTGCGCGCGAAGGGCCTGGGCGCAGCCTTTGCCGACATCACCATAGCCGCAGACGACGCCGACCTTGCCGGAAATCATCACGTCGGTGGCGCGCTTGATGCCATCGACGAGCGACTCGCGGCAGCCGTAGAGGTTGTCGAATTTCGACTTGGTGACGGAGTCGTTCACGTTGATCGCCGGAACGCGGAGCTTGCCGGCCTGGTGCATCTCGTAGAGGCGATGGACGCCGGTCGTGGTCTCCTCGGAGACGCCCTTCCAATCCTTGAGATAACCGGTCCACTTGAGCGGATCCTCGGCGTTGACCTTCTTGAGGAGCGCCTTGATGACGCCTTCCTCGTGCGAGCCGGCGGGAGCGTTCACCCAGGCGGTGTCCCCTTCTTCGAGTTCGGCGCCCTTGTGGATGAGAAGCGTCGCGTCGCCGCCGTCATCGACGATGAGCTGCGGGCCGCTGCCGTCGGGCCAGGTAAGCGCCTTGAGCGTGCAGTCCCAGTATTCCTCGAGCGTCTCGCCCTTCCAGGCGAAGACGGGAATGCCGGCGGCGGCGATCGCGGCGGCGGCGTGATCCTGCGTCGAGAAGATGTTGCACGAGCACCAGCGGACGTTCGCGCCGAGATCGACGAGCGTCTCGATGAGCACGGCGGTCTGAATGGTCATGTGCAGGCTGCCCATGATGCGGACGCCGGCGAGCGGCTTCTGCGCGGCGTATTTGCGGCGCGTCGCCATGAGGCCCGGCATCTCGTGCTCGGCGATCTGGATTTCCTTGCGGCCGAACTCGGCCAGGCTGATGTCGGCGACTTCGTAATCGGCGCCGGTGGTTTTCAATGTCGTGCTCATGTTTTGATTCTTTGATGGTGGTTTAAGCGGCCGCTTTCTTCAGCGCGGCGGCCTTGTCGGTCTTTTCCCAGGGCAGGTCGGCGTTTTCCTTGCCGAAGTGGCCGTAGTTCGTGCTCTTCGAGTAGATCGGGCGGAGCAGGTCGAGCTGCTTGACGATGTCGGCGGGCTTGAAGCTGAAGGTCTTCAGCACGGCCTTCTCGATTTTCTCCTCGGCCACGGTGTGCGTGCCGAAGGTGTCGATGTGCACGCTCACCGGCTGCGGGTGGCCGATCGCGTAGGCGAATTGCACTTCGCACTTCGCGGCGAGGCCGGCGGCGACGACGTTCTTCGCGACGTAGCGGCCCATGTAGGCGGCGCTGCGATCGACCTTCGACGGATCCTTGCCCGAAAAGGCGCCACCGCCGTGACGGCCGCTGCCGCCGTAGCTATCGACGATAATCTTGCGACCGGTGAGGCCCGTGTCGCCCTGAGGCCCGCCAATGACGAAGCGGCCGGTCGGGTTGATGAGGAATTCCGTGTCGGTGAGCATTGCCTTCGGCAGCACTTTCTTGATGACCTTCTCGATGCAGAACGCCTCGATCTCGGCGTGTTCGACGCCCTCGGCGTGCTGCGTGGAAATGACGACATTCTTGATGCCGACCGGCTTGCCGTCCTCGTAAATCACGGAGACCTGGCTCTTCGCGTCCGGGCGCAACCACTTCACCTTGCCGCTCTTGCGGATGCGGG